>Ga0316222_1001744_pt1 | contig 25326 bp, 12 predicted proteins | sample TBH18011metaG_FD_206008 | JGI IMG/M metagenome (GOLD analysis project Ga0316222, IMG submission 206008) | Freshwater microbial communities from Trout Bog Lake, Wisconsin, USA - TBH18011 | ecosystem: Environmental > Aquatic > Freshwater > Lake > Hypolimnion/Profundal zone | place: USA: Wisconsin... | reverse complement strand
GCCAGCCTCAACCACGGCACCAATAACGGCAATGGGTCGTGGACCCTGGCGAGTTCCGATCTCACCGGCCTGACCATCACGCCGCCGGCCGATAATGCCCATGACATCAGTCTGTCGATCACCGCCACCGCCTCGGGCCTTAACGGCATTCCGGTGGTGTCGGCCCCGGTCACGCTACCTGTCACCGTTACCGGTCAGGTCTACGCCCCGGTTCAGACCCACACGGCGGCGGCCACCGGCGACGAGAACACCCGGATCAACCTCAACCTGACCCAGTCGCTGGCCCATGGCGACGACGGCTTCACCACCCTGACCCTGACCGGGGTGCCCGCCGGGGCCAGCTTCACCTCCGATGCCGCCGGTCTCCACTCCATCGGCAGCTACAACAGCACCACCGCCACCTGGACCTTCTCGTCCACCGATATCGCTGCCGCCAATGCCGGCGGTGCCGGCTACTATCTCAAGCCGCCCACCAACTGGAGCGACTACAGCGCCACCGGCCATAACGGCATGTCACTGACCGCGACCATCAGCGACAGCGAGACCGACCCCGACACCCATGTGGTCTCCACCGCCAGCACCACCACCACCTTTGCCGTCGATGTCGCCGGCACCGCTCATGCGCCGACGGTGACCGTGGTTCCGGCGGAGGGGGGCGAGAACACCGCCATTTCCTTGGCGATCACCCCGATCCTGGCGGTCAGCGGCAACGAGCAGATCTCGGCGATCACCATTACCGGGGTGCCCAGCGGCGCCAGCCTCAACCACGGCACCCACAATAATGACGGCAGTTGGACCCTGGCCCCCGCCGACCTGACCGGGCTGATCGTCACCCCGCCCACCGACAACGCCTATGATTTCACCCTGTCGATCACCGCCACCGAGGTGGCGCTGGGCGGCGATGTCGATCCGGCCCATGCCAGCGCGGTCTCCGCTCCGGTCTCCCTCAAGGTGACGGTGGACGGTACCGCCTATACCCCCAGCCTGACCGCTCAGAGCACGACCGTCACCGGCGCCGAGAACACGCGGATCGCGCTCAATCTGACCGAGGCCACCAGCCACACCGACGAGACCCTGACCATGGCGATGGCGGCGCCGGCCTCCGCCCATTTCTATGCCTCGGCCGATCCCGCCGCCGCCGCCATCGGCAGCTATGATGCCGGGTCTGGCGTCTGGACCTTCACCGCCACCGAGGTCGCGGCGATGCAGACCGGCGGCATGTTCATGCAGGCGGCCAACTCCTGGAGCGACTGGGATTCGGCCAACCACGCCGCCGGCCTGCCGATCACCGTCACATTGACCGCCACCGAGACCGACCCCAATACCGGAATCGTGAGCGAGGCCACCACCACCCAGGCCCTGACGCTGCATGTGCTGGGGGTGGCCGACGCGCCGATTCTCGCGGTTCCCCCCGCCTCCGGGGCCGAGGATGGTTGGATCGGCCTCAATATCGGCGCGTCGCTGGCCAACACCGACGGTTCGGAGGCGATCGCCTCGGTCACGGTGTCGGGACTGCCGGTGGGGGCGGCGCTCAACCACGGCACCGAGAATTCCGACGGCAGTTGGACCCTGACTCCGGCCCAGCTCTCCGGGTTGCAGATCAAGCCGCCGACCGATGACGCCCACGACTTTACCTTGACGGTGACCGCCACCACCCAGGAACATGCCGCCGTCGGCGAGGTGTCGGTGGCCAGCGCTTCGACCACCCTGACCTTGCCGGTCACCGTGGTGGGCACCGCCTTCACCCCGACCCAGCTCCATACCGCTGCCGCGGCCGGCGACGAAAACACCCTGATCAACCTTAATCTGACCGAGGCCACCAGCCATACCGACGAGACGCTGGGACTGGTCATCGCCGGCGTGCCGGCGGGAGCCGTTTTCTACGCGGATTCGTCGGGCCAGACCCCCATCGGCACCGATGACAACGGCAGCTGGAGCTTTTCGGCCGTCGACATCAAGGCCGCCGAGACCGCCGGGAACGGCTTTTACCTGAAGCCGCCCGCCGACTGGAACGATTCCCTGTCCGCCGGCCAGGCCGGCATGCAGCTGACCGCGACCCTCACCGCCAGCGAAACCGATCCCGACACCAATCTGGTCTCCACCGCCAGCACCACCACCGGCCTTACCGTGCATGTGGCCGGGGTGGCCCAGACTCCGACGGTGACGGTGGCGCCGGCGGTCGGCCTGGAAAACACCGGGGCCGCCGATACGCCCATCGCGTTGTCGATCATCCCGCATCTGGGCGATGCTCACGAAACCATCGCCATGGTCACCATCTCGGGGGTTCCGTCCGGTTCCACCTTCCTTGCCGCCGATTCCGGCACGCTGCACGCGGTCGGCGTCAACGAGGGCAACGGGGTCTGGACGTTCAGCGCCACCGAACTCAACGGTCTGGTCATCACCCCTCCCAAGGATGTCAACGCCGACTTCATTCTGAGCGTGACCGCCACCGAAGCGGCCCAGGGGGTCAATGTCGATCCCCTGCACGCCACCGCGGTTTCACAGAGTTTCAGCCTGCCGGTCGCCGTCGAGGGCATCGCCGTCGCGCCGCAATTGGTGCAAAGCGCGACGGCGCTCGGCTTGGAAAACGGGCTGGGACTGCCCACCCATCTGATCGACCTCAACCTGTCCGCCACCGCCCAGGCCACCACCGATTCCCTGGGCCTGACCATTACCAACGCCCCCACCGGCTCGGTTTTTTATGCCGATGCCGCCGGCACGATTGCCATCGGCACCGAGAGCAACGGCACCTGGAGCTTCACCAGCAGCGATATCGCCACCGCCCAGGCGTCGGGACACGGCTTTTACATCAAGGCTCCGGCCAATTGGAGCGACTACGACGCCCAGGACGCCTCGGTGGGCCAGCCGCTGACCGCCACCCTGATCGCCACCGATGGGGATCCCAACAACAACGCGGCGGTCCAGACCGCCACGACCCAGCTCACCATCGATCTGCACGTCACCGGTCTGGCCGAGCAGCCGCTGGGCCTGGCCGGCAACGGCGCCCCCCTCCAGGCGATCGGGACGGAGAGCGCCACGGTCAACGCCCATGGCTTGGTCAATCTGGGGCTGGCCAATGTCACCCCCAGCAACCTGGACGGCTCGGACAGCCTGTCCATGGTGCTGAGCAACATTCCCTCGGGCTGTGTCCTGGTGGCCCAGGACGGAGCGGGCAATCTGGTCACCGATACCGCCATCATCCCCATCGGCGGCGGCCAATACCTGATCAATTCCCAGTATCTGTCCGAGGTCTATCTGCAGGTTCCCGCCAACTTCAACACGCCTCAGAACGGCGCCCTGACCCTGACGACGGAAAGCATCGTCACCAAGAACGACGGCAACGTCTATACCGATACCCGTCCGCTCGATGTCACCGTCAATCCCACCAGCCATGCCTCCGACATCACCGGCGGCAATTCCGGCAACGAAGCCACCGCCATTCCGCTCGGCCTGACGGTGGCCCCGGGAGCCACCGGCGAAACCATCGACAGCGTGGGGCTGACCCTGGCCAACGCCCCGGCGGGCACGGTGCTGTCCCTGGCCAACGGGACGGCGCTGACCCCGGACGCCACCGGCCACTACGTGGTGGCCCCCGATGAGGTCGCCGGCCTTACCGTGACCACGCCCAATTACTGGAGCGACTGGAGTTCGGCCAACCACCACGGCGGTCTCCAGGTCACCGTCACCACCATCAGCGACAATCATGGCGCGACCCCGGTCAGCACGACCCAGACCATCACCGTCCATGTGGACGGGGTGGCCGATCCGGCCAGCCTGACGGTCGGCGACGCCACCATGGCGAGCGGAGCGACCGTGGTGGCGCTGCCCATCGCGGTGAGCGTGCCCGATACCGATGGGTCCGAGGTGATCGGCATGGTCATCAAGGGCGTCCCGACCGGGGCTTCCCTCAGCTATGGCCATGATGACGGCGGCGGCGTGTGGAACCTCAGCCCGAGCGAATGGAGCGCCGCAATCGGTGCCGGCGGTCTGGCCCTCAGCGTTCCCGGCGCGGCGGGCGCTAACGGCAGCGCCACCCTGACCGTCATTCCGGTGACCATTCAGCAGGATTCCGGCAGCTACAACACGTCGGTGTCGGAGACCATGACGGTATCCTGGGGCACCGGAGGCTCCGGCGGCGGCGGCGGTACCGGCTCCGGCGCCGCCGGTGGCGTGACCGCGCCGACCCTCGACGGCAGCGCTCTCGGCCATGAAAACAGCCCGGTGGCGCTGGGCATCACCCTGGGGTCTCCCACCCTGGCCAATGGCGGCGACGTGGCGACCACCAATGTGGTGTTCGGCGGCGATGCCCTGAGCCATGACGGTGTATCGTTCAGCTTCGTGCTGAACGGCCAGGCCCTGGGCAACACCGATTCCCATCACAATCTGGTCACCGGCCAATGGGTGTTCAGCTCGGCCGAAGCCCAAGGTCTGGCGCTGCAGGCCAATGCGGCGGCCAATTTCAGCGATGCGGCCCTGGACCAGAGCCAACCGCAATACGCCGCCTTCAGCCTCAGCGGACAGGTGGTCACCACCGACCTGACCTCGGGCGGGCAGGGGACGACCGCCTTCTCGTTGCCGGTCACCATCCTGCCGGTGACCAATGCCGCCCATATCGCGGGCGGCAATACCGGGTTGGAGAATCACCCCATCGCCCTTGATCTGGCGGTGACCGCCGGCGGCGTCGGCGAGACGGTGACCGGCATCGTCATCAGCGGCGTTCCCGCCGGAGCATCGCTCAATCACGGTACCGAGAACGGCGACGGCAACTGGACCCTGTCCGCCGCCGACCTTGGCGGACTGGCCCTGATTCCGCCCGCCAATACCAGCGACTGGGGCACCGCCGGACACAATTCCGGCTATCAGCTTGCGGTCGCCGTGACCAGCGAGAATCACGGCGCCACGGCGCTGACCACCGAGGGGAGCATCACCGTCCACATCACCCCGGTCGATGCCCCGGCGGTCGTCACCGTCGTCCAGGGCGCCGGCGGGGCCGAGAATTCCTGGATTCCGCTGGGCACCATCGGCGGAACCCAGAACCTCGCCGTATCGATGACCGATCCCGAGAACGCGCAGAATCTGTCGGTGGTGGTGTCCGGGGTGCCGGCCGGGGCGGTCCTAAACGTGGGGACCGACAACGGCTGGACCGATGCCAGCCATACCGCCACCTCGTGGACGGTGCCGCTGGCCAGTCTGGCCAGCCTGGCGGTGCTGCCTCCCGCCGATTTCAACGGCCAGTTCAACCTGACCATCGAGGGGCTGACCTGGCTGAAGGACGGGGACCCGACCCTGCTGACCACCAGCCAGACCCTCGGGGTCAGCGTCACGCCGGTGGCCGAGGCGGCCTATGTCAGCGCGTCCTCGCCCGGCGGCCAGGAAGGCCATCCCATCGTCATCGACCTCGCCGCCAGCATCGTCCATCCGGGGACCGGAACCGCCAGCGACACGGTGGACCACTACACCGTGACCGACGTGCCGAGCGGGGCGGTGCTGGCGATCACCAGCAACACTGTCACCACCACCCTGACCGCGAACGGCGACGGCAGCTACACCATTCCCTGCGACGGCAGCGGGGCGGTCGCCGGCACCCTGACGGTGACGCCGCCGGCCCATCTCAACACCGATTTCACCCTTCATGTCACCGCCACGTCGGTGGATGGCGCCACCTCGGCCCTGTCGGCGGCGGTGCCGCTGACCGTGGCGGTCTCGGCGGTGGCCCATCTGCCCACCGTGTCGGTGGCCACGGCCAGCGGTAACGAGGATGGCTGGATATCGCTTGCCGGCATCACCCTGGCCACACCCAATGCCGATACCTCCGAGGCGGCCTCGGTGACCATCTCCGGTCTGCCGTCCGGGTCGCAGCTCAGCAGCGGCAGCGAGAACGCCGATGGCTCGTGGACGGTGTCCCAGGCCAATCTGGGCGGCTTGCAGGTCCTGCTTCCGAGCCGTTATGACCAGGATGTGACCGTCCAGGTCACCGCAGCGTCGCAACAGCCGTCGGATGGCGATACCGCCACCACGGTGGCCCAGGCCATGACCATCGACGTCAAGGGGGTGGCGCTGGCCCCCGGCGTGGCGGTGGGCAGTTCCGAGGGAACCCAGGATACGGCGATCCCGATCTCGATCGTCACCACCCTGGCCGACAGCAGCGAGACGATCAGCGCCGTCACCATCACCGGCGTTCCCAGCGGCGCCACCCTCAACCACGGCACCTTGAATTCCGACGGGTCCTGGACCCTGACCCCCGACCAGTTGAGCGGCCTGACCGTCACGCCGCCGGCCCATTCCAGCGCCGACTTCACCCTGTCGGTGACCGCCACCGAAATCGAGAACCGTACCCCCGCCGAACTGGCGGTGGCCTCGGCCACCTCGGCGGCGGCCACCCTGCACGTCACGGTCGACGCCACCGCAGCGGCCCCGGTCCTGACGCTGAACAATCCCACCGGGGCCGAAAACGTCCGCATCGATCTGCACCTGGCCCCGAGCCTGAGCGATCCCCACGAGACCGCCACCCTGACCATCTCCGGCGCGCCGTCCGGGGCGCTGTTCTACGCCTCGCCGACCTCGACCACCGCCATCGGCACCTACGACAACACCACCGGCGACTGGACCTTCTCCGCCGGCGAGATCAACACGGTGATGCAGGCCGGCAACAGCCTGTCCATGCAGCCACCTGCCAATCTGAGCGACTGGGAGACGGCCGGCCATTCCTCCGGCTATCAGCTTGGCCTGACCATGACGGCGAGCAATGCCGACGTGGATAGCGGCTATATCGCCCAGGCCAACGCCGGCGAGACCATCACCCTCCATATCCAGGGCGTCGCCGATGCCCCGACCCTGACCACCCCGGCCGCCGGCGGCAACCAGGATAGCGCCATCGCCCTCAGCATCGCGGCGGTGCCGGGGAACAGTGACGGATCGGAAGTGGTGAGCGGCTACACCATCACCGGCGTTCCCTCGGGCGCGGTCCTCAATCACGGCACCCACAACAGTGACGGGTCCTGGTCGCTGGCGCCGGCCGATCTGGCGGGCCTGACCATCACGCCGCCGGCCTATTCCAGCGCCGATTTCACCCTGCACGTGACCGCCATCGACAGCGAACTCGGCAGCAACCCGGCGGTGGCGACCGCGACCGCGACCAGCGATCTGCATGTCACCGTCGCCGCGGTGGCGGATGCGCCCGTGCTGTCCCTGGCCCCGGCGGTCGGAATCGAAAACGCCGCCATCCCGCTCAACCTGACCGCCACCCTCACCGATCCCAACGAGCATCTGAGTCTGGCCTTGTCCGGGGCGCCGGCCGGCTCGCAGTTCTCGCTCTCCGATAGCGGCGCGGCGGTCGGGACGCTGAGCGGCGGCGTCTGGACCTTCTCGACCGCCGAGATGTCGGACATCGCCCAGCACGGCCTGTCGCTGACGCCGCCGGCTTATTGGAGCGACTACGACAGCGCCGGCCACACATCCGGCTTCACCCTGTCGGCGGTGCTGACCTCGACCAATGTGGACGTGGATGGCGGTTCCCCCCTGTCGGCCCAGAGCACGGCGTCGCAGGTCATCCATATCGCCGGAGCGGCCGACACCCCCACGGTGACGGCGACGGCGGCGGTCGGCAACGAGGATACCGCGATCGCCCTCCACATCGCCGCCAGTCTGCCCAATTCCAATGGCTCCGAGACCCTTTCCGCCATCACCATCACCGGTGTTCCCAACGGTGCCCTGCTCGATCACGGCACCGAGAACAGCGACGGCAGTTGGACTCTGACCGCCGCCCAATTGAGTGGCCTGACCATCACCCCGCCCAGCAACAGCGCCGCCGACTTCACCCTGGAGGTGACGGCCACCGCCACCGAGCAGGGCAGCCTGATCGCCGCCGGCTTCGCCACCGCCGTCTCGGCGCCGGTAAGCCTGGGGGTTGAGGTGGACGCCGCCGCCCATGCCCCGGTCCTGACCCAGTCCATGCTGCCGGCCGGCCCTGAAAACAGCATCATCAACCTCAACCTGACCGAGACCCTGACCGCCTCCAACGAAACGCTGGGAATGACCATCCTCGGCGTGCCGGACGGCGCCCATTTCTTCGCCGACGGCCTCGGCAGCCAGGCCATCGGCACCGAGAACGGCGACGGCAGCTGGAGCTTCTCGGCCTCCGATATCGCCGCCATGCAAGGCTCCGGTCACGGCATCTATCTGGAACCGCCGAGCGGCTGGAGCGATTACGACTCGGCCGGTCATACCGCCGGCATGTCCCTCGCGGTCACCCTGGCATCGACCACGGCCCCCGATCCCGACAGCGGCCTGACCTCGATCGCCACCACCGCCGACAGCTTTACTGTGCATGTGGCCGGGGTCGCGGAGGCCCCCAACCTGCAGGTCAGCGATCAGGTCGCGACGGCGGGGACGGTGACGCCGCTGTCCATTGCCGCATCGCTGGCCGAGACCGACGGCTCCCAGAGTCTCAGCCTGACCCTCACCGGCCTGCCCTCGGACGCCTCGCTCAACCACGGCACCCACAATGCCGATGGCAGCTGGAGCCTGAGCGGCGGCGATTTGTCCAATCTGGCGGTCACCACCATGGCGGACGACGCCGGCATCAATACCCTGCATGTCGTCGCCACCTCGACCGAGGCGGGGAGTGGCGGTACCGCCGCCGCCGCCACCGATCTGGCGCTGAATCTGACCACTCCCGGCCTGGGGACGGTGGACAGCGACAGCGTGCTGCACTTCGACGTGCTGCCGCCGGCGCCGAGCAACGGCGCCCAACTGGCGGAGTTCGTCTTCGGCAGTCTCGACGGCATTCATTCGCTGGATGTGAGCGGCGTCAACCAGCCGGCCTCCCTCGGCAGCTTCACCTTCGACAACGTGACCGTCGCCGCCGGGACCCACGGCTTCATCGACAGTGCCGGAATTCACACCACCGACGCCAATGGCGCCGCGACGGTGCAATCCCTCGATCCGGCGAGCTTCATCGATAATTCCAAGATTCACGGCGACATAACATTCAACCACAGCGTTGTGCTGCATGTGGACGGCCTCGACAAGATCTCCTTCTGAAATTGAGTGGTAGACGTTTGGACAAGTTGGCATCGCTGATGAATTGGCCGGTCCGGGGCGGCAGGAGGATATTGTCCCTTCTGGTCCCGCCTTGGCTGCCCGAGGAGTTGGGGTCGTTGCGGCGGGCCTTCGTCTCCCATCCCCGCAGCGTCGGAACCCTGTCCGGCTTCCGGCGCTATCTCCCGGATCTCGTCGCGGTTTCGCTGGTGCTGAACCTGCTGGGGCTGGCCCTGCCGCTCACCCTGCTGCAGGTCTATGACCGCATCCTGCCCAACAGCGCCACCGATACGCTGACCGCCTTGGCCATCGGCATCGTGGTGGCGGTGACGCTGGAAACCGTGCTGCGCATCTGCCGTTCGGCGGTGACCGGCTGGACCAGCGCCCGCTTCGAGCATCTGGCGGCGACGCGGGTGTTCAATGCCCTGTTGCGCCAACCGCTCGATCTGTTCGAGCGCAAGGGCACCGGCGCCCATATGGAGACGTTGAGCGCCATTCATACCCTCAAGGACTTTTACGCGGGGCAGGCGTTCCTCAGCGTCTTCGACATGCCGTTCGCCTTGATCTATCTGGTGCTGATGCTGTTGTTCGGGGGCTGGCTGGTGCTGGTGCCGCTGGTCCTGATGGTGACGTTCTCCGTTGCCGGCCTGGTGGTCGGGCGGACGATGATGGAGGCCATCCGCCGCCGCATGGCGTCGGACGATCAGCGGGTCAATTTCATTATCGAGGTCCTGTCCGGCATCCAGACCATCAAGGCGCTGGGCATGGAGGCGCAGATGATGCGCCGCCACGAGCGCCTGCTGGAGAACAGTTCGCAGGCCGAGTTCAGCGTGTCGGAACTGTCGGCCAAGGGCCAGTCCCTGGCGCTGCTGTTCTCGCACCTGACCACCATCCTGGTGGTGGCCTTCGGCAGCATCCAGGTGATCGACGGCGTCATGACCACCGGCGTGTTGGCGGCCTGTTCGCTGCTGGCGGGGCGTTGCATCCAGCCGATGCAGGTGGCGCTGGACCGCTGGACCCGGTTCCAGACCGCCCGGCTGGCCGAGGAACGGCTGGCCCAGATGCTGGACGACGACCGGTTCGGCGGCGCCCCGGTTCTGCCGGCGCTCGACGGGATCAGCGGCGATCTGGTGCTGGAGGGGATCAGTCTCCGCTTCGGCGAGGGGGCGGCCATCATCGACGCCCTGGATTTCCATGTGGAATCCGGCGAACTGATCGGCATCTCGGGCGAGAACTGCGTCGGCAAATCGTCCCTGCTGGGGGTGATGGCGGGTCTGGTGACGCCAAGCTCGGGCCATGTGCTGGTGGACGGGTGCAATCTCGCCGGGTTCGATCCGGCCTCGGTGAGGGCGGCTATCGCCTATATCCCGCAGCGGCCGGAGATGTTCCGCGGCACCATCCTCGAGAACATGACCCTGTTCGACGTGTCGCGCAACGCCCTCGCCCGGCAGTTCGCCAGCGCTCTCGGCATCGACCGCTTCGTCGCCCGCCTGCCGCTCGGCTACGAGACCATGGTGGGAGAAGGCGGCAACGATTCGCTGCCGCGCGGCATCCGTCAATTGCTGTCCATCGTGCGCGCCCTGGCGCAAGAGCCGCGCGTCATCCTGTTCGATGAAGCCAACACGGCGGTGGATGGCGGCGGCGATCAGGCGCTGCGGGCGGTGTTCGAGGCCCTCAAGGGCAAGGCGACCATCATCCTGATGACATCGCGGCCATCGATGCTGAGTCTGGCGGATCGAACCTACAAGCTGATTCAGGGGCATCTGGTGGATGCCAAGGCCGCCGCCGCCGAACCCATCGCGCGTCCGGTCGGCGAGCCGGTCGCCCTCGCCCAGGTGGCGGCGCTGCAGTCGGTCCAGGGCGTCTCTCCGGCGCCCTCGGCGCCCTCGCAATCCCTGGAAGAGCGGCTGGCGCAAAGCGGCGCCGTCGTCACCGGCGTCATCGGCGAGGTGGAGAAGGCGTCGGCGTTCGGCCGCTGCCTGATCCCGCTGTTGACGGCCATGCGCTGGACCGGAAATCTGCGCCATCTCGCCGAGGCGCTGCCCCATTTCAACAACAGCCTCGACAATGTGGCCTTCCGCAACGCCATGGGGCATCTGGGCTATGGCAACGAAGCGGTAGAGCTGCAAGGCGAGACCATCGACCCCCGCGTGCTGCCGTGCCTGTTCGTCGATTTCAACGGCAACCCCATGGTGCTGACCGCCATGCAGGGCAACCGGGTGGTCGGCCAGGAGATGACCAGCGGGCGGGACGTGATGCTGCCGACATCCAGTCTCTACGGCACCGTCTATTTCTTCACGCCGCTGGATCTGGCGCGGCAACAGGCGCCCCAGGGGCAATGGTTCAAGAAGGTGGTGTCGCGCTTCCACGGTTTGGTCTGGGCGCTGCTGGGGCAAAGCCTGATCATCAATCTGCTGTCGCTGGGCGTGCCGCTGTTCACCATGTCGGTCTATGACAAGGTCATTTCCACCGGCGATGTCGGCATGCTGGTGGCCTTTCTCTGCGGCGTCCTGATCGTTATCGCCGGCGACGAGGTGCTGCGCGAGCTGCGCGCCAAGGCATCGGCTTATGTGGGGGCCCGGATCAGCTATGTCGTCACCACCATGGTGTTCGAGCGGACGCTGCTGCTGCCGCTGGGCATGACCGAGCGGGCCAGTATCGGCAGCCAGTTGGCGCGCTTCAAGGACCTGGAGAGCTTCCGCGACTTTTTCGGTGGCGGCATTGCCGCCATGCTGATCGATCTGCCCTTCGTGGTACTCTATCTGATGGTTCTGGTCATGCTGGGGGGCGTCGTGGCCCTGGTGCCGGTGACGGCGCTGATCATTTTCGCGGTGATCGTGACGGCGGCGATGCCGGTGGTGCGCCGCCGGGTGTCGGGGTCGGGCCGCTCGGTTACCCTCCGCCAGGAATTGGTGGTCGAGACCCTGCTGAAGATGCGTTCGATCCGCTATGCCGGCATGGAGGCCGCATGGAAGGAGCGCTTCAGCGATACCTGCGCCCAGGCCGCCATGGCCGGATACGAATCGTCGCTGCTGACCGGCGTGCTGGCCAGCCTGTCGCAGGCCATGGTGGTGCTGTCGGGCATGGCGACCATGATCGTCGGCGTCTACCAGGTGCTTCAGAACAACATGACGGCCGGCGCCCTGATCGCCTCCATGATGGTGGTGTGGCGCGTCCTGGCGCCCATGCAGACCGGGTTCTCGCTGATCCAGCGGATCGAACAGACCCGATCCTCCATCCGCCAGTTGGAGGCTCTGGCCTCGTTTCGGACCGAAAGCGACAGCCAGCCGGCCTCGGGCGCCGGTCTCCAATTGCGGGGCGCGGTGACCTTCGCGCGGGTGTCGCTGCGCTATTCCAACGATGCCGATCCGGCGCTGCTGGGCGTCAGTTTCGAGGCCCAGCCGGGCGAGGTGATCGCCATCATCGGCTCCGACGGTGCCGGCAAGTCCACCATCCTCAAGCTGATCGCCGGTCTTTACGCGCCGCAGGCCGGCAATGTGATGATCGACGATCTGGATATTCGCCAGATGGACCCGATCGAATTGCGCAAGTCCATCGGCTATGCGCCGCAGGTGCCGCAGCTGTTCTTCGGCACCATTGCCCAGAATCTGCGTCTGGCCCAACCCAATGCCAGCGATGTGGAGTTGCGGCAAGCCCTAGCCCTGACGGGGGTGTGGGACGAAGTGGCGGCCCTGCCGCGCGGCCTCGACACCCGGGTGGGAGACGCGGCCACCAATCGTATTTCCACCAGTCTGGCCCAGGGAATTTCCCTGGCGCGGGCCTATCTGAAGAAGAGTCCGATCCTGCTGCTCGACGAGCCCGTCACCGGTCTCGATTTCGAGGGGGACCGGTGTTTCCGCGAATTCGTCGGAGCCATGCGGGGCAAGGCGACCATCTTCATCGTCACCCATCGTCCCAGCCACCTGTCGCTCGCCGATCAGATCGTCGTGCTGGAGAAGGGCGCGGTGCGGGCGGTGGGGCCGGCGGCGGAGATTCGGGCGAAACTGGCATGATGGAGGACCGGTCGTGAGTGTATTCGACGCCCTGCCGCTGTTGGCGGCTATCCAGAGTCTGGTCGTTCTCGCCTATCTGATGGCGCGGCGCCGCTCCAGTTTCGGCAACGAAATGGCTCAGATGGCGGTGTTCGCCGCCCTGGCGGTGGCCCTGATCGGCGAACCCGGTCCGGCCTCCTGGCTCGGCATGCCGGCGGCGTTCACGCGGGTGGCGGCGGTGGCCTGGGTGGTCGCGGCGGCGGCGGCGGCCCTGTTCGCCCGGACCATTCTCCATGTTCCGCCGGACAGCCGCCAGGGATGGCCGGCCCTGTTCGTTATTCCGGCGCTGGTCGTGGCGCTGATGACGACAGTGGCCGCCCGGGCCGGCTGCGAGGGAGCGGCCTGCACCACCTGGCCCCGGATCGAGGCGGGGTGGGGGGCGCTCGCCGCCGGTCTCTGCGTCGCCTTGATCGGACGGCGGATCAGTACCCTGCATGCCACCCTGGCGGCGCGGCCCAGGGGGCGGTCGCGGTTGCTGGCCGTCACCGGCCTGATGGGGGTGCTGGCGCTGCGGACCCTGGAAGCGCTGGCCTATGTCGCCAGTCCGGAATTCGCCCACAGTTCCGTGGCGGCGGTGGTGGCGGTCGGGCTGGTTCTGATGCTGCAGGCGCTGGTGTTCTCCTTGACCCGGCTCTACCCCGAGAGCGAGGACGACGCCCCCATGGATCTGGTGGTGGCGGGGCATATCAACCGGTTCCGCCGTCATCTCGCCCAGGCGGTGGTGTTCGAGGAAGGCGGCGTCGGCCCCTTGGTGCGCGGCACCATCCTGACCACCATTCTGACGGTGGCTGCGTTGATTGGCTGGGCGGCGGTCACTCCGGTCAAGGAGGTGGCGGTGACCAACGGTCAGGTGGTGCCGTCCAGCTTCATCCGGCCGGTCCAGCACCTGGAAGGCGGCATCGTCCAGCAGGTCATGGTCAAGGAAGGGCAATTGGTCGAGCAGGGGGAGGTGTTGGTCAAGCTTGACCCGGCCCAGGCTCTGTCCGAACTGGAGCAGATGCGCGCCCGTGAAACCGGATTGCTGTTGCGGGCCGAGCGCCTGCGCGCCTTCGCCGAGGGCCGGGCGCCCGATTTTTCCGGGGCGCGCGACGATTCCGGCGACCAGGAGCAGGCCCAGGATCAGGGCATCATCTACGCGTCGCAGGAGCGGGCCAAGGATTCGGCCTCGCTGGTTCTGGAAAAGCAGATCGAACAGCGCCGGTCCGATATCGCGCTCTATCGCGACCAGATCACCGCCATGAATCAGCAGATCGACCTGCTGGGGAAGGAAGTGGAGATCCGCAAATACCTGGTGGAAAAGGAACTGACCTCCAAGGTGGTGTATTTCAACATCCTGCGCGAATACGAGCGCCTGAAGGGCGAGCGGAGCCGCTTCCAGGGGCAGTTGAAGACCGCGCAGGAAGCCCTGGCGGAGGCCGATACCCGGCTGGCCGACCAGAAGACCAAGGCGTCCCATGACGCCTTCAACGAGATGGGCACCGTCACCGCCGAATTGGCCCAGTTGCGGGAAGCCCGCTCCAAGCTGGAAGACCGGGTGCTCCGCCTCGAAATCGTTTCGCCAGTGCGCGGCATCATCCAGGAACTGGCGGTCACCAGCCCCGGCGCCGTTATCCAGGCCGGCGGCATGGTCACCAAGATCGTGCCGGTGGACGACGTCCTGCTGGTGGAAAACCAGATCACTCCCCGCGATGTGGGCCATGTCATGTCCGGCCAGAAGGTGCGGATCAAGGTCGGCAGCTATGACTTCGCCCGGTTCGGCGCGGTTGGCGGCACGATCCACCAGATCTCGCCCTCCACCTTCCTCGACGAGAAGAAGACGCCTTACTACAAAGGGCTGGTGGAGCTGGACAAACCCTATGTGGGCAACGACCCCGAGCGCAACCGCATCCTGCCCGGCATGACGGTCCAGGTCGACGTCATCACCGGCGAGAAGACCATTCTGCAATACCTGCTCAAGCCGATCTATCTGGCGGCGACCCAGGCCTTCCAGGAGCGCTGATCCGGGCCGATACCCTCGGCCAGGGGGAAGGGCGGGCGATGCCACCGCGATGAAGCTTCCCATTGCGTCGGTGCCATCGCCGTTTCATGCTGGCCGCCGCCATGCACAGAGGAGCCGGACATGCAGGAGCGATCGCACGAGGCCGTTGTCAGCGACCAATTCAGCCCGCAGGCACAGTCCTATCTCACCAGCGCCGTCCATGCCCAGGGCGAGGACCTGGAGCAACTGGCCCGGATCGTCGGGGTCCGTCCGCAGGTCCTGGCGCTGGATCTGGGCTGCGGTGGCGGGCATGCCTCGTTTCTCCTGGCGCCCCTGGTGCGTCAGGTCGTGGCCTACGACTTGTCCGAGGCCATGGTGGCCATGGTCCGGACCGAGGCGGCGCGCCGGGGCCTCGCCAACCTGGAGGCCCGGCAAGGCTCGGCCGAACGGCTGCCGGATTCCGATGGGGCGTTCGACCTGGTGGTCAGCCGCTACAGTGCCCACCACTGGCATGACACCGCCGCCGGCCTGGGGGAGGCCCGCCGGGTGTTGAAGCCGGGCGGGCTGGCGGTGTTCATGGACGTGGTGGCGCCGGTCCCGGCCTTGCTGGATACCTGGCTGCAATCCCTGGAACTGCTGCGCGACCCCTCCCATGTGCGGAATTATTCCATCCCGCAGTGGCAAGCCATGCTGGCGGCGGCGGGGTTCCGGCCGGGGGAGGTCTCGCGCTTCCGCCTTCGCCTGGAGTTCGCGTCATGGGTCAAGCGCATGAACACGCCCGAGGTTCATGCGCAGGCGATCCGCTCCCTGCAGGACCGCGCCGGGGCCGAGATCGCCCGCCATTTCGAGATGGAAGCGGATGGTAGCTTCACCATCGATACGATGCTGCTGTGTGCCGAGGGGTGATCACGCTCGGCATTTTCGCGATGCCTCCCGAGAGGGAGAAATCCGATGGCTCCGTTTGAGCCTGCTGATTCTGAAAATGGATTCACCACCCATGGGGGAACGTAGGGGGGATGGATTGCGGTTGGCGTGAGGGTGTAGAATGCGGCCATGATTGCCAAGGAGACCGCCACCATGCGCAACAGCGCAACCCTCGCCATCCGGGGGGACAGGCTGCTGCCTGAGCTTTCCGCCGCGCTGGAAGGCAGCGAGGCCGGGGCTCTCTATTCCGTCCGCGTGGAAAAAATGTCGGTGGAGGACAGCGCCTGTTTCCTGGAGGCGCGGGCGAAGGTGCAGGAAGGGCTGGCCGAGATCGCGGCAGGAAACATCGTGGATGCGGAAGAGGTGTGGCCTCATCTCGAGGCCGAGCTTGGGATCAAGGTCGCCAGATAGCCAAGCTCAACGGTATCGATCCACGCGCCTGCCCGGCCATTCCGCCAAGCGGATCGGCGCGTTGCTACCCTGGAACTGGAAAGGCGAAAGCCATGCCGAAGCTGCATGACCTGGAGGCGGATATGGAGGCGCTCGACGAATTCCTGATGTCGGACCAGTCCCCGTCCGATTGCATGATGCTGTGCGATCTCGACGGCTTTCTGACCGGCATCGCCATCGGGCCGGAACTGATCATGCCCAGTGAATGGCTACCGGTCATCTGGGGCGGCGAGGAGCCGGTGTTCGACGATGCCGCCCAGGCTCAGGCCATCATCGGCACCATCATGACGCGATACAACGAGATCCTGGGTCAGGTCGCCGAGGGAGCTGTCGCTCCCATCATCATGGAAACACCGGGTGGCGACGTCATCGCCGCCGATTGGGCCGAAGGATTCATGCGGGCCATTTCCATCCGGCCCTTCGCTTGGAAGAAGTTGTTCACGTCCGAAGAAGGCATGTCGATCATGCTGCCCATCATGGCGTTATGCTGTGACGAGGACGGTGAGCCCCTGCTGAGTTTGCCGCAGGACGTGGAAGACAGGCTCTTCGCCGAGGCCGGAGACCTTATCCCGGCATGTGTCCTCGATATCGCCGATTATTGGCGCGCAACCCGTGCAGCCCCCTTGCGCCAATCCTCCGGCCCCAAAATAGGCCGAAACGAGCCATGTCTCTGCGGGTCGGGAAAGAAGTACAAGCGCTGCTGCGGCGCTAGAGCGGGATGATTTCAAGTCGACTCATCCCGCGACAGAGGCCGTTGAGGCCGAGGCCAAGCAAACCGGAGGTTTGCGCCCGGCGAGGGACATCCAAAATGGCGAGAGCATGATGCGACCTGATCGCATCATGCTCTAACTGACCGTCAACGAAACGATCACCCTCTCGTTCCGGCCTGCTGGCTTCTGTCGTCCTTCACGTCTTTGAAGGTCTTGGCGAGGGATCATCAACATCAAAGTCCATCATCAGATGGGCGATGATCGCCGCCTTCGAGGCCACCGTCGGCAGGCTGCCGTTTGGCAACGGGCCGCGGTAAAGTCGCCCCGCCGCTTGACCCGATTCCCAGACCGGGCCCGTCTGCTAAACGCTTTCGTAGACCGCTGAGCATTCTCGCAGCCCCGGCGTCAATGGCCACCTTGAACTATTCCGCAGCTGTACGTATTTTTCTGAAAGGATTCGTAGGCGGCTGAGCGGATTTGAAGCCCCGTCCGGCGTCCTGACCGGCCTCGTCGGCGGCGGATCGCTTTCACAGGAGGCGACTGGGCCAGCGAGAATACCGTCGTCGGCCAAGCGGCCCTGTTCGCCAAGCTAGGGCTTCCCGTCAGCGATGCCCCCTGGTCAACGCATCTGTTCTTCCGTACCCCCGTCACTCTCCAGCTTCCGCTGGAGCGCGATAAGGATGTCGTGCGTTGTTACGATGTCCTTGATCTGAAGCCCTTCCGCAAGGCGGCTTTGCGAACCAACCGGCCGCCGCACTCCTTGCTCCGGATACAAAAAAGCCCAGGGCGAGCCTGGGCTTCGGGACGTCGGACGGGGGCGGGACGGTTACAGCGGAGGCAGATCGGCCCGCCGGTAGAAGGTCGCCTTGGCCGCGACCGGGTCGAAGGCCGGGCGGGCTCCAGCCTCCTCGATCTCCCACTTCAGGCGCCGGAAGTGGCGACCGAGTTCACCGGCCAGGCCGTGCAGCGACACATGCTCGGCGGTGAAGCGGTCGAGGTCTTGCCGGGCGACGAGGGTCTGGACCATGCGGTTGATCGGGTTCTGCACCCGGCGCGACGGCAGCCAGCCGTTTTCCACCAGGGCGCGGACGACGGCGCCGTTACATCTCATGGCGAGCTCGACCTCCTTCAAGGTCAACGCCGTCGTCCCGGCGGTGGTCCAAGTGCTCGGCGAGGCCGTCCTCGCCCGCGAGGCCATGCTGGCGCTGGACGCAGCAGCCTGACCGACGGACGTCCTTGTGGCGGCCCGGACTCGATGGTCCGGGCCGCTTTCCCTTTTCTGGTCTCGGATCGGGGGCGGGCGTCGTCGGCATTGTGCTCGCCCGCATCCAGGCGGCTCTCGACCGCTACGAAGCCGGATCGCAGTCTCATTTCACCCACGGCGGCTTGGGGGCTGGAAACGGTGTCGGTTCCGGTTCGGGCGACGGCGGGGATGGCGGTGGTGCCGCGGGGGCGAGGTCATAGCCGAACCCCTCGTAGACGAAGGCACTGCGGATCAGTTCACAGTCGCGCTCGCTCACCCCGGCCTGGCGGCACACGCCATACCACTGTGACCGCACCGTCTCCGTCATGGTGTCGACGATGCGCGCCGCCTCTTCGGTTCCGAGGCCGAAGCGGTGGCTCTGAGACAGCAGATTGCTCCGGTTGGCATAGCGACCGAACGTGCCGAAAGACATGGCCAAGCTGCGCTCCGCCGTCGCCACCGACGGCGTCGGGGTCAGGTCGTAGGCGGGTGACAGCGCCCACTCGCGCCCCTTGGCGAGAAAGGCATGGTTCCGCGGGTGGTCGTCGGTGTTCGAAATGAGCGCGTTGAAGCCAATCCGCCGGAACAGCTCCGGCAATTCCTTGGTGTTCCCCTGACCGGCACACCGACGGATCTCGTCGGCGAGCAGCAGATAGGACCACTTCGACCGCTCGTCCTCGTCGGCCCCGAGCATGGTCAGTCCGCTGACCATGCGGCTGCGCAGGTAACCCGTCTCGGCCTTGTGACGGTCGAACCTTTTGACCAGGATGACGTCGCGTTCGCCGATGGTGACCATCCGGGTCTCGGCGCAGGAGATGCCACAGCGCGCCGCCAGCAGCATCATGGCATGCTCGACGCGAGGGTTGTTCCACGTGTCCTTTTGGAGGGAGAACTTGGCCAGCCACAAGCCGTCGGCGTCTTCAACGGTCGCCTTGGGCCGGGCGCCGCCCATCGACGTCCCCGCCTTCAGCAACTGCTCCGCCTGCTCTGCGTCGGGTCCCGTCGGCGCCGGGGCGTCCGGGTCGTTTTCGGCCGCGATGATCCGATCAGCCATCTCCATCAATCTGCCGAGGTCCATGGTCCGGTTGAACAGGCGGACCGGCGCCGGAGGGGTGGGGCCCAAACCGAACCCGAGGGCACCGGCGCGATCCTCCGGCGAGTTGAGCATGTACTGGATCTCGTGGAGTTCGGCAGCCGCTCCCAGGCGCTTCTCGATGAGTTTGCGTCCCCAGGCGTCGGGGGCGCTGTCGCGCAACGCGCCGAAGGCGCCCCTCATCCTGACCGTCGAATAGGCGGGGCCGCGCAGCTTCAGTTCGACCGGGTCGAGCTCGACGCAATCGCGGCGGGCCAGGTAGCTTTTGCCGTAGACCAGTTGGCCCATGGCCGTGCCGTCCCGGCCGATGGTTAGACGGTACTTCGCCGCGGTGACCGCCTCGGTCTGCCCCGGCAGGGTGATGTAGACGAAGCACTCCATCGGTTCAGAAGTCATTGCTCAGCCCCCCCTTTCGCCGCGCGCGCTCGCGTTCGTCGAACACCGACAACGCCAATCCTTCGTCGTCATGGGCAGGGTCGGCGACGGGGGCCAGATGATCCAACATGTTCATCGCCCACAGCATGCCGACATAGACGGCGACATTGGTGGTCGTCTTTCCCTTCTCGGCGTCGGCGACGACAAACCGGCTGACGCCGAGCTTGGCCGCCATGTCGGCAAGGGTGATGTTCCGGCGCAACCGGGCGGTGCGGAGATTGGCCCCCAACCGCCTTATGGCTTCCTCCACCGCGTAAGGCGGGGCTTCAGAGAGTTGGCTACGGGGCGGCATGTTGTCTTACGGCCTCTCAAAATATTATAATGATGCCTTGTATCAACATATGGCGCCTCCGACCGCGGAGTCAACGTTATGTTTTCTTAAAACAACCTAATCGCTGATTGAGTTGGCATATGACAACCATGCAAGGGCCTCATGCGCGGTAGATGGCGGAAGTTCCAGTTGTGCCCCAGAACCCAAATAGGCACCTCGGCATATGCTCGGCAAGGCAGCTTACGCCCGCCGCAGCGGTCAGTGGTTTCTCGCCGCCACAGGTAAAGCCATGTGCCCCGGTTCGCCGCGCGCTGACGAGGACGGAGGGAAGGGAACGCTGGAGCGCATCGCCGACGAACTCGGCGTGTCCGTGTCGACCGTCAAGCGGGCGGTAGGGTAACAGCGGGAGATGGCGCTGAGGTCGCCATTTACCGTATCGCGGTCCAGGGAAAGAGACCTTCTTCTGTGATGATCTCGTATCCCAGGCTCACGTACCCCGTTTCCCGCTTCGCCGCCATCCGCGCCAGCATCGGCTCGGCGCCGTCGACGTAGTCGTAGACGACGACCTCGCGCTTGGCGGCGTGCAGGCGGTGGAGCCGTCCGGCGTACTGGGCCAGCGTGCCCCGCCACGAGATGGGGATGGTAAGGAACAGGGTGTCGAGGCGGGCGTCGTCGAAGCCCTCGCCCAGGTAGCGGCCCGTCGCCACCAGCACGCGCTCCTCGCCGTCCGGCACCGACTCCAGAGCCTCCATCACCCGGCGCCGCTCGCGGACGCCCATGCCGCCCTTGAGGACGATGACGTTCTTGGCGAACTTGGACAGGCGGTCGGACAGCGCCTGGAGGTGGTCCTTGCGCTCGGTGATGACCACCGGCGACCGCCCGGCCTCGAGGGCCGACAGGATGTCGTCGAAGATCATCTGGTTCCTGGCCTCGTCGGCGGCCAGCAGGCCGTAGAGGTGCTGGATGGCGGGCCGCTCGTCGCCGTCGGCGCCGTCGCGGCGGAACCCAGTCTGCCGGAACACCACCTTGTGCAGGAAGGGGCGCGCCGCCGCCTGCTTGCGGGCGTCGACGCGGTGACGGACCGGGCCGCACTGCATGAAGATGATCGGGTGGTGGCCGTCCTTGCGCGTCACTGTGGCCGACAGTCCGAGCACGTACCGCGCCTTGGCCTCGCGGGCGATGGCCTCGAAGCTCACCGCCGACAGGTGGTGGCACTCGTCGACCACGACGTGACCGTAGTCGGCGACGATGTCATCGACCTCGCCCTTGCGGACGAGGCTCTGGATCAGGGCGACGTCGACGGCGCCAGTGGGCTTCCGCTTGCCGCCGCGGATGACGCCGATGCGGGCCGGGTCGATGTCGAGGAACGCCTTGAGCCGCGCCACCCACTGGTCGAGCAGCTGCTGGCGGTGCACCAGCACCAGCGTGTTGGCGTCGCGCGCGGCGATCAGGTTCGCGGCGACCACGGTCTTGCCGAAGGCGGTGGTCGCCGCCAGCACGCCGGTGTTGTGCGCCAGCAGCGCGGCCGCCGCCACCTCCTGGTCCGGGGTCAGCGTGCCGAGGAAGCGGACGCCGAGCGGCGCGCTGCCCTGGCGTTCGTCCCGCAGGTCGACCGTGACGCCCAGCGACTTCAGCAGGTCGAGGGCGGCGTCGAGGCATCCCCGCGGCAGGGCCAAGTGTCGGGCGAACAGTTCGGCGCAGGAGATGACCCGGGGCTTGCCGAAGGTCGGCAGGCGCATCGCCTGGGCGGCGTAGAACTCGGGGTTCTGAAACGCCGCCAACCGGATCAGGCGGTTGACCAAGCCCGGCGGCAGCCCCTCGCGGTCGAGGTAAACCTGGTTGCCGAGCACCACCTCCATGCGCTCCGGCAGGTCGCCGTCGACGGGCTCCTCGCGGCGGCGGCGCGACGGCGGCGCCGCCCACGGCTCCTCGTCCTCGTCGGCAACCGGCAGGCGTACGCCGAGGATGCGCCCGGAGGCGGCTGCCTCGCCGACCAGCGCCACCACCTCGCTCCGGCTCATGCGCTGCCGCGTCGACAGGAAGGCCCACTGGTCCGGGTACGGCCGGAAGGCGTCGTCGATGAAGACGCTGTTGCCGTCGCCGCGCGGCCCGTGCTGGAGCGGCAGGGCGATGAGGTTGCCGAAGCCTCCGGCGGGCATGGTGTCCTGGTTCGGGAAGAAGCGGTCGTAGGAGTCGAAGCCGATGTCGGGGCGCCGCTCCATGGTCTCGGTGACCAGCCAGCTCCCCAGCCTGCGGGCCTCGGCGGCGGGCACCGGCTCGGAGAAGAAGACCCAGACGTGGCCGCCGTTGCCGGAACGGGAACGCTCGAGCGCGGCGGGGACGCCCTTGTCGCGGCAGGTTGCGAGGAAGGCCGCGACGTCGCGCTGCCAGTCCTGCTTGTCGAAGTCGGCGGCCAGGAACCAGCAGGTCTCGTCGGGCAGCAGGGGGTAGACGCCCGCGATGAACCCGTTGGAGCCGCGCCCGGTGGCGGCCGGATCGCGCCCTTGGAGGTGGTTGCGCACCACCTCGTCGGTGACGGCGACGAACGCCTGGTTCAGGCACTCGCTGCACTTGACCTTGGGCTTGCCGCAGATGCCGCGCAGCCACTCGTTGCGGCAGACCGGCGAATAGCCCGACTTCCCCGTCTTCGGGTTGTCCCACCGGCGCGGGAACACGTCCTCCCGCCCGCGGAACAGGTTGCGGAACAGGGCGACCTTGTCAGTCGTCGGGGACGCCATGGTGACGGGGGCGTCCTGGAGCGACGCGGCGGTGGCGTCAGCCTCCGCCGCCATGGCCGCCGACAGCAGGCGCCGGGCATCCTCCAGCTCCGACGCCACGGCGGCGCGCTCGCGGTCGAGGACCGCCAAGCGCCCCTCGAGTTCATCGACCTTCGCCTGAGCCTCGGTTCGTGACGGCATTTTGCCCTGGGTCAGGGCTCCTGGGAACGATTCTGACATCGGCGCGCCCAATCCTCTTCAGTCAGCCTCTCTCCGTTCAGGGCATAGGTTTTCCCATCGTCGCTGATGATGGCGGGGCCGAGCGGGTTGTCGATGCGTCTGTGTCCTTTCTCGTCGATGCGGTAGATGGTGACGGTCCGTTTGTCCCTGGAGAGAATTGCTTGGTGCGTATCCTTGGGATAGGGAGGGGTGAGGACGGACGATGCCGCCATTTTCACGTCGGTTTGGTAGATACCCCGGCGACCTTCGGTCAGAGCCACGGTCTCCCAGCGGCGCCGCAACACGGAGGCATGTTTCTTGAGCAGGGGCAGTTCGGGCAGCAGCGATGGCCAAGTATCAGCGGCCCGTTCGACGGTGGCAGCGACTTGGCGGCGGACGACGCGCGGCTCGACCTCCAGAAGCTGGCTGGGCCGATCGAACCGTTCAAGCCGCACGGACGTCATTTGACGGATTCCGGCGAACTCCAAGGCGAACGTATCGTCATTGTCCAGGCAGAAGGTCGGAACGATGTCGTAGGCAGGGCTGAGCCGTGGCCGTCTGGGATCGCGATAGATGAAGCTGGTGTTCTTGAGGTGGGCATCGCCGTTCCCGAGCAGGATGTTGACCACCAGCCGTCGAACTCCCTCCAGCAAATCTTCCATGGGCTCCGAGGAAATTCGGCGGATGACGTTGAGGACCGCCTCTTCGGTCGCCATGGTGTACTTCTGATTTCCGACGACGCCCACGACCTGGGCGAAGTCTTCGACATGCACACGGCGGTTGCCTTCGCGGTCGAAGCGGGTGACGGCAAGGATGTGACTGCCGTATTTCAAATGCTCCTTGCCGATTCCCTCGATCTTGTCGATGCCGACCAGTTCGCACGTCGCCGCATTCACCCCGGCCGCCTGGGCCAGGCGCATGGCGGAGTATTCCAGTTCCGGCAGGGACGCCAGCGCCCGATCCCGGCTCGGCAGTTTGGCGATGACGCTGCCCAGTTGGCCTTCGGCCGGGACCGTCAACCCCTCTCCCTGCTTGAACATGGACAGTTTCATCTGAACGCCCGCCAAGCCGAACCGGATCGGCGGCAAATCGTCGGGGGCGACCGGGGAAGGCGGCTCCGTCGCCATCCCGTGCTCGCGCACGACGACCGCTCCCGGCAGGTCCGTGCCGACCCGGCACATGATGTCGAAGTCCGTGTGGACGCGCCCGACGCCCATCTGGCGTTCGATGGCGTCCCGCAGCGCTCCCTCCGGCAGCACGTTCTGGAACCACGGCGCCAGCAGTCCGAAGCGGCCGGTCTTGTCCCGTCGCGTCCTCAGCGCGGCGGCGGACTTGGCCTCGTCGCCGGGCCAGTACCATGCCGCGCCGAGAATGGGCCGGGCTTCGCCAAGGTCGATATAGCTGTCGTCGACGGTGAAGACGGTGTTCCCGACCTCGTCGCGATAAATGGTGCCGACCCTCACCGTTTCCTGGAGCGTGGGCGCCAGCAGAACCTCGAGGAGACGAACGTCGCCGAGTGTCATTTTTCATCCTCCTCATCGGCTGCCGAGATGAAAAAGCGGTCCAGGCTGGAGGGAGGCTCCTCGACAGCCGACGGCGCCATCCCCAGCAGTCGCTCCACCTCGGACAGCCGTTCGATCGGCACGGGCACAAGTTCGGCGCGCAAGGCGTCGGACAAGGCGATGAGGGTGCTGAGGCGGGGGTCTCCCCCAGCTTCCACGCTCGACACGCGTCCCTGTGATCGCCCGGTCCACGTCCCCAGTTGGCGCTGGGATACTCGACGCATCTTTCGCAATTCGCGCATGCGGTCGCTGAAGCGCTCTCTGGCCGTGGCTTTGGGTTCCATGGTGCGACACTGTTTTCCGTATCATTTCACAATGGAACACCGTATACGGGTTATTTATGGATGTCAAGGAATGACACTGTATACGATGTTTTGTGATCGAGTGAACTTGCATACGGTGTCTGTTCGTAAGGCTATCGCAACGCGGACGTGACCTGTCGGACACAGATCGGCGGAATGGTACAAGTCGTGTCGTAGCGGGTTTGCCCTCGCCCCACGGCGAAACAGGGGATATAGCCCCGAGCGCATTGGATCATACCAAGCTGCATTGATCAGAACTCATGTGCCCACCGGCGACGGCCGATGGAGATGATCTTCCATGGCTGGTCGATGAGTTTGTTCCAGGCATGGC
>Ga0316222_1001743_pt1 | contig 25345 bp, 23 predicted proteins | sample TBH18011metaG_FD_206008 | JGI IMG/M metagenome (GOLD analysis project Ga0316222, IMG submission 206008) | Freshwater microbial communities from Trout Bog Lake, Wisconsin, USA - TBH18011 | ecosystem: Environmental > Aquatic > Freshwater > Lake > Hypolimnion/Profundal zone | place: USA: Wisconsin... | reverse complement strand
GCGGGGGGGGGGGGGGGTTGGGGGGGGGGCGCAAGGTTGTGCCGTCAACGACGACGCAACGGTGCAATCAGCCGCAAGCCGCAAGTTTCTGCGCCCGGCAGCGCCAGCCGTCCGCGACGTGCACCGTTTCCGCCGCACCGATCTAGGCCGGCCGCACGGATGTCACGGCCCGACATCCTCCACCTCGCCCGAACGTCCGCAGCACCAGCCCAACCAATACCGGGACGGCAATGACGCAGCGGTCGGATCGCCAGGGGACGCACGGCAATGAATCGGCAAGCTCAGCCTCAGCGGTGACAGTCGAGGCATGAACGCCGCCAATGCGCTTTGGCGACAAGGCTGAACAACCCTGCGGCCATCGGCTCGGTCTGGCCGCCTCGCCCCCTCCAGTGGATGCGTTGGCCCCTTTTCGGCGCGGAGCCGCCTAACTCAGAACAGTTCATTGTGCCTGGCCGAAGCAGGCCCCAGTTCGCCCGACCGTGCTGCGGTCGGGCGCTGGCTCGGCCGGAGCCATTCGTCAGTTGCGGTGGTGCATTGCGCTCTGCGGTTTGGTGGCCCGCAGGTCGTGTCGAGGTGCGTTCGATTCTTCCGTCCGTCTCCCCGTCCGGGGAGCGGAAGTTGTTCCGCCTTCGAATCCGGTTTTTTCTTTCCAACAATCCAGATCATCTGCAATTTCATAGCGACTTACTAGGTTTGCATTTCTTTATTTCTTTATTGAATTCCAACAGTGGATATTCATACTTAGCTTCGCCCACTGAAAGGAGCGAACCATGTTGGAACCCACCTGCCAATCCGCCGGCCTCCCGCCGCCGGATTTGCCTCATCCGAACACTGAAAGCGCCGGGGATCGGACCGACCAGACCGCGGAGCACGATGTCGAAGGCGACGCCACCCACGTCGCCACTGCCGTCGCCGCCACTGGCACGCCCGATCACGTCGCCGCGCCGATCGAATCCGGCCACACGGATGTCGGGCCGCGACATCCCGTCGCCGATCGGCCTGTCGGCGAAGTTGAGACCGTCGTTGCGGCCGAAAATGCCGCGCAGACCGGCAGCGTCGATGCCGGTGCGGCGATGCAGGAATTCCTGCGCGAAACCGGCGTGCAGCAGTGCATCGACAGCGGCAAGGCGTTTGATCGGGCGGATCACGCCGCCAAGGCACGCGTTCACGACGCGACCGCGCTCCTGTATCGCTATTTGACCGACCTCTATCGGGTCAACGCCGATCAACTTGTGGCATCGCCGCACTTCAAGACGCTCTGCAAGGAAAATCACCTGCCTTGCACAGCGGCCACCCGCGGCAACCCGTATATCACCGTCATCCGACTGTCCTCGCCCGGCATCGACCGCAAGCGCGCAAGCCTGCTGGCGACAGCTCTTCGCTTCGCCAAACTGCGCGAAGTGCGGGCGGACGAGTTGGAAGCTTTCATGCGCGCCAACGGCGGCGTCGATGGCTGCGCCAAGCGCATGCGCGACCTCGACAAGGAAGCGAGCGAAGCGTCAGACGACAGCGGCAGCGGGCAGTCGAACTCTCAACCGGCACCGCACGATGTTCTCGTCGTCCTGGGCGCGCATCCGCTCGCTCGCGGCCGCCACGTTGTGGAAATCGACGTGGGCGACGACGGCGCACGGTGGATCAGCTCAACGCCGGCGATCGGCGGGGAGGTGATCCACTAGGCCTCGCCTCGGCACGGATTCCGGACTGGCGAGGCCAAAAAAACGTTTTCCTACAAGGGATTCCGCCCTTTGCCTCGCCAGCCTCGGATCGCGTCACATCGCAACGCTCTTACCCACCACGGCGCCCATCTTCTTCTCCTTCATATCTGGGAAAATGAGGAATTCCGATGAAGCAAAGCGGCGGCAGCGTTCAGGGGCAACGTCTTTTGGTCGCCTCGGCTGCCGCCGCCCTGCCGAGGCGAACCGAGGCTTCCGAGGCCAGCGTGGCCCCCGATGCCAAATTGGCCGCCGCCGCGCGTTCGATCGACTGACCACATCGTCAACTGACTGGCACACCGAAAGTTCGAAAGCCCATGCCAGACCACTCAAATCAGAGGGCAGCCTCCGGCGGATACGCCTTCTGCGACCGCTACATCTTCAACGCGTCCAACAACCGCTTCTACGATCGCCAGACCCGCCTTAACTACGACGTTCAGGCGGTCTGCCGCCGCCACGCTCATGAAACCACAGAGGGCGAATCCGTCCACACCGCGCTGTTCAACGGTTCGCACCCGGTCGACAAGGTCGACGGCACCACCTACCTGCCCGGCGGCGGCGAGATCGTCGAGGAGCACGGCGGGCGCTGGCTGAACACCTGGGTCAAGCCGTCGGTCGTCCGGCGGCCGGGCAGTGCGCGGCCGTTCCTCGACCACGTGTGCTACATCCTCGACGGCGACGAAAAGGCGGTGTGCTACTGGCTGGACTGGCTTGCGCACCTCCTCCAGCATCCGACCGTCAAGATGCCGGCGGCGATGCTGCTGATCGGCGGGCAGGGCACCGGCAAGAGCCTTCTTGCCGGCATCACGATCCGGCTGGTCGGGGAGGAGAACACCAGTTCGATCTCCGCCAACGACCTCTCCAGCGCCTTCAACGGTTGGCTGCATGGAAAATCCCTGATCGTCATCGACGAACTCGTCAACGACAGGTCCGGCAACACGCCCGCTCGGATGAAGAACCTCGTCACCGAGCCCCGCCTGCAGGTCAACCGCAAGGGCGTCGAGGCCTTTGCGGCCAACAACCTCGCGCACTTCATACTGCTCTCCAACGCCATGGACGCCGCGATCGTCGATTCCGACGACCGCCGCTTCATGGTCTGGTGCAGCCAGGCCAAGCCGAAGCCCGCCAGCTACTACCGCTGGCTGCACCGGTGGATCGAGGGCGGCGGCGTTGGGCGGGTGCTGAACTTCCTGCTCGAACGCGATCTGTCGCGGTTCGAGCCGTATTCGCATCCGCCAAGGACCGCCGGCCGCGATCGGGTGATTGCCGAAAGCCGGTCGGGCATCGCGGACTACCTGCACAACGCCCTGGAAGCGGGCGAGGAGCCTTTTGACCGGGATCTCGTGATCCTCAACCGCGTCGTCGATCACATGACGCTCTTCAAGCGGATGCCGGTCAGCACCAGGGTCGTGGCGGGCGTGCTGCGGCAGGCTGGGGCGGTCGAGCTTGGCCAGAAGCGCGTCGGCCGGGGCAAGGTCAGGGTTTGGGCAATCCGGAATGTCGACAAGTGGCTCAATGCCTCCGAGGCGGAAATCGCCAGGGAACTCGGCGAGACCTCAGAGCAGGAGATCACCGAAGGCCTGGACGGTCGCGCCACCAACCCTCCGCCGCCGCCTTCGCGCCCCGGCCAGCGAAGCCTTGCCACCCGCCTCGGCAGCGTGCCGGGGCGCCGTCCAACCATCTGACCCGGATGCCGCCGGGCTTCTGTCCGGCGGCGTCTCGGCCTCGAAAACAAACAAGGAAAACTCACATGCTCGACATCGGTTCAAACACACGCAACCAGAAAACCCGTGGCAATATCATCAAGTTTCAACTGCCGCAGCGCCCGCCAGAGGCCGCGCTCGCGCCCACCGACAGCGTCCCGCTGGCCGGCCTCGGCCTGCCCTTCGTCGGGCCGGAGGCGCACTCGCCCGACGATCGGACCGCCGCAATCCAGACGATAACGCACAAGCCGGCCGTCGACATCGGCCTGGACTTCCCGGTTCTGCCGGGCGGCGGCACCCTTGTCATGGAGCATCGCTTCCTGTCCAAATGGCACGCCCACGCCAGTTGGGGCCCCTATCGCAACTGGCATCGCTCACATACCGACTATGCCCCAGTGCTCGATCTGCTCCCGCAGATTGTATTCCCCTCGTCCCAAGATATTTGGGTGGCGGCAGAGCACGTTCGTGCTCTCTTCGCACAGCGGAGCGTAGTGGCGGTTGATGAAGCCGACCTCCCGGCTTGGCATCTCGACGATGAGATTCAGGGCCACGCGCAGCCTGAGCCCCGGCGGTGGCGCCGCCCGCCGTGCCGAGGCGATGTGACTTACGACGACGTTCAGCGCTTCTTTGGCGCGTTCCCGGCCCTGGTGAAGGCGACGACCTGCCTTCTGGGGTGGAACTCGCGCAGCACGAAGAGCACAGCGCCCGCAGAGTCGGCGAACCGGGTGGCGGAGAGGGTTCTCGGCTTCTCCGTCGATCTGAGATTCGGGGCGCTGGTCGCGCATGACGACTACATGCGGACGCTTATCGAGGCGTGCGGCGAGACCACCGTCGACGGCCGCAAGACGACGTTTGCAGCATGCGTCACCAAGCGCCTGCAGCGGCACGGCCGCCTTGTGTGGGTGCCGACCTTGGAGGATGCCGGCAACAAGCTGCGCGGCGCCGCGTGGTCGGCGGACGTCAATCGCTGGGTCAATGCGCCAGAGACCTGGTGGCGCGGCTGACAGGATGTATCGGCCGGCTGCGAAATGCGGCCGGCCGGTCTGCCCGTGCACCGACGCAAGGCGACCATTCTTCGCCAATCTCGCGTCACTTTTGCGCAAAAGACGGCGGTTTGTCCGAAACAACCCGATAGCGCAGCGGTTGTCCGCCGTTGCGCGCTTCCCGCTCATCTTCGCCGGAGATGCTCCATGATCCGCAAGCCCGCCGCCGCATCGCGCGCCCGGCCTCCTCGCCCAGTCCCACTTCCCCCTCAGCCCAGCCCCTTCGACGCCGGCTTCATCGCCCGGGCCTGCTGCCGCTACGACGCGCCGCCCATCGCCAGGGAGCTGCCGGCCGCCGAACTCGCGTGGTACGGCCTCGAATTCCGCGGTCCGCCCGTGCGCGGCCTCGGCTTCGAGCTCGCCGATCTTGCTTGGGTGCCGGTCGAGGGCAACGACAATTGGGTGCGCCAGTTCACCCGGCCGCCGCGCGTCGACATCGGGCTGCGGTTCGCCGATGCCACATGGCACCGGCTCAAGAGCTTCGGCAGCCTGGTCGACCTCTACAAGCCCGGCGGCCCCGGCAAGCTCCTGCCGGACCGGCGCGTCGAGATGCAGACCCACATGATGCCACCCGCCGGCCTCGCCTGGCTGCTGCCCATGCTGCCGACGTTCTGGCCGCCGGCGGCTGAGGAGCCCTGGGTCGACGCCGACCATCTGGACGCCCTGCTGGACTGGCTGCGGAGCGGCGAGATCGATCCGCGCGCGCTGGTCAGTGCCGCCGCCCTCAAGGCTTGGCTGGAGGAGACCCGCCCCGCCCCCCGGCCCTATCGCGTCCCCCGCAGCTCGGGCGAGGTGACCTACGACGACATCGAGAGGTTCTTCCGCCGCCGGTTCTGGACCCTGGGCAAGGCGATGTGCGCCCGGCTCGGCTGGCGCGACGACGACAGGACCGAGAGCGTGCCGGCCGACGAGGCGAACGCGCTGGCGCGCCGCTTCCTCGGCATCGGGCTCGATCTGCGCGCGGGCTTCCTGATCGACGAGGACGACATCGTGATTTCCCTCGGGTTCGGCCCCAACACCCGGCTCGTCGGCGGCGAGTCCATCGAGCGCCGCCTCCACCAGCAGCTGTGGCGCAACCTCTCGCAGGTCAAGGCGCCGGAGCCGAGCGGCGACCACAACAACATGGAGGGCGCGGCATGGTCGTGCGAGGTCGCCCGCCTGGTCAGCGCGCCGGGGGCCTGGGAGATCGTCCCGCCGCCCGCTGCCGCAGAATGCCCGCTTCTCGTCGAAACAGCACGATAGCGCGGCGGTTGTCCGCCGTTGCGCGTCGTCACCGCATCCTCACCGGAGATCGTCCATGGTCATAAAGCGCCCCGCCGCACCGAACGCCCAGCCGCCCCACCCGGCAGCCCCGCCGCCGCCCAAGCCGAAATCCATCGCGGCACCCTCCGCCGAACCGAGCGGCGCGGCGGTCCAGCCCGACACTTCCGCCTTTATCGACGCTGCCGCCTCCAACCTGCTCACCACCCGCGAGGCGGCGGTGGTCTTGCGCGTCAACCACAAGCGGCTCGAGCGCTGGCGGATGACCGGCGAGGGGCCGGCCTACGTGCGGATGACATCGAAGTCGATCGCCTATCGCCGCTGCGACATCGACGCCTTCGTCGCCGATCGCCTGCGCACCAGCACCGCCGCCTGATCGTCCGGCCGCAACAGCCCAAGCCGCCAGACCGATGTGATGGATGAGCTCGGAGACGAGCAATTCCGCAACTCGATCAGACCCCGCCCCACAAAGGCGGGGTTTGTCGCATCTGGAGGCTGTTTCATGCCGACAACCACACCCGACTCGTCCACGCCATCCGCGCCGGAGACCCTGGCCGATCTGCTGCGCCGCTTCGGTGACAGCCGGCTCAAGGTCGCGCGCATCAAGTTCGACGTCGCCCTGGCGCGGGGCGACGACCCGTTCAACATGATTCCCTACCTGACCCGTCTCGGTCATCGCATCGGCTGCCTCGACGATCTGCTGGCGATCAACGACGACCCCGAGGAGGAAGAGCTGCATTGCTTCCCGGTCGTCGAGGGCATCGCGGTGTCGATGGCCAGCGACCGGATGTGGCTGCTGTTCGAGCGCGGCGGAGAGGCGACATGATCGACCTCGACGACCGCGACGTCCTGCTGACCCGCCGCGATGCGGCCGGCCGGTTCGTCATCTTCACCACCACCGATGTGCAGCCGTCCTGGCCGGTGCCTTGGTGGGTTGCCGTCCTCGACACCGGGAGCGATGGCATCGGCGTGCCGGTGCGGCTCGACCACACCGCCGCGCCCGATGGCTGGACCGCGCTTCAGCTCATCGAGGTGGCGATGGCGCGGGCCGAGGCGGAGGTCGCCGGCGGCAGCGCGTGCGACATGCGCGGCATGCGCGCCGTCGCCGCGCTGATGATCCACCTTGCCGCGGCCTTGCGGGCGGCGCGCCAGTCTCCGGTCAGCGAGGGGGCGGCCGAGCCGGTCGGCTTCGAGACCGGATCGGAACCCTCGCGGTTCGGCTGGACGGTGGCGCGATCCGGCGAGCACGCGCTGCCCTTCTGCCCGGAGGCGGGAGGGGTTGGGGTGGGCGTCACCCTTGAGCAGGTGCTGATCGTGCTCGACCAGCTCTTCCAGGACGGCGTCATCGGCCGATCGCTCGAAGCCTGGCTGTGGCGGGCCAAGCGCCACGTCGCCTTGGCGCTGGCGGCGTTGTCGGGTTCGCCCGGCAAAGCGGACTGAGCCGTCAGGACACGCACCCGGTACCGCAAGCAATCGAAGCAACGCCAAGCCGGCCGGGATTCGTTCCGCCGGTTTGGCGTCGTTCACCCTCACCCAACCACCAAGGAGGCAATCATGGCGAAGGCCACGATCACCCGCGCCCTGCTGCGCGATCTGCCGCCGTTGCAGGGCGGCGTCACCAAGACTCGCATCTTCGACGACCGCCTGACCGGCTTCATCGCCGAGCAGCGCGCCACCGGCATCACCTTCTACATGCGCTACGCCGACGCGCGGCGGCGCGACAGGGAGATCAAGCTCGGCAGGCTCGGCGACGTCACCGTCGACCAGGCGCGCAAGCGGGCCGAGCAGCTCAAGGCGTCGGTCAGCCTGGGGGCCGATCCGCTCGCCGAACTGGACAAGAAGCGGGCTGTGCCGATCTTTGCCGACTTCGTGCGCGAGCGGTATCTGCCGCACGTCCAGGAGCGGCTGCGCTCGGCGGGCAACATCGAGGCCTACCTGCGCAAGCGCATCGTGCCTGCGCTGGGGCGGAAGGCGCTGGACGAGATCGGACAGGACGACGTCGCGACGTTGCGGCGCAGTCTGATCGACGAGGGCCTGTCGCCCTCCTCGGTCAACCGCCACCTCGCAACGCTCCGCAGCATGTTCAACCTCGCCCTGCGCTGGCAGCTCTACGAGGGGCGCAATCCGGCCGCTTCGCCGGGGATGCTGCGCGAGCGTCACCGCGACGTCTATCTCGACGCCGCGCAGACCCAGGCCTTGGTGCGGGCGCTGGATGCCGACCGCTGCCAGGATTCGGCGGCCGCCCTCGCCCTGCTCGCGGTGACCGGCGCGCGCAAGAACGAGGTGCTGCGGGCGACCTGGGATCTGGTCGACCTCGGCCGGGGCGTGCTGACCGTTCCACGTTCGAAGAGCGGCAAGCCGCGCCACATCCCGCTGTCGCCCTACGCGGCGGCGATCCTGGAGCGCCAGCTGGCGCGACGGGCGGTGGACAACCCGTTCGTGTTCCCCAGCCGCGTCCACGCCGGGCGCTGCCTGGAGAACCTGCGCGGGGCCTGGGCGCGGGCATCGAAGAAGGCGGGGTTGCCGGCGGGGCTGCGCATCCACGATCTGCGGCACAGCTTCGCGTCGGCGCTGGCCAACTCGGGCATCCCGCTCAACGAGATCGGCACGGTGCTCGGCCACTCCCAGCTCAGCACCACCGCGCGCTACGCCCACCACGCGCCCCAGCGGTTGGTGGAAACGGCCACCACCGCCCAGCGGGCGTGGAATCTGCCGTTCGCACCGGCGGCCAAGGTCGAGGCGATCGAGGTCGAGGCTGCCTGACCGACCGACAGCGGGCGACGCGAACTGTCATCGCCGCGGCGACCCAAGAGGAAGAGCCCATGGACCGGCGGGGTCCATGGGCTTTCTCGTGTCGGGTCATCACCCATCAACAGACAACGAAGGAGAGACGAAGATGAAGTGCCCGAAGTGCAACGAGGAGAGCGTTCTGCCGCACAAGGACGGCTCGAAGATCGGCAGCGCGATCGGAGGTGCAGCCGGCGCCGCGGCGGGCGGCTTCGGCCTGCTCGAAGGGGCGGCGGCCGGCGCGCTGGCGGGCACGGCGATCCTGCCGGTGGTCGGCACAGCGTTGGGAGCGGCCGGCGGCGCGGTGGTCGGCGTCATCGGCGGATGGCTGCTCGGGTCGAAACTCGGCGAGAGCGTCGGCGCGCAGTTCGATGGCTTCAAGTGTCACGCGTGCGGATATGCGTGGTCGTAGGCCTGGAAGGCCACGATCGGGGAAAGAGGGGCACGTGCCCCTCTTTTTTGTTGCAGGAGGAGCGACCAAATCCTCCCACCTGACTCCTCTTATTATGTGTAGCGTTACACGCTACACATTCGTCATGGTCGAATCATCCGCTGCCCATCCCGGCACTTTCATCCGCGAGAACATCCTGCCGCCTGGCCTTACGGTTACTGCCGCTGCCAAGCGGCTCGGCGTCGGCCGTCCTGCCTTATCTAATCTTCTCAATGGCAACGCTGCCCTTTCGACCGACATGGCCGTTCGACTACAGAAGGCATTCAGGTGCGACAGCGAGGACCTGCTCCGTCGCCAGGCGGCCTTCGACCAGGTTCAAGCGCAGGCTCGGGAGGCTGGAATCGCAGTGCGCGCCTACACGCCCAGCATACTGGCTATTACGGCAATGCAGATCGAAGCCTGGGCGGACAGGATCGACGCGCGCCACGAATTTGCTGCACTCTTGCGCCGGCTTGTTTACTCGACGGCCGACAGTCGGACCCGACTCGATTTTCCGGCCTTCGAAAACGCGCAGCGCCACGGCTGGGATGGGTTTGTCGAGGCTGAGGCTGCCACACCGTGGATTCCGCTTGGAAGGTCAGGCTGGGAGTTCGGCGTCAACCAAGATCCCGCACAAAAAGCCGTGCACGACTACAAAGTCCGGACTGATGAGCTAGCCGCCGACGTGCGGGCCGGCCTGACCTTCGTGTTCGTGACGCCGCGCAATTGGCCGGGGAAGGCAGGCTGGGAGGCGGCTAAGACTGCGGAGAAGCAGTGGAAAAACGTGCGCGCCTACGACGCCAGCGACCTTGAGCAATGGCTTGAGACCTCGATTCCTGCCCAGGTATTCTTCGCCGAACGCCTACCCCAGAAAGACGCCGATCTGGTCGATCTAGAGGCTGCATGGCGGCGATGGGCCAATGCGGCTGAGCCGCCGCTGAGTAAGAGCTTATTCAAATCTGTCGCCACTATCGCCGCTTACCGCCTGAATCAGTGGCTTAACCAGCCCCCCGCGCGCCCGTTTACTGTGGTAGCGGATTCTCCCGAAGAGGGGCTGGCTGCCCTAGCCTGTGCGTTCGAAGTTGGCGCACTCGAAGACGCGCGCGCCCGCGAACGCGCCGTTGTAGTCAAGAGTCCAACCGCGCTCGCGAAGCTCATGGCTGCGACTTCCAACTTCATCGCAATCATTGACTCCGCTGCTGTCCAGGTCGCGACGGACGACGTTTTCCGGCGCCACCACACCATCGTGGTCACTCACCGCAATGGGGTCGAGGATACTACCGACTTCACCATGGACCTCGTCGATGACGAGACCTTCCGCACCGGGCTCGGCGAAATGGGATTCGGACACCTCGACGTCGAACGTCTGGACAGAGAGTCAGGCAGGTCACTCACCGTGCTCAGGCGGCGCTTGGCGCAGCTCCCCGCCCTCAAGTCTCCACCGTGGGCGGTTAGCGCCGACGTTGCGAGACGATTGGTGCCATTGATGCTCGTCGGCACCTGGGACTCCGCCTCGGCGGCGGACCAAGCCGTAGTCGAGGCGGTGGCAGTGCGGCCTTATGACGAGATCGAAGCTACCGTGGCCGAATTGGTCGGCGAGGTCGACAGTCCGTTGTGGTCCATCGGGCGCATGCGCGGGGTGGTGTCAAAGACGGACGCTTTCTACGCCGTGCGGCGCCACATCACAGTCCCACATCTTCGGCGCTTCTTCGATGTCGCGGGCGTCGTCCTCGCCGAGGCAGACCCTGCGCTGGATCTGCCCGACGATCAGAAATGGACGGCGGCGATCTATGGCAAGACGCGCCGTCATTCGCCGGCCGTGCGCCGGAGCCTGTGTGAAACGCTCGTCCTGCTGTCAGTGCACGGCGACAACCTGTTCCCGCGGCTCGGCTTCGACGTGGTCGGGCAGGTGAACGCCTTGATACGGGAGTTGCTGACGCCGCTAGACGGCGCCACGTGGCAATCTCAACAGCACGATCTTCCACGCTATGCAGAGGCCGCTCCAGAGGTGTTCCTCGGGCTTCTGGACGACGACCTCCGCAGCGCCACACCGAAAATCCACGCGCTCTTGCGGCCGACAGGTTCTGGCCCGTTTTCTTCGCCGGACCGAACTGGATTGTTGTGGGCGCTGGAGGCGCTCGCGTGGAATCCTTTACGGTTTCCCAAGGTGGTCGACCTGCTGGCGAAGCTGACGGAGATCAAGATCAACGATAACTGGATCAACAAGCCGGAGAACTCGCTTGACTCGATCTTCCGGTGCTGGATGCCGCAGACTGCGGCGCCCGTAGATGCCCGTATTGCGGCTCTCGAGCGTCTATGCCGTCGCCACCCCGCCTTGGGCTGGCGTGTCTGCCTGAACCAATTTGGCGGTCGCGACACCATCGGCCACTACAGCTCCAGACCCCAGTGGCGCGCCGACGCCGCCGGTGCCGGGGAGGCCGTTTCGGGGGAGGAAATATACCGTATGGCACGCAGGGCTCTCGACATAGCGCTTGCGTGGCAGCCGCATGGCGAAAACACCCTTGGAGATCTCGTTCAGTGCCTCGGCAGCATTCCGGATGACCGAGATGCGGTCTGGTCGGTAATTCGGACATGGTTGGCCACTGCACCTTCAGATGCGGCCAAAGCGAAGCTGCGCGAGCAGATTCGTCGCTCCATCTTGGTACGTCCGCCCAAGAAGCCGCGGGAGGGGGAACCACTTGTCTCGATCCAGGCGCAGGAAGTGTTTGAAGAACTTGAGCCCGATGACTTGGTCTGGCGGCACCAATGGTTGTTCGCCCAACACTGGATTCATGAGTCAGCCGATGAGCTAAACGAGGGCGACTTGGACTTCACGCAGCGCGAAGCGCGGATCGAACGGCGCCGCCGTGAAGCTCTGGCTGAAGTATGGGAAGCCGGCGGTTTGGATGGCGTGCGGCAACTTTGCCGGCTCGGCGACGCTTCGAACCTTGTCGGTGGCCTCCTCGCGAAAATCCTAAAGTCGGAGGAAATCGAATATGTCGTCGCCGAACTAGCGGAGGGGCCAGCCGAGACGCCGCTGGAACGGTGTCTATCGGGCCTGCTCTGGAGTCTCCCGATCAATGAGCGCGCCAGAATCTACGACTCCGTCTGTTCGGCGAGCGCCGGGGGCAACCGGTTTACGGCCAAGGGCGTGCACCGATTGATGTTGTGCTCTCCGTTCAACGCCGAAACTTGGTCACGGGTGGCCATGCTCTCAACCGACAAACGAGCGCATTACTGGGCCGACGTTCAACCGCAAATGCTGTTTCACGAGACGCCGGACGAGATCAACAAGGCGACCGACGAACTGTTGAATGCCCATCGCCCACGGGCGGCGTTCGCCGCCGCTCACATGACTTTCGCTAAGCTGACCACAGATCGGCTAGTACGCCTGCTAACCGAAGTCGTTACAGTCGATGCCGAGCCTGTTGGCCATTACCCTCTATCTCCGCACGATCTTTCCGAAGCCTTCGACATCTTGTCGGATCGGGTGGACGCCGACCAGGACACCTTGGCTCGCTTGGAGTTTCTGTACATCGACGGGCTGAGGCATACGAAGCACGGCATCCGCAACCTAGAGCGCCAACTTTCTGAATCTCCCCCGCTCTTCGTGCAGGCCTTGGCCTTAACGTTCCGTCGCCGCGACGGAAGCGACGACCCGCCGGAACTGCAGCCAATAAGCCCCGAGGTCGCGAAAAGACTCGCGCATTCTGCATACTCCTTACTGTCGCAAGCCCGCCGGCTGCCGGGCATGAACGACAAGCACGAGTTGGACGGCAAAAAGTTGCGAGAGTGGATTGTTGCCGCCCGGGATCTTGCCCGCGACTGTGGGCGTGAAGAGATCGCCGAAAGCCAGATCGGTCAACTCTTGGCGCACAGCCCGGTTGGGTCGGATGGTGTGTGGCCGCACGAGACTGTCCGGGAAGTTCTTGAGGACCTCGGCACCGAGGGGCTGGCGAGCGGCATGATGATCGGTAAGCAGAACGCACGCGGTGCCGTGTGGCGTGGCCGTGGCGGTGATCAGGAACGCGACATCGCCAAGAACTATCGGGACGCGTCTGCTGCCGTTGCAACTGAGCACCCTTTCACCGCACGTCTGCTGAATGAATTGGCGCGAAGCTACGATCGCGACGCGGCCTGGCACGATGACCGCGCCCATGTCGAAAAGCGCTTGCATGGCTGATGCTGGCGACGTGGCTCTGACAACCGGGGCGGCGACGGCAGTGGCGACAGTGTCGTTGCGCACCTCTTCCAATCCGTCATTTTTTGTAATGAGAGGATTCGAACGACGGCCGCACAACACAATGACCGATAGACGTCCTCGCTCTTTTCAATACGAGATGCTACCGACACGCCTTACAGATAGTCCTTACAGATAGTCCTATATGAGTGATGGAGCAAAAAATGGCCGCAGCCAAAAACTCGAAAATTGGTGAGGTAGCGGCAGTCGCGATCGGTGGAGCTACCGGAGCCGGAGTTGGCGCCACCATTGGCGTATCAGTAGCTGCCGCTACAGCAGAAGCTGCGGCTGCAGCGGCACTTGCTTCCACTGCTACCGGAGCGGCAACCACGACAGCAGCTTTGGCCGCTGCGGGCGGCGGCCAAAGCTGCGGGCGGCGCAGGGATGGCGGGAGGCGTAGCAACAATCGCAAGCACCGCCGTAACTGCTGCGGCCGTGCCGATAGTCGGATGGGCCGTCGGGGGCGCGCTAGTTTTGGGGCTTGGAGCTTGGGGTATTTACAAATTGCTTGAAGACTAACGTTCCGGCAACTCAATCGGGAAGGAGCCGCGCCTCGACCCAGATATCGTCGTGCGCCTCGGTCCACCTGATCTTGTAGGATCCCCGCATCGCTCCAGCCGTCGTCAGCAAGTTCGCCGAGCAGTATCGATGCGGATGCGCGACGTCGACGCCCGAGGTCGTGTCGCGAACCTGCTCGAAGCCGGAGACGCGCAGCCCCACCAGCTTCCCGGCGGGGGAGTCCGCCAGCATCCCCTTCACCGCCCTGAGAACCGTGGCATCGTCGCAGGCGGGCAGCGTGTCCACCTCGCGCTGCGCCGCCGCCGTTGCCGCTGCCCTTGCGGCGTCGGCGGCCTCGCTCGCGGCGCGCTTCCGCTCCTTCTCCGCATCATACGCGGCCTTCCGCTGCGCTGCCTCTTGCTTGGCGGCGTCCCGGCTCGGCGCGTCGATGGACTGAAGAAAGGCAAGATACCGCCGGGCGCACTCTTCACCGATCCCCAGAGTCGGGTCGACCAAATCTCCGAACTGCGGGCGCGAATCTCTGCGCCGCGCGTCTTCCATGGCGCCGATGCTGGCCTGAACCTGTTTGATCTCCTTGACGAACTGGTCGCCCAAGTTGTCCATCCTCGCCTGCACCGCCTGTCCCATATTCAAAATGTATTCTCCCTGTTGCGCTTTAGAATCCGAAATATATTGCTTGGGAGTGTATCTATTTCCGGTGAAGTCATCGGGCGAAAAGAACTTGCTGCACGCGGCGACGAAGGCAATCCGCGTGGCATTGTCCTGCTGGGCCGGCGGCAGCGCATTCGGCTCCTGGGTCTGAGGCGCAGCATTCGTCGCCACCTGCGGCGTCGCCGATGCGGACGTGTTCTCCGCCGCTGTGTTCTGCCCGGCCGCTTCCGCCACCGCCCTCGCCGTATCCTCCGTTTGCCGCTTCACGGCTGCCGCAGCCGCTTCGTCCGCCTCCTTCCTTTGCACTGCGGCGACGGCGATAGCGGCCTCGCGCTGCTGGCGCACCTCTTCCGCCTGCGCCGCCGCGACCTGAGCCTCTTTCTGCTGGCGCGCCTGCTCGGCGGCCGCTTCGTCCGCGGCTCGCTGCTGCGCCTCACGTGCCTGACGCTGCCGATCGATTCCGGCGGCCGACTCCTGCGCTGCTTCTTTCTTGGCTGCGTCCCAGCTCGGCGCATCGATGGACTGGAGAAACGCGACGTACCGCTGGGCGCATTCTTCATCGATCGGCCGAGCCCGGTCGCCCGGAAATCTACGGCGCATGTCTTCCATGGTGTCGATGGCGTGCTCGACCTCCTGGATCGTGCGCGTTAGGTCGTCGTGCCCGGTTCTCAGCGCCTCCCTCCTTGCCTGCACCGCCTGCTCCAGGTTCCGAATTTTTCTGGACGAGGGTTGCTGAAACCAGGAGTTGGCGTAGCCCTTGAGGGGAATGGCTTTGTTGCACGCGGCGGCAAAGGCCTCCCTCGCGGCGTTGTCCGGCTGCACCGGTACGACCGAGTCCTGCTGCGAGGCCGAAGGGCCCGCATTCGTCGTCACCTGTGCCGGTGCCAAAACATTTTCGGGCTGACGCACCCCACCGGCGGACGCCGATTCAGCCATGGGCCCAGCGCCCAGCTCCCCGAGGCGCGCCGAATAGGCATCCGACACGCACGCAGCAGTCTGGCACTGATTGCGCCGCGCCAGCCACGCGCGCTGCGCCGATGAAAGCTGCGCCAAGTTCCCCGAGTGCGCACGAACGGCCGCATATGCAGCCGCCAGCCTGTCGTCCAACTGCGAGAGGCCGGGGTCGCGGCAGATCAGCGTTTCGATGACTGTGGACGCCTTCGCGCAATCGAAACTGGCCGCATGACCCGGTGCGGACAGCATTGCCATCAGACCAAGCGACAGCGTCAACGCAAGAGCAGCGAGCGCTCGTTTGCACATCATGGTTCTTCCCGATTCCTTGTGGCCGCCGTCGCGGTGAACGCCGCGATGATCCTCGCGGCGCTCCATGAGCAAAATGCTGCGTTGCTCCGCCGCGGAGCAACGACCCCGGATCGGTCAGGCGATGCCCCACTTCCCCTTGGCGAAGGCCAGCGCTTCGGCGTCCTGGTCGACGAAGGCCCAGCCCAGCTCCAGGTAGTTCTTCGCCGTCATCTCGTTACCTTTGACGCCGAGCCATATCTGCAGGCCGAGGAAGACGAAGAGGAGCAGGATGCCCAGCCCGGTCGCATCGCCCGGCCCGACCAGGCCGGGGCCGATGAGGTTGACCACCCACAGGGCGAGGAAGATGCCGCCCCAGACGTTCAACTTTCGCAGGAACAGCGGCAGCCCGAACAGGCCGGAGAACAGGAACAAATGCCAGCTCCAGCCCACCTTGACCTCCCGGATTTCGCCGGTACGCGGGTTCTTCATCTTAATCTTCACGCCTGATCTCCTTTCGTCGGTCGGGTCACGCGGCAGAGAGACGGCATCCGGCGGAAGGTGCCGGATGCCGCTTTTCGCGAGTCGTGATGCCCTTCGGCATCATTTTACATACTATAGTAGATAAACTCAAAATATGTGGCGCGCCATGACCTGCAGATGGACATGCGCACTCTCGTCGGTCGGAATTTCGCGCGCCTGCGGCAGGAGAAGGGCCTGACGCAGGAGGAGGTCGAGGCGCGCTCGGGGATCAGCCAGCAGTACATCAGCTCGCTGGAGCGGGGGAAACGGAACCCCACGATGATCACGCTCTACATGCTCGCCCAGGCGCTGGGCGTGAGCCACGTCGAGTTGGTGGCGCCTGATGAGGATGGAAGGGCCTGAATATGGATCAGAGCCGTTTTGGTTTGTGATTTCACCCGTGCGCAACACCCGTCCAGGCATTTGCTCCGCGCAGTCAAATTCCCGGGGTGAGCCAATCCGCAAAGCCGTGTGGCTATGAGCTCTTCGGGCGAAGATTGAGGTTCAACGCGCCGCAACCACAGCGTAGCGCTTCCTTGTTTCCCCGGTCCGGGGTCACGTAGTACATCTCTTCGCACGTCGTACAGCGAAATGCGCTCGTGAAGGCGCGGAACGCCGCGACGACCGGCGAAAAGTCTTCCTTCTTCAGATCGGCCCATTCGTTGAAGTGGACGGCGGCATTGACCTGCCAGCTGTCGTATTGCGTCTTGGCCTTTGCTTCGGCGAACGCGGCTTCATGCGCCTGGATCTGCAGGATGATGTCCTTCTGGTTCCATGAATTTGCTGCCGCCTTAGCCTTCTTCAACAGGTCTCCGAGCGCACCCGTAGCGCTGGGGAGAAGGTCGCTGAGCACGAATTGCGCGTCACCGCGAAATTCAACATTGGCGCGCAGCCGATCGCATGCCTCCTTGGCGAAGTGCTCGAGGTAATGGCGAAACAACGCCGCCGCGGCACGGACATCGTTCTTCGCAAGAAGCGCATCCACCTCGGTCCAGACGTCTCGGTCGTCCCACTCGGTGGGCCCCAAGTCCACGGTCCAGGTCCGGAAGTGGGCAAAGTTTCTGCCCTTGATCAGCCCCTCGGACTTCATATGCCGCTCACAGATCTCGTCATGCGTCGTGAAAATGAACTGGGTGTTGGGGAATTCCTTCTTGAGGAGTGTGCACACTTGGCGGCGGTGCCCCGCATCGACGGACATCAACACGTCGTCCAGAACGGCGAACGTGAAGTTCGCCCCGAGCAGATGATTCATCAGGGCAAGATAGAGACATAGCCCCATCCCATCCTGGTGGCCTTCGCTGTGATAGGCTCCCGGCGGGAAATGGCCACGCCCGTAGAAATCGACATCGAACCCGAGTTTGCCGATCGATGGCATCAACCGTGCGGTGAAGCTTTTCTCGTCATCTTCATTGATCTTGCGGTAATAGCCCTCGAAAGCCGCCTCAACCTTCTTGTAGATTTTTTCGAGAGCGGCAGTCGTCACGGTGTCATAGACGCTGATTGCCTTTGTTGCCCGCTCGGCGCGGAGCTTGCCGGCACTGACATTGAGCCGGGCTTCTCGATACTTTTCCAGTCGTTCCTGCGCGATCACAAGGAAGTCGCGTGCAGCATCCTGCTTCGTAGGCTCCGGAATCGCCCCGATCGCAACTTCGAGTGCGCTGATCGGCTGCGCGAGGTCGGGAACGATGTGCGCGGCCAGCAGAACGGTGCTGGTTTCGTCGAGCGGCAACAGTTTTTGGAGCTGCAAATAAAGCCCCAGCAACCCGGACTTGAAATCTGAAAGGGCTGTGACGTCCAGCTTTGGCGAGAATTGGTCTGCGTAGCCGATCATGTTCGCCAACGCCGAGCCTGCGGTGTGCAGTGCGGAAAGGACAGGCTTGATCTCAGCTTCGAGCATTTCGCGGCTTTTGCGAGCGACATCGAGACGGTCCAGCTTCCCTGCAAGATGGACTTCAAAATCCCCCGGCTTGAAGGGTGTGTCGCACACTGGACATGCCATGCCGTCGTAGAGCTCAATCGCCGATTTGAGCAACGCCTCGCGGGAAAGGCCGTCAACACTCGCAGCCATCTTGCCGAGATCGACGACTCTGGCATTCGCATCTGCGCACGCCTGCTTGAAACCTTCGGTCTGGAGGGCGGCGAGTGCGTCCTTCAGCACGATCAGGTCCGCGCCCGCCTGCACCTTCGGCACACGCCCGGTCACAGTGGTAGTCGCAGTCGCCAGACCGTCCTTCACCGAGGTGTTGGCGTCAAGATCAGCGAGCCGCGCAAGGCCCAGTAGTTCACGGCGCGGGTTGACTGCGTCAAGGACGGCGTTCTTGTTCAGTTGCGGCGCGTCTAGCGCAGTGTTGAGGCTATTGGTGGCGACTACTTCGGCGCGCTCAAATGCCGGCACTTCCTTACTGCAGGCGTTCGCAATCCTCTGGAGCACGCCGCGCAGCTTCTCGACGTCGTCTAGACGGAGGAGCAGTTGCACCTCCTTGGAGCGCTGACCTGGCTCAGACAGGACGTACCGGATCAACTCGCGACGCGAGAGCACGAATTCTGGGTGCTGGTTAACGCTATCGAAGGATGCCACGACGTCCTTGTCGGACGGCGTGATCTTCGGCGATCCTGCGGCTTTGACCGTGCGTTGGATCTGCGCCTTCTTGTTGCCGAGGGAAGGGATGACCACGTCCAGCGTGACGGAGGCGGCCTCCGGCTTGTTCCGGCTGTCGACATGCGGGCCGTGCGCCTTGACTGACAGGCCGCCCGTCCCGGCTCCGCCAAGACGGGAGATGTTGCCGGTCAGCGCAAATTCGATTGCATCGACGATGCCGCTCTTGCCCGTGCCGTTGGGTCCGCATGCCGCGAAATTTTCGCCCTTCAGATCAAGGGTCAAATCGCGGATGCCACGGAACTCGCGAATCCGAATCTTTTCGATCCGAATCATGAAACGTTCGGAAGAAGTGCAGCCCTGATCGACGGCTCGGCTATGACGCCATCATCAAGCACGACCTTGCGGAGCTTGGGCGCGATATCGGCGAAGCCCTCTTCCCTTTCCAGAGCGTCAAAATACTGGCTCAGAATATCGGCCGACACCGACTTCACTTTTGCCGGTGGCTCCTGCCCCTGCTCCGGTTGCTGCTCGGTCGTATCCATCTATGCCTCCAGCTTCCACCCTAGCGTGTGGAGTTGCTGGCGTCAGCATGTACAGGGATGACAATCTGCACCTTGAGCGTTTGCGGCGGTTCGGCGCTCAGCCGGTATCGCATGCTACCGAGCTCAATGGGCGCAGAAAGTCTCGGCGGCCGAGTTGCCGTCTCCCACGGGACGAAAAGCGGCAGCTTGGGCCATTTGGTGGGAATAGGGTGGGAAGCTGTCTCGGGCCTGCCGAGGTAAAGTCGCGCGCCGCCTAAAAACTCGTTGTCTATCAACGAGAAAGGTGGCGCACCCGGAAGGACTCGAACCTCCAACCCCCAGATTCGTAGTCTGGTGCTCTATCCAATTGAGCTACGGGTGCATCTCCGTGGGAGCCGGGGTATAGAAGAACAGACCCACCCCGGCAACCCCAAAAATGAATTTTTTATGCGGCCTGCTTATCCAGTTCGCGGATCACCGCTTCGCCCATCACATGGGTGCCAACCTTGGCGCAGCCTTCGGCCATAATGTCCGCCGTGCGCAGACCAGAGGCCAGCACGTTGGTGCAGGCGCGCTCGATCAGCAATGCGTCTTCGTCCAGATTGAACGAATAGCGCAGCAACATGGCAAAACTCAGAATTTGCGCAATCGGGTTGGCAATGCCCTTGCCCGCAATGTCCGGTGCCGAGCCATGAATTGGCTCATACAGCGCGTGACGCTTGCCGGTGACATCCGGTGCCCCCAACGTCGCCGACGGCAGCATGCCGAGCGAGCCGGTGAGCATGGAGGCGAGGTCAGAGAGCAGATCGCCGAACAGATTGCCGGTTACAATCACGTCGAACTGGCGCGGGTTACGCACCAATTGCATGGCACAATTGTCGGCATACATATGCGACAACTGCACATCCGGGAATTCACGCTCGCCCAGGGCGGTCATCACCTGACGCCAGAGCAGGCCGCATTCCATCACATTGGCCTTCTCCACCGAGCAGACCTTATTGCCACGCTTGCGGGCCAGTTCGAAGGCCACACGGCCGACGCGCTCGATCTCATGCGTGGTGTAGACGTCGGTGTTGAAGCCGCGCTGTTCGCCATTGGCCAGCGTCTCAATGCCGCGCGGCTCGCCGAAATAGATGCCGCCGACCGTCTCGCGCACAATCATGATGTCCAGACCCTGCACCACGTCCGGGCGCAGCGTGGAGGCGTTGATCATCGAGTCGAACACGGTGGCCGGACGCAGATTGGCAAACAGGCCAAGCTCCTTGCGCAGGCGCAGGATCGCAATCTCCGGGCGATAATCGAAGCCGAGCTTGTCCCATTGCGGACCACCGACCGAGCCGAACAGCACGGCATCAGCGCTCGCTGCATCGGCAATGGTCTTGTCGGTGATCGGCGTGCCCTTGGCATCCATCGCCGCACCACCCACGAGGTCTTCGGAGATGTCGAACGAGACGGCACGACGACGCGCCATCCAGTCGATCACGCGACGCACTTCATGCATCACTTCCGGGCCAATGCCGTCACCGGGCAGCATCAGCAGCTTTTTGTTCGCGGCCATTTCCATCACTCCAACGAAGGGTGGTTCATAAATTGCCGTCATTGCGAACGCAGCGAAGCAACCCAGGAGTCACAGACCGCGACTCCTGGGTTGCTTCGTCGCTAAGCTCCTCGCAATGACAGAGTAAGTGTCAGACGACCGAGATCGCAGGCATCCAGGGCTTTTCGCTCTTCTCGCGGCCTTCGAACGTGTCGATGGCAGGCGCGTGCTGCAATGTCTGGCCGATATCGTCCAGACCGCCGAGCAACAGCCCACGGCGGAAAGCGTCGATGTTGAACGGAATTTCCTCACCGCTCGGACGCACCACCACCTGACGCTCCAAATCGACCGTCACGCGGGAATTGCCGCCCAGCTTGGCGTCTTCGATCAGCTGATCGCACACGTCGCGCGGCAGACGGATCGGCAGGATGCCGTTCTTGAAGCAGTTATTGTGGAAAATATCGGCGAAATCCGGCGCAATCACGCAGCGAATGCCGAAATCCAACAACGCCCACGGCGCGTGCTCACGCGAGGAGCCGCAGCCGAAATTCTCATGCGCGATGAGAATTTCCGCCTTCCGATATTGCGGCTGATTGAGCACGAATTCCGGGCGTTCCGCGCCGGTTTCGTCATAACGCAGCGTGTCGAACAGATGCACGCCCAAGCCCGAGCGCTTGATCGTCTTGAGGAAGCGCGCCGGGATGATCTTGTCGGTATCGACATTGGCCAAAGGCAAGGGGGCCGCCACGCCCGTCAGAGTGGTGAATGCCTGCATCACACAAACTCCCGAACGTCAGCCAGATGGCCGGTGACAGCGGCAGCGGCCGCCATGGCAGGCGAGCAGAGATGGGTGCGACCACCCGGCCCCTGACGACCTTCAAAATTGCGGTTGGAGGTGGAAGCGCTGCGCTGGCCCGGCGTCAGACGATCCGGGTTCATGCCCAGACACATCGAACAACCCGCCTCGCGCCACTCAAAGCCCGCCTCTTTCAGGATCACGTCGAGCCCCTCGGCCTCAGCCTGCGCCTTGATCAGACCCGAACCCGGCACCACCAGCGCCCAGACGCCCGGGGCCACCTTGCGGCCGCGGGCGATAGCGGCGGCGGCGCGGATGTCTTCGATGCGAGAATTGGTGCAAGAGCCGATGAACACCACATCGATCTTCACATCGGTCAGCTTCTGGCCGGGCGTCAGGTCCATATAGCTGACCATCCGCTCCAACTGCACGCGCCGACCTTCATCCGCCTCATCGGCCGGATTCGGCACCACGCCGGTGATCGGCAGCACGGCTTCCGGGTTGGTGCCCCAGGTGACTTGCGGGGCGATCTCGGCGGCGTCGAGCACGACAACCGTGTCGTATTGCGCGCCCTCATCGGCAGCCAGCGTGCGCCAATAGGCAACCGCTTGGTCGAATGCAGCACCCTGCGGCGCGAAGGGGCGGCCTTTGATGTAGGCGAAGGTGGTGTCGTCAGGGGCGATCATGCCCGCGCGCGCACCGGCTTCGATGGCCATGTTGCACACCGTCAGACGGCCCGCCATGTCGAGCGCACGGATAGCTTCACCGCCGAATTCGATCACATGACCGGTGCCGCCAGCGGTGCCAATCTTGCCGATGATGGCGAGCACGATGTCTTTCGCCGTGCAGCCAGCGCCAAGCACGCCATCCACACGCACGAGCATGTTCTTCGCAGGCTTCTGCAACAGCGTCTGGGTGGCGAGCACGTGCTCCACCTCAGATGTGCCGATGCCGAACGCCAACGCGCCCATCGCACCATGTGTGGAGGTGTGGCTGTCGCCGCAGACGATGGTGAAACCGGGCAGCGAAATGCCCTGTTCCGGCCCGATCACATGCACAATGCCCTGGCGCGCATCGGTGACGGGGAAATACGGCACGCCAAATTCGCGGACATTCGCCTCCAGCGTCTCGACCTGGATGCGGCTTTCTTCCTCAACGATCGGCTGGGTGCGATCGCTGTTGGTGGCGATGTTGTGGTCCACCACCGCAATCGTGCCTTCCGGACGACGCACGCGGCGGCCTGCCAAACGCAGCCCTTCAAAGGCCTGCGGGCTGGTCACTTCATGGACGAGATGACGATCGATGTAGAGAACGCAGGTGCCGTCCGGAAGAAGTTCGACGACGTGGGCATCCCACACTTTGTCGAACAAGGTTCTCGGTTTTGTATTTGGCATTGCGTTCCCTCCTTCTCCCGTACTCGGGCATGAGAATGCAGCCCGAATACGGCGTCACGTCACCATCCACCAGCGCCGATCAGCGTTGCATGCGGTTTTGCATCACATGCCACCCGTCATTGCGTGGAGTGGAGCGGAGCGACGCGGCAATCCAGGACCATAAGCCGGGCTTAGAGCCCTGGATCGCCACGCTTCGCTCACGATGACGGGAGCAAGGTCACGCAGTCGCGTTTAACGCCGAAAGCCGATTACTCAGCAGCTTCGGTCGGCTTCACCACTTCGCGAGCGCGCTCGGCGATACGCGCCGACTTGCCGCTGCGGCCACGCAGATAATACAGCTTCGCGCGACGCACATCGCCACGACGCACAACGGCGATCTCGGCAATCGTCGGCGCATAGAGCGGGAACACGCGCTCAACGCCTTCGCCGTAGCTGATCTTGCGCACGGTGAAGTTGCTGTTCAGCCCCTTGTTCGAACGCGCAATGCACACGCCTTCGAAGTTCTGAACGCGGGTTCGCTCGCCTTCGACAACCTTCACGGCCACGCGCAGTGTGTCACCGGGCTGGAATACCGGCACCGGGCGCTCGGCGACGAGCTTCGCGATCGTCTCGGCCTCGTATTGCTGGATGATGTTCATGACCTTGGTCCTCTTGTCTCAAACTTGGGTTGTTGGATGGCCCGCAACGTGGGCTGCCCAGAGATCAGGGCGGCGTGCGCGGGTGATTGCTTTGGATTGCACCAAACGCCAGGCGGCGATGGCGGCATGATTGCCGGAGAGCAGAATGTCAGGCACCGCATGACCGTTCCATTCAGCGGGACGGGTGTAATGCGGATATTCGAGCAGGCCGTGCGAGAAGCTTTCCTCCTCCGCCGATTCCATCGCCCCCATCACGCCCGGCAGCAGCCGAACGCAGGCATCAAGCAGCACAAGGGCCGCCGTCTCGCCGCCGGAGAGGATATAATCGCCGATGGAAATCTCGGTGAGGTTACGCGCCTCGATCACCCGTTGGTCGATGCCTTCAAACCGCCCACAGAGCAGCACCACACCCGGCCCTGCGGCCAGACGACGCACCGTCTGTTGATCGAGCGGCGCACCGCGCGGGGTCAGCACCACAACCGGGCGCTCATCCACACAGTCATGCAACGCCGCATCCACCACATCGGCGCGCAGCACCATACCGGCACCACCTCCGAAGGGCGTATCGTCCACCGCGCGATGACGGCCAAGGCCGTGTTCGCGCATCTGGCGGGCTTCCAACGACCAGATCCCCTGCTCCATCGCACGCCCGGCCAGAGACTGGCCAAGCGGACCCGGAAACATCTCGGGGTAGAGGGTGATGATGGTGGCGCGCCAACTCATGGCTCCACCTCTTCATCAACATCCGCCCGCGGAGCCTGCACAGCTTTCGCCTGCTCCTCGGGCTTGACCTCAATCTCGTCGGGAATCACCACCTCGATCCGGCCAGCTTCAATGTCCACCACCGGCACGCAAGCGCGGGTGAAGGGCAGCAAGCGGGTGCCGATTTCAAGGAAAGTGCCCGCGCCGTAATCGTGCACCAGTTGCACACGACCCAACGACGTGCCATCGGCGAGAAATGCCTCCAGCCCAAGCAGGTCGGAATTATAGAATTCCTCCTCCTCAGGCGGCGGCAATTTGTCGCGCGGGATATAGAGCCGGGTGTTGACCAGCGCCTGCGCCGCCTCACGGGTGGTAACTTTCACCCGCTTACCGGCGATCACTTCGCTGATCTCCGCCACACCTGCCGATTGCCAACGCAGCCGGAACCGTCGGCCCTGCTCGGTGACGAGCACGCCGTAGGCGTCCAGATCCGACGGGTCTGCGGTATAGCTGTGCACATGCGCCAGCCCCCGCACACCTTGCGGCCGTCCGATTACGCCCAACAGGATCAGTTGCGCTGGCACCTATCTCGCTCAGCCAGCAGCCTGGGCCTTAGCCCGTTCCTGCGCCTTCTTCTTCGGCGCGGACTGGATCGGCTGCTCGTTGAACTTCGGCATCGGCGCCAGACCGGCATGACCCAGGAAGCGGGCAACGCGGTCGGTGGCCAGAGCGCCCTGGCTCAGCCAATGCGCAATGCGGTCGTTCTGCAGACGCACGCGCTCGGCGTGGTCAGACGGCAGCATCGGGTTGTAGCTGCCCACCTTTTCGATGAAGCGGCCATCGCGCGGGCTGCGGCTGTCCGACACCACGATGTGGTAATAAGGACGCTTCTTTGCACCAGCGCGGGAGAGGCGGATCTTGAGACCCATATCTGTGTAACTCCGTTCGTGACTTCTAAAGGGTTAAAGGATCGCGGTCAGAAAGGTCGCCGTCCGCCGCCCGGAGGCGACATCTTCGGCATCAGGGCTCCAAGTCCCTGACGCATCAGACCT
>Ga0316222_1001740_pt1 | contig 25352 bp, 23 predicted proteins | sample TBH18011metaG_FD_206008 | JGI IMG/M metagenome (GOLD analysis project Ga0316222, IMG submission 206008) | Freshwater microbial communities from Trout Bog Lake, Wisconsin, USA - TBH18011 | ecosystem: Environmental > Aquatic > Freshwater > Lake > Hypolimnion/Profundal zone | place: USA: Wisconsin... | reverse complement strand
GAGGCCACCCATCGGCATATCGCGACAGAAACCGGCAGGCGATCCACTTAACCGCCGCCCAAAACTGTCCGAACAAACCCGGCCAGCTCTATCGGGGGACACATTGACATTTTATCGATAGGTATGGCGGCCCTCCCCAGGGCAACCAAACCGACGTTTTTCGTTACCGTCTGAACCGGCTGTTTTGGAGGCCACCCCCGTGCCCACCGTCCTTGCGCTTGCCGGCTATCGCTTCTTCTTTTTCAGCCTGGAAGGCAACGAGCCGCCCCATGTTCATGTTGAACGCGGCGACGATATGGCCAAATACTGGCTTTCCCCCGTGCAGCTCGCGGAATCGCACGGCTTTCGGTCCCATGAGTTGAACCGCCTGCGGACTATGGTCATCGAGCACCGCAACACCTTTCTGGAGGCTTGGCATGGCCACTTTGGCAATTAAGCTCGATCCCACCGCCATTGATGTCGTGGCCGACGACGCCCATTTGCGTGTGACGCTGGCCGACGGACGCGAACTGGCGGCGCCTTTGGAGTGGTTTCCGCGCTTGCGCGACGCCACCCCCGAGCAGCGTAGCCACTGGCGGTTGATCGGACGCGGCCAGGGCATTCATTGGCCCGACGTGGACGAGGACATCTCCGTCGCCAGCTTGCTGCGGCTATCGTAAAGGAACGGGGCATTTTCCTCACCGTCTGCCCCCGCCCCATTGTCGCAGAGTGGCCAGGATGGCGGCACGGGCGAATACGTCCGCCGGACCCGATGCGAATCTCCGGTCGTAACCGTTCGCCCCCCTTCGTCATCCCGGCCGCGAGCCGCAGCGAAGAGCCGGGATCCATGGATGTGGCGGAACCATGGACCCCGGATCGCGCTACGCTTGTCCGGGGTGACGATCTTAAGTTAGCGCCTTCGGCGGGGTTGACGGAATTTTCGGCGGTTTGGGCTTACATCCCCATTGGATTAATTAAAGCGAGGTCAAGGAGGCGAGCCTCCTTGCGGGTGAAGGGCAGAGCCCTTCGTTCTTTCGAGGTTTCGAGGTGAATTGAGGATACCATGATTCGGGCCATGTCGACCACCCCGCTTGCCATCCTGTTCCGCGCCGATGCTTCCCCCGCCATCGGGATCGGCCATGTCATGCGCTGCCTGACCCTGGCTGCGGCCCTGACCGGGCACGGTTGCCGCTGCCGCCTCGCCTGCAGCGCCGAGACCCTCCGCACCGTTCCCGCCCTGCGTCATGCCGCCCTGGCGGTGGAGGTGCTGCCCCCCGGGGCCGAATGCGATCCCGCCGCCCTGACCGCCGCCGCGGGAGCCGCCCCCCATTGGGTGGTGATCGATCATTACCGCCTGGACGCGGCCTATGAGCGGGCTCTGCGCCCATGGGCGGAACACATCCTGGTGATCGACGACCTGGCCGATCGCCGCCATGACTGCGACATCCTGCTGGACCAGACGGTGGGGCGGCGGGCCGAGGATTATGCCGGGCTGGTCCCGGCCGCCGCCCTGGTCCTGGCCGGCGCCGGCCATGCCCTGCTGCGCCCCGATTTCGCCGCCGCCCGCCCGATGCCGACCGCCGCCCCCCTCCGCCACATCATGGTTTCGCTGGGCGGCACCGATCCGCCCAACGCCACCGCCACCGTGCTCGACGCCCTGGCGCTGGCCGATCTCGGCAGCGCCGTCACGGTGGTGATGGGAAGCGCCGCCCCCGCCCTGGAGCAGGTGCGGCACCAGGCCGCCCGGCTGCGCCCGCCGGCCGAACTGGCGGTGGATGTGGCCGACATGGGGGCGCTGATGCGCCGCTGCGATCTGGCGGTCGGCGCCGCCGGCACCTCGGCGCTGGAACGCTGCTGCCTCGGCCTGCCGACCCTGCTGCTGGTGATCGCCGACAATCAGCGGACGGTGGCGGCGGGGCTGGAGCAAGCCGGTGCCGCCCTGGTCTCGGCGCTGGATGCCAGCGAGATCGCCCGCCATCTGACCGAGCTGGCCGGCGATGCCCCGGCGCGGCAGCGCATGGCCGAACGGGGAATGGCCCTGTGCGACGGCACCGGCGCCGCCCGGCTGGCCGAGCTGATGCGCCTGACCCTGCGCCCGGCGACCGCCCTGGACGGCGAGGATCTGCTGGCCTGGCGCAACGATCCGCTCACCCGGGCCAATTCGCTCGATACCGCCGAAGTGGCCCGCGACCACCATTTCGCCTGGCTGGAGCGGGTGCTGGGCGATCCCGAGCGGGTGCTGCTGATCGCCGAACGCGACGGGGTCAGGCTCGGCATGGTGCGGTTCGATGCCTGCGCCGCCGGCCAATGGCGGGTCTCCATTTCGGTCGCCCCCGCCGCCCGCGGCCACGGTCTCGGCCAGACCCTGCTCCGGATGGCCATCGTCCGGCTGGAGCGCCGGCGGGGCGCGGCAACCCTTTATGCCGAGATCCGCGCCGCCAACCAGCCCAGCCGGCGCATCTTCCAGGCTTGCGGCTTTGTCGCCACCGACCGCGACGACGCCATCCTCTATTACCGCCGCGACCCGGTATCAGCGATATCTTAACCATTTCGTTCCAGGTTATAGCGACGAGCCACTGGACTTCATTCCGAAGGGAACTCCTGCCGTGACACTTCTCAATTCCTTTCGGCGCGACGACATCCGCGACAGACTGGCCGGAAAGTCCATCCTGGTCACCGGCGGCACCGGCTCGTTCGGCAAGCAGTTCGTCCGCACCGTCCTGGGGCTGGACTGCGTCAGCCGCCTGATCGTGTTCTCGCGCGACGAACAGAAGCATTTCGACATGATGCGCGAGTTCAGCGACACCAAATACCCCGCCATCCGCTATTTCCTCGGCGATGTGCGCGACCTCGAACGCCTGCAGATGGCCTTTCGCGGCGTCGATATCGTCGTCCACGCCGCCGCCCAGAAGCATGTGCCGCTGGCCGAGTACAATCCCACCGAATGCCTGCGCACCAATGTGTGGGGGGCCGAGAACGTGGTCCGCGCCGCCCTGGATAACGGGGTCGAGACCGTGATGGCCCTGTCCACCGACAAGGCGGTCAGCCCGGTCAACCTCTATGGCGCCTCCAAACTGGCGGCCGAGAAGGTGTTCATCGCCGCCAACAACCTGTCGGGCAAGGGCCAGACCCGCTTCGGCGCGGTGCGCTACGGCAATGTGGTCGGTTCACGCGGGTCGGTGGTGCCGTTCTTCCGCGACCTGATCGCCCAGAAGGCCGCCTTCCTGCCCATCACCGACGACCGCATGACCCGCTTCTGGATCACCTTGCAGCAGGGGGTCGATTTCGTGCTGTCCTCCATGTGCGCCATGAAGGGCGGCGAGATCTATATCCCCAAGATCCCCAGCATGAAAATGACCGATCTGGCGCGGACCATGGCCCCCGACCTGCCCCATAAGATCGTCGGCATCCGCCCCGGCGAGAAGCTGCACGAGGTCATGGTCAACGAGGAGGAGGCCCGCACCACCCGCGAGCTGGCCGACCGCTACGTGATCTATCCCATGCTGTCCTATTGGTCCAAGGACGAGGCCATGGAGGGCGAAGCGGTGTCGGAAGACTTCCGCTATGCCAGCAACACCAATACCTGGTGGCTGTCCGAACCGGAATTGCTGGGAATGATCAGCCGGATGGATCTGGATCTCTGATACGATAATACCGGCGAGCCAAGAGATCGGCTCGCCTCATGTCCCTCAAGCGCCGGGCGCTCGCGCTTGGCTTTCGCGCCATGTGGCGCGTCGGGCTTTGCCCGCAACTCCTCGCCAAGGCATGAATGCTTTGGCTCCTCGGTATAAGGTGCTCCGGCATGACGCGCCCCCTGCCCTATGGACGTCAAGTCATCGAGGATGACGACATCGCCGCCGTGGTGGCGGCGCTCAAATCCGACACCCTGACCACCGGCCCGGCGGTTGGTGCCTTCGAGGCCGCCTTGGCCCGGGTCACCGCCGCCCCCCAGGCGGTGGTGTGCTCGTCAGGCACCGCCGCACTGCATCTGGCGGCCCTGGCCCTCGATCTCGGCCCCGGCGATGCCGTGGTGGTTCCCAGCCTGACCTTTCTCGCCACCGCCAATGCCGCCCGCTATGTGGGCGCCGAGGTGGTGTTCGCCGATGTGGCCCCCGACACCGGCCTGATGGGGCCGGAGCATCTGGAGCAGGCCCTGACCCGCTGTAACGGCCTGCGGCCCAAGGCGGTGTTCCCGGTCCATCTCAACGGCCAATGCGTCGCCATGGCGGCGCTGGCCGAGACGGCGCGGCGGCACGGCCTCGCCGTGGTCGAGGATGCCTGCCACGCCATCGGCAGCCAGCAGGACCTGCCCGGCGGCTGGCAGCCCACCGGCGCCTGCGCCGCCTCGGATATGACGGTGTTCTCCTTCCACCCGGTCAAGACGGTGGCCATGGGCGAGGGCGGCGCCGTCACCACCCGCGACGAGGCGCTCGCCAACCGCCTGCGCACCTTGCGCTGCCACGGCATGGAGCGCGACCCCGCCCGGTTCGTCCAGACCGAGGAGGCCTTCGACCTGGATGGCAGCCCCCTGCCCTGGTATTCCGAGATGCTCGCCCCCGGCTTCAACTACCGGGCCAGCGACATCGTCTGCGCCCTGGGCACCAGCCAACTGGCCAAGCTGGAGCGCTTCAAGACCCGCCGGAGCGAACTGGTCGCCGCCTATGATGCCGCCCTGGCCCCCCTCGCCCCGCGGGTCAGGCCGGTGGGCCGCATCGGCCATTGCCGCCCCGCCTGGCATCTCCAGGTGGCGCTGATCGACTTCGCCGCCGCCGGCACCCGCCGCGCCCAGTTGATGCGCGCCCTGGCCGAGCGCCGGATCTTCACCCAGGTCCATTACCTGCCGGTCCATCGCCAGCCCTATTACCGCCGGCGCTACGGCGAACTGGCCCTGGCGGGGGCCGACGCCTATTACGCCCGCTGCCTGAGCCTGCCGCTGTTCGTCGGCATGACCGAAGACGACGTCGACGACGTGGTCCGGGCCGTGGCGGACATCCTGGGATGATCGCCATCCTCGGCCTCGGCAGCATCGGCCTGCGTCACGCCCGCAACGCCCTGGCCCTGGGCGAGACGGTGATCGGCTTCGACCCCTCGCCCGAACGCCGCGCCTTGCTGGAAAGCCATGGCGGCACCACCACCGACTCCCGCGACGCCGCCCTGGAAGCGGCGACGGCGGTGGTGATCGCCAGCCCGTCCGACCGCCACGAGGACGACCTCGCCGCCGCGATCGGGGCCGGCCGCCACGCTTTGGTGGAAAAGCCGCTGGGCCATCGCCGCGGCCGCCTGCCCGAAGTGCTGGACCAGGCCGAGGCCGCCGGTCTGGTGGTCGCCGCCGCCCTCAACCTGCGGGTCCATCCCTGCGTCGTGCTGGCCCGCCACGCTTTGGCCGAAGGCCGGCTGGGCCATGTATTGTGGGCCCGCTTCCTCGCCGCCCTCTATTTGCCCGATTGGCGGCCCGGCCAGGACTGGCGCCAGGGCTATGCCAACGATCCCCATACCGGCGGCGCCATCTTCGATTACATCCACGAATTCGATCTGGCCGCCCATCTGCTGGGCCGGTTCCGCCCCGCCGCCTGCGTGGCGCGGCACTCCGACACCCTGGGCCTCGCCGCCGAGGACGTGGCCGACGCCATCCTGGAACATCCCGGCGGCATCACCTCCACCGTGCATGTGGACTATGTCACCCGCCCCCGCATGCGCGGCTTCTATCTCGCCGGCACCGAAGGCCATATCCATGTGGATCTCGACCGCCGCCAATTCCGGCTGATCGACCGGGACGGCGAGATCGCCGTGGAGCAAACCCTGCCCGGCGGCTATGCCGACGACTACCTCACCGAACTGTCCGCCTTCCTGGCCGCCCTGCGCGGCGGCACCGTCATCTGCGGCGGCCGCGAGGCGCTGGAGGTGCTGGAAGGGATCATTCTCGCCCGCTCTCTCGCTGGATTGCCATCATGACCGCTGTCGCCGTCATTCAAGCCCGCCTGTCCTCCACCCGCCTGCCCGGCAAGGTCCTGCTGCCGCTGAAGGGCCGCCCGGTGCTGGACTGGGTCGCCACCGCGGCAGGGGCCATCCCCGGCATCGACAAGGTGGTGGTGGCCACCAGCACTGCCGCCGACGACGACGCCATCGCCGCCTGGGCGGAGACCTTCGGCATCGCCTGCCATCGCGGCCCGCTGGACGATGTGCTGGCCCGCTTCGCCCTGGCGGCCGCAGCCGAGAACGCCGACATCGTCATGCGCCTCACCGCCGATTGCCCGCTGCTCGACCCCCAGGTCTGCGGCGAGGTGCTGGCCCTGTTGAAGCGCAGCGGCGGCGCCTATGCCAGCAATGCCAGCCCGCCCTCCTGGCCGGACGGCCTCGACTGTGAGGTCTTCACCCGCGCCGCCCTGGATGCCGCCGCCGCCGAGGCGACCCGTCCCAGCGACCGCGAACACGTCACCGTCTTCATCCGCGACCGCCGCCACCGCTTCCCCCAGGCCAGCCTGGTCTGCCCGCTGCCCGGCCTGCACGGCGAGCGCTGGACCCTGGACGAGGATGCCGATCTGCGCTTCCTGGCCGCCGTGGCCGAGCAGGTGCCTTCGCGGCCATCCTATCTCGAGGTGCTGGCGGTGCTCGACGCCGCCCCCGAGCTGCGCGCCCTCAACGCCCGCATCCTCCGCAACGAAGGCTTCGCCAAATCCCGGCGCCAGGAGCCGTCGCCGCCGTGGAACGGCAGCGCCACCAGCGCCGCCTTGCTGGAGCGGGCGGAGAAGGTGATCCCGCTGGCCAGCCAGACCTTCTCCAAGAGCCGCATCCAGTACCCCGCCGATTCTCCCATGTTCCTCACCCACGGCCAGGGCGGCCGGGTGTGGGACGTGGACGGCAATTGCTATGTGGACATGGTCTGCGGCCTGCTGCCGGTGGTGCTGGGCTACCAGGACCCCGAGGTGGATGCCGCCATTCGCGCCCAGCTCAACAACGGCATTTCCTTCAGCCTCGCCACCACCCTGGAAACCGAACTGGCGGAACGGCTGGTCGACCTGATCCCCTGCGCCGAAATGGTCCGCTTCGGCAAGAACGGCACCGACGCCACCAGCGCCGCCATCCGCCTGGCCCGCGCCTTCACCGGCCGCGACCGCATCGGGGTCTGCGGCTATCACGGCTGGCAGGACTGGTATATCGGCTCCACCTCCCGCCACAAGGGGGTGCCGGCGGCGGTGCAGGAACTGACCCACCCCTTCGCCTACAACAACCTCGATTCCGCCCGCCAGTTGTTCCACGACCATCCCGGCGAGATCGCCGCCCTGATCATGGAACCCATGAACGCCACCGATCCCGCCCCCGGCTATCTGGCCGAGTTGAAGGACATGGCCCACGCCAACGGGGCGCTGCTGGTGTTCGACGAGGTCATCACCGGCTTCCGCTATGCCCTGGGCGGGGCGCAATCCATGTTCGGCGTCACCCCCGACCTCGCCTCGTTCGGCAAATCCATGGGCAACGGCATGCCCATCTCCGCCGTGCTGGGCCGCGCCGACATCATGCACGAGATGGAAAACGTCTTCATCTCCGGCACCTTCGGCGGCGAGGCGCTGTCCCTGGCCGCCTCCATCGCCACCATCGACAAGATGAAGCGCGAGCCGGTGATCGAACGGCTGTGGCAGACCGGAACCCTGCTGGCCACCGAAGTGGCCCGGCTGGCCGCCGGCCACGGCCTGTCCCAGGTGTTCAGCCTGCTGGGCCGCGCCCCATGGATGATCCTGGCGGTGCAAGACCACCCCACCGCCCGCAAGGAGGCGATCAAGACCCTGTTCGCCCGCGAAATGCTGCGGGCCGGGGTGCTGTTCCTCGCCAGCCACAATGTCTGCTACGCCCACGATGCCGAGGATATCGGCCGGGTGCTGGCCGCCTGGGACATCGCCCTGGCCAAGGTGGCCGAGGAACTGGCCACCGGCAGGCTGGAACAGCGCCTGCCCTGCCCGGCGGTGATGCCGGTGTTCAAGGTACGGTAACGCCCGCATTGGCCCGGAAAGGCCGGGGAAATTGGCGACAGGGTGATAAATTCGGGCTAAGCTTTTCCCACATTCCTCGAAAGACCGGGAGCGGCGGCATGTCCTATCTGCAATGGACGGAAAATCTGAGCGTGGGCGTCGCGCGCATGGACGACCACCATAAGAAGCTGGTGGACCTGATCAATCTGTTGTTCGAGGCCATGAGCGGCGACGCCACCGGCACCGTCGACACGGTGCTGGGCGATCTGCTGGACTACACCCGCTATCACTTCTCCGAAGAGGAAAAGCTGCTGGCCGCCTGTGACTATCCCGACCTGGAAGAGCATCGGGCGATCCATCGCGGCATGGTCAAGGAGGTGCTGGAGATGCGCCAGCGCTATCTGGACAACCCCGCCAGCGTCCCCGCCTCGGAAACCCTGGACTTCCTCTCCAAGTGGCTGATGCGCCATATTATCGGCAAGGATCTGCGCTATCGCCCCTATGCCGAGGCCCACCCCGCCGCCGCCCAGGACTGATCCCCTTTTCCAAACAAGCCCTGAATGCCCCCTAGGGCGTGTCGTCAGTTACCGCATGAGTCGCGTTGCCGCCGAACTTGGCGGAATGACAGGAGAAAAATGATGAGCGTAGCGGAGCTACGGTCGAGATTTTCGACACATCAGTCGGCCAAGTTCGGCGCAACCCGGAGGGACGCGGGCCTTTCCGCACCTGGGTTCGCCGTTCGTCGCTCATGGACATCCAGTCCATGTCGCTCCTCACGCCTGCCCAGCCACGCAAATTCCTCGCGTCGCGGCCATGTGCTAACTGACGACACCCCCTAGTTCCCTTCGAGGACGCCCGCCATGCTTTCCGCCGCCGCCATCCGCGCCGCCATTCCCGGCGTGCTCACCGAAGCCGCCATTCCCGAATTGCCCAATTACTACCGGGGAAAGGTCCGCGAAAATTACGATCTGCCGGACGGCCGGCGCATCCTGATCTCCACCGACCGCCAGAGCGCCTTTGATCAGGTGCTGGCGGCGGTGCCCTTCAAGGGCCAGGTACTGACCCAGACCGCCCGCTTCTGGTTCGAGGCCACCGCCGATCTCTGCCCCAACCACGTCATCGAATATCCCGACCCCAATGTGGTGGTCGGGCGCCGCCTCCACATGCTGCCCATCGAGATGGTGGTGCGCGACTACCTCACCGGCTCCACCGATACCTCCATCTGGTCCATGTACCGCACCGGACGGCGGCACATGTACGGCCTCGACCTCCCCGACGGGCTGGCCAAGAACGACAAGCTGCCCCACACCATCCTCACCCCCACCACCAAGGCGGAAGTGGGGGGACACGACGCCCCGATCGCGCCGGCCGAGATCGTGGCGGGCGGGCTGCTGACCCAGGCGCAATGGGACGAGCTGGCGCGGCTGTCACTGGCCCTGTTCGCGCGGGGCCGCGAGATCGCCGCCCGCAACGGTCTGATCCTGGTCGATACCAAGTTTGAATTCGGCCTCGATGGCGACGGCCGCATCACCCTGGCCGACGAAATCCTGACCCCCGATTCCAGCCGCTACTGGCGGGCCGCCGGCATGGCCGAGCGCACCGCCCGGGGCGAGGAGCCGGAAAGCCTCGACAAGGAATTCCTCCGCCTGTGGATCGCCGCCCGCTGCGATCCCTATACCCAGCCGATCCCGGACATTCCCGACGACACCCTGGTGGAGTTCAGCCGGAAATACATTTCCCTGTTCGAGACGGTCACCGGCCGCGGCTTCGACGCCCCGCCGGCCGGCGATCCCGTCAAGGAGCGGATCCGGCGGAATCTGGCCAAGTACTTCTGAATCCTGGATTATTTCAGCGAGAACTGCTTGTCCACGTCGCGGATCAGATCGATCCCCTGCAGCATCTCGGTCATCATGAAATCGGCCCGCTTGATCGGCCCGCCGGAATTGGGCCGCGGAAACATCTTGGCGAAGGCGCTCATCTTCACCGTCAGGCCGCACAAGGCGGCGCCGATGGTGACGTGATAGCGCTCGATCATCCCCTTGACGGCACGGAACTCGTCCTGGCTGATATTTTCCCACATCTCGCGGGTGCGCTTGTCGAACACTTCCAGCCGCCCGGAAATGGAGGCGCTGATGGAGTTGATCACTTCCTCGATCATGTTGCAGGACTTCATCAGATTGACGTTCTGCTTGAGCTGGAAGTGGGAGCGGATCGGGGTCATGGACTGGACGCAGGCGGTGAAATAGGGTTCCAGCCGGTCGAGGCAGTGGCGGAAATAGCTGAGCGACATGAAGGTGTCGCCGTAATCCTCGAGAAAGCGCGGCACGTCGAAAATCTCGATCCCCAGGCTTTGCGCCATGGTCTCCAGCCGCTGGCGCGCCTTCTTGATATCGGGATCGCGGAACAGCTTCATCAGGTCGTCATAGGTATCCACATGCACGTCCTCGCCCGAATAGATCATCTTCATCAGCGGCCGGGTGAACATGATCATGTAGCGGGTCAGTTCCGCCGCCTTTTCCGGCGACAGCTTCAGCGCGGCATAGTCATTGACCGGAATGCCGTGCTCGCGAAGCGAAACGCGCAAGGAATAGACGTCGTAGCTGGGCAGCAGCGCCAGGCGGCGAATGATGCCGAGGTCGGGGTGGACCTGATCCACCGGCCAGCCGAACATGGCCGGCAACGCCTCCACCTCCACCTGACCGGACCCGGTCTGGATGTCGGAGAAAATCTCGACGGCGCTGCGCAGGCGCACATTCTTGATCAGCTTCGCGGACTGAAGCGCCGGGGTCTGCAACGGAATAATCGACAACGGCAACACGAACATCGAGTCCATGTCGCTGTCATTGATCGGCTTAAGTCCATCATCATCCAACATTCGGGCCCCACCCCCCAAAGACGTCGTCCACATTCTGCCTGCTTTGACGCGGTGCGCAATGGCCAAGATGTATGGTCTGCCACCATACATATAAGGGCTTATGCATATTTAAGGGGGTATGATAGCCTTCTCCGAAAGCCTTGGGGGAGTCCATCATGTCCATCCTGACCGCCATCGGCCGCCCTTGGCGAATTCTGGCCCTGGTCCTGATCGCCGCCGGTGGCGCGGCGGCGGCGGGGACGGTCTTCGCCCAGGAGATCCGCTTTTTCCAGATCGGCACCGGCCCGACCGGCGAAACCCGCTTCGCCTTCGGCGGTCTGCTCGCCAACGCCATCAGCAATCCGCCGGGATCGCGCCAATGCGACAAGGGCGGATCGTGCGGCGTTCCGGGCATGGTGGCGGTGGCCAAGTCCACCGGCGGCGCCATCGCCAATATCGAGGCCATCGAGGCCAAACACCTGGATGCCGCCCTGGTCGAGTCCGACATCGCCTATTGGGCCTATCACGGCACCGGCACCTATAAGGGCAAGGGCGCGGTGAAGAATCTGCGCGCCATTGCCATGCTCTACCCCGAAAGCCTGCATCTGGTGGCCCGCCAGGACGCCCATATCCATTCGGTCCGCGATCTCAAGGGCAAGCGGGTGGCGCTCGGCACCCCGGGGTCGGGGGCCCTGGTGCATGGACGCATGCTGCTGGCCGCCTTCGGCCTCAGCGAGTCCCAGCTCAAGCTGAGCGCGATGCCGCCGGACCCGGCCGCCGACGCCATCGCCGCCGGGACCCTGGACGCCATGCTGGTGATCGACGCCTATCCGATTCCCATCCTGACCGAACTGGCCCAGCGGACCAGGATCGATCTGGTTCCCATCTTGGGGCCGGAAATCGACACCATGCTGGCCATGTATCCCTTCCTCGACGCCACCGCCATCCCCGCCGGAACCTATGCCGGGGTGGCGGCGGACACCAGGACGCTGGAGGTGGGGGTGATGCTGGTCACCGGCGCCAACCAGCCCGACGACCTGATCTACGGGATCACCCGGGCGCTCTGGCATCCCAGCACCCAGAAGCTGCTGACCGACAATCAGCCGCACGGCAAACTGTTTCACCTGTCCGCCACCGAACTGGAGCGCACCGGCATCCAGCTTCACGGCGGCGCCTCGGCCTATTATTTCGATGCCGGAGTGATCAGGTAGCGCCGTCCGAGGCCGACGCGGTGCTGGCGGCGTGGACGATGATGTCGCCGAACTCGCGCAGAAACACCGATCCCTTGACCGTCCGCTGAATCAGGACCGAACGGCGGTCCTGCTCGTCCACCTTGCGCTTGACCAGACCGAACTCGGTCAGGCGGTCCAGGGCGCGGGTGATCGCCGGCTTGGAAATATTGAGGGTGGCGGCCAGGCCGCGCACCGTATGGGGCGGCGGGGTGAGATAGACCGTCAGCAGCAAGGCCATCTGGCGGGCGGAGAGATCGGGAGCATCCCGGCGCACGCTCTCGACAATGGCCCCTCGCCAGAGATCAAGGGCTTGCACGGCTTTTAAAGGAACGCCCATCACCCACTCATTTCGTTGCGACGACGAAATCTTTTTAGCCGAGACCGAGCCATCCGGCAATGGCCGTCATTCTCAAAACCGAATTTGTCATGATGAAACCGACCCGCCGCCCGATCCGCCCTGGTCCGCGAATGGGGCGGGGGACGACCGGCTATTGGCGCAGCGCCATGCGGACCGAGCCCCAATGGCGGTTGCGGACCTGGATGGGGGCGTCGATCTCCTTCAGCAGCACCCGCTGGCCGCCCATGTCGCGGTTGTAAAGCTGGATCAGGTGGTCCTTGGTGTTGCGCGCCGCCAGCAACCCGGCCGCGTCGTCGAAGATCCGCCGATTGCGGCAATGGCCGATGTTCCATTCGGGATCGTCGGGGCGCTGGGGCTGCGAGAATTGCGGATTGTGGACCGGGGCATAGCCATTGCGGTCCACCGGCAGACAGAACACGATCCGGCTGTCCAGCCCCGGCACCGGATCGAGGATGGCGGAAACCACCTGCTCGGCGAAGGCGGTGAAGCGGGTCAAATGCTGCTGGGGATTGCTGCCGTGGATGGGCTGGTAGTCCACGTCGAACAGATCGGCCTCCGACAGCGCGCCCTGCGCCAGCCCCTGCTCGAAGGCCTGGGAAACCCGCCGGGCGGCGTCGTTGACCATGGCGACATAGCCGGCGTCGCGCTCGCGCTCGCGCGCGATGGTGTCGGCGATGGCCTGGCTATCGGCGGCGGACAGATCCCGGAACTCGGCGTGGGTGCCGAGCTCGGTGCGGATCACCACCCGGGTCCTGAGGGTGCCGATCCCCTCAATGCGCAAGGCGAACGGCTCGACCCCCTCGGGCACCGTCATGGCCAGCAGGACGCCCGTGGGCGACAGGTCGGCGGTGCGGCCGTCGATCCATTTGCCGGCGATGCAGGCCGAGAACGGCACGGCGCAGGGCGCCCGGTCGCTGTCGCGGCGATCCCCCGCCACCGAGGAGCGCAGGATCACCGAAATGCGGCGGTGCAGGTCGCGGATATCGCGGCCCATCACCTGAGACAGGTCGCTGACATGGGAGGCGATCTCGGTGGTGGCGGCCGCCTCGCTCAGCACCAGACTGGCATGGCGGGCGACCTCGCGGGTGCAGTCGGCGGCGCGGACGGCGCTGCGGGAAATCTCGGCGGTGGCGGCGCGCTGCTGCTCGGTGGCGGCGGCGACATGGCCGGCGATCATGTTGATGGACTGGATGATGCCGCCCATGGCCTGGACCATGGTGGTGACGCCCTCGGTGGCCTGGCGGATGGCCTGGGCCTGGCCGCCGATGGTGCCGGTGGCCAATTCGGTCTGATGCGCCAGCCCCTTGACCTCGCTGGCGACCACGGCGAAGCCCTTGCCCATGTCGCCGGCCCGGGCGGCCTCGATGGTGGCATTGAGGGCGAGCATCCGGGTCTGGCTGGCGATACGCTGGATCAGGTCGAGGGCGCTGCGGATTTCCGAGGTGATTTCGTTGAGCCCGCCCATTTTGGACGAGGTGTCGGTCGCCTTGGCCGAAGCCTCGCCGGTAAGTTCCGAGGCATGCACCACCTGCTGGGCGATGTCGCGCGACGAGGCCTCCAACTCCTCGGTGGCGCCGGCCACGGTTTGCACATCCTCAGCGGTGGTGGTGGCCGAGGACGACACCGAGGTGGCGGCGCCGCGCATGCGTTCGGCAACCTCGTCCAACCGGCAGGCACCGTCGGTCAGACGTTGCGCCTGGGCGCCGATGACGTCGACGGCACCGCCGATCTCGCGCTCCAGCTCGTCGGTCAGCTGCAACAGATCGTGGCGCGAGCGGCGGCGCGGTCCGGCGGTGTCCCCCCCCTCCAGCATCAAGCCGAGGTGGCCCATGACCGCCCCGATCACCGCGCCGAGGTCGAGGGCGACCCCGGCCTTGATCCCATGGGCGGCAAGGGTGGCTGCCGCCAATCGGTTCAACTCGTCGCAATGGTCCGCGACAAACCCGGACACGCTGGAACCGCTCGGGGATTCGACATCGAACCGGCCGGCCAGCAGGTGGTTCAGCCGTTCGGTGCCGCGCTCGGCCGAGGCCGCCAGCCCCAGCCGGGCCAACCGCCGCGACGCCGCTTCGTCCAGCCCGAAACGGCCCGACCACGACGCCATGGGGGTTTCGTCGGATTGGCGATGGTCGTCGGCGGGAGGAAATTTGGAAGCGGCGGTCATGCGGTTCCCCACTCATCGGAAAAAGGTCGAAGGCGGCAAGCTGGAGCAGCTTTAAATCAGCACTCCAGTACCACAATACATATACGATATCGCTGAATGGATATCTACCGAAGATCACTGCCGAAGGTCATAGGCCGACCCGGGCGACCGCTATCGACCCGACAGCAGATCCATGATGTCCGGCGGGATCGGCCGCGCCCTGATCTGGCCGGTTTCCGGATCGAGGGCGGTCCAGACGCGGGTCTCGAATCCCTCGACCGCCACCTCGTCGCCCTTGAGCAGGCGATGGTGCAGGTCAAAGGCACAGCGGTGAATCGCGGTCACCGTGGTTTCCACCACCGCCTCCTCGCCGCTCCGCGATGGCGCCATGAATTTGGCGCGGGTCTCGACCAGGGGGATACCGTCGATGCCGTACTTTTCCCTCAACCGCTCCAGGCTGAAGCCGGCGCTCCGCCACAGGGCATGCACCGAGGCGTCGAACCATGCGAAGTAACGGGGATGGAACACGATCCCGCTGGGATCGCAATCGCCGAACTCGATGAAAACAGGGTAACGGTTGCTCAGCATCGCGGCCTCCGGGGCTGGCCCGGGATGGCGGGCGGCGGATCGTCCTTAGTATGGTACAACAGTCCCAGCCGGCAAGGACGCGGGGAAACGCCCAGCCGCCGCAGGCAGCGCAAGTTCCGCTGTGCGAAATCATATTTCACATTTTGTTGACGCCGGGGCGAGATCGTGGTTACGTCGCCCGAGCACGTAAAACTCCGCCCTCCCGCCAAGGATGTCCCGGTGCCCCCCAAAGACGACACGCCGGAACAGGGCCATGACCGCCAATTCGTGGTTGCCCTATCGCGCGGACTGGATGTCCTGCGCTGCTTCCGGGCCGATGAAACCATGCTGGGAAACCAGGAGATCGCGGCGCGGACCGGGCTGCCCAAGCCGACCGTGTCACGCCTGACCTATACCCTGACCAAACAGGGCTATCTCGTCTATCTGGAGCGCTATTCCAAGTACCAGCTGGGCACCGCGGTGCTGTCGCTGGGCTATACCGCCCTGGCCGGCATGGATATCCGCGAGGTGGCGCGGCCGCTGATGCAGGAACTGGCCGATTACTCGGATGTGGCGGTATCGCTGGGCAGTCACGACCACACCAGCATGATCTATATCGAATCCTGCCGCGGCAAGGGGGCGCTGACCATCCGCCTCGCCGTCGGATCGCGCATTCCGGTGGCGACCACCGCCATGGGCCGCGCCTTCCTGGCCGCCCTGCCCGACAGCCGGCGCGCCGCCATCCTCGACGAGGTCCTGGCCCGCCATCCCGACGAATTCCCCCGCATCAAGGCCGGGGTGGAGCGCGCCGCGATCGACTACGCCGAACGCGGCTTCACCATGTCGGTGGGCGAGTGGCAGAGCGATGTCCACGCCGTCGGCGTGGCGGTGACTCAGCCGGCCACCGGCATGATGATGGGGCTGAACTGCGGCGGCGCCGCCTTCCTGCTGCCGCGCGAACGGCTGGAAGGCGATCTGGGGCCACGGCTGGTCCAGGTCGCGCGCGCCATCGAAACCGCCTTGGGCCGCCGCTAGAGCATGACGCGATCAGGTCGTATCATGCTCTCGCCATTTTATATGTCCCTCGCCGGGCGCAAACCTCCGGTTTGCTTGGCCTCGGCCTCAACGGCCTCTGTCGCGGGATGAGTCGACTTGAAAGCATCCCGCTCTAACCCGGGACCGGGAAACGCTGAACCCCTTGTGTGCAAAGATTAGGGTGAACCGGGAGAGGGTCATTCCGTGTCTCCACGCCAAAATGAGAACCGCGCATGAGCATCGACCTGCTGGACGGCGAACCGAAATCCGGGTTCCAGCAATTGCTGGACTATCACCTGACCGAATGGGCCGAGGACCGGGCGGTGCTGGAACTGACCATCGGGCCGCGCCACTGCAATCGCGCCGGACTGGTGCATGGCGGAGTGCTGGCGACGCTGATCGACACCGCATGCGGCTTTTCCGCCACCTTCTGCGCCCATCCCGGCCGGGTGCGCCGGGTGGTGACGCTGCAATTGAGCACCAGCTTCACCGGTCAGGCCCGCCATGGGACCATCCGCGCCATCGGCCGCAAGAAGGCGGGAGGCAGCAGGATCGTGTTCTGCGCGGCGGAGGTCCTGGATGGGAACGGCAGGCTGATCGCCATGGGAGAAGGCACCTTTCGCTATCGCACCGGCAGCGAAGCCCCCGAGGGAATGCCGCTATGAACCCGCTCTTCACCTCCCGGATCACCGAACTGTTCGGCATCGATCTGCCGGTCCTGGCCGGCGGATTGCGGTGGGGCGTCACCCCTGACCCTGTGTTCGGAGGCACCATCCATGCGGGCGCTTGACGATATTCTCGTCCTCGATCTCAGCCGGGTGCTGGCGGGGCCGTGGTGTACCCAGATGCTGGCCGATCTGGGCGCCGATGTCATCAAGGTGGAAAAGCCCGGCGACGGTGACGACACCCGGGGCTGGGGCCCCCCCTTCCTCACCGATCCGGCGACGGGGGCGCAGGGCGATGCCGCCTATTACCTGGCGGCCAATCGCGGCAAACGCTCCATCACCGTCGACATGGCGACGCCGGAAGGCCAGGACATCCTGCGCCGGCTGGCGGCCAAGGCCGATGTGCTGGTGGAGAACTACAAGCTGGGCGGTCTCGGGAAATTCGGTCTCGACTACGCTTCGCTGGCGCCGCTCAATCCGCGCCTGATCTACTGCTCCATCACCGGCTTCGGCCAGACCGGCCCCTATGCCCCGCGCGCCGGCTACGATTTCATGATCCAGGCCATGGGGGGGCTGATGAGCGTCACCGGCGAGCGCGACGAGCTGCCCGGCGGCGGCCCCCAGAAGGCCGGCATCGCCGTGGCCGATCTGGTTACCGGCCTGCACGCGGTGATCGCCATCGAGGCGGCGCTGATGCAGCGCCATCGCACCGGCAAGGGCCAGCATATCGACCTGGCGCTGCTGGATGTCCAGGTCGCGGCGCTGGCCAATCAGGCCCAGACCTATCTGGTCAGCGGCACCGCCCCCGGCCGGACCGGCAACGGCCACGCCGCCATCGTACCCTATCAGAGCTTTCCCACCGCCGACGGCCACCTCATCATCGCGGCGGGCAACGACGGCCAGTTCGCCAAGCTGGCGGAGGAACTGGGCCATCCCGAATGGGCCGGGGACAAGCGCTTCGCCACCAACCGCGCCCGGGTGGTCAACCGCACCCTCCTGATTCCCCGGATCGAGGCCCTGACCCGCCGCGTCACCAGCGCCGCCCTGCTGGCCGCCCTGGAAAGCCGCCAGGTGCCCTGCGGCCCCATCAATACCGTGGACAAGGTATTCGCCGACCCCCAGGTCCAGGCGCGCCGGATCAAGCGGACGGTCCCCCATGCCCAGGCCGGAACCCTGGACATCGTCGCCAGCCCGCTGCGCCTGTCGGACTCTCCGGTGGACTATGATCGCGGCCCGCCGGTGCTGGGCCAGCATTCCGACGAGATTCTGAGGCAACTGCTGGGCATGGATCCCGATCGGGTGGCGGAGCTGCGCCGGAGAGGGGTGATCTGACTTGCGCCTTTCGGCTCGATTGCGGGACGAGATCGGCTTATCATCCCGGCGAACCGGGCCTATTCCAGGCTGCGCCGGCATGGATTTTCACATTAGGAATATCCCGCACATTGAATCTTGAACTTCTGTACTGCCGGCCAACCGCCCCCTCCCCCGCCGGACGCCCACCCATCCTGTTCGTTCACGGCTCGTATTGCGGCGCCTGGGTTTGGGCGGAGCATTTCATGCCCTATTTCGCCGCGGCCGGTTACGCCAGCCATGCGGTGTCGCTGCGCGGCCACGGCGACAGCGAAGGCCGCTTCAACCAGGCGTCGCTGGAGGATTACGTCAACGACGTGCGCTCGGCCATGGACAATCTGGGCGGGCGCTGCATCCTGGTCGGCCATTCCATGGGCGGCCTGGTGGTGCAGCATTGCCTGACCGGCGCCCACAAGGTGGAAGCGGCGGTGCTGATGTCCAGCCTGCCACCGTCGGGGCTGGCCTCGTCGGCGCTGCACCTGTCGGTGTATTCCCCCGATGTCTGCCTGCAACTGGGCCTGCTGCAGAGCATCGGCCCCTCGGCGGTCAAGGGCGAGATCATCCGCCGGGCGCTGTTCTCCGACGCCACCACCCCGGCGACCGTCGCCCGCCTGCTGCCCCACTTCCAGCAGGAATCGCAGACCATCTGCGTGGAACTGCTCAACCCCATCCGCCCCCGCCTGCCCCAGCCCCGCGGCAGCCTGCCGATCCTGGTGATCGGCGGCGACCGCGACGTGCTGGTCCCCAGTGTCGCCCTCACCGAGGCCGCCGCCTATTTCGACGCCGAGCTGCAGATCCTGTCCGGCGCCCCCCACGGCCTGATGCTCGATACCGCCTGGTGGAAGACCACCGCCGACCGGACCCTGGCCTGGCTGGCCGACCGGGGATTCTGAGCCGAGTCAACGATCCGGCTCCGCAACAAATTCATCCGGCCTTCCTCCCTTACTATTCTTGTGGTTACTTGCTGCGCGCCGGTTTCGATCGCGGCTGATTCTCGGCCGTGCCGGAAATTGCCGGCGTCAATTGCCCATGGCCAGGCCGATTCTTAAATACCGCTTCAAATTTCGGGTCAATGGCGCTATCTTGGAGAGTGGATCAGTCTAGGTCCAGTGTAACCGAGCAATGAGATGGCACTCAGTACGCGACAGGTCGGATCGGCAACGGCGGCAGGCATTGCGGCGGCGACGACCCGCGTCGGCAATGGCGGTCGGAATGTCGCGTCCACCACGCGGGCCGATGTGGAGAAGTCGGATTTCTCGCCCCAAATGGGGGTCAACGAGGAATCGGTACTCCGCTTCCAGCAGGAAGGCCAGCTCAACCCCGATGGCCGCCGCCAGCAGCAGAACCAGGGCGACGGCTTCACCCCGCTGCTGGCGCGCAATGCCTACAGCGCCGGTCTGGATTCCTCGGAGGAGACCTCCGGCAACGGAACGTCGCCCAGGCTGTTCCTCAACGACGTCCTGCGCGGCGTCGGCACCTACGAGGAAAATATGCGCGTCACCTCGCCCGCCGTGGTCAAGCCGGGCAGCGTGATGAACTACCTGTTCTAGAGCGGGATGATTTCAAGTCGACTCATCCCGCGACAGAGGCCGTTGAGGCCGAGGCCAAGCAAACCGGAGGTTTGCGCCCGGCGAGGGACATCCAAAATGGCGAGAGCATGATGCGACCTGATCGCATCATGCTCTAGGTAAAAACGGGGAATGCGGGCGGGACGCCGGCGCTCCAAAAGAACACGTTTCATCCACGGCGGGAATGCTTTGAGGTCGAATCGCGAGCGCGATTCGACCGCCATCACCGTTCCTTCGTCAGGAACTCGGCTGTCAGCCGCACCGCCTCGGCCAGTCCGACCTTGACCGGCACCACCCCGCCGGGGAACGCCCCGAACAGCCGCGACGGCATCATGGGGTCCAGCAGCACGAAGACGCCATGATCGCCGGCCCGGCGGACCAGCCGCCCGAACGCCTGTTTGAGGCGCAGGCGGGTGATCATGTCGTCATAGGACTTGCCGCCGAAGGTGGCGCGGCGCGCCTTGTGCAAAATGTCGGGACGCGGCCACGGCACCCGGTCGAACACGATCAGCCGCAGCGAGCGGCCGGGCACGTCCACGCCATCGCGGACCGCGTCGGTGCCCAGCAGACAGGATTCCTCCTCGGCGCGGAAGATATCCACCAGGGTGGCGGTGTCCATATTGTCCATATGCTGGGCCAGCAGCGGAATCCCGGCATCCTCCAGCGGGCCGCAGATCCGCTTATGGACCGCCTTCAGCCGCGAGATGGCGGTGAACAGGCCCAGCCCGCCGCCGCCCGCCGCCAGGAACAGTTCACGATAGGCGGCGGCCACCTGATCCATGTCGTCCTTGCGCACATCGCCGACGATCAGCACCCGGGTCTGGGCGGGATAATCGAACGGCGAGGCCATGGCCGCCCGCAGCGCCGGCCGGGGCAGATGGACGGCTCCGGTGCGGCGCTCGGCGGCGTGCCAGTCGGCCTCGGTGTCGCCGGAACCGTCGCGCAGCGTCGCCGAGGTGATGACCACCCCATGGGAGGGGGCGACCACCGCCTTGGCGAAGGGAATGGTGGGGTCCACCCAATGGCGGTGCATGCCCACATCCCGGTCGCGGCCGTCGATGCGCTCCACCGACAGCCAGTCCACGAATCGCGGATCGGGAGCGCCGCCCTGGCACAGGGTCGCCAGCATGTCCTTCCAGCCGGCCAGCGGCAGCAAGGCGCGACGCTCGATGGAACGGCAGATGCCTTCGATGCGCGAGCGGGTGGAGGAGTCCAGCTCGGCGGCCTCGTCATCCAGCAGGCCGGCGAGGGATTTCTGCAGCACCTGGAGCGGCACCCCCAACCGTCCGACCGCATTGGCCAGTTCGGCGGCGGCCTCGGCCAATCCCGGCACCGCCGGCCGGGTCTCGGCCTCCAGGCTGTAGGGCGAGTCGGCGCCCTGGGCCCGGGCATAGACCTGCTGGCGCACCAAAGCGAGGAAGGTCTCGGCCGGGCCTTGCGGCTCGCCCTCGCCCAGACGCAGCATCCAGCCGGGTCCGGGCAGGGTGCGGGCCGCCGTCAGGGCCTGTTCCAGCGCCCGCACCGAATCCTCGGAATGACCCACCAGATCCTCGGTGCGGCGATGCAGCCCCCGCGCCCGTGAGCGCGAGGCCATGTCGCCCTCCGGCCCCAGCAGCCACCGCCGCAACTCGGCCGCCTCCAGCCCGGTCAGATGGGCCGAAAACGCCGAATCGGCGGCGTCGAACACATGGTGGCCTTCGTCGAACACCGTCCGGGTCGGCATGGCGCCGTCGTCCAGCCCGCCCAGCGCCGCCTGGATCATCACCAGGGCATGGTTGGCGACCACGATATCGGCGCGGCGGGCGCGGCGGACCGCCCGCTCGATGAAGCATTTGCGGTAATGGAAGCAGGCCGAGAAGATGCACTCGCCGCGGCGGTCGGCCATGCCCATGGTCCGGGCGCGGCCCAACAGGTCGATCAGCCAGGCGGGAAAGTCGCCGCCCACCATGTCGCCGTCGCGGGTCGCCAGTACCCAGCGCGCCATCAGCCCCAGGGCGTGGGCATCCTGGTTGCGGCCGCGATTGACCTGCTCCTCGAAATTCAGCAGGCAGACGTAATTCTCGCGGCCCTTGCGGATCACCACCTTGCGCGCCTTGTCCTGGGGCAGCGGAAACAGGCGGTCCAATTCGGTATCCAGCTGGCGTTGCAGGTTGCGGGTATGGGTGGAAATCCAGACCGGCGCCAGATTCTTCTCCGCCCACAGGCTGGCGGGGGCGATATAGCCCAGGGTCTTGCCGGTGCCGGTGCCGGCCTCGGCCAACACCAGACGCGGCTCGCCCTCCTTGTCGCGCGGCTGGAAGGCGTGACAGACCGCCGAGGCGTAATCGGCCTGGCTGGGGCGCTGCTCCGCCCCCTCGCCCAGGATGGCGGCCAGCCGGACCCGGGTCTCGGCGGGATCGACGGCGATGCTGCCGGCGGGCGGCTCGGGGGCGTATTCGGTCCATTCCGGCAGCCGCTCCCAGACCCGGGCCGCGCCGCCGCCCCGCCCGGCATCGCCCGTGACCCCCAGGGCCGCCAGCACCGCATTGCCCCAACCCCAGCCGCCGCGCGCCATCATCCAGGCCAGCCCCTTGGTGTCGGCCACTCGCGACGCCTTGTCGGCGGCGGTGGTCCGGGCCAATTCCTCCAGCAGGCGGCGGGTGGCCGAGAGCAGCGCCTCGGCCTCGTCCTCCGGATCGGCGGGGCGCGGCAGGCTCAAGGCCTCGGCCACCCCGCGCGGGGTCGGCAGGCAGAAGCGGGCCGGCCGCACGAAGGCGAACAACTCCAGGATATCGAGACACAGGAAGTCGTCGAGGCCCAGCCTGGCCGCCACCGCCGGACCATGGCAGATCAGCGGCGATTCATTGCGGGCGAACCGCCCCGCCTGGGCCAGCGACAACCGCCGGAATTCGCCATCGGGGTCCAGCACCACGGCGCCGCGCGCCCCGGTCACCAGAACCGGGGCATGGGGCAGGATGATGTGGGGACCGCTCGACATGGCCGGCACAGTACAGAGGGAACGGACCGGGCACAAGCGAGCCCTGTGGCGCGGCCTGCCCCGCGCCCTCGGCATCGGGAAACGGATTCGGCAGCCTTGGGAGACGCGCGTAAGGAGCCGAATCATCTCGCCGTCATGTGTGGATCGTGGGGGGTGACGGAATGGGGAGCGCCGTGAGGGGGGATGTGAATGATTACGACCCCGCTACACTATTACAAATGGTATAGGCGCCTGTAATTGTGTGCATTTTGACGTAATTTGTAATTGACACCTTCTGTCCCGAGCAATACGTTTCCCCCGCTTGCATGTTCCGGGGGGAGCGATGTCAGGGATGGCGACCATGTCACCGCCGGCCAGATCCTGATCGAGCTGGACCCCACCCAGTCCGGCGCCGACCGCGACAGCCTGACGGGGCAGTTGGCGTCGGCCCGGGCGGAGGCGGCACGCTATGCCGCCGAGGCCAGCGTCACCCCCCTGACCGCTTCTGTTCCGCCGCCGGATGTCCCGGAGGCGATCATCGCCCAGGCCGCCGCCGATTTCCTGCGCAACGCCCTGACCCAGCAGCAGGAGGCGGACAAGAAGGTCGCCACCCTGACCCAGGATCTGGCCAAAGCGGAGCAGCGCCAGGGATTGCAGATGTTGACCGCTCCCATCGCCGGCACGGTGCAGGAACTGGTCATCCACACCGAGGGCGGAGTGGTGCAGCAGGCCCAGAAGCTGCTGTCCATCGTCCCCGACGATAGCGGGCTGGAGATCGAGGCCAGGCTGCCCAACCGCGATGTCGGCTTCGTGGTGGAGGGGCAGGCGGCGGAAATCAAGCTGGACGCCTTCCAGTATACCAAATACGGCACCATCCCCGGCACCGTCACCCGGGTGTCGCGCGACGCGGTGCCCGACGACAAGCTGGGGCTGCTGTATCCGCTGCGGGTGGCGCTGTCGCGCAGCACCATGGATGTGGGACCGCGCACCATCAATCTGGGGCCGGGGCTGTCGGCCCCCGTCGAGATCAAGACCGAGACCCGCCGGGTGATCGAGTACCTGATCTCATCGCTGCAGCGCTACAAACACGATGCCATGAGGGAGAGGTAAATCGGATGAGGACCAGGACGAAAAAGACCGAGGACAAGCCGGCGGTAACGGCAGCGGTGCCGCCCGTGGACGCTGCCGCCCCGTCGGCGGATGCCGCGCCGCAGCCGTCCGCCGCCCGCCCCCATCCCCTGGACGTGCTTGGCCGGGTCGTGCTGTTGGCGCTCAATGCCCCCAGCCACAAGCATCTGTTCCTGGCCGAGCTGGAATGGCTGGTCCTGCCGGCATTGCAGACGGGCCAATACCGGCTGTTCCAGCGCGACGGCATGCCCATCGCCTATGCCAGTTGGGCCATGGTCGGCGACGAGGTCGAGGCCCGGCTGGTATCGGGGGTATTCAAGCTGAAACCGGCCGACTGGCGCAGCGGCGACCGGCTGTGGCTGATCGACCTGATCGCCCCACCGGCCGAGCAGGAAGCGGTGATCGCCGAGCTCAAGCACAACGTCTTCGCCGACCTGACGGTGAAGACGGTGCGGCCACGGGCGGATGGCGGCGGTTTGGCGGTGGTGGAATTGTGAAGAGGGCTGGTGGGATGGAAAACGACCAGGGGGCGGGAATGATAAATAAGAAAGAAAGTATTGACGGAAATAGTTTGCCTGTAACGGAGCGGATAGAGGTGTTTGGAGAGAATTTATCGAAAGATGCTGGCGTCTTTGCCGCAATAGGTGGAGCAATTGATGGGACGGAAGGTATAGTTACCGGGATTGCCCTGGCTGCTGTCGTGAACATGACGAAATCCGGCTGGAAAAATGAAAGCCAGGCAACTTGGTGGTGGATTGGAACAGCTACGGGAATGCCATTGTTGCTTCTCATCTACGCCAAAGTGGCGATTGCCTATTACGGAGCACCATGGATGGCGGCATGGATATTCTTCAGTCAGCCGTTTACAGATTTTGTCATTCGACTGACGGAGGCTGCGCCTAGAATTGAGGCCGCCGTCATAAGGTGTCACGCCAGCCACATGCTAATATTTCATGTTTGTGGAATAATATATGCACACTCACTGGTAAACGCGCTCATAACAATAGTACCTATTGTGTTCACAATAAGAAAAAACAGATATCTAATTATTCCAAAAATAAAGCTTATGATAAATGGAGCAGTTTTTATTGTAGTTCTAATTGGTGCTCCGATCGCAGCGCTATACTACGGATACATATACATCGTAGATGATGTCTTTATGAGGAATACAAGCTCGTATAATTTCGAGACCGTACTCGTGTGCTTCTCAGAATTACTTAATTGCGGCACATTATTATTTATTGGATTTATAAATATGGCCATGATGTTTGTAAGTAACATACCGCTGATGCGAAAGCGTTATAAGAAGTAAACGGATAGCGGCGGCATAATCAACACGAAGAACGAGGAAAGTTGTCATGGAAGTGTCGAGCGATTCTTCGTTTAATGCCCCCCCCAGCATAATCGGGGTCAGGGTGCATTTATTGCACCATGGCATTCATTGATCCCTTAACCATCGGGCACCACATGTCGCGACTTCCCCGCTTCAACGTCCCTGACCTGCCGTACCACGTGATCCAGCGCGGCAATGATCGGTGCGTCACGTTTGCCGC
>Ga0316222_1001733_pt1 | contig 25405 bp, 23 predicted proteins | sample TBH18011metaG_FD_206008 | JGI IMG/M metagenome (GOLD analysis project Ga0316222, IMG submission 206008) | Freshwater microbial communities from Trout Bog Lake, Wisconsin, USA - TBH18011 | ecosystem: Environmental > Aquatic > Freshwater > Lake > Hypolimnion/Profundal zone | place: USA: Wisconsin... | reverse complement strand
CTCGCGACCGAAGTTTGCTCTACCCGGTTTTGGAATCAAGGCAAAGCTGCACCGCGCAACTGTGACAAGGCGTGGAAGTTTGCTCTACCCGGTTTTGGAATCAAGGCAAAGCGACGTTGGCGCGAGACGCGCTGCCGGCAGGAGTTTGCTCTACCCGGTTTTGGAATCAAGGCAAAGCTGCTGAACAATGCGCCGCTGCCGTTTCAGTAGTTTGCTCTACCCGGTTTTGGAATCAAGGCAAAGCGATGACAAGTCTTGCACCATCGCCAGAGAGTTTGCTCTACCCGGTTTTGGAATCAAGGCAAAGCATGAGCTGCCGCGAACGCAAGCGCCAGTGTAGTTTGCTCTACCCGGTTTTGGAATCAAGGCAAAGCGGCGGTGGTTCGCCTGGCGATTCAACAACTAGTTTGCTCTACCCGGTTTTGGAATCAAGGCAAAGCGGTCAAGATAGTTTAGAGCCAACAGGCATAGTTTGCTCTACCCGGTTTTGGAATCAAGGCAAAGCGGAGAAAACCGCTGTGCACCTCCGTCATGAGTTTGCTCTACCCGGTTTTGGAATCAAGGCAAAGCGTGAAGGTCTGGGAGACGCCCGCCGTGTTCAGTTTGCTCTACCCGGTTTTGGAATCAAGGCAAAGCACGTCGCGGTCGTGCAGCTTGCCGAAGCACAGTTTGCTCTACCCGGTTTTGGAATCAAGGCAAAGCTGGTCGTATTGGACATAGATTTCGCTGGCGAGTTTGCTCTACCCGGTTTTGGAATCAAGGCAAAGCTAGCGGCAGCACTCGCCGCCGCCTTGCGTTAGTTTGCTCTACCCGGTTTTGGAATCAAGGCAAAGCATCAGCTCGGTGCGCGCCAGTTCAACGAACAGTTTGCTCTACCCGGTTTTGGAATCAAGGCAAAGCTAAACCGGCGGCGGGAAGTTGCTGCAAATTTCTCCAATTCGTCAGTCTCGCAGCAAATGCCGCCATTTATTTTTCGGCAGCAACTTCCCGCCGCCGGTTTAATTTTTCCCAGCCCAATGCTTCTGAAAATTTTCCCAAAAGCTTTTTAGGATTTCGGCTTGGAAAATGCGCCGTTCGGTAGTTAGCTGATGGAATGCAACCGGTGCTTGACTACCTGAAACAAAACCAGCCCCGCTTTGTCGCGGAGCTGGGCGACTACCTGCGCTTCGCCAGCGTCTCGGCCCAGCCGCAACACAAACCCGACCTGCTCGCCTGCGCCAAATGGCTCGTGGCGCATTGCCAGAAAATCGGCCTGGACGCCCGCGTCTGCGCGACGGCGGGACACCCGATTGTCGTCGCCAAGACGCGGTGCGAGACGGCGCGCAAGGGACGGCGCACCCTGCCCAAGCCGCATTTCATGGTGTATGGGCATTACGACGTGCAGCCGCCGGAGCCGCTGGACCTGTGGACGTCGCCGCCGTTTGCGCCGCGCCGCGTGGGCCGGAACCTGTTCGCGCGCGGCAGCACGGACAACAAGGGCCAGAATTTCGCGCACCTCAAGGCGGTGGAGGCGTATTTGAAAACGGGCACGCCCCTGCCCTGCGACCTGACGTTTGTGATCGAGGGCGAGGAGGAGGTGGGCAGCAAAAGTTTGTCCGGCTTCCTGAAGGCGAACCGCGCGGAGCTGGCGTGCGCGGCGGTGGTGATTTCAGACACGGGCATGCCGGACCTGGAGCATCCGGCGCTGACGTATGCGCTGCGCGGGATCATCGCGTTCGAGATCACGTTGCACGGGCCGGCGCGGGATCTGCACTCCGGCATCTTCGGCGGCGCGGTGGACAACCCGGCCATGGCGCTGGCGCAGCTGCTCGCCCAAGTGCGCGACGGCCAGGGCGTCATCCAGATTCCCGGCTTCTACGAGGATGTGGAACCGATGAGCCGCTACGAGCGCAGGGAAAACCGGCGTTTCCCGATCAAGGACGCGCAGTTGAAAAAACTGCTGGGCGTCCGCGAACTTTTCGGCGAACGCGGCTTCACCCCGACGGAGCAGCGCAGCGCGCGGCCAACGTTCGAGATCAACGGGCTGACGAGCGGCTACCAGGGCGAAGGCAGCAAGACCATCGTGCCGGCGTGGGCGCGCGCCAAAATCACCTGCCGCCTGGTGCCCGGCCAGCGGCCGGCGCACATCCGCAAGCTTGTGTGCGACTGGCTGAAAAAAAATTGTCCGCCGACGGTGCGGCTGGAAATCGCGGCCGGCCACGGCGCGGAGGCGTATCTGGTCTCGCCCACGAGCGCGCCGGCGCAGGCGGCGTTGCGCGCGCTGGAAAAGGCCTTCAACTGCAAACCCATCCTGATGCGCGAGGGCGGCTCGATCCCCATCGTGAACGAGTTTAAGAAAATTCTCGGCGCGGATTCTCTGCTGCTGGGCCTCGGTTTGCCGGACGACAACGCGCATTCGCCCAACGAGAAGTTCAACCTGGACTGCTTCGAGAACGGCCAGCGGATGAGCGCGTATCTCTGGCAGGAGCTGGCGGCGCAACCGTGATTTTTAGCCACAGATTAACCCAGATGAAACACAGCTTTCGGACGGGCTGATCGCGCGCCAATTTCAAAAATCAAAGGTCAGGCTGGTGGCGAGGCCGTAGTGGACTTCCGCGTGCGCGCCGTTGTCCACCGGGAACACATAGCCAAGGCCGAGGCTCGGCTGTAGGTCGCCGATGGGTTTCAGGTTCAGGCGGAAGCCGAGGCAGCCCAGCAGGCTGTTCTGGCCGGCGTCCGCTTGGTTGAGTTCTGTTTCGCCGGAAAGCTCCAGCATGGGAATTAATTGTTGCACACCGGGCAAGGGCAGTTCGCCATGCGAAACCTGCCAGCCGAAATCAAAGCCGTATTCAAAAGTTTCCTGGCCGCCCTGGTCGCCGCCGCCGAGCAGCGTGGAACAGCCGAGCACGGCCTGGACGGAAAAGTTTTCGCCCAGCTTCACGTCGTCAAACACCTTGGGCGTCAGCTCGGTGTTTTTGCTCACCTCGGAATTGACGGGCAGGCCGGCTTCCATCGCCACGCCTAAGGTCGAGTCGAAAAACTTCCGGTCCGAGACGAACTGATACAGCGGATAACGCACGCCCAAATCAAGGCTGCCAACGCCCTGCGAATGGCTGTCGCCGTCGGAAATATATTCGTAGGGCACGGACAGCTCCACCGTCAGCAGGCCGAAACTTTGCTGGACGCCGGCGGAAACCATGTCGGAGCGCTGGCTGCCGGCGCGCGTGGAGAGGGAAGCGAATTCCAGTTCGCCGTCCGGCTCCAGGCCGGTGTCATCCACCAGCAGCGGCTGCGGGAAAAATTCCTCGTAGTAGGCGCTGCGACGATCCAGCCCGTCCAACAGCCCGAAGCGCGGGCCGGTCGCCGCGACGGCGTTGGTTCCGCTGGACGACGCATCCAAAGTTTCGGCCGGCGCGGCGGCGGCCAGCAGGCCGGACAAGACGCAACCCAATCCGATGGCGTGAAGTTTCATCCGGGAAAAATCTGCCGGCTAGGCCGATTCCGCCGGTCCGGCGGACTTGGGGCGGTGCAGCACCATGACGTTGCCGACGCGCATGACGAGGTGGCTGCCGGTCTTTTCCGCGAGCAGCGGCGCGAGGGTTTTCTTCTCTTCCTTGAACTCGGCGAATTTTATTTTGACCAGCTCGTGCCGGTCGAGCTCGGCGGCGACGGTGCGGATGAAGCCGTCGCTCAAACCGGCCTTGCCGACCTTGAGCGTGGCGTCCATGAGCTGCGCCGCCGCCTTGAATTTGCGGACCTGGGAATTGGTCAATGGTTCGAGCATGAGCCGGCGAGCTTAACTGCTTTCCGCAAAATTGCCAGCGGCAAACCAGCCGCGTCAGGCTTCACCCCACGCCGCCAGCTCCGCGCGCAGTTGCTCCACCGGCAGGCCGACGACGTTGCTGTAGGAGCCGGAGATTTCGGAGATGATGAGTTCGCCGGAATCCTGGATGGCGTAGGCACCGGCCTTGTCGAGCGGCTGGATGGCCGCGAGGTAATCCCGGATCTGCCGCGCGTTCAGCGGGTGGAACAACACGTCGGTGCTGACGGCAAAAATCCGTTCGCGATGCGCGCGCAGGTGCATGAGGCAGACGCCGGTGACGACCTGATGATGCCGGCCTTGCAGCCGCGCGAGCATCCGGCGCGCGTCGGCCAGGTTGCGCGGCTTGCCGAGGATTTCGTTGTCGAGAAACACCAGCGTGTCCGCGCCGAGGACGAGCGCATCGGGAATTTTCTTGGCGACGGCGCGCGCCTTGCGGTGGGCGTTGAGCTGGCAGATTTCCAGCGGCGAAAGATGCTCGTGCGCCACTTCAGCCACGGTGCCGGGCAGCACCTGGAACTTCACCGGCAACAGCTTGAGCAGCTCCGCGCGGCGGGGTGAGGCCGAGGCCAGGATGAGCGGCGGCAATTTCACAATGCCAGCCTACCAGAAACCGCCGCCCTGTCGAGCGCGGGAAAAATGGGGCGTGTCCTTATTGGTAGGGATGGCGCGCTGCGCCGTCCGCCTGCCCGCGCTTTCCCGTCCCCTGCGGGCAGGCCTGGGATTCCGCTGGCCAATACCGGGGAAGCGCCAGCGGGGACATCGCAGCGCAATGTCCCTACCGGACAAGGTGCCACGCTTCAATAAAAATGGGGCGTGCGTCGGACGCGATTTTCCGCTAATCCATCCCCATGCAAAGCGACCGCCGTATCGTCAACCTCGCGCTCATCGGTTTCATGGGCACGGGCAAGACCTCCGTGGGCCGGCACGTCGCGGAATACCTCGGCTTCGATTTTCTCGACACCGACGAGCTCATCCAGGCGCGCACCGGCCGCAGCATCACGGACATTTTTGCGAAGGACGGCGAACCGGCCTTCCGCGAGCTGGAACGGCAAATCGTGCAGGAACTTTCCGCGCGGGAGAAAACGGCCATCGCCACCGGCGGCGGCTTGCCGACGAACGCGGAAAATTTGGCGGCCTTAAAATCCTTCGCCCTCGTCGTCTGCCTCTGGGCGTCGCCGGAAAAAATCTGGGAGCGCGTCCGCAACCAATCGCACCGTCCCCTGCTCCACGCCGCCAACCCGCAGCAGAAAATCCGCGAGCTGCTGGCCGAGCGCGAGCCATTTTACAAACAGGCCGACGTCCTCATCAACACCGACCTGCGCTCCGTCCGCGAGGCCGCGCAGCAGATTGCCCTCCAGTTCAAGCTCGCCACGCGGGAAAAACGATGAAGGCGGCGATCCGTCAGCGCGCGGCGGAACTCGGCTTTGACGATTGCCGTTTCACCACCGCCGCGCCGCCGGCCAGCGCGGAAAAATTCTCGGGCTGGCTCGCAAAAAAAAATCACGGCGAAATGGCGTGGCTCGAACGCAACGCGGAAAAACGGGTGGAACCGCAGAAAGTTTTGCCCGACGCAAAAAGCGTCATCGCGCTCGCGGCGAGCTACGCGCAAAGTGACGCGTGGCGAGTGGCGAGTGACAAGAAGTCGCCGGCAGCAGCTCATCACTCATCACTCATAACTCATAACTTTCCCGGTGTCATCGCCCGCTACGCGCAGTTCAAGGACTACCACGAGATTTTGGGTGAACAGCTAAAAGCCTTGGCGGGCTTCCTTGACTCGGTGGCTGACCGCAAGGTCACCTCACTCTGGTATGTGGACACCGGGCCGGTGCTGGAGCGCGATTTCGCGCAGCGCGCGGGCATCGGCTTCGTCGGCAAGCACACGAACGTCATCAGCCGCCGGCTGGGCAACTGGATTTTTCTCGCGGAAATTTTGACGACGCTCGAACTGGAACCGGACGCGCCGGAGAAAAATCATTGCGGCAGTTGCTCACGCTGCCTGGCTGCCTGTCCGACGAACGCCATCACCGCGCCGTTCCAGCTCGACGCGCGCAAGTGCATTTCCTATCTCACCATCGAGTTGAAAGGCTCCATCCCGGTGGAATTTCGCCGCGCCATCGGCAACCGCATCTACGGCTGCGACGACTGCCTCGCCGTGTGTCCGTGGAACAAGTTCGCGCGCGCGGGAAATTTGATGAAGGCGCACGCGCGGCAAGATTTGGCCACGCCGGATTTGATTGAGCTGCTGCAACTGGACGCCGCCGGCTTCAAGGCGCGTTTTGCCGGCACGCCGCTGCTGCGGACCAAGCGCCGGGGAATTTTGCGCAACGTCTGCGTGGCGCTCGGCAACGTCGGCGATGCCGCCGCCCGGCCCGCCTTGGAAAAAGCCGCGCACGACCCCGAGCCCTTGATTGCCGAACACGCGTGCTGGGCGCTGGCGGAAATTGCCGGCCGCCCGCTGCCCGGAAACAGTCCGGGCAAATCCGCTGCTCCCGCTCCGTTCACTTTTAGGAAAGGGAGTGGGCCGGGGTGAGGTAAGGGCACCAATTGCCTTGCCCCGCCCGCGGCGTAAATTTACGCCTCTGCCATTTTCGCCGGCAGATTCAACCGCACCACACCGGCACCGCAGTCCAGTTCGACGAGACCGTTCCGCACTACGAGGAATTGCGGCACGATGCGGTAACATCTCTTGCGCCGGTCGCCGTCGGGCGGCGGCACCGGCTCCACGATGCCCGCCCGCAACAGCACGCCGATATGCCGGCAGACGCCGTCCTGGGTCATCTGCGTGAGCGGCACAAAATCTTTCACGCATAACGTCGCCCCGGTGGCGAGGTGGCAGATCGCCGGAACCATTTCGAGTGACGCCGGAACGGTTCGGAAGTGCGCCGGCTGACTTCCGAAGCGCGCCGTGGCCATTTCGACCGGTGCCGGCGTCAGATTGAGATGCTCCGGCGACATACGGTGGGCGATTCATTTGGACTGCGGTGGCAGAGCGCAACGGCGACACCGCTTTTTGGCGCGTCCAGCCGCCGCCGCCAGCGATCATTTGCAACCACGGCTTGAAAAGTTCCGCAAGGTTTTGGAGTGCGGCAGCCCCCTGCCGCTTTTTCACCGCCGTGCCAGCGACGCAAAGCGGCAGAGATCTGCCGCACTCCAAGACGCTGGCGCGCCGCCCGACCACCTTCCGGCCTGACGCCGGCCCGGGATATTTTTGAAGTTATCGGAAGGCAGTCCGAGGCCGGGCTACCACTGACTGAAGCCCGTTGCCGGACGATCGGAGTTGATTCCGCCTGGCCACGCGCGCACGGGCATTCTCGGGAAGGTGCGCGGCGGGAACGGGTCGGCACGGCTGCCGGCATCCGCCGCGTGCTCGGCGTAAATGGCATTCACCTCGGCCTCGGACAGCGCCCGATCATACAAACCCACCTCGTCAATGTCGCCGTTGCCCGGAAAGTTGTTGCCGCCGTCGTTGACATTGCCGATGCCGATGCCGGGCGACTGGTCGGGCAGCAGCGCGCCAAACGGGCGGACGTCCGTGTTCGTCTGCGCCGCGAGCACGCCGTTGGTATAGAGGCTCATTGTCCCCACGCTGTCATCCAGCACGCCCGCGATGTGCGTCCACGCGCCCAACTCCACGGGCGCATGCACCGAGACCGAGGTGTTGTCTTCGGCGCAGATGGTGAAACCAAGATTCAGATGGCCGTCCATGGACAGCGCGTAGGGATCCAGCCCGGGCCGATGGTCGCCCCGGAAAAAAATCACATAGCCGTTGCCGCGCGGCCGGATCCAGCATTCGACGGTCAGGGATTTGGTCAGCGCGTAGGCCGGCCGGTCGGGAATTTGCACGCCGGTGTAGGTGCCGTAGGGAAAACTGTCCGGCGCAAACGAAAATGCTTTGCCGACAACGCCGTCTGTGAAGCCGGCATTGACGAGCGTGCCGTTGTTGCCGGCCACGGAATCCACCGCGTTCCCCTCGCCCGACCACAGGCCGATGAGCCCGTCCATCGGCCGGCCCACCGCGCCGCTGGCGGGCGACACGCGGACGCTTTTAATCATGGCGGTCGGCAGGCCAACGGTGCCATACGTCGTAGCAACGCGGATATTTTCCATGTCGAACCCGACCTGCAGGGCGTCGCCGCCCGCCGTGGTGAGCTTGAAGAAATTCGTTCCGGCCCCGGCCTCGACGGCGCGGATTTTTTGCAGCGGCAGTATCAGTTCGCCCAGGATGGCGGAGCGGAAAACAAAACTCGCATCCTTGCTGAGTCCGATGACGCGCGAGCCGTCCCGCAGCTCGACGGTCAGGCGGAAGCCGGCGGGCGTATCGGCGGCGACTGCGGGGAGACAACCCAGGATTGTGACAATGAAAACACCAAAGAGACCGCGTAGCAGGGCATTCATGATTCCGAGACTGCACCCGCGCCGAAAGCGGGTCAAGCGGAAGTTGAACTGGAACGACGCCTTAAATTCAATTCCCGAAGCGCGGCTGTGTCGAAGACCAGCCGCAGTGCTGCGAAAATGCTGCGGCTGGTCTTCGACACAGCCGCGCTCCGCCAAATTAAGACGCCGCCTTGAAACGCACCCGTTGGACAATGGTTCCCGGTCCTAGCCGTTTCGTTCACCGGGCGCGTGCCGGTTCGCGGCGAGCAGCGCGGTGACTTTCTCGGTGATGATCTGTTCGCAGCGGGCGACTTCTTCCTGGCGCAGGTTCAGGTATTCGTTCGCGATGCCTTGCAGGTCGTCCACGTTGTAGAGATAGACGTTGTCGAGCTCGCTCACGCCGGGATCAATGTCGCGCGGCACGGCGATGTCAATCAGCAGCAAGGGCCGGTGCTTGCGCCGCTTCATCAGCGGTTCCAGCGTGGCGCGGTCGAGGATGTGCGTGGTGGCGGCGGTGCTGCTGATGGCGATGTCAATGCGCTCAAATTCCTCCGGCCAGTGTTCCCACGCCACGGTGCGCGCGTCCAGTTCGGCGGCGAGGGCGGTGGCGCGTTCGGGCGAGCGGTTGGTGACGGTGATTTTTTTGACGCCGCGCGATTGCAGGGCGCGCGCGGTCTTCTCGCTCGTCTCGCCGGCGCCGATGACGAGGACTTCGTGTTCGGCGAGCGTGGTGAAAATTTTCTCGGCCAGCTCCACGGCGGCGGACATCACGGAGACGCTGCCGCGCTGGATGTTCGTCTCGGTGCGGATGTGCTTGGCGACGTTGAAGGCGCGCTGGAAGGCCTTGTTGAGCCGCGCGCCGGTGTGCTTGTGTTGGAACGCGAGTTCGTAGGCCGACTTGAGCTGCCCGAAAATTTCCGTTTCGCCGATGACCATGGAGTCGAGTCCGGCGGCGACCTTGAACAGGTGGTGCAAGCTGTGCGGTTCGGCGTGAAAATAGATTTCGTCGCCGCTGAATGGAACTCCCTCTCCCCGCCCAAACGGGGAGAGGGTTGGGGCGAGGGGTCCTTGCGGATGGCCACCATCAGCCTTCTCACCCCGGCCCTCTCCTCGTTGAGGAGAAGGAGAAGAAATCGTCGGTTCGCCGGGAGCCTCGCCCCACCGGACGAGGAATTTTTTAAATTCGACGAACGCCGCGTCCGGTGCGAGCGGCGTCGCGGCGTAAATTTCCACGCGGTTGCAGGTGGAAAGGATGGTTGCCTCGCTGGCAAGGCCGGCGGCGCGCAACGCCTGGAGTGCGCCGGGAATTTTCTCGCCGGCAAAGGCGAAGCGCTCGCGCAGTTCCACGGGGGCAGAACGGTGGCTCAGGCCGATGACGACGACGCTCATGCGGGGAAGGTGACGGGTGACGAGGGACGGGTGACGGGTAAAGGTGCGAACGCGTGGCCTTGCGCCACCTGCCACTTGTCACTCGCCACACGCCACATTGTTTTCATCAATTATGCAGGCCGGAAAAGTGGTTGGTGATGCCGAACGTCAGCAGCAGAAAGACAAACGCGACAATGACCCCGGCGGCGAAGCGCCGGCTGGGGCGGCCGAATTTTTTATATGCGACGAGCGCCTCCAGATACACGAGCCACATCAGCGCGGACCAGAGCACCTTGGTGTCGGACCAATACGGCTTACCTTCGTGTCGCGGCAGTTGCGAGCCGGCGGCAAGACCGATGGTCAGCAGCACGAAACCCACCGCCACAAGCCGGAAGGTGATGAGTTCGAGCCGCTGCATGGACGGGAGGAGCGAGAGCAGCGCGCGGATTTTGTGGAATTTCAGGTCGTGCCGCTGTATCAGGAACATCGCCGCCGCCACCGCCGCAAGGCCGAACGCGCCGTAGGCCTGCAAAATGGTGGCGGCGTGGATGCTGCGGAGCGCGCCAGAAAATTCCGGCTTCGGCCCGTGCGGCGGGTCGAGCGACGGCATCAGCGCGAACACGCCGACGGTGAACAGCACGGGCGCCGTGAACGCGGCGAGGAACTTGAATCGCGGCAGCAGCGAATACACAAGGCACGCGAGGCCGAGCGCCCAGAGCAGGAAGGTGGTGGCCTCGTAGAGGTTGTTGACCGGGCAACTGTGCAGCGTGAGGCCGCGCTTGGTCATGGCGAGCGTATGCAGCGCGACGCCGGCGGCGAGCAGAAAGTAGTTCACCCATTCGTCCCGGCGAAAACCTTTGCGCCAGAGAAAAACGGAGTAGATCGTTGCCAGACCATAAAAGGTCACGGCAAGCATGAAGCAGTGCCGGTCGGTGAACCAAGCCATGCGGGACAGGCTAAAGGCAAAGCGGGCGGGCGGCAAGTTGGTTCCGGTCTTGGCAGCGCCATGATCTGGCGGAGCGCGGCTGGGTTGAAAACCAGCCGCAGCATTGCCATGTGCTGCGGCTGGCGCTGCGCGCACAGCCGCGCTCCGGGAATTCAAACAGACACTGCTCCGGTCTTTGCTTCGCCGCCAAAACGGATTAGGTTGCGCCGATGAAATTCCGCATTGCTCTCGTCATCCTGATTGCCGGCGGCTGGCTGGTGCCCGCGCAGACGAACGACGATTCGTCGCTCGACATCGGCGGCATGATTGACGCCGCGCAGCAGTTCGCCCAGGACAATCTCGACCCCGACGTGCTCAAGGCGCTGCAGGACGTGGACCGCGACAAGGTTGAGGACTTCCTCAAGAACTATCAGGCCTATCTCCAGGGCGACTATGTGCTGGACGTGGCGCAGTTGAAGGATGGCGCGAACGCCATCCTGCCGCTGCTCGACGCGCATGAGGAGACGCAGCCTTACGCCGCGTGGCTCCGGGCGCGGTTGGATTATTTTTCGGCGGCGGAGGAATTGAAAGCCGTCACGCCGCCGCCGCAGCCAACCCCGGGAACCAACGCGCCGCCGCGCGCGGCGAACCCGTCGTTCGCGGCGGAACAGGAAATCTGGATCAAGAAAGTTTCACCGCTCCCGTGGCCGGCGGCGGCGAAGAAATTCGTGCCGGAACTGAAAACGATTTTCGCCGCCGAAGGTGTGCCGGTGGAACTCGTGTGGCTGGCGGAGGTGGAATCCGGTTTCGACGCGCGCGCGCGGAGCCCCGCCGGCGCGGTGGGGATGTTCCAGCTCATGCCAACGACGGCAAAAGATCTCGGCCTGAGTTTGTTTCCGTTCGACCAGCGCAAGCAGCCGGTGCCGGCGGCGCACGCGGCGGCAAGGTATTTGCGAAAGCTTCACGAACAATTCGGCGACTGGCGGCTGGCGGTGGCGGCCTACAACAGCGGCGAAGGCACGGTGCAACGGCTGTTGAAGCGTTACGCCGCGACGAGCTACGAACGCATCGCCACGCATCTGCCGGCGGAAACCCAGATGTATGTGCCGAAGGTCGAGGCGACCATCCAGCATCGCGAGGGCGCGGCACTGGAGAAACTGAAGACGGCTTAAACCATCCGGCGCAGCGAACCGTCGGGCTGCATCACCGCGACCAGATTAAAAATGTCGCGCTGCGCGCAGAACGCGACGTCGTCGCGCAGTTCGGGATTCGCGAGCAGCCGCTGGCCGTTTTCGGAACTACCGATGGCCTTGGCCAGATTCGTCAGCGTGGCCTGCACATAGGCGGTGCGGGCGGCCGTTGAATTGCCGGACTTGTTGATATGCGTGGCCTTGCCGGAAGCCAGCGCTTCCACCAACGCACCGGCGGCGAGAATGTCTTCCGCCGCCGGATTCTCGCCGGTGCCGGCGCAGACGAGGAGAATTTCTTTTTCCCCGCGCAGGAAATCCGCCGTGGCCGCGAGGTTCAGGAACGAACCGGCCAAAACCGTCTTTGCGCCCGCACACGCCCGCAAGGCGCGCGTGCCGTTGGTGGTGGTGCTAACAATGGTTTTGCCGCGCACCTTTTCCGGGCGGAACTCGCGCGGGGAATTGCCGAAATCAAAATCAATCCCGCCCGACTGCGCGGCGCGGATCTTCACGCCGTCGCGTTCGCCGGCGAGCAGGACTTCCGGCTGCCGCCGGCGGAGGGCGACGGCCTCGGAAATTTCGCAGACGGGAATTACTTCCTTCGCGCCGTTATGCAACGCGGTGACGAAGGTGCTGGTCGCACGCAGGATGTCGAACACCACGCAGGCCGTGCCGCGCAGGTCGCGGCGGGCGAGCGCGGGCAGTTCCGCCGGCGTCAGGAGAGTTTCAATGGTCATGCCACAGCTTGAAAACTGAAAATATTTATCACCGCGCAGCAATCAGCCACGCCGGCCACGCGATGTCAACCGCGAAAGAAAAACGGCGCGAACTTTTGGTTCGCGCCGTTCCCCAATTCCTCCATGGAGGGGTATTTTGAAGTGTTACTTCTTGGATGACTTCTTGGTCGGCACGGTCGCAATGGTTTGGAGGATGCGGCCGGCGATCTTGTAGGGGTCGCCCTGGGAGTTCGGACGGCGGTCTTCGAGGTAGCCTTTGTAGCCGTTGTTGACAAAGCTGTGCGGCACGCGCACGGACGCGCCGCGGTTGGCGATGCCGTAGTTGAACTTGTCAATGGACTGGGTCTCATGCAGGCCGGTGAGGCGCAGATGATTGTCCGGGCCATAAACCGCGATGTGCTCGTTCTTGTATTTGTCGAACGCGGCCATGAGGGCTTCAAAGTAATCCTTGCCGCCGACGGTGCGCATGTATTCGGTGGAGAAGTTAGAGTGCATGCCGGAACCGTTCCAGTCCACATCCTTGCCGAGGGGCTTGCAATGCCATTCCACATCCACGCCGTATTTTTCGCAGAGGCGCATCAGGAGGTAGCGGGCGACCCAGACCTGGTCGGCGGCGTTCTTGGAACCTTTGCCGAAAATCTGGAATTCCCACTGGCCCTTGGCCACTTCGGCGTTGATGCCTTCGTGGTTGATGCCGGCGTCGAGGCAGAGGTCGAGGTGCGTGTCCACAATCTCGCGGGCGATGCAGCCGACGTTCTTGTAGCCGACGCCGGTGTAATATTCGCCCTGCGGATACGGAAAACCGCCGCCGCACGGGAAACCGAGGGGCTTGCCGTCCTTGTAGAGGAAATATTCCTGCTCGAAACCGAACCAGGCGCCGGGATCGTCGGGAATGGTCGCACGGCCGTTGGACGGATGCGGCGTCTTGCAGTCCGGCATCATGACTTCGCACATCACGATCACGCCGTTTTTCTTGGTCGTGTCGGGATAGACGGCGACGGGCTTGAGCATGCAGTCGGAGGTGCGGCCTTCGGCCTGGCGGGTCGAGCTGCCGTCAAAGCCCCACATCGGGAGCTCTTCAAGCTTCGGGAAGGCCTTGAATTCTTTGACCTGCGTTTTGCCGCGGATGTTGGCGACGGGTTCATAGCCGTCGAGCCAGAGGTATTCCAATTTATATTTTGCCATGTGTGTGTTGTGTGTTTTGAGTGTGTTTTCGATTTAGCTTTTGCGATTCAACCGACACCGGGGCATCAGTTGAACAACGGTGGCAGGATTTGAGCAGGGACGATGCCAGACCGCAAGAATTTAATTTAATTAACCATGAAACCCCGCGCGGGCACGTCTGCCAACGGGTTTGGCGCGCAAATAATTTTCTCGCGCACCGCCGCGCGCCGCCGGCGCGCAACCATTCCTGCGGCAATTTAATCAGCCTGAATAAAATTATTCTTTTGGGCGCGATGCCGCCTTGCATCGCCGCCGGGATGCGCCATATTCGCAGCGGGATGCTCAAGGTCAAAGACACATTGCGCGCCACCGTGCATTTGAGTTTCGACGGCCGCGTGTTCAAGGTCTATCACGGGCCGAACGCGCCGGAACGCTTCGACAACGAGGTGCGCGTCCTGCGCCACCTCAAGGCGCGCGGCTGCGACTTCGTCCCCCGCCTGCTCAGCGCCGACCGCGACCAACTCCGCATCATCACCACCAACTGCGGCACCCGCGTGGAACAGCTCGATGAGAAACGACGCAAGGAAATCTTCGACGAGCTGGAAAAATTCGGTGTCCGCCACGACGACCCCGACGTGCGCAACGTGACCTATCGCTTTGCCGACGGGCGCTTCTGCGTGATTGATTTCGAGTTCGCCACCCTCCTGCCGGAAAAGGCGGATTGAACCACGAAACACACGAACCACCCGAAAAAAATGAGCGACATCATTTATAAATTGGAAAGTTTTGAAATCATGGGCGCCTGCTTTGAAGTCTATAAGGAAAAGGGCTGTGGTTTCCTGGAATCGGTTTACCAAGAATGCCTGGAGCTGGAATTAACCGACCGCCAAATCCCTTTTCAAGCGCAACGGGAACTGGCGCTGGCCTACAAGGGTCGCCCGCTGAAAAGCCGTTTCAAACCGGACTTCATTTGCCATGAAAAAATCATCTTGGAACTCAAGACCGTGTCCGCCTTGACCGGCGAACATCGCGCGCAGGTTCAGAATTATCTGCGGGCGACGACGTTCAAGCTGGGCCTGCTGGTCAACTTTGCCCACTACCCCAAACTGGAATATGAAAGGATTGTGTTATGACCGGTTCCTTTCGAGTATTTCGTGTGTTTCGTGGTTAAAAAAATGAAACCTGCATCAAAACCAAAAGCGCCCGCGCCCCTCACCCTCAAATGGTCCGGTTGCTCGGACATCGGCAAGGTGCGCCGGAACAACGAAGACGCCTTTCTCGGCCTGCGCTTCGACGCGCGCGACGTCCACCGGCTCGGCAAATTCGGCGCCGCCTCCACCGCCAAACATGGTTTTGCCTTCGCCGTGTGCGACGGCATGGGCGGCGCCAAGGCCGGCGAATACGCCAGCTCGATCGCCGTGGACAAGATCACCACCCTGCTCCCGCGCGCCTTCCAGCATTCCGCCACCGGCCTGGACCTCGGCGTGGGCGACGTGCTGGCGGAGCTTTACGAGCAAATCCACCGCGCGCTCGCCTACCTCGGCAGTTGCTACGACGAATGCCACGGGATGCAGACCACCATGTCCATGTGCTGGTTCACGCCGGGCTGGATGTATTTCAGCCACATCGGCGACAGCCGCATCTATCATCTGCGCGCGGGCAAGTCGGCCATCCTCCAACTCACCGAGGACGACACCCACGTCGGCTGGCTCTACCGCAACGGGCAGATCAACGAGCGCGAGGCGCGCAATCATCCGCGCCGGAACGTCCTGCAAAAGGCGCTCGGCGGCGGCAACCAGTTCGTGGACCCGCAGATCGGCGCGGTGGCCTGCGAACGCGGCGATTTTTTCCTGCTCTGCTCCGACGGCCTGACGGAAGGGCTTTACGACCACTACCTCGTGGACATCCTGCGCGCCTCGGCCAAGGACGAAACCATCAATCCCGCGCAACTGCTGGTGAGCGAATCCGTGAAGAACGACGGCCGCGACAACACCACCGCGCTGGTCGTGCAGGTGGTGTGAGTCGTCTTAACCGGAACGATGCGGTCGGAATTCAACGCCAAGACGCAAAGCTGCCAAGACGCAAAGGAAGGGGAATGAAATCCTGAAGGCGACGCCCGGCTTTTTGCAGACACCCAAGCCAACTCTGCTGCCAACCGGCAATAAATACCTTTGCGCCCTTTGCGCTTTTGCGCCTTTGCGTTAAAAGCTTGTCTGCATGGGTTCGCCTTAAACCTTCGCGCCCGGCGGCAGCGGATAATCCGCCGCCACATAGAACGGCTTGGCCTGCCGGAAAAAGTTCTCGACGTAAGCCTGATCCCGCTCATCCAGCAGCCCCAGAAAAATCTCGTAAGCCTTGCTGTGATTGGCATGCACCGTCAGGTTGAAGTCATGGTAAATCGCCTCGTCACGCGGATCCATTAAAGTCAACAGATGATAGCCGCGCTTCCCGTCCTTTTCCCCGCCAAAAACCCAGGCCGCGCGAAAATTCTTGTGCCGCCGAAAACTCTCAAACGCCCGTTGCACCAAATCCGTCGGATAATCCGCCGGATCCAGGAGGTCAACCTTCTGTTCCAGTTTATCCCCCTGCGACAGGGCACTCGTTTTGAACGCCGCGCCGCTGACGAGATCGCGCATCAGGTCCGGCCAGATGGTGATGGAACCCGTCGCGCAGCCCTTGTTGATGATCGCGCCAAACTTCGTGCCGCCGAGGATCGAGAGCAGCACCATGGACTGCATGGTGCAGACCGAATAGGTCTGCGCCCGGATCTTGCCCTTGGCCAGGCCCTCATCCGCGCGCGCCGCCGAGGAAAAGACCGGCACCGCCTGGCCTTTTTGCTCCTTGAGCAGGGCAAACGGGAAGGGCGAGCCGTTCTTGATCTCAATCTGCCCGCCTTCCACCTCTGGATGATAGGGAATGAGCGCCCACAGCTCGCCCTCGCACACGGCGCGGCAGAAATCCGGGAAGGCCGCCTGCGACTTTTGCATCGCCGCGATGGTCCGGTCCAATTCGTTCAGCGGAAGGGGGGTGTTCATATCAATATCAATTTTTGTAGCGGCCTACGGCACCGAGCGGATGCGCCAGAAATCGTTCGTGGTGGGGTCGGGCGCGTTGGTGAAGATGAGGTTCCCGAGGGCGTCGGCGCGATTGGTGGCCTGCGGAATCCAGTTGGCCGGGGACAGGCTGACCGTGCTGTCCAAGGCGTAATTTCCACCGGCGATGCCCACGAAGGCCAGTTGCATGGTGCCATCGCCCAAAACCTGGTTGGTGATTCGATTGTATGCGGCCAGAATCTGCTCGGGTAGGTTGGTGCTGTTCAAAGTGCCGTCGCCTAGCTCGCCATACCCATTGTAGCCCATGCCCCACAGGCTGCCGTCACTCTTGAGAAACAGGCTGTGGCCCGATATGTTATAGTCCGGGTCAGATCCGCCGGCGGCAATTGCCGTGACGTTGTTCGCCACAATCAGCTCGGGCAGGTTGGTGTTGTTGTAAGTGCCGTCTCCCAATTCGCCAAAGCCATTGTAACCCATGCCCCACAGGCTGCCGTCGCGCATAAGAAACAGGCTATGTTCGGTCAATGGCAACAAATCTGAAGGCGCTCCACCAGCGGCAATCGCTGTGACATTGCTCGCCACAATCTGTTCAGGAAGGTTGGTCCAAACAAAGTCGCCACTAGGGACGCCGTCGCCCAATTGTCCGCAGTTGTCAAGTCCCATGGCCCACAGGCTGCCATCGCTCTTGATAAACAAGCTGTGATAGCCGCCGGTGGCAATGGCAGTGACATTGCTCGCCACAATCATTTCCGGGCGGTTGGTATTGTTCAAAGTGCCGTCACCCAGTTCTCCAAAAAAGTTCTCACCCATCGCCCAAAGGCTGCCGTCGCTCTTGAGAAACAGGCTGCGGTCGCCTCCGGCCGCAATCGCAGTGACATTGCTGGGCACAATCTCCTCGGGGGTGACGATTCCTGAAAACCCCTTGTTGGGACCGTAAGTTCCATCACCCAATTGGCCGTAGGTGTTGTTGCCCATGGCCCACAAGCTGCCGTCGCTCTTGAGAAACAGGCTGTGATAACTTCCGGCGGCAATCGCCGTGACGTTGCTGGGCACAATTTCTTCAGGCCGGTTAGTTCCCGAGTTTGGGGCGTTCGGACTTTTCGTGCCGTCGCCCAACTGGCCAAAGCCATTGTAGCCCATGGCCCAGAGGCTGCCATCGCTTTTGAGAAACAGGCTGTGACCGGAGACATTGGGAGTTTCCCTTCCGCCAGCGGCAATGGCCGTGACATTATTTGACACAATCAACTCCGGGCGGTTGGTGTTATTGTAGGTGCCGTCGCCCAACTGGCCGTTGCCATTCAACCCCATGACCCACAGACTGCCGTCGCTTTTGAGTAACAGGGTGTGGCCTGGTCCGGTGGCAATCTTGGTGACGGGTTGCGCGCCGCCGGTGAGGGCGAGGAAAAGCCCCACACCCACAACCAGCAGTTTGCCCAAGAGAGTTTTCATGTCTGAACACTCCATTGGCTCATCTTTTCAATTTTCGGTCAAACCATAATTTGGCTTTTACTTGCCAAAAAAGCGGCCGCCGTTGCCGGCGGCCGCCAATTTTCCGTTAGTCTTATTATGGTTTTAGCCAACCACGGAGATGCTCACGGGCGCGCTCCACAGGCCGGCTTGCGCCTCGTCCATGCGGTAGATGGCCTTGTAAGTCCACTTGGCCGCCACGGCGGGGAGCGGCTGCGTGTCGGTGTAGTTGGGCGTGGTGTCTATGGTCAGGAACACAAAGCCCTTGCCATCGCCACGGTCCACCCAGATTTCGCAACTGCTCAGATAGAGGCCGAAACCCTGCCAGCCCCATTTGATCACCACATGGCCGCTCATCAGCAGGACGTGGATGAGGGGCATCAGCACGGTCAAATCCGGCCCGACCATCACGCTGCCCACAATGCCCAGTTCGACGGCGGTGGCGTCGTCGCATTTGCCGCTGTTCTTCACCAGTTGGACGCTGGCCATGATGCGGGTGAGGGAGCCCGGAAGTTGCGGAGTGACGCCGGGCGGCAGCGCGGGGGCGGTGTGGGTGTTGAGCACCATGACGTCGTTGCCGGTGCCGGTCTGCGCAGCGAGGGTGGTCTTGCTACAGCCCGATGAAAAGCTGTTCACCGAGTCCGCCCAATGTTGGAGCACATAGATCAGCCAGAGGCAGTCCGCCACAATGGCCGCCACCTGGGCGGGGGTCAGGCCCAGCACCGCACCCTTGAGGGCTATTTTATCGGCGTAATTCCCGTTCCAGGCAATCTGTTTGGCGATGCCGCTGGGATAAAAGTTTTGATGTTTCATATTTTTTATTTTTTTATTCAGTCATTCGTTCGTTATTTTGTTTAGGTTGACTAACAGGAAAAGGGGCAGCGGGCGAATGGGCGGCAAAACCGGGTTTTTGAGGGCAAAGGCCGGATAAACCAGCGGCCGGATGGTGCCACCGCGTCCAAAGTTCGTTCTCCAAATTGAAAAAACGGCACCATCCGCGACTCCAATGGCACCATTCGCAGACCCAATGGCACCGTCAGGAGTTCCGCTGGCACCATCCGCGACTCGGATGGCACCGTCAGCAGCTCCGTTGACACCGTCAGCGGCTCGGATGGCACCGGCGGCGGTGGCGTTGGCGTGAAAAAAGGGTTCGGCGGAGTGTTTTTGAGCGGAAAGGGCATCGCGCCGGCAGCCGGGGATCCCGCCAGACAAACGGCCGGAGCCGGGGAAAGTTCGAGTGGGGTTGCGCCGCCGCGCGATGAAGAAGTTTCAACCGAAACCTGATGTGCCAAGACCCGCTTCACGAATGTCTTGGCCTTTTTTAACGCCGGCGAAGAAACATTTCCAACCGTATTTTGCGATAGGCAGGCACTCCTTGGTGATAGTCAGGCATTCCAAATTGTTCGGCATTCCCCCGCCGTGCCCCGCCGCCTCCGGGCAAAAGAAAACCGGCGGGCGACTTGCATCGCCCGCCGGGTGAAACTTCCTCCTGACCTTGCGGTCTTAGTCGTGGTAACCAAGTTCGCCGTGTTCGGATTCGTCGAGACCGGTCATTTCGACTTCTTCCGTCGGGCGCAGACCCACCAGCATCTTGGTGATGTAGGCGATGATGATGGTGCCCACCACGCTCAGCACGATGGTGATGCCCACGGCCTTGAGCTGTTCCCACAGCAGCGGCTGGAAGCAATGGTCGGTGACGTATTTGCTCAGGTTGGTGGCGAAGTTGCCGTTCGCCGCGTTGCGCGCCAGCATGCCGGTCATGATGGCACCGGTGGTCCCGCCGATGGCGTGCACGCCGAACGTGTCCAGCGCGTCGTCATAGCCGAACCAGCCCTTGACCTTGTAGCACATGAACCAGCAGATGGTGCCGGCCGCAATGCCGATCCAGATGGAACCCTGGGGCGTGATGTAACCGCAAGCGGGGGTGATCACAACCAGGCCGGCCACGGCGCCGGAGCAGAAACCGAGCACGCTCGGCTTGCCCTTGACGATCCATTCCCACATCGGCCAGACGAAGGAGGCGATGGCGGTGGCAATCGTGGTGGTGGTGAAGGCGTTGGCCGCAATCACATCCGCCGCGACGGCTGAACCGGAGTTAAAACCATACCAGCCGACCCAGAGCATGCCGGTGCCGATGTAGGTCAGCACGAGGCTGTGCGGGGCGAAGTTTTCTTTGCCGAAGCCTTTGCGCTTGCCGAGGATCAGCGCGAGCACCAAGGCGGAGTAGCCGGAGGTCATATGCACCACCGTGCCACCCGCGAAGTCCATCGCCTTAATGGGCGCGGCCGCGTTCCACACGCCGTTCATGTAGCCGTTGATGCCCCAGACCGCATGGCCCTGGGTGAAGTAAACAATGAACATCCAGAGCGTCATGAACACGAAGACCGCCTTGAACTTCATGCGTTCCGCGATGGAACCGAGGATGAGCGCCGGGGTGATGACGGCGAACATGAGCTGGAACATGGCATAGACGTTTTCCGAGACCCAGTAGGAGTAGTTCGGGTTGGGCGCGGAAGTGACGTTGTTCATCATCCAGCAGACCATCGGATTGCCGACCCAGCCTTTGACCCAGTCCTTGGTCATGTCGCCGGTGCCGCCGAAGATCATGCCGTAGCCCACGAACACCCAGAGGATGGTCACGAGGCCGGTGATCAGGAAGCATTGGGCGAGCACGGAGAGGACGTTCTTGCGGCGCACCATGCCGCCGTAGAACAGGGCCAGACCGGGCAGCGTCATGAACAGCACGAACGCCGTGCTGGTGAGCAGCCATGCGTTATGGCCGGCGCCGGGGAACGAGACATTCGCGCCGGTGCTGTTGGCCAGGTTGGTGTTGATGATGTTTCCGGCCAGGCCGAAATTCACCGTCCAGTTGCCGTTCGTGTCCTTGTAAGGAGCGGTCGGGTCGGTATTGGCGAAATACGCCTCGACCGATTCCAGGCGTTGCTCCATGGACGGCGCGTTGGTCGGAGCCGGGGCGGCGGCGGGAGCCGCAGCGGCGGCGACCGCGTTCGTCATGGCGGCGACCATGTTGGTGTCCGCGCGGAGCGAAAGCGCGCCGAGCGTCGTGCCCGCAACCAGGGCGAGTGTCAGAAGATATTTTTTCATGTTCGTTTTAATAAGTGAGGTTTGTGTGATGGGTTATTAGAGAGCCGAGTCGCCTTTTTCCTCGGTGCGGATGCGGACGGATTCCTCCACGGAGGAGACGAACACCTTGCCGTCGCCGATCTTGCCGGTCTTGGCGGACTTGACGATGGCCGCGATGGCCGCGTCCTTCTGGCCGTCGGCGATGACGAGCTCGATTTTGATCTTGGGCAGGAAGTCCACGGTATATTCGCTGCCGCGATAGATTTCCGTGTGACCTTTTTGACGACCGAAGCCCTTGACCTCGCTGACGGTCATGCCTTCGATCCCGATTTCACTGAGCGCGTCCTTCACTTCTTCAAGCTTGAACGGTTTGATGATTGCTTCGATTTTTTTCATTTTTAATGTTTTGTTTTATATGTGCTCGGCTAGCCAACTACGCATTGGCTCATGCGGCTTTAGCAACGGCGATGCCAACCGGAAAAACTTCCCCACCGAAACCGACAATCGCCTGATTTTACGGCCTCTTTGCGCTGGGTGTTTTTTTTTGGCCAGCGCCGGACACCGGCCGGTTTGCGGCTTTTTAACCAGCGGATGAAATTATCGCCAGCGCCGGCACCGCCCTTAAAGAATCTAACGCCGCGCTTGAATCGCCCTGCTCCGCCACTTAAATTCTGCCCACATGAACGCCCCGTTGAAAGACCAAGTCGCCCAGACTACCGAGTGGATTAAAAAACTCCGCGCCGAAATCGCCCACGTCATCGTCGGCCAGGAACAGCTCGTGGACCGGCTGCTCGTCGGCCTGCTCGCCAACGGCCACGTTTTGCTCGAAGGCGTGCCCGGACTCGCCAAGACGCTCTCCGTCCGCACGCTGGCCACAGCGGTGCAAGCAAAATTTAATCGAATTCAGTTCACGCCCGACCTGCTGCCCGCCGATATTCTCGGCACGCTGATTTACAATCCGCAGGATTCCAAATACCACGTCACGCGCGGGCCGATTTTCGCCAACTTCGTCCTCGCCGATGAAATCAACCGCGCGCCAGCGAAAGTCCAAAGCGCGCTGCTCGAAGCCATGCAGGAGCGACAGGTCACGCTCGGCGGCGAAACCATGAAGCTGCCGTCGCCGTTCCTCGTGCTCGCCACGGAAAATCCGATTGATCAGGAAGGCACCTATCCGCTGCCCGAGGCGCAGGTGGACCGCTTCATGTTCAAGGTCATCCTTGATTATCCGAACGAAACGGAAGAGCGGAAGATTCTTGACCGCATGGCGTTCACCAGTCCGGAACAGCCGGTGAAACCCGTCGTCTCGCTCGATGAAATTCTCGCGACGCGCAAGCTCGTGGATCAAATCCACGTGGACGACAAGATCCGCGATTACATCGTGAAAATCGTGTTCGCCACGCGCCAGCCGGCAAACTTCAACCTCGACGTGAAGCATTTCATCCAGTTCGGCGCGTCGCCGCGCGCGACGATTTTCCTGACGCTCGCCGCCAAGGCGTGGGCGCTGCTTCAAGGCCGCGATTATGTGATTCCCGAGGACGTGAAAAGCATCGGCCCCGACGTGCTGCGCCACCGCATCATCCTGACCTACGAAGCCGAGGCGCAGGCGGTGACGACGGATGCGATCATCAAGAAAGTGTTTAACGCGGTGCCGGTGCCGTAGGACTGCAAATCCAAATAATTAATGAGCACCGATTCACGAATGCTTTATGGTTCCTTGTGGCTCCTGATAGCAATCGCTTCAGGAGGCATAGCGGGTTTTATTGCTCGCCTGTTTTTTAAACTACGCTTTAAAGGTCTCATCACGGATGGCGTCATTGTTGGCTACGAACAAAAGAATGCGGATTTCATGCCGTATTTCTTCCCGAAAGTTCAATTTCAAGCGCCGGATAAAAAAATAATTTTCACCGCAACGGGCGGCACCGATAAGCCAGTTCCAATTGGTCGCAAGGTGGAAGTGCTTTATTTGGCTTCAAACCCGAGCGAGGCGGACATCAAATCAACTTGCCGCATGCCTTTCATGGCCATGTTTATGTTTCTTTGGATGATTGGGGCATTCGGAATGGCGCTGATTTTTTATACCGGCCATGCCGGCTTGACGACGATTCAAAACGAGTAACGCAAAATAATTTTCAATATGCGCATTAAATCCATCATCACCACCCTGCTGCTTACCATCCTTGGCGCCCTTGCCGCCGGCGCGGCACAGCCGGCAGCGGATTCCGCAACCAAGCACACCTTCGCCATCGGCACGAATGATTTTCTGCTCGACGGCCAGCGGCTGCAAATCCGCTGCGGCGAAATCCACGCCGCGCGCGTGCCGATGGAATACTGGCGGCACCGCTTGCAAATGGCGAAGGCGATGGGCTTGAACACGGTCTGCGCGTATCTCTTTTGGAATTTGCACGAGCCGCATCCCGGCGAATATGTCTGGACCGGCCAGGCGGACGACGCGGAATTTTGCCGCATCGCGCAGGAAGAAGGCTTGTGGGTCATCCTGCGGCCCGGCCCGTATGCCTGCGCCGAATGGGAGATGGGCGGCACGCCCTGGTGGCTGCTGAAATATGACGACATCAAATTGCGTTCGCGCGATCCGCGCTACCTCGACGCGGTGAAATCGTATTTGAAGGAAGTCGGCCGAGTGCTGGCCCCGCTGCAAATCACACACGGCGGCCCGATCATCATGGCGCAGGTGGAAAACGAATACGGCTTTTACGGGAAAGATGCCGGCTACATGGACGAAATCCGAAAAGCCCTGGTGGACGCGGGTTTTGACGTGCCGCTGTTCCAGTGCAATCCGCCGTCGGTGATGAAAAACGGCCTGCTCACGAACCTGTTTCAGGCCGGAAATTTCGGCAGCGACGTGAAAAATAATTTTGCGAAGGTGCGCAAAATCCAGCCCGTTGGCCCGCTCATCTGTAGTGAATTTTATCCCGGCTGGTTCGATACCTGGGGCCAGCCGCATCACTTGGGCAAACCGGAAAATTATCTGCCCAACCTGAAGCTCATGCTCGACATGGGCGCTTCGTTCAGCATTTACATGGCGCACGGCGGCACGACGTTCGGGCTGTGGTCCGGCTGCGACCGGCCGTTCAAGCCGGACACGTCCAGCTACGATTATGACGCGCCCATCAGCGAGGCTGGCTGGGCCACACCGAAATTTTTCGCGACGCGCGAATTGTTTTCCAAATATCTTCTGCCCGGCGAACAATTGCCTGAGCCGCCCGCGCCCAATCCGGTCGTGACCTTTGCGCCAGTTGAGCTGAAGGAGGTCGCGCCGGTGTTCGATAATCTTCCGGCGGCGGTGAAGGACGAAACGCCGCGCAACATGGAAGCCTACGACCAGGGTTACGGCTGCATTTTGTATCGCACGAAAATTCCGGCGGGCGGCGCGACCACGCTCGAAGCGGCGGCCATCCACGATTTTGGCTATGTGTTCATTGACGGAAACCGCGTCGGCGTTCTGGATCGCCGCAGCGCGAAAGCGCAAATTTCGCTGCCCGCCCGTGAAAAGGAATCGCAGCTCGACATTCTCGTGGAACCGCAAGGCCGCATCAATTTCGGCCCGGAAATGGCCGACCGCAAAGGCCTCATTGCGCCGGTGAAACTCGGCGGTGAAATCTTGAAAGGCTGGGAAGTATTCAACCTGCCGCTGGATGATAAAATGTTGGCCGGCCTGAAATTTCGCCCTACTCCGGCAATTGCAGTCGATGGCAATTTGGGCAGCCATTCAAAATCAGACATAGTCGCCATGGCCCTCAAAGCTCAAGCTCCGGCCTTTTGGCGCGGCACGTTCACGCTGGAAAAGGCCGGCGACACGTTTCTGGATTTGCACAACTGGGGCAAGGGCGATGTGTGGGTCAACGGCCATTGCCTCGGCCGCTACTGGAACATCGGCCCGACGCAGACGGCCTACGCGCCCGGCTGCTGGCTGCACACCGGCGAAAATGAAATCATCATCCTCGACACAATCGGTTCGGAAAACCACACCGTCGCCGGCCTCGAAAAACCGGTGCTGGACGAATTGCGTCCCGAAAAAGATTTTGCCAAGACGCACCGCCCGGCGGTGAAGCTGAATCTCGATTCGGCGACGCCCGTTCACACCGGCACGTTTGCGCCCGGCGCAGACACGCAGGAAATCAAGTTCGCCGCGCCGGCCACCGGGAAATTTTTCTGCCTCGAATCGCTGAACGCGCAGGACGGAAAACCTTACGCCGCCGTGGCCGAACTCGATTTGCTCGACGCCG
>Ga0316222_1001725_pt1 | contig 25446 bp, 21 predicted proteins | sample TBH18011metaG_FD_206008 | JGI IMG/M metagenome (GOLD analysis project Ga0316222, IMG submission 206008) | Freshwater microbial communities from Trout Bog Lake, Wisconsin, USA - TBH18011 | ecosystem: Environmental > Aquatic > Freshwater > Lake > Hypolimnion/Profundal zone | place: USA: Wisconsin... | reverse complement strand
AAGGCTGCGCCGTCGCCCACGGGCCGATGCCGACCGACATCCTCCGCGCCGGCGGCGCGGTGGCGGTGGCCCGAGCGCTGGCCTTCCTCGCCAACGGCGCCGCCGAGAGCCTAGAGCCTAACGTCTCGGCCGACATCCCCAGCGCCGCCTTCAACATCACCATCCTCTGCCACCTGCTCGGCACCCCGCTGGAGCCCGATCTGACCGGCCATGTGCTGATGCTGGAAGAGGTCTCCGAGCACCATTACCGCATCGACCGCGCGCTGTTCCACCTGACCAGCAATCCCAGCATCCGCCGCGTCGCCGGCATCCGCCTGGGCCGTTGCAGCGACATCCCCCCCAACCATTCCGATTTCGGCCAGGACGAGGGAGAAATCGTCCAGGCCTGGTGCCAGCGTTCCGGCATCCCCTATCTCGGCCGCGCCGATATCGGCCACGACGCGGGGAACAAGGTGGTGCCGTTCGGGCGGTGGCGGGGTTAGCCCCCAGTCACCCCCGCCTTCTCCGCGACCTTGCGCTTGAAGCGCTCCCACACCACCACCGCCCGCTCGTGGGTACCTTCGCCGATCAGTTCCCGTTCGTCCTCCGCCCGCACTTGCCACTGAATCCGGCGGCCCTCCAAAGCTAGGCAGGTGACGGTGACGGTGACTTTCATGCCCGGCGGAGTGGCGGCGATGTGGTTGACCGCGATGGCGGTGCCGAGGCTACCTTCGCCGTCATCGAGATGGGGCTTCAGGGCCTCGATGCAGGCCCATTCCATCAGACCGACCATGTAGCCGGTGGCGAAGACCTCGGGCATGGCCAGGAATTCTGCCGATTCTGGATAGAGCCGAGGCACCGTCTTGGCTTCGGTGACGGTGAAGGAATGGACATGGGTATCGCCCGGCTGCAATGTCGCTTTCATGGTCCCCGCTCCGTCCTGGTGGTGACGCGAAAAGAATAGAGCCGCCGCGCCGGCTTCGGCTAGAACCATCCGAGTGGCTTCGGGAGGCGTGGCGTGACCGGCTGGCAATTCTGGATCGACCGTGGCGGCACGTTCACCGACGTGGTGGCCCGCGCCCCCGATGGAAGGCTGATCACCTCCAAGCTGCTATCCGACAATCCCGAGCGCTATCCCGACGCCGCCTTGGCCGGCATCCGCGCCACCCTCGGCCTTTCCCCCGGCGCAGAGATTCCGGCCGAGCACGTGGCCGCCGTCAAGATGGGCACCACCGTGGCGACCAACGCCTTGTTGGAGCGCAAAGGCGACCGCACCCTGTTGGCAGTGACCAAGGGCTTCGCCGACATCCTGCGAATCGGCACCCAGAACCGCCCCGATCTGTTCGCCCGCGCCATCCGCCTGCCCGAGATGCTCTACGAGCAGGTGGTGGAAATCCCCGAGCGTCTGTCGGCCAGCGGCGAGGTGCTGCAGCCGCTCGACCTTGAGGCCGCCCGGACGGTGCTGGGCCGGGCCTTCGATGCCGGCATCCGCGCCGTCGCCATCGTCTTCCTCCATTCCTACCGCTTCCCCGAGCACGAGCTGGCGGTGGGCCGACTGGCCGCCGAAATCGGCTTCACCCAGGTGTCGCTGTCGCACCAGGCCAGCCCGCTGATGAAGGTGGTCGGGCGCGGCGACACAACGGTGGCCGATGCCTATCTGTCGCCGGGCTTGCGCCGCTACGTCGATCGCGTCGCCGCCGAGTTGGCCGGCAGCCGGCTGATGTTCATGCAATCCTCGGGCGGGCTGACCGACGCCCGGCGTTTTCAGGGCAAGGATGCCATCTTATCCGGCCCGGCCGGCGGGGTGGTCGGCGCGGTACGCTGCGCCGCAGCCGCCGGCTTCACCCGTCTGATCGGTTTCGACATGGGCGGCACCTCGACCGATGTCTGCCATTGGGACGGCACCTTCGAGCGCAGCTTCGACACCATGGTGGCGGGTGTGAGGCTGCGCGCGCCGATGATGCGCATCCATACCGTGGCGGCGGGCGGCGGCTCGATCTGCACCTATGACGGCGCCCGCTTCCGCGTGGGCCCCGATTCGGCGGGGGCCAATCCTGGCCCGGCCTGCTATCGCCGCGGCGGCCCGCTGACGGTGACCGATTGCAATGTGATGCTGGGCAAGCTGCGCCCCGAATGGTTCCCCCAGGTGTTCGGCCCCGGCGGCGACCAGATGCTTGATGCCGATGTGGTGCGGGAGCGCTTTGCCGAACTGGCGGCCCAGACCGGCCGTACAGCGGAAGAGGTGGCCGAGGGCTTCCTGTCCATCGCCGTGCTCAACATGGCCAACGCCATCAAGCAGGTCAGCGTGGCGCGGGGCTACGACGTCACCCGCTATACCCTGGTCTGCTTCGGCGGTGCCGGCGGCCAGCACGCCTGCCTGGTGGCCGACGCTTTGGGGATGGAAACCGTTTTTCTTCATCCGCTGGCCGGAGTGCTGTCGGCCTATGGCATGGGATTGGCCGATCTGGCGGTGCTGAAGGAGCGGGCGCTGGAGTTAGTGCTCAACGACCAAACCATGCCGACCATCAACTGCGCCCTGGCCGACCTTGATTTAGAGGCCCGTGGCGCGTTGGAGGGCCAAGGCGTCGAGCGCACCAAGATGAAAGCGGCACGCCGTGCACTGGTCAAATATGCTGGCGCCGATTCCGCGCTGGAGATCGAAGCTGGTGACCGCGCTCAATTGGAAGCCGCCTTCGCCGCCGCCCACCGCGCCCGCTTCGGCTTCACCCTGGAGCGGGAATTGGTGGTCGAGGCGGTGATTGTGGAGGTGGCCGGTGGCGGCGAGGCCCCGGTCGATTTTCCGCCCGCCGCCGAGCGCACAGGACCGCTGACGCCGCGCCAGGAAAATCTTTACGACCGCGCCGAGATGCGGCCGGGCGACAGTGTCGATGGTCCTGTCCTCATCGCCGAATCCACCGCCACCACCATGGTCGAGCCGGGCTGGCGGGCGGAGATGGACCCGCGCGGCAATCTGGTATTGCGGCGGGTGACCCCGCGCCCGCGACTTTTCGCCGCCGGCACCAGCGTCGATCCTGTGCTGCTGGAGGTGTTCAATAATCTGTTCATGTCGGTGGCGGAACAGATGGGGGCGGTGCTGGCCAACACCGCCCATTCGGTCAACATCAAGGAGCGGCTGGATTTCTCCTGCGCCCTGTTCGATGCCAGCGGCGGCCTGGTGGCCAACGCGCCGCACATCCCGGTCCATCTCGGCTCGATGAGCGACAGCGTGCGCAGAGTGCTGATGGCGCGCCGCGCCACCATGGGGCCAGGCGATGCCTTCGTGCTGAACTCGCCCTATCACGGCGGCACCCACCTGCCCGACATCACCGTGGTCACCCCAATGTTCGACGAAGCCGGCCAAGTGCTGTTCTGCCTCGCCTCGCGCGGGCACCACGCGGATATCGGCGGCATCACCCCCGGCTCGATGCCGCCCGATTCGACCTCGATCACCGAGGAAGGCGTGCTGATCGAGGATATGGCCCTGGTCGAGCACGGCCAGTTCCGCGAAAAGGCGATGCGCGAAAAGCTGGCCTCCGGCCCTTTCCCCGGCCGCAATCCGGACCAGAACATCGCGGACCTGCAAGCGCAGTTGGCCGCCAATGCCAAAGGCGTGGCCGAACTGACCGCCATGGTTGATCGCTACGGAATCGAAACGGTGCGGGCCTATATGGGCCACGTCCAGGCCAATGCCGAGGAAAGCGTGCGCCGGGTGCTAGAGTGCCTGTCCAACGGCGCCTTCGCGGTGACCATGGATGACGGCGCGGTGATTCGGGTGGCGGTGACCATCGACAAGGCCGCGCGCTCCGCCCGCATCGACTTCACCGGCACCAGCGCCCAGCGGCCGGGCAACGTCAACGCCCCCTCGGCCATCGCGCGGGCGGCGGTGCTCTACGTCTTCCGCACCATCATCGACGATGCCATCCCCTTGAACGAGGGCTGCCTGAAACCGCTGGAGATCGTCATCCCCGAAGGCTCGATGCTGGCCCCCCGCCCGCCCGCCGCCGTGGTCGCCGGCAATGTCGAAACCAGCATGGCCATCGTCGATTGCCTGATGGCGGCCTTGGGGGTGATGGCCGCCTCCCAGGGCACCATGAACAACCTGACCTTTGGCGACGAGTCCCGCCAATACTACGAAACCATCTGCGGCGGCGCCCCCGCCGGCCCCGATTTCGACGGCGCCGACGCGGTGCATACCCACATGACCAATTCCCGCCTGACCGATCCCGAAGTGCTGGAATGGCGCATCCCGGTGCTGGTCGATGGTTTTTCCATCCGGCTCGGCTCGGGCGGCAGCGGGAGGCACCACGGCGGCGACGGGGTGATCCGCCGCCTCAAATTCCGCCAAACCATGACCGCCGCCATCCTGTCCGACCGCCGCCGCATCGCCCCCTTCGGCCTGGAGGGCGGCGGCAATGGCCAGAAAGGGCGCAACGCGGTGGAACGGACCGATGGCACGGTGGAGGAATTGCCCGGCACCGCCAAGGTGACAATGGAGCCGGGCGACGTGATCGTCATCGAGACGCCGGGGGGCGGGGGATGGGGTGCCACAAACTGAGGGGCGGCGGCTGCCTGACGATCTCGCCCCGCCGAAAGTTGACCTCATCCGCCTCTTCCTCCGCCACCACTTCCCCGGCATAGTGCGGGAATGGAGACGATGCTCGACGCGATGGGGGGCGGTTGGCTGCCGGGGCAGGTGGCGCAACTGGACCGCTGGATAACCAAGACGGTGCTGACCCAGACGGTGGGCTGGCAGGTGGCAGCAACATTGCTGGCACTGCTGGTGGCGCGCTTGGTGACGCCCGCGCTGCGCCGGTTGATCGCGCTTGGCGCCAGCCGCTGGCCCTGGCGAAGCGACCGGGTCAAACCCCTGTGGGGGGCGCTGCATCTGCTGGCCCTGCCGGGCCTGTGGCTGGTGACTCAATGGCTGGTAACGTTGGGGCTGGGCGAGGCCGACCAACCCCATCGCCTCGCCCAGACCGCCGCTTCGCTGGTCACCGCCTGGCTGGTGATCCGGATATCGACCGTCTTCCTGGCCGAGACCGGCTGGGCGCGGCTGGTGGCAACAGCGACCTGGACTGTGGCGGCGCTCGACATCACCGGCCTGCTGGACGGCACCATCCACATCCTCGACCGCATCGGCGTCGATTTCGGTGACACCCGCGTCACCCTGCTGCTGCTGATCAAGGCCTTCGTCGCCTTGTCGCTCCTGCTGTGGCTGTCGGGAGCACTGTCGCGGCTGTTGGAAAAGCGCATCCTGGCGCTGCCAAACCTGACCCCCTCGGCCCAAGTGCTGTTCACCAAGGTCTCCAAGGTGACCCTGGTCACCTTGGGCGGGGTGATGGCGCTAAAAAGCGTCGGCATCGATTTGTCGGCCTTCGCCCTGTTATCCGGCGCTATCGGTTTGGGCGTCGGCTTTGGCCTGCAAAAGGTGGTGTCCAACCTGATCAGTGGCCTGATCCTGTTGCTCGACAAATCGATCAAACCGGGCGACGTGATCAGCGTCGGCGACAATTACGGCTGGATCCAATCGCTGGGGGCGCGTTACGTCTCGGTGCTGACCCGCGACGGCATCGAGCATCTGATCCCCAATGAGGAACTGATCACCCAGCGGGTGCAGAACTGGTCGTTCAGCCACGACCGCATCCGCCTGAAAATCCCGGTCGGCGTGGCCGGCGACACCGACCTCCATCAGGCGATGGCACTCTGCGTCGAGGCGGCCAAGGCGGCGCCGCGCATCCTGGCCGACCCACCCCCGGCCTGCCTGTTCATGGGCTTTGGCGCCAGCTCGCTCGATCTCGAAGTGCGCTGCTGGATTGACGACCCCAAGAACGGGGTCAGCGCCGCCAAGAGCGGCGTGCTGTTGGGGATCTGGGAGCGCTTTCGCGCCGCCGGTATCGAGGTGCCGCATCCCCAAAGCGACATCCATGTCCGCTCGCTGCCGCCAGATGTTGCCCCCAGACGGACGGGCAGCTAAAGTCCGCCCTTTCCGCCCATCCCCCGAGGGACATATGACCGACCGCGTCCTTATCGTCGATTTCGGCTCGCAGGTGACCCAATTGATCGCGCGCCGGGTGCGCGAAAGCGGCGTCTATTGTGAGATTCATCCGTACAACAAGGTCGATGCCGCCTCGCTGGCCGCTTTCGGACCCAAGGGCGTGATCCTGTCGGGCGGCCCCGCCTCTGTGACCGAACCGGGCAGCCCGCGCGCCGCCGAGGCCATTTTCGCTAGCGGTTTGCCAATCCTTGGCATCTGCTACGGCCAGCAGACCATGTGCGAGCAATTGGGCGGCAAGGTCGAACCGGGCGATCATCGCGAATTCGGCCGCGCCTATGTCGCCGTCGAGGACGATTGCGCCCTGTTCCACGGGGTATGGGCCAAGGGCGGGCGTGAGCAGGTGTGGATGAGCCACGGCGACCGCGTCACCCGCCTGCCTGAGGGCTTCCGCGTCGTCGGCACCTCGGAGGGCGCGCCCTTCGCCGCCATCGCCGACGACCAGCGCCATTACTACGCGGTGCAGTTCCACCCCGAGGTGGTCCACACCCCCCACGGCGCCCAATTGCTGAAGAACTTCACCCATGCCGTCTGCGGCTGCTCCGGCGACTGGACCATGGCTGCCTTCAAGACCCAGGCAATCGAGCGGGTGCGCGCCCAGGTCGGCAAGGGAAGGGTGATTTGTGGCCTGTCAGGGGGCGTCGATTCCTCGGTGGTGGCGGCCCTGATCCACGAGGCCATCGGCGACCAGCTCACCTGCGTCTTCGTCGATCACGGCCTGATGCGCCAAGCCGAGGCCGATCAGGTGGTGGCGGTGTTCCGCGACCGCTTCAACATCAATCTGGTCCACAGTGACGCCAGCGAGTTGTTCCTTGGCCGCCTGGCCGGGCAAACCGACCCCGAGACCAAGCGCAAGATCATCGGTGGCCTGTTCATCGACGTCTTCGAGGAAGAGGCCAAGCGGGTCGGCGGCGCCGATTTCCTGGCCCAGGGCACGCTCTACCCCGACGTCATCGAATCGGTGTCGGTGATCGGCGGCCCCTCGGTCACCATCAAGAGCCACCACAATGTCGGCGGCCTGCCAGCGCGGATGAACATGAAGCTGGTCGAGCCGCTGCGCGAATTGTTCAAGGACGAGGTCCGCGCCTTGGGCCGCGAATTGGGCCTGCCCGACGAAATGGTCGGCCGCCACCCCTTCCCCGGCCCCGGCCTAGCCATCCGCATCCCCGGCCAGGAAATCACCCGCGAACGCCTGGATTTGCTGCGCCGCGCCGACGCCATCTACCTGGAGGAAATCCGCAACGCCGGCCTCTACGACGCCATCTGGCAGGCCTTCGCCGTGCTGCTGCCGGTGCGCACTGTCGGCGTGATGGGCGATTCCCGCTCCTACGACTACGCCTTGGCGCTCCGGGCGGTGACCTCGACCGATGGCATGACGGCGGATTTCTATCCCTTCGACATGGCGTTTTTGGGCCGGGTGGCCAATCGGATTATCAACGAGGTGCGGGGGATCAATCGGGTGACGTATGACGTGACCAGCAAGCCGCCGGGGACGATCGAGTGGGAGTGAGGGGGCGGCGTTCTTAGCCGCGGGCCGTTCGGGAAGCTGATGCCGACATCAGTTGCCGTCACAAGATCATGATGCCCCTAAGTTAGCATCATGATCTTGCTTTATTGTTTGTCCCTCGCCGGGCGCAAACCTCCGGTTTGCTTGGCCTCAGCCTCAGCCTCAACTGCCACTGTCGCGGGACGATTCAACACGAAATCACCCCGCTCTAGCGCAACGTTTCTTCAGCCCAAGTGGCAAAGTCCACCAAGGCAGCCATGATCCGCCGGGCTTGTTCCATACGACCGATGCGAGGTCCGTACTCCACCTCGTCTTTGACCCCCAATATCGTGGAAAGCTGGTTGAACTGCTTCTGGGAGATTCTGTTGCCAAGCGCCGCGCGCAATAATGCTGGTGACGCAGCGTGATCCTGCTGGTTGGCCTTACCCTTGAATTTCGACGTCAGCGCATCGACGTAGGCGATCGCCGCGTTGACCGCCAGCGCACTGATCGGATTGCCGTTGGTACCGGGACCTGCCAACTCCATCGCATCCCGGGCCAACTGGAGAAAAGCGCGAGCGTTGGCCAAGCGACCATTGGTGAAATCGCTGTCCGTATCCTTGGCCGGGCCATGTTTGACCATCAATCGCGCTCCAACCGGGATGCCATGGTTTGCGGATCAGGCCCAATTAGGGGAAGTGCCTCACGGGTTAGATTAATCCACCAAGCGTCCCGACTTACGTTCAGGCGCTTGACATCCTCGGTGTCGAGGCCGACCACAGAAGCGGTGAAAAACAGCCGCTCGCCAGCCGCCGCAAGCCTTTCCCGCAAGCGGGTGATCGCGCTGTCATTGGCCTCGGGGCAGGTAACAACGCCAATGTCCACGTCACTGCCCGGAACATCTTCTCCCCGCGCAACGCTACCGTAAAGCCAGACGGCTAGAACCTCCTGATCAAGACCGGCAGCCGCATCTCGAACCGACTGTAGCACCGCGCTGAACCGCGCGGCCTCGGCCTCGAACAGCGCCTTGATGGCGACCGCTACGGGATGGGAGTTCTGGATGCGGTATAGCCAAGCCCGGCAAGAACCGATCTCCGTCACGACCTGGGCATCGACCAATGAATCGAGAACGGTGCGGACATTTTGAACCGCAACGCCCGAGCGCCGGGAAATTTCCGATGTCGTCAGCTCCCCGCCGTGACGCGCCAACTCGCGCATCACCCGGACGTGGTTGTACGAACCGAGGATGTTGCTGATGGGGAAGCGCAAGCAGCTTTGACGAGTCGGGCGGCGCATCGGGGGCCTAACGAACGGACAGTTACGTTCCTTATAGCGCTTTTCCATTCTATAGGGAACTTTTTTATTCCTCGCTCGATTGAGCGCTCAACCTGCCCCTAGGGTGGCCAAAACCCTCACCCCATTGCAAAAACCCGCATCACATTTGACCGCTCGTGACATTGCCGCCGCCCGTGGCTTCCCCTACCGTTTCGCCTCACTGGACCGAGTAGTTTCAAGGGGGCAAGCATGCGGATCGGCGGCAATGTGTTTGTGGTGACCGGGGCGGGGTCCGGCTTGGGGGCGGCGACGGCGCGGATGATCGTCGAGCACGGCGGTAAGGTGGTCGTGGTCGATCTCAACGCCGAGGCCGGGGGCAAAATCGCCGCCGAATTGGGCGCCTCCACCCGCTTCGTCAAGGCCGACGTCACCGACGAGGACAGCGCCCGGGTCGCCTTCGCCGCCGCCACCGAAATGGGCACCCTGCGTGGGCTGGTCAACTGCGCTGGCATCGCCCCGGCCGAGCGGGTGGTCGGGCGCGAGGGGCCGCACAGCCTGGCCAGCTTCAGCCGCACCATCGGCATCAATCTGATCGGCACCTTCAACATGATCCGCCTGGCTGCCGAGATCATGGCCAAGACCGAGCCGGAAGCCGATGGCGAACGCGGCGTGATCATCAGCACCGCCTCTGTGGCCGCCTTCGATGGCCAATTGGGCCAGGCCGCCTATTCCGCCTCCAAGGGCGGCGTGATGGCGATGACCCTGCCGATCGCCCGCGAACTCAGCCGTTCGGGCATCCGGGTGATGACCATCGCGCCCGGCATCATGGAAACCCCGATGATGCTGGGCATGCCCGAGGAGGTGCAGACCGCGCTGGGCAAGAGCATTCCTTTCCCATCCCGCATGGGCAAGCCGTCCGAGTACGCCGCCCTGGTCGAGCACATCGTCACCAATACCTATCTCAACGGCGAGGTCATCCGCCTGGATGGCGCCATCCGCATGGCCGCCAAGTAAGGAGAAGCCCATGTCCCAGGACCCGATCGTCATCGTTTCAGCCGCCCGCACCCCGATCGGCGGGTTTCAGGGTGATTTCGCCGCGTTGAGCGCGCCCCAGCTTGGCGGCGTTGCCGTCAAGGCGGCGGTCGAGCGGGCCGGCACCGCCCCCGACATGATCGATGAACTGCTGCTTGGCTGCGTGCTGCCGGCCGGCATCGGCCAGGCGCCAACGCGCCAAGCGGCCATCAATGCCGGCCTGCCGCTATCGGTCGGCTGCACCGGCATCGCCAAGGTATGCGGCTCGGGGATGAAGGCGGTGATGCTGGGCCACGATCTGCTGCTGGCCGGCGGGATCGAGGTCGTGGTGGCCGGTGGCATGGAATCCATGACCAACGCCCCCTATTTGCTACCCAAGGCGCGCGGCGGCTTGCGGCTCGGCCATGGCCAAGTGCACGACCACATGTTTTTTGACGGCCTGGAGGATGCCTATTTCGACCGAGGTCGGCTGATGGGCACCTTCGCCGAGGATTGCGCCAGCGCCTATGGCTTCAGCCGCGAGGAACAGGATGCCTACGCCATCCAGTCGACCACCAGGGCGCAGCAGGCGATCGCCTCTGGCGCCTTTGAGTGGGAGGTGGCCCCGGTCACCGTCTCGGGCCGCAAGGGCGATGTGTTGATCACCCAGGATGAGCAGCCGCCCAAGGCCCAGATCGACAAGATCCCCACCCTGAAGCCGGCCTTCAGCAAAACCGGCACGGTGACGGCGGCCAATTCCAGCTCGATTTCCGACGGCGCCGCCGCTTTGGTGCTGATGCGGCGTTCGAAGGCCGCCAAGCTGGGAGCCAAGCCGCTGGCGACGGTACTGGGCCACAGCAATCATGCCGGCGAACCCCGGCTGTTCCCCACCGCCCCGGTCGGCGCCATCACCAAGATCCTGGCCAAGACCGGCTGGGGCGCCGATGCGGTCGATCTGTGGGAAATCAACGAGGCCTTCGCCGTGGTCACCATGGCCGCCATCCGCGACCACAAGCTGGATGCCGCCAAGGTCAATATCCATGGTGGCGCCTGCGCGCTTGGCCACCCGATCGGCGCTTCGGGGGCGCGCATCCTGGTCAGCCTGATCGGCGGGCTGAGGAAGACCGGCGGCAAGCGCGGTATCGCCAGCCTGTGCATCGGCGGCGGCGAAGCCACCGCCATCGCCATTGAAATGTGCTGAGGGGGGTACGGCGATGATTCTCACCAGCGAACAAGAAATGATCCAGGACACCATGCGCGCCTTCGCCCGGGAGCGCCTGGCCCCCTTCGCCGCCGCCTGGGACAAGGCCCACACCTTCCCCGCCGACGCGCTCAGGCAATTGGGCGAATTAGGCGCCATGGGGATGGTAATTCCCGAGGAATGGGGCGGTGCCGGCATGGATTATATGTCGATGGTCCTAACGCTGGAGGAGATCGCCGCCGGCGATGGCGCCACCTCGACCATCGTCAGTGTGCAGAACTCGCTGGCCTGCGGCATCACCTACAAATACGGCACCACCGAGCAGAAGGAGACCTGGCTGCGACCGCTGGCGCGGGGCGAAAAGCTCGGCTGCTTCTGTCTGACCGAGCCCCATACCGGCTCGGACGCCGCCGCCATCACCTGCCGGGCCACCCGTGACGGCGACCATTTCGTCCTCAACGGGGTCAAGCAATTCATCACCACCGGCAAATACGCCGACGTCGCCATCGTGCTGGCGGTGACCGATAAATCGGCCGGCAAGAAGGGTATCTCGTGCTTCCTGGTGCCGACCGCTACGCCCGGCTACATCGTCGCCCGCATTGAGGACAAGATGGGCCAGCACGCCTCGGACACCGCCCAGATCGTGTTCGAGGATTGCCGGGTGCCGGCCACCGCCCTGCTCGGCCAGGAGGGCGAGGGCTACAAGATCGCCCTGTCCAACCTGGAGGCCGGGCGCATCGGCATCGCCGCTCAATCGATCGGCATGGCGCGCGCCGCCTACGAGGCGGCTCTGCGCTACGCCAAGGAGCGCGTCACCTTCGGCGTGCCGATCATCGAGCATCAGGCGGTGGCCTTCCGTCTGGCCGATATGGCCACCCAACTGGACGCCGGCAGGCTGATGGTCTGGCGCGCCGCCACCCTCAAGGATGCCGGCAAGCCCTGCCTCAAAGAGGCCTCGATGGCCAAGGTGTTCGCCTCGGAAATGGCCGAAAAGGTCTGCTCCGACGCCATCCAGGTGCATGGCGGCTGCGGCTATATCAGTGACTTTCCGGTTGAACGGATTTACCGTGATGTGCGTATCTCGCAAATCTACGAGGGCGCCAACGACATTCAGCGGATCGTTATCGCGCGCGCGCTCGCGGCGGAGTGATAGAAGTGGGGCCATTGCACGGGGTCAAGATCGTCGAGATCGCGGCGCTGGGTCCGGCGCCGATGGGGGCGATGATTCTGGCCGATCTGGGCGCCGAGGTATTGCGCATCGAGCGCAAGGCCTCGGCCAGTGGACGTCCGACCGCCGATCTGTTCGACCCGTCCATCGACATCCTCAACCGCAATCGCCGGGTGGTGGCGCTGGATTTGAAGAAGCCGGAAGCCATCCAGGCGGTGCTGAGCCTGGTTGCGGGCGCCGATGGCCTGATCGAAGGCTTTCGCCCCGGCGTGATGGAACGCCTGGGCCTGGGGCCCGATCCTTGTCTGGCCGCCAATCCCCGGCTGGTCTACGGCCGGATGACCGGCTGGGGTCAGACCGGGCCGCTGGCGAACTCGGTCGGCCATGATATCAACTACCTGTCGCTGTCGGGCGCGCTGCATGCCATCGGCGAGGCCGGCGGCAAGCCGATCGCGCCCTTGAATCTGGTGGCCGATTGCGGCGGCGGCGCCATGCTGTTGGCAGTGGGAATGCTGGCGGCGATCATCGAGGCGCGGGGATCTGGACAAGGCCAGGTGGTCGATGTGGCGATGACCGACGGTTCGGCGCTGCTAATGTCGATGATGTATACCCTGAAAGCCATGGGCCAATGGCGGCAGGAGCGCGGCGCCAACCTGCTGGATGGCGGCGCCCATTTCTATGACACCTACCAATGCGCCGATGGCAAATGGATTTCGGTCGGCGCCATCGAGCCGCAATTCTACGCGGCCCTCTTGGACAAGACCGGAATCACCGATCCCGCCTTTACCGCCCAGTGGGACCGCCCGCGCTGGCCCGAGCTGAAGAAAAAGCTGCAAGCCATCATCCGCACCCGTGATCGCGACGAGTGGTGCGCCCTGATGGAAGGCTCGGATGCCTGCGTCGCCCCGGTGCTGGATATGGACGAGGCGCCCCGCCACCCCCACAACCAGGCCCGCGCCACCTTCATCGACATTGACGGAACCATCCAGCCGGCGCCCGCACCGCGCTTCAGCCGTACCGCGCCGGCTCGCCCCCGCCCCCCAGTGGTGGGCGGCGACAGCAAAGCGGTGCTGGCCGATTGGGGCTTTGGCGAGGAGGAATTGACCAAACTCGGCGCCGTCGGCGCCCTATAAAAACGTCGCCGAAAAACAGGCGGCAAACCGAAAAACACAGGGAGGGGACAAAGATGGCCTTCAACGAGAAATTTCAGGCGAAACGCTTAAGCGCTGACGATGCTGTTCAACTGGTGAAGACCGGCGACACTATCGTCGTCCCGACCGGCGCCTGCGAGCCGCCTGAATTGCTGAAAGCGTTGTCGGCCCAGCGCCGTGACTTTCAGGACGTCAAGGTGGCGCAGATTCTGCCGCTGACCAAATACGATTACTTCGACCTGGAAACCGCCCACCACGTCCGCCACATCGCCTATTTCTTCGGGCCGGCATCGCGACCGGGCGGCCAGGAGGGATGGACCGATTACGTGCCTGCCTTCTTCTCGGAACTGCCCGGCCTGATCCGCCAGGGCCTGACCCCGGCCGACGTGGTGTTCAGCCTGGCCTCGCCAATGGACCAGCACGGCTATTTCTCGCTCGGACTGGCCGCCGACTACACCATGGCGGCGATCAGCAAGGCCCGCGCCATCGTGCTGGAGGTTAATCCCAACGTGCCGTTCTCGCTGGGGAATTGCCACGTCCACATTTCGCAAGTGACCGCCGTGGTCGAGAATGACAGCCCGGTGCCCGAGGTCGGCCTGCCCCGCATCGGCCCGGTGCAGGAGGCCATAGGCAAATACGTCGCCGACATGGTGCCCAATGGCGCCACTCTGCAAATCGGCTATGGCGGCATTCCCGACGCGGTGGTGATGCAACTCGCCCACAAGCGCGATCTGGGCGTCCACACCGAAATGCTGGGCGACGGCATCCTGACCCTGATCGAAGCCGGGGCGGTGACCAACGCCAAAAAGAACTACCAGCCGGGCAAGATGGTCGCCACCTTCGCGCTGGGCTCGAAGAAGCTCTACCAGTTCATGGACCGCAACCCGGCCTTCGAGCTGCACCCGTCAGATATCATCAACGACCCCTACCTGGCCGGGCAGAACGACAATCTGCACACCATCAATGCCACCATGCAGGTGGATTTGATCGGCCAGTGCGGCTCGGAAAGCCTTGGCTTTACCCCGGTATCCGGCACTGGCGGTCAGGCCGATTTCGTTCGCGCCGCCAACCGCTCCAACGGCGGCAAGTCGTTCATCGTGCTGCCATCGGGGGCCAAGGACAACACCATCTCGCGCATCGTGCCGACGCTGACCCCTGGCACCCATGTCAGCACCAGCAAGAACGACGTCAATTACGTGGTGACCGAATACGGCGTCGCCCAGTTGCGCGGCAAGACCGCCAAGCAGCGGGCCGAGGCGCTGATCGCCATTGCCCATCCCGATTTCCGCGCCGAATTGAAGGAAGGCGCGCGGAAAATGAACCTGCTCTGAGACGAGGACATTGATGACCCGCGAAAGCATGAAATTCGATTTGGTGGTGGTCGGTGCCGGCCCCTCTGGCTTGGCCGCCGCCATCCGCGCCAAGCAGCTTGATCCCGATTTGGCCATTTGCGTGGTCGAGAAGGGCTCGGAGGTCGGCGCCCATCTGCTGTCGGGGGCCATCTTCGAACCTCAGGTGCTGGACGATTTGCTGCCCGATTGGCGGGAGAGCGGCGCCCCGCTGGTGACCAAGGCCAGCGAGGATTCTTTCTTCTTCCTGACCGAGACCAAGGCCTTCGGGCTGCCGGTTCCGCCCTCGATGCACAACGAGGGCAATTACATCATCTCGCTCGGCAATCTGTGTCGCTGGCTGGCGACCCGGGCCGAGGCATTGGGCATCGGCATCTTCCCCGGCTTCGCGGCGGCGGAAGTTCTGTACGACCAGAACGGCACGGTGGTTGGCATCGCCACCGGCGACATGGGGATCGGCAAGGACGGCCAGCCCACCGCCACCCACACCCCCGGAATCGAGTTGCACGCCCGCCAGACCATCATCGCCGAAGGCTGTCGCGGCTCGCTGGCGGAAAGCCTGATCGCCCGCTTTGACCTGCGCAAGGATTGCGATCCCCAGACCTATGCTCTGGGCATCAAGGAATTGTGGGAGATCGACCCGGCCAAGCATTCTCCCGGCCGCATCGTCCACAGCGTCGGCTGGCCGATGAAGCCGGATTCCTATGGCGGCTCGTTCGTCTATCATCTGGAGGACAACCAGATATCGATCGGCATGGTGATCGGACTGGGCTATGCCAACCCGTTCCTGTCGCCCTTCGACGAGTTCCAGCGCTTCAAGACCCACCCCACCATCCGCCCACTTTTAGAGGGCGGCCGGCGAATCGCCTACGGGGCGCGGGCCATTGCCGCCGGAGGCATCCAATCCCTGCCGAAACTGACTTTCCCCGGCGGCGTGCTGGTGGGCGACAGCGCCGGCTTCCTCAACCTGCCCAAGATCAAGGGCAACCACGCAGCACTCCGCTCTGGGATGCTGGCCGCCGAGGCGGTGGTGGACACGCTCAAGGGCGAGGGCGCCGAGGCGATTTCCTATTCGACCGCCTTCACCGCCAGCCCCTTGCACCGCGAGTTGGTGCTGGCCCGCAACATCAAGCCCTCGTTCAGTTGGGGGCTGTATGCGGCCATGGCCTATTCCGGCCTCGATACCTACGTGCTGCGCGGCCGGGCGCCGTGGACCCTGCACCACAAGGCCGACCACACCAAACTGAAGACCGCCGCCGAGTGCCGCCCGATCGCCTACCCCAAGCCGGACGGGGTGATCGGTTTCGACAAGCCCAGCTCGGTCTATCTGTCCAACGCCAATCACGAGGAAAACCAGCCCTGCCATTTGCGGCTGAAGGCGCCTTCGATTCCGATCGCGGTCAACCTGCCCCTCTACGCTTCCCCCGAGCAGCGCTATTGCCCGGCCGGGGTCTACGAAATCGTCACCGAGGCGCCGGGTCCGAGGTTGCAGATCAACGCCCAGAACTGCCTGCACTGCAAAACCTGCGACATCAAGGACCCCACCCAGAACATCACCTGGACCGTCCCGGAAGGTGGCGGCGGACCCAATTATCCGAATATGTAGGAATTTTGCGGGTGGCAATCGGGGGGAAAGGTGGGGCACAATCGCCCCGCCGCCCCCACCGGAGTCTCCCCGATATGACCTACAATTCCCAATTCGCCGAAGCGATCGAGCGTACCGAGCGTCTGGGCCTGGGCGCCATTCCCTATCACCCGCGCGGCGACCGGCTGCTGACGCCCAAGGCGATGGAGTCCTTGCGCGAGGTGGTGGCGCCCCGTCTTCAGGCGATTCCCGTCGAGCAATGGACCGACCATTGTTTCGCCATCCATGCCACCATCGCCCAAGCCGCTACCGAAGGGTTGGGCGTGCCAGCTTACCTGACCATCGGTGATGTCCGCAGCGAGGGCAAATGGCTGTGCAACGCCGATGAGGCGACCATCGTCGAGTTATTGAAGATGGGTCCCCAGCATGGCGGCGCCGTGCGTTTGCACGCCTGGATCACCCTGCCGACCATGGAAATCATCGACCTCACCCTGCCGACTTCGATTGGCTTGCAAGAGAACATCCCCGATCTGGTCGGGTCGGTGGTCATCAAGCATGTCGATGAACTGACCGGCGGCATCTCCTATCGCCCGCTGATCGTCGGCAACGAATTCCTCCGCCGCATCGGCGCGCTGCTGGAGGAGTGACGAGCCTTCATTGTCATCCCGACAGAGCGGAGCGACGAGGGATCATTCACCCGAGACGTCCGCCGCTGTCGCGTGAAAGATCCCTCTCTGCGCTCGGGATGACAGTTTCGGTTTAGCGCTTCGCCTGCTGGTTGGCCTGGCGGGCCGCCTCCATGAACTCCGCCAGCCGTCGGGTGCCGTCGTCGCCAAGCTTTTTTGCCAGCGCCGCCGCTACTTTGGGCTGAGTGGCAGCCTTGAAGGCCTCGCGCTCGGCCGGAGAGGGGACGGCAACATCGATGTGGAGGCCGAGACCGGCGACGCCGCGATCCGACCGGTCGAGACGGGCGCTCAACGCCCGCCCGGCCAGCACCGCCTCGCGCGCGGCCTGGCGCACCGCCCCCTGATCGGCCAGCGACAATCCCTCGAAGGCGGCGCGATTGTAAATCCAGACATAGGGCGCGTAGAGGTGCCCGGTCAGGGTGGCATGGCTCTGAATCTGGTAATAGCGCCGCGCCAGCACCACCGAAGCCGGGTTGGTTTGGCCGTCGATAATCCCGGCCTCAAGCGCGGGAAGCTCTTCACGCGAAGAGACTTTGACCGGAACCGCGCCAAGCCCGGTAATCATCGCGTCCAGCACGTCATACCCAGGAATAGCCCTGATCTTGAGGCCCGTCATGTCGGCGGGCGAATGGACCGGCCGGCGCGAATTGGTGATGAGGTGCATGCCGCCAGCATCGGCGAAGCCCAGCACCACCAGGCCAACGCTTTTCTCAATGTCGGCAGCCAACGCCCGGCCGAACGGGCCGTCATAGAGTAGAATGGCAGCTTCTGGGCTATCGAGGGCGAACGGCATCGCCGTTACCGCCAGCGAGGGATAGAGCGGCGCCAGACCGGCGACACTGATCAGCGCCGAATGGATCACCCCATTGGCCACCAGCTTGGCCATGTCTCGATTACCGCCAAGTTGTTCCTCGGGGAAAATGCCGACCCTCAGCCTGCCGTCGCTCAACTCGGCCACCCGATGTCGAAATGTCGAGGCGGCTGCAGCGGCGGGATCGACACTGGAATCCTGGCGCTGGGCATGGGCGAGATAGATATCCGCCGCTTGAGCCAACGGTGCGCTGAACAGGACCAGCAGGACGAGGGCGGTCAGAACGCGGAGCATGGCCTATTTCTCGTTGAAGCGAAGCGTGAACTCAGCCCGTGCCGGATCGGCCGCGTTGGCCTGGGCGCGGTTGAGCAGCAGGCGGCAGGCCAAATCGTCCGGATAGCGAGCCAGGTAGCGGCGGAAAGCCGGGATCGCGGTGGCCCACTCGCCATCGACATAGGGGCCATAGGCCTCGACCCAAGCCGCGACGCGCGCCAAATCGGCAGGACTGGCGGCGTCGGGGCCGTCGCCGGCCGCACCGACCAATTCGTAGAGCAGCACGGCACCCGACGTGCCGGATGCCACCACCGGCCCCAAGGGACGGAACACGAAGCGGTCGTTGACCGCATCTTCGACGGAACCGGTCACCAGCATTTCGGTGCCGAATCGCTTGTTCAGGGCCTCGACCCGCGAGGCCAGATTCACCGCCGCCCCCATGGCGGTATATTGCATGCGGTCGCGACAGCCGACATTACCCACCACCGCCGAGCCGCTGTGAAGGCCGAAGCGGGTTGGCAGCGGTTGCTGGTTGGCGGCAACCAGATCGGCGTTGACTTGGGCGATAGCGGTGCGGCACGCCAGCAGAGCGCGGCAGGCGTTGGCGATATGGTCGGCATCCCGCTGCGGCGCGTTCCACAGTGCCATCACTGCGTCGCCAATGAATTTATCGATGGTGCCGTCATGGGCGCCGATGGCCCCGGAAATGGCCTCCAGATAGACCGACAACTGGCGCAGCAGGTCTTCAGGCGGCAGGTCCTCGCTGGTGCGAGTGAAGCCGGCAATGTCCGAAAACAAGATGGTCAATTGGCGACGTTCACCGCCGATGGCGGTGCCGATCCCCGAGGCGACGATGCCCTTGACGATACCCTTGGGGACATAGGCAGCGAAGCTGCGCAAGGCCGTCTTCATGGTGGCCACCGCCTCAGATAGCGTCTGGATTTCCACCACCGCCGAGCTAATCTTGACCTCGCCCTCCAAATGGAGCTGGCGGACTTGCTCGGTTTCCCTCGTTAGCGCCTGGATCGGCTTGGTCAGCAGGCGCGATACCCACACCACTGCGAGACTGGACAGCAACAAGAAGGCGATGCCGATTACCACGATGCGGATGCTGGCGCGCCGCAGCGGACCGACGAAATCGCGCTCGGCGGCGATCACGCCGATAGTCCAATCCTTGCCGAATTCCTCGGGCAGATGGGTGAAAGTGACCAGATATCCGTCGCCATCGGGACCCAGGGCGGCCCGGAAGCGGTCACCGGCACCCTCATTGCGGCGCTTGACGGCGCCGGCCAACACCGGGTCGGGGAAGTCCACCGCCCGCATCACCTGCAATTCGGCCCCCTCCTGAATCAGGGCGCGCTCCGGCTCGGGATGGCCAAGCAGGCGCTGATCGCTGTCCAGGATGAACACCACCCCGTTCTCGCCGACCCGATGTTCGGCCAGCACCCGCGACAGCGTGGCGGTCGAGAGGTCGGCGCCGAACACCGCCATCACCTGGCCATCGTCGGTGGCCAATTGCCGCGACAGGGTCAAACCCGGTCGTCCAACGCTGGAAAAGACGTGCAGGCCCGAGGTGGCGATGCCGGTGGTTCCCAGCGCAGCGGTGTACCAGGTGCGTGGCCGGGGATCGTAGGACGCCTTGGGCGCCCGCTCCACGCCCACCACCTCGCCCCATTTGGCAATATAGATCCAGCTATCGACCAGCTCGCCATCGATGGTGTCGATAATGCGAAGCGCATAGCGGGCGGTCGGCGGCGGGTGGCGATCCTTGAGCGTCGTGCCGGAATCCGGCGCTGGCACCCGGATCACCTCATAGAAGGCGCCATCGCGGGCGAAACCATAGAACAGGGCGTAAAGCTCGGGGAATTGCTCCAGTTCATCGACCAGCGGCCGCAGCCCGTCGGCCCGACGAATGCCATCGCGCTCGGCCTTGCCGAAGGCCACCGACAGATCGACCACCCTCGCCATCGGCCCCAGCAACGAGCGCACCCCGGCCACCACATCCTTGGTGGCGCCGTCCATCGCCGATTCGGCCAGTTGCACCGCCAGCACCGAGTTCTGGCGGTACAGCACGCCGGTCATCACTGCGGTAAGCGGCAGCATGACGCACATGAACATGACCGCAATACCGACCCTGAGCCGGACACGGAAGATATTGTTGCCCACCGCCCCCCCTATTCGGTCGGTTCCGGACCATGGATATAACACAGGACCGCCCCCCCCGGCGCGGTCGAATGTCCAAATTATTTCAACGGAACACCCCAGGGCGCGCGGAGATGGCCGGCATGGGCCAGCGCGGTGACCAATTGGCCGTCATGGTAGGCGATTTCACTGACCAGGCTGGCGGCGAGATCCATCTCGGTCCAAGCGGCCAGCACGTCACCACCGTCGCCGATAGCGCGTTCGATGTTTTCAAGGTCGAGCAAAAGTTCCCGGTGGGAGGCCAGATGCGCGTTGACCTCGTCTGTGCGGATCAAGGCGCCGGCCTGACGCATCATCGCGGTCTCTTCCTCGAAATGAACGGAAAAGAGGTCGCGTAGGCACCCGAGGATGTCGGCGAGATCCGTTCGAGCGACATTGCTCCGCGCCGCTTGATCGAGCCGGGCGGCAAAAGTGAGAAGCCTTCGATGCTGGTCGTCGAGACGATCAACGCCCAACAGGTACGACTCGCTCCATTCCAGTCCGTTAAACACCGTGCAGTCCCCCCCAAAAGCCACCCGTTTCAACCTACCGGCGGTTTAACCTAAAGAATAATTCAGCAAGTTCTTTCGAATATCCCCATTTGGGGACAGGCGAGCCGCCCGGACCGTGGATATATGCACAGCGACGCGTAACGGGCGGGGGCGGCCGCGGCGGGAGACGGGGCGAAAGAAATGGCGATTTTCTGGCGAGACGCGATGTCTGTCGGCATTCCGGAACTGGATGCCGATCACAAAAAGCTGCTCGCCCTGATCAACGGAACTGAGAAGGCGATCAACAATTCGGACGACGCCCTGCTGCGCGGCGTGCTGGGGGACCTCGCCTCCTATTTCGACGCCCATTTCAAGCGCGAAGAGGCGATCTTCACCGCCCTTAAAGTTCCCGGCTGGGACGCGCATAAGAAGCAGCACGAGGCCATGGCCAGCAAGGCCCGCCTGATCCGCGAGAAGGTGTTATCCTGTCCCGGCGCCGAGGACCGGCGCAAGCTGGCCGGGGTGGTCGTCACCATGCTCAATGACTGGCTGCTCAATCATGTCTTCAAAGAGGACATGAAGGTAAAACCTTACGTCCGCATCAAGGTACAACGCGCTGACGACGGGATCGGTCTCGATCCTGCGGCCGAGCGGCCTGCGCCCAGGGACCGCAATCGCGACATCACCTATTCCTTGCCGCCCCACCTGGCCCATTTGCTGAAGCGCATCGAATACGAGTCCGAGAAGCTTCCCCCGCCCCGAGCCGGATTCAATACATTTGAACAATTCTGCACTGCGGCGATCTGCCGCCGTATCGACCGGGTGATCACCTTCTTCCACCGCACCAATCCCGAGGTGTCGCGCCCGCTGCCGCCCAATTTCCTGCTGTCGCCGCTCTTTGCCGAGAAGTTCCATCTGGCCATCGCGAAGCTGATCCTGCCCGCCATTCACGACAGCCGGCAGGTGCGCATGCTGGCGACCAGCTTCGACTGGGCCAATGCCGACACCGACAGCTTCTGGGATTTTGTACCGCCGCTGTTGAAGACCAACATTCTCGACACCTGGACGGCGAGTTGGGACGACCTCAGACTGGTCGAGACCAAGCGCGAGGACGGCAGCCGGGTCCTCCAAGTCAAGGAACCGACCAAACAGCTCCGTGACATGCTGGCGCCCACCGAGCCCGAGGATTACGACCTACCCCGTGTCGGCAATCGCGAGATCGAAATCTTCAAGTCTCTGCTCGACCCCTCAAACGATTGGTGGGCGCGGCTCAACAAGCTGTGGCAAACCATCCATGATCTCTATGAGCAGGAAAAGGAGCCGCGCGTCTTCCAACAGAAGGCGCGCGAGGGCGCTCTGCGCGATGGCCTGCTCAACGCCTTCCAGAATTTCCCCGATCAGTGGGGCGACTTCGTCATCTTGACCTGCTATCGGGTCTTCCCGCGCATCAACTCCCACTTCCTGCACCAGTTCAGCACCAATCTGGGCCGCAGCGAGCAGGAGCGGGAAGCCCACATGCCCTACCTGATCCGCACGCTACGTCAGGTGCGCGAGCACCCCAACATCCAGGCCATGGAGCGCGAAGCAACAGCGGAATGGGAGGCGCAGGAACTGGCGCTACGCAAGTTCTTCAAAGAGACGCCCCCCAGCGATCAGGGCTATTAGGCTCTTCGCGCCGGTTCGGCGAGGCGGCCAAAGTCAACCATGTCCGAGGTACGGATATGGTCGATCAGCCAGAACTTCAGGTAATCCATCGACAGGGCTGCCAGGCCACGTTGGTCATAGGCTTCGAGCAGATCGTCGAGCCGCTCTAGCAACTCGGCATGATGGACGCGGTGCTCCAGCGTCGCCACCTCGTCGGCCTGTTCCAGTTGGCTTTCCTCGTCGGCGAAGTGTCGCTTGGCGAAGAGAGAGAAATTGCCGAGCCGTGTCCGAATCTCATCGGCAGGCAGACCGTCCTGGCCGGCGAGGTGAATGTCATTGAGGATGCGCACCAATTGGCGATGCTGGGCGTCCACCCAGGGAACTCCAACCAGGAGGTCGTCACTCCAGGTGGCCAGGGCGCCGATCTCGCCGGATATGCCCTCGTGGTAATGGCTGTCATAGACGAATTCGTGATCGAACATCACCCGCTCGATCAAATCGAGGACACCATAGAAATCGATGGCGGCGGGATCGATTCGGGCCAAAAGGGCATCGATCTCGGCGGTGATCAGACGATGCTGCTGGCAATGATGATCCGCGTTGGCGATGTCGGCGCCGCGGATGATCACTTCCTCCTGACCGAAATGGGTCACGATCTCCTCGCGGAAGGCCCGCGCCTTGGCGATGAAGGCCGCGCCCTTGTTCAGGCGCGCCGCCTCGGTGAGATCGAGCAGCAGGCTGAAAAGCTTTTCGTGATAATGGTCGATGACCGAATTGCCGGTCGGCGGCACGAAGCCGCAGGGCGTGAATACCATAACGCTGCCTTGAATTCTCGATTGCCGACCATTTTAGCAAGTGGAGAGCGGCAATTCCCACCGAAATCCTGACTCTGTCCTATTCGTCATCCAGCAGCCCGGTCGGCAGCCCATCGAAGCTGGTGAGGTTCTTTTCCCGCCAATAGGCCGTGACGCCCTCATCGCCCTTCCGCTCGGCCCACTCAACCAGGGCTTGGCGCTGCCCCTTGGTCTCCAGCAGGGGAACCGCCATTCCGCACGAGGTGATGATGCTCTCGACCTCGACCACCACAATCTGCCGTTTCCCGGCATAGGCGGGAAAGTGACGGTCAAGCTCGGCCCAATCCCCGTCGCGCCGATGCACCGCCCGACCACGCCCGTACAGGCGCAGAATCATCGGCGCCCCGGTGAAAGCGCAGAACATCAGGGTGATGCGCCCATTCTGGCGCAGATGCGCCGCCGTCTCGTTGCCGCTTCCGGTCAGGTTGAGGAAGGCGACTCGGTGAGGATCAAGAATGACGAAGCAGCCATCCAGCCCCTTGGGGCTAAGATTGATGCGCCCCTGCTCAGGCGCGGTGGCAACGAAAAACATCGGTTGGGCGCGGATGAAATCGGCAAGGTCATCGGTGATGGATTGGTGTGGCTTGGCCATGCCGATGTCACACTCCCCGCATCGCCATCAGATGGGACTTGAAGCGCATATCGACGCCAATAACATGCTCGACCAAGGCCATGAAGGCGGTTTGCACCGCCCGGCGCAAATCGAGTGGCTCCCGTCCGGCGGCGCGGGCGTCGGAGATCTCGGAGATGCTGTCCAGCAATGCCCGATGTTCGGCTCGGTGCTCCTCCAGCCCTGGGTAATTGGCTCGCTCCAGCACGGCCTCCTCGTCCTGGAAATGCTCTACCAGCGCCAGATAGAAGTCGTGGTAGAAGGCCGCCAAAGCCTCAAGCCCAGCGCCCTGGTCGATGGCAGCGAGCACGCGCTCAACCTCGCGGAAGAATTGCTGGTGCTGTTCGTCGATAAGTGGATCACCCACCGAAAAACAGTCCCGCCAAACCACAGCTTCACGCGCCATCCCAAACTCCCGCCCCTTAGCTGGGAGCAAGAATTACATGTTTCCGCCCCGTCTCAAAGCCGCGCGTAACCAAATCTTACACGTTGAAAAGGAAATGGAAAATATCGCCGTCCTGGACCAGGTATTCCTTGCCCTCCAGGCGCATCTTCCCGGTTTCCTTGGCGCCAGCCTCGCCGCCGCAGGCGATAAAATCATCGGTCGAGATGGTTTCAGCCCGGATGAATCCCCGTTCAAAATCGGTGTGAATGGCGCCGGCCGCCTGGGGCGCCTTGGCGCCCTTGGGCACGGTCCAGGCGTGGGCCTCCTTGGGGCCGATGGTGAAGAAGGTCACCAGATGCAGCAGGTCGTAGCCGGCGCGAATGACCCGGGCCAGGCCGGTCTCCTCCAGACCGATGGCTTCAAGGAATTCTCGGCGCTCGGCATCGCTGCCCAATTGGGCCACCTCGGCTTCGATTGCCGCCGAGATCACGACCACGCGGGCGTCCTGGTTGGCGGCCATCTCCGCCACCTTGGCCGAGAAGGCATTGCCGGTGGAGGCCGATTCCTCATCGACGTTGCAGGCGTAAAGCACCGGCTTGACCGTCAGCAGGCCGAGCTGACGCACCTGGCGGCGCTCCTCTTCGTCGGTGAAGATCACCGTGCGGGCCGGCTTGCCGTCGCGCAAGGCGGCCAGGATCGGGGCCATCACATCGACCTGGGCCTTGGCCTCCTTGTCGCCGCCCTTGGCCTTCTTCTCCAGGGGCACGATGCGCCGTTCCAGGGAATCGAGGTCGGACAGCATCAACTCGGTCTCGATGATTTCGGCGTCGCGCACCGGATCGACCGCGCCCTCGACATGGGTGATGTCAGAATCCTCGAAGCAGCGCAGCACATGGACGATGGCGTCGCATTCGCGGATGTTGGCAAGGAACTGATTGCCCAGGCCTTCGCCCTTGGAGGCACCGCGCACCAAACCGGCGATATCGACGAATTCCAACTGGGTTGGAATGATCTTGGCCGATTTGGCCGCGACGGCCAGCTTTTCCAAGCGGGGGTCGGGCACCGCCACCCGGCCGACATTGGGCTCGATGGTGCAGAACGGATAATTTGCCGCCTGGGCCGCCGCCGTCTGAGTCAAGGCGTTGAACAGCGTGCTTTTGCCGACATTGGGCAGGCCGACGATGCCGCAATTGAAACCCATGGAATTTGCCTCGCTGCTTTCAGCCTGGAATCTTGGGTGGACTATCCGCCGGC
>Ga0316222_1001723_pt1 | contig 25517 bp, 19 predicted proteins | sample TBH18011metaG_FD_206008 | JGI IMG/M metagenome (GOLD analysis project Ga0316222, IMG submission 206008) | Freshwater microbial communities from Trout Bog Lake, Wisconsin, USA - TBH18011 | ecosystem: Environmental > Aquatic > Freshwater > Lake > Hypolimnion/Profundal zone | place: USA: Wisconsin... | reverse complement strand
CGCGGACATGAACAGCACGTAGCGGTTGGCCAGCGGCGCAATGTCCATAACCTTATCCTCCAGATGAAGGCGCAATTCACCACCATCTCCATCCCTCCAGTCGGCATTCAGATACAGTACCGATGACACCGTACGCCGGTCTTCATCCCTGAAGCGGTCCAGATGTTTTTGATAAAAAGCACCTTCGGGATAAAACGCAAAATGTTGCTCAGAGTCCTGCAAGCCAAGATACAGCTGCCGATTAAAATATCGAAGCAGCAATTCCATTTGCTCCAGATAGTCATCGCCAGAAGCGGACATTCCGGTTTCGAGCCAGCGTATCTGATCGCTGCGTATCGTTTTTTCCACTACAAGCTGGTCAGAGCGACCGATTCCGGCTTGCTTTAACAATCCGAGCTGATGCTGGGTGCAGCATTCAAGCGCCAGTTGCACAATAAGTTCAGGGTCAAAAAAATCATCGAGTACGGTCCAGCCCTGAGTGGTCAGATCATTGACAATTTTTTCGCGGTGCGGCTCCAGATTCATTTTCATTCAAATTACTCAAAGGGGTTGCGGCAGGTTGATAGAACTGATCGGTGCCAAGATAGGCAGTGTTACATGTGAATACAATTTAATCAGGCAAAGGTTGTCATCTTAATTGGTTTGGGGCATGATTGCGGCACATAATAGTTGCCAATGATAAATATCCATAAAATTATAATCAGGAGACCAACATGACAGTTTCACAGATCCTCGCCAAAGAGCACATCGTGGCCGGTGCGGGCTTCAATCGCTGGCTGGTGCCGCCGGCAGCTCTGGCAATTCATTTATGCATCGGTATGGCTTACGGCTTTTCGGTATTCTGGCTGCCGCTCACGCGCGCCATCGGCATTACCAGTTCCGTCGCCTGTCCCAAGGATATCGGTTTTTTTGCTGAAATCTTTTCCACTACCTGCGACTGGAAGATGACCTCTCTGGTCGTGATGTTCCAACTGTTTTTCATTTTTCTGGGCTGCTCTGCGGCATTGCTGGGCGGTTGGCTGGAACATGCCGGTCCGCGCAAGGCCGGCGTGGTGTCGGCACTGTGCTGGTGTGGCGGTCTGACGATTTCGGCGCTCGGTGTGTATGTGCACCAGATCTGGCTGTTGTGGCTGGGCGCCGGTGTGATCGGTGGTATCGGACTCGGGTTGGGCTATATCTCGCCGGTGTCGACGCTGATCAAATGGTTTCCGGACCGGCGCGGTATGGCCACCGGCATGGCGATTATGGGTTTTGGTGGTGGCGCCATGGTTGGCGCACCACTGGCTGACTGGCTCATGCGTCATTACGCCAGCGCCAGTTCGGTCGGCGTATGGGAAACCTTTCTGACCATGGCAGCGATTTATTTTGTGTTCATGATGGGTGGGGCTTTTGCCTACCGGATTCCGGCCACCGGCTGGAAACCGGAAGGCTGGATTGCACCGACGCCCAAAGATGGCAACACCATGATCACGCACAGTCATGTGCACGTTTCCAAAGCGTGGAAAACCAGACAGTTCTGGCTGATCTGGGCGGTGCTGTGCCTGAACGTAACGGCCGGTATCGGCATTCTCGGCATGGCTTCACCCTTGCTGCAGGAAATGTTCGGCGGACATTTGATTGGCATTGACCTCGGCTTCAATGATCTGAGCCTGGCGCAGAAAGCCCAGATCGCCACCATTGCAGCCGGCTTCACCGGTCTGCTGTCGCTGTTTAATATCGGTGGTCGTTTTTTCTGGGCGTCGCTGTCCGACCGGATCGGTCGCAAGATGACTTATTTCGCGTTTTTTACTATCGGCTTTATTCTGTATGCATCGATACCCGCGATCGGAAAAGGTGGGCACCTGGCGTTATTCGTACTGTCGTTCTGCATTATTCTTTCGATGTATGGCGGCGGTTTTGCGACCGTTCCGGCCTATCTGGCCGACATGTTCGGATCGCAGATGGTGGGCGCAATCCACGGTATTTTATTGACTGCCTGGTCCACTGCCGGCGTGCTCGGACCACTGGTGGTCAACTCGTTTCGCGAATATCAGCTCAGTCATGGCGTGGCCAAGGCGCAAGCTTATGATGTGACGATGTATGTGCTGGCCGCCATGCTCATTGTCGGCTTTATCTGTAATCTGCTGGTGCGTCCTGTGGCTGCTGACCAATTCATGACCGATGAAGAACTGGCACAGGAACGCAAACTGGCGCACGACAAGGCCGCGGCCTCAGTGCTGGTGGCTGGCAATTCGACTGGTGGTGCCGGGTCGGTTACGTTGGTTCTGGCCTGGTCGGCTGTCGGTATTCCGTTGTTGTTCGGTATCTGGATTACCCTGCAAAAAGCACTGCTTCTGTTTCACTGACCCTACGCCATCATGCCAGTTCAACCCGACCCGCCAGATCCTGATATTGCGCAACAGGGAAAGGGTGCGGTCGGTGTGGTTATTCGGCGCTATGCCGGTGGCGCACTCACTGAAGGCACCGATCAGGTTGCCTGTGAAGTGCCGGTGGCGCTGGTGTTCAATGGCATTTCACATGCGGTGATGCTGGCCTCACCACTCGATCTGATCGACTTTGCGCTTGGCTTCAGCTTTTCCGAAGGCATCATCAATCAGCGCTCGGAAGTCTATGACATCGAGCAGATTGATTACCCGGACGTCGGCATCGAAATTCACCTGACCATTGCCGCTTCCTGTTTTGCGCAGTTGAAGGAACGACGCCGCACTCTGGCCGGACGTACCGGCTGTGGACTGTGCGGGCTGGAAAGTCTGAATGCCTTTGAGGCCGGGCTCGAAACGGATCAAGCCTCACAGACCCGTAACTTTGCAATTTCCCGGTCGGTACTGTTGGCGGCATTTCAATCGTTGCAGCGCTTGCAGCCGGTCAATGCCCTGACCGGGTCCATGCATGCTGCGGCCTGGGTGAACGGGCAAGGTCAGGTAGTGACGGTGCGCGAGGATCTGGGGCGGCATAATGCGCTGGATAAATTGATTGGCGCACTGCTGGGGCAAGATCTGTCAGACGGCGGTGTGATCATGACCAGTCGCGCCAGCTATGAACTGGCACAAAAGACGGCCAGGGCGGGGATTGCTTTGCTGGCCACGATCTCGGCGCCGACCAGTCTGGCGATTCAGGTGGCACAACGCAATGGCGTGGCGCTGGTGGGATTTGTGCGCAACGGTGGTCTGGTTGTGTACAGCCACCCGGAGCGGATTCATTTCGATTGAAAGTTCATTTTGCATTGGTCCTGGCCAGTTGGCCCAGGTAATGAAGTTGAGTTCTCAGGTCCTGTTGGGTTTTAACTATTTTCTGTCTCAGTTTGATCTGCTGGTCATCAATATCTTCATGCTGATTGACAAGTGATTCCAGATCCGTGGTGATTTCAGTTAATTTAATTTGAAGAGCAACAATTTCTTCAGCATTGACCCTGGTCACGTATTCAGTGTCTTCAATCTGCTGTTCGGTTTTTGCCTGTTGCAAAGCCTGTCGTGCCTGAAAAAACAGGGTGATTCCTGCCAGAAAAAAGGAAATTGCTACCGGGGTTCCCAATGCAATCGTGCCCGCCATAATAAATCCTCCCGCTGTAAAACAGGCCGCGCTCAACACAAACATGGCGCCTACTTTTATCTTTGCAGCCCAATTCAACGTGCACAATGTTGGTGGATTGGTATTGTTCTCTTGTTGCTCATTTCTACCCGGATTGATTTCAGAATTTTGTGGTATGCGCTCCATGTCGCTTTAACTTTCTCAATTGTTTTGATGAATATGCAGCGTGCGCGTGATACAACGCGACAACGCATCGGGCTGGGCGGCATATTATTTAATTGAGTACCGGCACACCATTGCGGAAAACCCGCGGTGGCGCGTAATTTAAAAGGCATCGCTGAGTGACTGAATTTCCCCGGTGTGAGCCGCATCATAGCCAGCCAGCAGATTGACTTCATCGCGATACTGCGCTGACTGCAGTACAGCAATCACATGCTGAATGGCCGGGTCATTCAGCGCAGCAATTGGCAGTGCCAGAAAATAGCGTTCCTTGACCAGTGGAATGAAATCCAGACCGAAGCGCTGCGCGGCAGTCTCGACGCCGAAGCCCACTTCAGCCATGCCGCTGGCGATGTAGGCTGCCACTGCCGAATGGGTGAATTCGGTATTGTCATAACCGTTGATCTGATTCGGTTTGACGTGATGTTTGGCCAGCATTAATTCCAGCAGCATGCGCGTGCCGGAACCTTTTTGACGGTTCACAAACCGGATATGGTGTTTGCTCAGGTCGGCGATGCCGGTGACGTGTTTGGGATTGCCGGGTGCGACAAACAGACCCTGATTGCGTACCGCCAGATGGATCAGGCAATGGGTTTTGGGCTTTAACCATTGTGAAAATTGCGCCAGCGCGGCCGCTTCAAACTCTCCAAGCGGAATGTGAAAGCCGGCCAGATCACATTCGCCCCGCGCCAGTGCGGCCACCGCGTCGGCGCTGTTGCGATACAGGGTTTCCACCGGAAACTGCTCATCGTTAAATCTGGCCAGCAGTGCTGCGACGGCAAAGCCGTGACTGGCATGCAGTCGTACTGCCTTGTTGGGCTGATTTTTGTTGAGTTCGGCTTCCAGTTCGGATGACAGACTTTCCAGGGTCGGCGACAGTCGTGCTGCGACCCTGCGGTCGGCCCAGATCAGCTTTTCTGCCAGCGCAGTCAGTCTGGTGCCCTGACCGCGGGTCTTGGTCATGAGCGCTTCCTTGAATATCAGTTCACCGTCACGCAGCAATCCCCAGGCGTAGCGGTATGACAGGTCCACCTGTTGTGCTGCCTGGGCGATCGATCCGGTTTTCTGGATTGCAGACAGCAGACTGAGCAGGGCCGACATATCCAGATGCTGGTCGGCGCTGCTGATATTCCAGGTCGGCGTGATGTGCACTTTATACATAATCTGGTTTTGTTATGCTTTAAAAAGCCTATTGTGGTGGTGCATTAAGAGTGGTAATGTTACCCGGTTAAAACATAATGCCAGTATTGAATAGGATATGTAAAGCATATATTCATCATTCTGGCCGGAGCGAGACATGACTGATTTTTCTGTAACCGAGCAGGGCGACATTGCCGCCATCATCGTCCATCGCAAATCCATGCCGGGCGCCATGCTGCCGATACTGCATGCGATCCAGGACAGAATCGGGTATATCCCGGCCGACGTGATTCCCCTGATTGCCGAACAACTGAATGTGTCGCGTGCCGAGGTGCATGGCGTGGTGAGTTATTACCACTTCTTCCGGCAGCATCCGAGCGGAAAACATACCGTACAGATCTGTCGCGCCGAAGCCTGTCAGGCCAATGGCGGCAACGCGCTGGCCGAACACGCCAGCAGCACCCTGGGCTGCGAGTTTCATGCCACCACGGCTGACGGCCAATTTACGCTTGAGCCGGTGTATTGCCTGGGGCAGTGTGGCTGCGCGCCGGCCATGATGATCGGTGACGAACTGCACGCACGCATGTCGCCGCAAAAATTTGACCGGCTCATCGCGGCCAAACGGGGAACACCATGACCGTCATTAACGTTTTTGTCCCGTGCGACTCGTCTGCCATCGCTGTGGGTGCCGACAGGATCGCGCAGGCAATCAGTGCACAGGCGCAGCAGCGCGGCATTCCGATACAACTGATACGCAACGGTTCACGCGGCATGTTCTGGCTTGAGCCGCTGGTAGAAGTCGAGACGGCACAGGGACGGATCGCTTATGGCCCGGTGGACGTTGCCGATGTCGCTTCCCTGTTCGAAGCTGGTTTTTTAAACGGTAATCCCCACGCCCTGCATCTGGGCGTGACAGAACAGATTCCATTTTTAAAAAATCAGGAGCGCCTGACTTTTATGCGCGTCGGCATTACCGACCCGTTGTCGCTGCCGGATTACCTGGCCCATGAAGGTTATGCCGGACTGGAGCGCGCCCTCGGCATGAGTGCAGCGCAGGTAGTGCAGGAAGTGCTGGATTCCGGTTTGCGTGGCCGTGGCGGCGCTGCCTTCCCGACCGGCATCAAATGGAAAACTGTGCTCAATACCGAATCTGCGGTCAAATACATTGTGTGCAATGCCGATGAAGGCGACTCGGGCACGTTTTCAGATCGCATGGTGATGGAAAACGATCCGTTCATGCTGATCGAAGGCATGACCATTGCCGCTGTGGCGGTGGGGGCCACGCAGGGTTATATCTATGTGCGTTCCGAATATCCGCATGCGATTGCCGCGTTGAACAAGGCCATCGACATCGCGTATGAGAATGGCTATCTGGGCAATCAGCTCCGCGGCTCTGCACAGTCCTTCAATCTGGAAGTCAGAAAGGGTGCCGGTTCTTATGTGTGCGGTGAAGAAACTGCCTTGCTGGAAAGTCTGGAAGGCAAACGCGGCATCGTGCGCGCCAAGCCGCCGCTGCCGGCCATACAAGGTTTGTTTGGTCAACCGACCGTCATCAACAATGTGATTTCGCTGGCCGCAGTGCCGCTGATTCTGGCACGGGGTGCGGCGTTTTACCGGGATGTGGGCATGGGACGCTCGCGCGGCACGCTGCCGATCCAGCTGGCCGGCAATATCAAACACGGCGGACTGGTAGAAAAAGCATTTGGTGTCACGCTGCGGGAACTGCTGGTTGACTATGGCGGGGGAACTGCCAGTGGACGGCCAATCCGCGCTGTGCAGGTGGGCGGACCGCTCGGCGCCTATATGCCGGAATCGCAGTTCGATACACCGCTGGATTACGAAGCCTTCGCGGCCATTGGTGCAACTGTCGGTCACGGCGGCATTGTGGTGTTTGACGATACGGTGGATATGGCCAGGCAGGCGCGCTATGCCATGGAATTCTGCGCCATTGAATCCTGTGGCAAATGTACCCCATGCCGGATCGGCTCGACCCGCGGCGTGGAAGCCATCGATAAAATCATCGGCAATCAGGAACGCCCTCAGCAGATCCATTTGCTGCGCGATCTGTGTGATGTGATGGTCAACGGTTCGCTGTGCGCAATGGGCAGCATGACACCCAATCCGGTGCTGTCGGCGTTGAACCATTTTCCGGGTGATTTTACGTAGGCTGGGATGGAATCCCAGCATCAACCGTGGCAATGCCGGGATTTCATCCCAGCCTACAGAATCTGAACAAGGAACGACAATGAATCAGCTCAATGAAATCGATTACGGCACGCCGGAAAAAATATCCGACCAGATGGTCACCATCGAAATTGACGGTGTTGCAGTCACAGTGCCACAAGGCACTTCAGTCATGCGCGCCGCGACTGACGCCGGGGTGAATGTGCCCAAACTGTGCGCCACCGACAGCCTGGAACCGTTCGGCTCGTGCCGGCTGTGTCTGGTTGAGATTGAAGGCCGGCGCGGTTATCCGGCGTCCTGTACCACGCCGTGCGAGTCGGGCATGAAAGTCAAAACCCAGTCACCGAAACTGGCGGATATCCGAAAAGGCGTGATGGAACTGTACATCTCCGATCATCCGCTGGACTGTCTGACCTGTCCGACCAACGGCAACTGCGAACTGCAGGATATGGCCGGGGTGGTTGGTTTGCGCGAAGTGCGCTACGGTTATGAAGGCAAGAATCATCTGGATCTGAAAAAAGATGAATCCAATCCCTATTTCACCTATGACGCGTCCAAATGCATCGTGTGCAACCGCTGCGTGCGCGCGTGTGAAGAAACCCAGGGCACGTTTGCGCTGACGATAGCGGGCCGTGGCTTTGCGTCCCGGGTTTCAGCCGGTCAGAGTCAGCCGTTCATGGAATCCGAATGTGTATCCTGTGGCGCCTGCGTGGATGCCTGCCCGACCGCCACCCTGACCGAAAAAACCGTGATCATGATGGGGCAAGCCGAGCACAGCAAAATCACCACCTGCGCCTATTGCGGTGTGGGCTGCTCGTTCAAGGCTGAAATGAAGGGCAATGAGGTGGTGCGCATGGTGCCGAATAAAAACGGACAGGCCAATCATGGCCACTCCTGCGTCAAGGGTCGTTTTGCCTGGGGCTATGCCACCCACAAGGACCGGATTCTGAATCCGATGATCAGAAAGCATATCAGCGACCCGTGGCAGGAAGTCTCGTGGGACGAGGCCATCAACTATGCTGCGTCCGAGTTTCGCCGCATTCAGGCCAAATCCGGCAAGGATTCGATTGGCGCCATTACGTCGTCACGCTGCACCAACGAAGAAACCTATCTGGTACAAAAACTGGTGCGCGCCGCCTTCGGCAACAACAACGTCGATACCTGCGCGCGCGTGTGCCATTCGCCTACCGGTTTCGGCCTGAAGCAGACGCTCGGTGAATCCGCCGGTACCCAAACCTTTGATTCGGTGATGAAGTCGGATGTGATCATGATCATCGGCGCCAATCCGGCTGCGGCGCATCCGGTATTTGCCTCGCAGATGAAACGCCGGTTGCGGCAGGGCGCGAAACTGATCGTGATCGATCCGCGCACCACGGAAATGGTCAAGTCGCCGCACGTCGAGGCGGCGTATCACTTGAAACTGCGGCCCGGCACCAACGTGGCCATGATCAGTGCCCTGGCGCACGTGATCATGACGGAAGGTTTGCATGATGCCGACTTTGTCGCGCAGCGCTGCGATACGCAATCCTTTGAATTCTGGAAGCAGTTTGTCATGAAGCCGGAAAATTCTCCGGAAAGCATGGCTGCCATTACCGGTGTGCCGGCCGACGAAATCCGCGGTGCCGCCCGCCTGTACGCAGCCGGCAACAACGGCGCGATTTATTACGGCCTGGGTGTGACTGAACACGCACAGGGTTCCACCATGGTCATGGGCATCGCCAATCTGGCCATGGCCACCGGCAATGTCGGACGGGAAGGGGTGGGCGTGAATCCGCTGCGCGGTCAAAACAATGTGCAGGGTTCGTGCGATATGGGTTCTTTCCCGCACGAGCTACCTGGCTACCGGCACATTTCCGACAGCACCGTACGCAGCCAGTTTGAAGCCGAATGGAAATGCACACTCGATCCGGAACCCGGACTGCGCATTCCCAACATGTTTGATGCTGCGCTGGACGGCTCGTTCAAGGGACTGTACTGTGAAGGTGAAGACATCGCCCAGTCGGATCCGAATACCCAGCACGTCACTGCTGCGCTGACGGCAATGGAGTGCATCGTGGTACAGGATCTGTTTCTGAACGAAACCGCCAAATTCGCGCATGTATTTTTTCCGGGTTCATCCTTCCTGGAAAAAGACGGTACCTTCACCAATGCCGAACGGCGCATTTCGCGGGTTCGTAAAGTCATGCCACCCAAAGCCGGCAAGTCGGACTGGGAAGTGACAGTGGCCCTGGCCAAAGCGCTGGGCTATGAGATGCATTACAGCCATCCGTCTGAAATCATGGATGAGATTGCATTGCTCACACCGACTTTTCACGGCGTGAACTACAAAAAAATCGATCAGCTCGGCAGTATCCAGTGGCCCTGCAATGCACAGGCACCGAACGGCACGCCCACCATGCATATCGATGAGTTTGTGCGCGGCAAGGGACAATTCATGATCACGCAGTTTATCGCCACCTCGGAAAAAGTGACCCAGAAATATCCGCTGATTCTGACCACCGGGCGTATCCTGTCGCAATACAATGTCGGCGCACAGACCCGCCGCACTGAGAACGTACAGTGGCACAGTGAAGACGTGCTGGAAATTCATCCGCACGACGCCGAAGAGCGCAACATCAGGGACCGGACCTGGGTCGGCATACAATCGCGTGCCGGGCAGACCGTATTGCGCGCCGTGATTACCGACCGGGTGCAGCCGGGCGTGGTCTATACCACTTTCCATTTTCCGGAATCAGGCGCCAATGTGATTACGACGGATAATTCGGACTGGGCCACCAACTGTCCGGAATACAAAGTCACGGCAGTGCAGGTCATGCCGGTGACCCAGCATTCGGAATGGCAAAAGAATTTCGCGCATTTTACGCAAGAACAACTGGCGTTGCTGCATGCCGAGCAGAGTGCCGCTGCCAGCGCAGTGAACCAATAAAGGAAACAGTGTGGACAAGGAAAACCTGGCGACCATGGCCAATCAGATCGGCTCATTTTACGAAACCATGCCGGATCGCGCCAAGGCGTTGACCGACATTGCCGAGCATATTAAAAAATTCTGGGATCCGCGCATGCGCACCGAATTGCTGGCGTACATCGATGCACCGGATCAGCAGGTCGTGCAACTGATTCCGGTGGTGAGTGAAGCGATACGGTTAAACCGGGCGAAGCTGTAGGTCAGCGATTGTCGTCATGCTCGTCGTGACTGTGGTGATCGTCATAATGCTGGTCGCCGCGGTCACGATCATGGCGATTTTCGCCGCGATCGCCACCATAACCTTCCAGTACGCAACCCGTGAGCATGAGCGCAGCCATGCAATAAATTGCCAGCTTGATCAGTTTTGATTGATTCATTTGGTGACCTCTTGAGTAATTTTGGGGGGATTCTCTTATGATTGACTCACCATAACGGCTCAAACGTACACAGTCTGTGCGGTGGCGGACATGAGAATCGGGCGCGGGTCGTGACTATGCAATCAGGTAATCGATGCATTGAAAATGCATTAGATTTATTTAAATGATGTTTCTGGCTCTGGGAACCAGATCCAGCCGTGCGCCCAGTTCCACAACCCGGTTGGGTGGGATGCCAAAATGCGTGGTTGAATCAAGTTCATTTTTGTGCAACCAAATAAATAGCTGCAACAATAATTTCATTAAAACTTTTCCTCTAAATGGCGCCGACAGCGTCTCTTTCCCCAAATAAAATGAAGTCGACATCGGATCGTACAGGCAACAACCCAACTGCTGTTCTGCCAACTCAAGTAATTTGGGCACATTGGCCGCTTCCATGTAACCGTAATGCGCCACAATTTTGGTGAAGTTGATAGGTAATTCTGTCACTATTAATCGCTCACTGACATGTACCCGAGGCACTTCTTCGGTTAGCAAGGTTAGCACTACAACGTGTTCGTGCAACACCTGATTGTGTTTAAGATGGTGTAACAGCGCCACGGGCGTGGATGGACCAGGTGCCATCATGAATACAGCCGTGCCATGTACTCGGTGAGGCGGTGCTGCGACCAGACTGTCGATCAGAACATCGAGAGGCAAACCGCTGTCACTGCGTGATTCGCGCAGTACACGCAATCCCGTAAACCAGGAAAAAGTCACGGCAAAGGTTACTAACCCGATCAAAAACGGCAGCCACCCACCTTCCGCAAATTTCATGGCATTGGCTGCCACGAATGCCAGATCCGCAATCATGAACACACCGGCAACCAGTCCGATCCGCGTCCTGGACCATGACCAACGCGTACGGGCAACGGCCGCAAAGATAATTGTGGTAATTGCCATGGTTGTTGATACCGCCAGACCGAACGCCGACGCAAGACTGTCTGAGGTGCGAAATGTGAGTACGATAGCGATTGTGCCGCACATGAGTATCCAGTTTAACGACGGTAGGTAGATCTGCCCTGCAGAACTGCTGGAGGTATGTCTTGTCAGCACTCGTGGACTTAAGCCCAGTTGCGATGCCTGCCGGGTTAATGAAAAGACTGCTGATATTAATGCCTGCGCCGCAACCACTGTCGCCAGCGTCGCCAACACCACCATTGGATAAAGTCCCCAATCGGGAACCAGGGAATAAAACGGTCGAGCAGCAGTGTCCGGCGCACGCAGTATCAGCGCGCCCTGTCCAAGATAGTTGGCCACCAGCGCTGGCAAGGCAAGACCGTACCACGCCAGACGTATCGGGTACGCGCCGAAGTGGCCCATGTCTGCATATAATGCTTCACCACCAGTGAGACACAGTACGACTGCGCCGAGAGCCAGAAATCCCCTGAAACCGTTATGCTGGAAAAAGATAATGGCGTTGAGCGGATTAAAGGCGGTCAGAATTTCTGGTGTTTGAATGACCGAGGCGATTCCAAGAAAAAAGATCACTACAAACCAAAGTGCCAGTATCGGACCAAATGCGACACCAACCTTGCCCGAGCCGAGCGGTTGAATCGCGAAAAGTGCAATCAAAATTATGACGGTAATCGGGACCACATATTGTGCAAACGCGGGAGTCGCTACTTCCAGCCCTTCCACTGCAGAAAGTACAGAAATGGCCGGGGTAATCAGTCCATCGCCATACAACATAGCCGTGCCAATCATGGCCAGATAAATCCAGCGCCGTGATCGGCGTCCAAGTTTGTTTCTGTCTCCGATCAGCAACGCCAGCAAGGCCAGCAGACCTCCTTCACCGTGATTGTCGGCCTGCATTAGCACCAGCACATATTTGATGCTGACCATCAGGATTAAAGACCACAAAAACAGTGACACAATACCTGTGACGTTTTGGTGAGTTGGGGTTACGCCGCTGGAGGCCTTGAAGGCAGATTGGAGGGCATATAAAGGACTGGTTCCCAAGTCGCCAAATACAATACCCAGGGCAGCCAGAGTCAGGGTGGCGACCGGAACGACTAGCTTATGTCCGTGCGCGTTGTTGGAATTGCCAGTCATGAAGGGATCACCTTAAGAAATTCACCGAAGCCTGCACCAACCTCTTTGTTGCCGTTTTAGTTCTACGTGATTAGATAACATTAGCAGGATGCAGGTCAAATAAAATTATTTCGAGCAATGGATTTGGTCGGGTTTACAGTTTCTTTACAACTGTAATTTATATCTTTGCAGTTTCTTTGCGTCTGAATTGGCATGCTTAAGCAGACCGATTTTCGAACCATACTTTTCATATTCGATATCGCTGGCTTCTGCGCCGAACTAACTCGAACCCAATTCAATGAAACTACAATCAATTTTTTACCATTTGTCCGCAATGGCCCTTGCGTACCTGGTGATTTTGCTGCTGCCGATGGTTGTCGATTTCGCGTTTGAAACCAATGTTGAATTATTGGTCATTGTTTGGTTAAACATTGGGATGATTGTGATGATCCAAAAAAAGATCGCGTTTCCTACACCTGACATGCGGCGTATTGACGTGACAGGCGCATTGAGGACCTTGTGGTGGGCCATGTTTTGGCCTACTTATCTATTCAAAAACAAATTAGATTGAACTCGCGCAATTCTTTACTATCAGTTTGCAATATCCAGGATAGTTCTGGAACCCACCGAGTCAGGCCACAGGAATTGCAATGGTGACGGTGCAACCTTGCGCTGGCTTCGATTCAACCGAAATGGTGCCGCCAAGTTCCTTGCAGCGCTCGGCCATGCCTAACAGGCCAAAACGATTGGAGTTGGTCGTTTGGTTTTCATCAAAGCCAAGACCATTATCAATAATTTTCATCAAAAGGGTTGATTCCAGTTTCAGGATGGCGACGCTGACCTGCGTGGCCTGACTGTGCTTGGCCGCGTTGGTCAATGCCTCCTGAGCCATCCTGAAAAGAGCGGTGGCGTGATCAGAAGACAGATCGATATCAGAACAGTTGGCAGAAAAATCGCACGCAATGGCATATTGTTTTTTGAATTCGCCAACTTGCCATTCCAGTGCCGGAATGATTCCCAGATCCAGTATGCCGGGACGCAACCCGCGCGCAATCCGATGCCCTGCATCGATGGTGCGATCAATTAATTCATTCATGTACCGGATTTTTTCAGAAACGACAGTCTGATCGGGTGTCAGGCTGTTTTCGATTACGTACAAATTCATTTTCATGGCGGCCAGATTACCGCCCATTTCATCGTGAATTTCACGGGAAATGCGCAATCGTTCCTGACGTTCCGTCTGATCGATGTGGGCAGACAGATCGCTGAGATTTTTTGTACGCTTGATTAATTCAGAGGATATTTTTTCCAGTCGTTCGGCATCGTCGAGGCCAGCAATCAAGGTCTTTTCAGCCAGCCTGGTGTACTGGACAATTAAAAAAAACAGAATGGTTGCGCCGGCAATAATGGGCAGTTTCAGTTTTTCAGGCACGACAGTCAGGTGAATGATCATGGGAAGCAGCATTCCCGCTGCAAACAGGGCCATGCATTTGACGAATGAAGCCAGCACAACGATGCAGATGCCTAAAACACCCACCAGGAACACCAGATTGAGGAAATAGTATTCTGAATGACCTTCAGTCCAAAAAAACCACACTGAGCAGCCCCAGCCAAAACCCATCAGAAATTCAGTAAAAATCAGCCACTTGAGATAGGTGGCTTCGCTGCGCTGCCTTATGTCAGACGATTTCAACTGGTAGGCGACGATGATAATAAACAGCTCGAAACAATTGATTAAACAAAACCATCTGAAGGCCGGTCCCCACCCGGCGACTGTCGATTGAATCAAGGCCAGCAGAATTGTCGCGATCGGTGATGTCAACGCCGCTGACAACATCCGTTCCCTCAGGATTTCAACGCGATTTGCCATGACGGTCCTGGCAATGTCGTTTTCATCCAGTCTGTACAGGTCGAAGTTTGTTGTTTTCAATTTGGCCCTCGCTATTCAGGTCCTGCCAATCGCTGAATTCAATTGTTCCCGCATTGCCAGAATCAATTCACCTGCACTCAATCCGACCGGTCCTGCACCCTGTTGGACCAGACGGTCCGCAGCGGCACCGTGCACATAAGTGGCGCCCAGCGCCGCCTGCCAAAGATCGCGATGCTGCGCGGTCAGTGCCCCACAGGCACCGGCCAGTACATCACCGGTGCCACCGGTGGCCAGTGCCGGATTGCCGGTCGGATTAATGACGACCGGTCCTTCGGGATGCGCAATCACGCTGCCTGAACCTTTGACAATAACGATGGACGAATAGCGGCGCGCCAGTTTTTTTGCGGCGCCGACCCGGTCGGCCTGAACCTGTTCGACATTGCAGCCCAGCAGACGGGCCGCTTCCAGCGGATGCGGGGTGAGCAGGGTGGTGAGTTTGTCGCGGCCATTGCACAACGACATCAGCGCAGGCTGCTGCGCCATCAGGTTTAATGCATCCGCATCCAGCACCAACAGGTTGGACCCAAGCAGGGCGCGGCTGACCAGCTCAAAGCTGGCGACTGAATTTCCCAGGCCGGGGCCAACCACCAGTACCGCGTGCGGATCGGCGGGCAACTGCAGGGCAGTACGACACATGATTTCCGGTTGCGCCATGTCCATGCCCGGCGCTGCGTCCACGAAACCGGCCAGCGTCCGGCCGGCACCGCAATACAGGCAGGCGCGACTGGCCAGAATCAGCGCCCCCTGCATGCCAGAGGCACCGCCAATCAGATGCACATTGCCATTGCTGCCCTTGTTGCTGTTGTGACGGCGCGGCTGGAAAACCGCCGGGAATAAACCGGGATGATTCAGTGCCATGTCCGACTGCCCAAACAGCGCCGGATCGATATCGAGATCAGCGACTTCGACGGTTCCGGCGTAATCACGGCCGTCGCAGGTATGCAGTCCGGCCTTGTCGCCGATAAAGGTAATGGTATGGCTGGCCTGAATCGCCACCGGCGTGACCAGGGTGCCGGTATCGGCATCGAGTCCGCTGGGTACGTCAAGTGCCAGTACCGGGCACGACATGGCATTGATGCTGCTGATCTGTTTCTGGATGGGCGCAGACATTTTCGCTGAGGACAGGCCGATCCCGAACAGCCCGTCGATGACCAGTGCAAAGTGGTTGTCCGGGATGGTGTCACTGGCTAACCAGACAATGTCGGTACAGTCACGGGCCTTTGCCAGGGCCTGTTCGCTGTCCGCAGTGCGTGCTGTTTTGGGCTGGTGGTGCAGAATTGAGATGGTATGGCCGGCTCTGGCAAGATGGGTGGCACATTCAAAGGCGTCACCGCCGTTGTTGCCTGGTCCGGCCAGTATCAGCACCGGTTGGGCTGGCCCTGCCAACAGATTCAAGGCAGCCAGCGCTGCCGCTTTGCCGGCGCGTTGCATCAAGATGCCGTTTTCCAGCTTTGGGATTGCAGCCTGTTCGATCTGGCGAAGTTGCCTCACTGAGTAAAGCATGAGTCAGCCCTTATAGAATAGTGTTACTCACAATCATAGTCTATCGGAGTGTATTCAACCCATCTAAATTGATCTCCGGTGCGATGCCTGAAACAATATCTGCCACAACTTTGCCCGAACCCAGCGTCATGGACCAGCCGTATTCAGCATGGGCGACATTCAGATAAACGTTTTTTTCGGGAGACAGTCCCAGCAGGGGCGCATTATCCGGCAGCATCAGATGGCTGCCGCTCCAGTTGCTGCCGGTGGAATAATTGGCTGCATCGGGGAACCAGTCGGTACCGGTGTCGCGCAACAACTGCCAGGCACGCTGCTCGGTGGCGGCACTGATTTTACCGGTCAGGCCATGTAGCGTACCTGCGACCCGGATCCGTTTGTCCATGCGGGTAATGGCAATCTGGCGGCTTTCATCAATGACACTCACGCGCGGCGCGTCTTCGACATTCTTGATATTGGCTGTGTTGGAAAAGGAACGAATTGCAGCGTAGCGCAACGGGATGCCCAGTGCGTTAAAAAAACCGGCGCTTTGCGCACCGGCGCACAGGACTGCCGCATCAAACTGCTGTACGCTGCTCTGGCGTTGCTGCCTGAGCTGCAGCGTGACGCCGTTGTGTGTGGAACTGATCTGTTCGCAGGTCGTCAAAAATGTAAATTGCACACCCATGTGCTGGGCAATCATTTTGAGATGCTTGGCAAACAGCACGCTGTTGCCCTGCGCATCGTTCGGGAAAAAAATCCCGCCGGCAATCGCAGTTCTTTCTGACAGGGCCGGTTCGCACTGGCGACATCCTGCTTCATCCAGCAGCTGGAACGGCAGGTCGGACTGGCTCAGCAGTGACAGTCCGGCTTCAATATTGCTCATTTCCTTAGTCGTGCGAAACAGTTGCAGTATGCCGCTGCGTTGGGCAAATTCCAGATTGTGCGCCAGACTGATGTCACCAAGCAGCTGCTGACTGTATAGGGCCAGGCGCTGCATTTTTTCCTTATTGACCAGCATTTTTTCCAGCGCGCATTCGTGCATCCAGCTGCGCAGCCAGCGCCAGTGGGAAACTGTCAGTGCGGGATTCAGATTGAGGGCGGCGTTGGATTTGAACCAGTGCGAAATAATCTGGCGCGGCATGCCGGGCGCTGCCAGCGGCAGCAGATGTCCCGGTCCGAGCAGTCCGGCGTGGCCCAGACTGGCCTGCTCACAGACATTGCCCTGCTGCTCTATCACACTGACCTGATGACCGTTCTGCGCAAGAAAATACGCCGTACTGACACCCACCACACCAGCACCGATAACAGCAACCCGCATCAAAGATCCTTCAGCTCAAAAATGGCGCCTAGGATATCACCGATCGATTTGCGATCAAATGAGTTTGAGCAGATTTCCAGTTTAAAAATGCGTTTTTGTTATTGATTTTTAAAAAAACCGCTCTTACCTGTCGTCGGCCCATGCGATGCTGGCTCTGACCGCACGTTCCCAGCCGGCTTTCCTGCTGCGCAGCGCGTCGGCACCGATGGCTGGCAGGAAGCGCCGCTCCTGTTGCCATTTCTGTTCCAGTTCTTCGATACTGTCCCAGTAACCGACGGCCAGTCCGGCCAGATAGGCTGCACCCAGGGCGGTGGTCTCCGTAATCTGCGGACGCACCACTTCGGCCTGCAGCAGGTCGGCCTGAATCTGCATGAGCAGATCATTGGCCACTGCGCCGCCGTCGACCCGCAATTCGGCAATGGCGGCGTGCATGTCGGCCTGCATTGCCGTGAGTACGTCACAGGATTGAAAGGCGATCGATTCCAGCGCGGCATAGGCCAGGTGCGCAGAGGTCGTACCGCGCGTCATCCCGAACACCGTGCCACGTGCATACGGATTCCAGTGCGGCGCACCCAGTCCGGCAAAGGCCGGCACGATCACCACACCATCACTGTCGGCTACCTGACTGGCCAGTTTTTCAATGGTCGCGGCATCCGGAATCAGACCCAGCCCGTCGCGCAGCCACTGCACCACTGCGCCACCGATGAAGATGCTACCCTCCAGCGCATAGCTGACCTGGTCGCCGATTTTCCAGGCGATGGTCGTGATCAGGTTGTTGTGCGATTCAATGGCGTGGCTGCCGGTATTCATCACCATGAAACAGCCGGTGCCATACGTATTTTTGGCCATGCCGGGCCGGGTGCACATCTGGCCAAACAGGGCGGCATGCTGGTCACCTGCAATTCCGGCGATCGGGATGGCATTGGTAAACAGCGGGCTTCTGGTGTGTCCGACGATTTCCGAGCTGGCGCGCACTTGCGGCAACATGTTTTTGGGTATCTCGAACAGTGCCAGCAAGGCCTCATCCCAGTCCAGGGTATGGATATTGAACAACTGGGTGCGGGAGGCATTGGTGACATCGGTGACGTGCAGATCATGCTGACTGAAATTCCAGATCAGCCAGCTGTCGACGGTACCGAAAGCCAGTTCGCCGCGTTCGGCGCGTGCCCGGGCTCCGGGTACGTTATTTAAGATCCAGCGGATTTTGCTGGCTGAAAAATAGGCATCGACCGGCAGCCCGGTTTTGGCGCGGATCATTGTTTCAACGCCGCGCTGTTTGAGTTCAGCACAGTAGTCGGCAGTGCGCCGGTCCTGCCAGACGATGGCGTTATAGATTGGGCGCCCCGTTTCACGTTCCCATACGATCGTGGTTTCACGCTGATTGGTAATGCCCAACGCGGCAATCGCCGTACCATTCAAGCCCAGCTTGGTCACCGCTTCGGCTGCCACGCCAGCCTGGGTTGACCAGATTTCCTGGGGATCGTGCTCGACCCAGCCGGGTTGCGGGTAGATCTGGCGGAATTCTTTCTGTGCCGATGAAACGATGCTGCCGGTATGGTCAAACAGCACCGCGCGGGAGCTGGTGGTGCCCTGATCCAGAGCCAGTATGTATTGAGTAGTTTTCATTATTTTAAGTTGTAGGCTGGGATGCAATCCCAGCATCAGCGGTTGCAATGTTGCGATGTTGAACCAGCCATGCCGCAACCCGAGCAACAGACTCAGGCGTGGCCTCCAGCCCCAGCTTGGTTCTGCGCCACAAAATATCTTCTGCCTGCTGCGCCCATTCATGTCTGACCAGATAACGCGCTTCCTGTTCATACAGCCCGGCACTGAGTTCTTCGCCCAGTTCTGCCATGCTGGTGACGCCTTGCAAAAGCACGCCAACCCGGGTGCCATACTGATGGGCATAACGGGTTGCCAGACTGGACAACAGCCACGGGTGTCGGTTCTGGAAGTCAGTCAGGAATGCGCCAAAATCAGCATGCGCAATATCGCCACCGGGCAACGTGGCAGTGGCAGTCCAGCCAGGTTTGCCGTTGCCCAGCAATGGACAGAGCAGGTCCACGGCCTCTTCGGCCAAACGCCTGAACGTGGTGATTTTTCCGCCAAACACCGACATTAATATTGCCCCTGGCCCGGATTGTTCGAGCTCCAGATGATAGTCGCGGGTAACCGCGGATGGATTGCCGGTATCTTCTTCGCCCACCAGCGGGCGCACTCCGGAATAACTCCATAGCACGTCGCCGGGACCGATGCCGTGTTTGAAGTAACTGTTGATCGAATCACACAGATAGCCAATTTCAGCATCGGAAATGCACACCTGATCCGGATCATTTTTATATTCCAGATCGGTCGTGCCGATCAGGGTGTACTGCTCCATGTAGGGGATGGCAAAAATGATGCGCTGATCCGGATTTTGAAAAATATAGGCGTACGGGTGATCAAACAATTTTCTGGTCACGATATGACTGCCTTTGACCAGCCGGATTGCATGGTGGACTTTGGCCTCACCCTGCGCAATCTGTTCAGACAGAAACGAGCTGACCCATGGACCACTGGCATTGACAAGACAGCGCGCAAACACGGTCGACTCCTGCAACCCGGCGTCTTGCAGGGTCACGCGCCAGCCTGCTGTGCCTGCCTGGCTGCCGCGCCATGCGGCAATCACCTTGCAGCGTGTTCTGATGTCCGCACCCAGTTCTTTTGCGTGCAGCGCATTCAGGACCACCAGCCGGGCATCATCCACCCAGGCATCGGAGTAGACAAAGCCATGGTCAAATTTGTCCTGCAGGGGTCTGCCGGATATGTGCTTTGTGAAGCGGATGCCGCGTGAGCCTGGCAGAATGCTGCGCCTGGAGAGATGGTCATACAGGAACAGGCCGATCCGTATCATCCAGGCCGGACGCAGATGCGCCACATGGGGCATGACAAAGCGCAGCGGACTGATGATGTGCGGTGCGGCGCGCAACAGCACTTCGCGTTCCTGCAAGGCTTTCCTGACCAGACTGAATTCGTAATATTCCAGATAGCGCAGGCCGCCATGGATCAGTTTGGTGGACTTTGACGAGGTATGAGCGGCCAGATCATCTTTGTCACACAACAGCACCGACAGGCCGCGTCCGGCCGCATCGCGTGCAATTCCCACACCGTTAATCCCACCGCCTGCCACCAGAACATCTACCTGTTTTTGCATGTCATCTCACGTTGAAGGGGAAGGCCGACCGGATTAAAGTCGGCAGTTCGCAAAAAGCGGCGAACGCGCATCACTTTACATTTAAAAATCAATTGCTTGGGTGCTTTGTTGTTTTAAAAGTATGAATCAATCCAAAGAAGATGACTGCACCGCTTGTTTATTTTTAAAAATATGAAGCAGTAGATTTTCCAAAATAAACATTACAGTTGGAATTCTATTTAAAAATCGAAAAATAACAGCTTAGTTTGAATACATGAAATGGTTTGATGCAACTACAATTTTTCAGGTTTAAAACGCATCCTCCGGAGCTGATCAGATCAGCATGTTTTTATTTTGCAGCATTATCTTTGCACTAACTAATTAATAAAAATTCAGGCAATTTTCCACAATTTCCGTTTTTTTACCGTTTTTGATCTGACGTTTGCCCGTTGAGCTTCTAAACTACATGGGCTTCTCAATTTATCCAACTTCCATCCCAAGGAGATTACAACATGAGCACTATAAAATTCACCACAGAACATGAATGGCTGAGTCTGGAAGGCAAGTTCATTACCGTTGGCATTACCGATTACGCACAAAGCCATCTGGGTGATCTGGTGTATATCCAGTTGCCTGATGTCGATACCAGCTATGGCAGCGGTGAAGAAGTGGCCGTGATTGAATCGGTCAAAACGGCAGGCGGGATCGCCATGCCGTTCGATGGCAAAGTCGTTGAAGTCAATGAAACGCTCAATGATGAACCTGGCGTGGTCAATGAAGACCCGCTCGGCGCCGGCTGGTTTTTCAAGATGACCGTAGCGGACACGAGTGTACTCAATGAATTGATGGATGAAGCCGCGTACGAAGCGTATATCGCCAAACTGGGCTGACCGGTCACGTCATCACAGCCAGCACATTTTTAAAGAACGGTTACAGGGAAAACATCATGGTATTGCAACGCGCAGCACAGGAACATCTTGAATACAATTCGGAATTCATTTCACGTCATATCGGTACGTCGGCAGCGGATATTGAGTTCATGCTCAAAACGCTGGGCTTTGACAGCATGGATGCATTCATACACAAGGTGGTTCCGGCTTCGATTCTGTCCAAACAGCCTTTGCAGCTGGGGCACGCCAACAACGAATCGGATGTGCTGCAGTTGCTGCGCGAAATCGCCGAGCAGAATATTGTGGCCAGATCGTTTATCGGCATGGGCTATTACAACACCCATACGCCGAATGTGATTTTGCGCAATCTGCTGGAAAATCCGGCCTGGTACACGGCTTACACACCTTATCAGCCGGAAATTTCGCAGGGGCGCCTGGAAGCACTGCTGAACTTTCAGACCATGATCTGTGACCTGACCGGACTGGAAATTGCCAATGCCTCGCTGCTCGATGAAGCCACTGCCGCGGCCGAAGCCATGACGTTCTGTCAGCGCGTATCGAAAAGCAAAAGCAATGTGTTCTTCGTCTCTGAAGATTGTTACCCGCAAACCATTGATGTCATCAAAACCCGTGCTGCGCCGATCGGTATTGAAGTCGTGGTGGGTAACGCAAACACCGCGCTCAACAATACCGACTGCTTCGGCGTATTGCTGCAATATCCGGCGTTGTGCGGCGAAATCAGTACGCACGCCAGTACCGTTGAACTGGCCCATGGAAAGCAGGCCATGGTCGTGGTGGCGGCCGATTTGCTGGCACTGACCCTGTTGACGCCGCCAGGCGAATTCGGGGCCGATGTGGCTATCGGTACCGCGCAGCGCTTTGGCGTGCCGCTCGGCTACGGCGGCCCGCACGCTGCGTACTTTGCCACCAGGGATACCCACAAACGCCAGATGCCGGGGCGCGTGGTCGGTGTTTCCATCGACAGCCACGGCAAACCGGCGTATCGGCTGGCACTGCAAACCCGGGAACAGCATATCCGGCGCGAAAAAGCCACCAGCAATGTCTGTACCGCGCAGGTACTGCTGGCCAATATCGCCAGCATGTATGCGGTCTATCATGGCCCGCAAGGTCTGCAGCGCATCGCCAGGCGCGTGCATCTGATGACGGCAACACTGGTGGCCGGTCTGAAAGAACTCGGCTGTACGGTGGCCAACCAGCATTTCTTTGATACCGTCGAAGTCGTCACCGATGCGCGCACCAAGGTAATCCATGCCGTAGCGCGCGGACTGGATATCAATCTGCGTCACGTTGATGAGAACCGAGTCGGTCTGTCGCTCGATGAAACCTGCGATGAATCGGATGTGGTCAATATCTGGGCCGCCTTCGCGACCGGTGCCCAGCCCTTGCCCGACTTCAAAGCACTGCTGGCCGGCGCCGTTTCAGGCATTCCGGAAGCGGTTAAACGAACCAGCAGCTATCTGACGCATCCGGTATTTCATCGCCATCGTTCAGAAACCCAGATGCTGCGCTATCTGCGTACGCTGGCCGACAAGGATCTGGCGCTGGACCGAACCATGATACCGTTGGGTTCGTGCACCATGAAACTCAATGCTACCGCTGAAATGATTCCGGTCACCTGGCCTGAATTTGCCAATATTCATCCGTTCGCACCAGCCGACCAGACCCAGGGTTATGCCCGTCTGATCGCTGAACTCGAGCAGATGCTGGTGGCCTGCACCGGCTACGACGCCGTGTCACTGCAGCCCAATGCCGGTTCGCAAGGGGAATATGCCGGCCTGATGGCAATTCGCGCCTACCATCACAGTCGTGGCGACCTGCACAGGAACATCTGCCTGATCCCGAGTTCGGCGCATGGTACCAATCCGGCCACGTCGCACATGGCCGGCATGCAGGTGGTGGTGGTGCAGTGTGACGAAGGTGGCAATGTGGACGTGGCTGATCTGAAAGCCAAGGCCGAACAGCATGCTGCCAATCTGGCTGCACTGATGATTACCTATCCCTCCACGCACGGTATTTTTGAAACCGCCATTACCGAAATCTGCGACATCATTCATCAGCACGGCGGTCAGGTATACATCGACGGCGCCAACATGAATGCTATGGTCGGACTGTGCCAGCCGGGCAAATTCGGCGGTGACGTATCGCACCTGAATCTGCACAAGACGTTCTGTATTCCGCATGGCGGTGGCGGTCCGGGTGTGGGCCCGATCGGCGTGAAATCACACCTGATTCCCTTCCTGCCCGGCCATCATGTGCTGGACAACCAGAATGCGCCGGTGTGTGCAGCGCCGTTCGGCAGCGCCAGCATTCTGCCGATCAGCTGGACCTATATCAAGCTCATGGGCCAGGAAGGCTTGAAGCAGGCCAGCCAGGTCGCGATTCTGAATGCCAATTACATCGCCAAACGCCTGTCGGCGCATTTCCCGATTCTGTATGCAGGGCAGGGTGGTATCGTCGCGCATGAGTGCATCGTCGATCTGCGTCCGTTGAAAGACGAAACCGGTGTCACGGTCGATGACGTGGCAAAACGCCTGATGGACTTTGGCTTCCATGCGCCGACCATGTCGTTCCCGGTTCCTGGCACGCTGATGATAGAGCCGACTGAAAGTGAAGACCGCATTGAACTGGATCGTTTTTGTGACGCCATGATTGCAATCCGCGCCGAAATCAACGACGTGGCCACCGGCAAGATCAGCGCCGAAGACAGCCCGCTGCGCCATGCACCGCATACCGCAATGTCGATTACCGGCGAATGGAATTATCTGTACAGCCGCGAACAGGCAGCCTTTCCGGTGCCGGAACTGAAAAACGGCAGTAAATACTGGCCACCTGTTGGCCGCGTCGATAATGTGTACGGTGACAGAAATGTAATCTGTTCCTGCCCACCCATATCGGATTATGAATAACCTTATACGGGAACACTATGTCTAACGAAACTGAAACATTGTTGCGCACACCGCTGTACGACCTGCATCTTGAACTTGGCGCCCGTATGGTGCCGTTTGCCGGTTACCAGATGCCGGTGCAGTATCCGCTCGGTGTGATGAAGGAACATCTGCATACCCGCGCTGCGTCCGGTCTGTTTGATGTTTCGCATATGGGACAGGTGCGTCTGTCACCGCTAAGCGGCCAATCGGTGCAGGATGTGGCCAGAGCAATGGAAACGCTGGTGCCGGTTGATGTTGTTGACCTGCCGCTGAACAAACAGCGTTACGCCGTGTTTACTAATGAAACTGGCGGCATCATGGATGATCTGATGATCAGCAACATGGGTGAGTCGCTGTTTGTGGTGGTCAATGCTGCCTGCAAACAGCAGGATGTCGCGCACATGAAACTGCATCTGGCAGAACTGTGCAAGGTCGAAGAGCTGTCTGAGCGCGCACTGCTGGCCCTTCAGGGTCCGGCCACGGCAGCGGTCATGGCGCGTCTGTGTCCAGAAACGGCATCCATGGTGTTCATGGATTCGAAGCCGGTTACGCTGGACGGCATCGCCTGCTTTATCAGCCGTTCCGGTTACACCGGTGAAGACGGCTTTGAAATTTCGGTACCGAATGAGAAGGCGGAACAGTTGGCGCGTCTGTTGCTGGCGCAACCGGAAGTCGCAGCAATCGGACTGGGTGCTCGCGATTCACTGCGCCTGGAAGCCGGTCTGTGTCTGTATGGTCATGACATGGATACCGGTATCTCGCCGGTGGAAGCCAGTCTGGCCTGGGCGCTGTCCAAAGTGCGTCGTGCCGATGGTGCGCGTGCCGGCGGTTATCCCGGTGCTGCAGTAATCGAAGCCCAATTTTCTCAGGGTGTGAGCAAAAAACGCGTCGGCCTGCAGATCACAGAAAAAGCACCGGTACGTGAAGGCGCGGATATTGTTGATGCCGCCGGAGCGATCATCGGCAAAGTCACCAGCGGCGGATTTGGTCCTAGTGTGAATTCACCGGTGGCCATGGGCTACGTCAGTACCGAGCATGCTGCAGTCGGCACCAAACTGCACGCGATTGTGCGTGGCAAGCCGGTGGCAATGGTCGTGGCGAAGACACCGTTTTTTCCGCAGCGTTACCACCGCGGCTAAAAAATCGCAGCAATTGCTGTGCGTCTGATCAAGTCGCAACTAGTGGACTGTAACAGATAAAATCGGAGTATTATTATGTTCATGGAGGTCATCATGATACTTACCGACAGTGAACGCATTGAACTTCAGCGACAGGTCTCTGCTCGCAATCTTCG
>Ga0316222_1001721_pt1 | contig 25525 bp, 28 predicted proteins | sample TBH18011metaG_FD_206008 | JGI IMG/M metagenome (GOLD analysis project Ga0316222, IMG submission 206008) | Freshwater microbial communities from Trout Bog Lake, Wisconsin, USA - TBH18011 | ecosystem: Environmental > Aquatic > Freshwater > Lake > Hypolimnion/Profundal zone | place: USA: Wisconsin... | reverse complement strand
TAAATGAACGCCCGGTTTATAGGATGGAAGCACACTACCAAATTCAGTGGAAGGTTTGCCAGCTATAAAATCTCCGACCAATTGACCTGGAGCTTCATAAGTGCCGCCTCCTAATTCAAAAGCCTTAGACTCTAGCTGGCGCTGAAACTCAATCCCAGCAAGTGGGCCACCAGGATAATCTTCTGGAGTGATTCCAACCACAATGCCCGCATTCGCATTACGCTCATTTCGGGAGTATTGGCTCATGCCATTGGTGACAACGCGATTTGGCTCTGATGTGGCTGCCACTACCGTTCCGCCAGGGCACATGCAAAAGCTATAAACAGCACGTCCATTTTTGGCATGGTGAACAAGCTTGTAATCTGCAGCGCCAATCAACTCATTACCCGCATGAGGACCTAAACGTGCTCTATCAATGAGAGACTGTGGATGCTCGATCCGAAAGCCAACCGAGAAGGGTTTGGCTTCCATAAATACGCCAGCTTCATGCAAAGCCTTAAAGGTATCCCTCGCACTGTGTCCTAAAGCGAGCACTACGTGCTTTGCCGGTAAGTCCGCATGCCCCTCAATTTTGACTCCAGTGATTTGCTCGTTCTGAATATCAAAACCAATCACCTTTTGTGAAAAACGAATCTCACCACCGAGATCAATAATTTCTTGGCGCATTTTTTCAACTACACCCACTAGACGGAAGGTGCCAATATGGGGCTTTGCAACATACTGAATTTCTGCTGGCGCACCTGCTTTGACAAACTCATTAATTACCTTGCGGCCATAAAACTTAGGGTCTTTAATTTGGCTATAGAGCTTCCCATCAGAGAAGGTGCCTGCCCCACCCTCTCCGAACTGCACATTGGATTCAGGATTGAGGACATTTTTACGCCAAAGCCCCCAAGTATCTTGAGTGCGCTCACGCACCTTCTTGCCACGCTCTAGAACAATTGGTTTAAATCCCATTTGCGCCAATAACAATGCAGCAAAAATACCGCAAGGACCAAATCCAATGACCACTGGGCGCAATACTTGACCGGAAGCAATAGACTCCGGCGCCTTTGCCACAAAGTGATAACTTGTATCGGGCGATGGCCTGATATGAGTGTCGCCTGAAAACCGTTTGAGTACAGTCTCTTCGTTTTTTACCGAGAGATCAATCGTATAGATGAAGGCAAGAGCAACATTCTTGCGGGCGTCATAACTCCGCTTGAAGATCTCAAAAGAGATTAGGTCTTTTGGCGATAAGTTGAGGCGCTTGAGAATCGCCGTCTCCAGATCTTCTGGAGCATGATGGATGGGAAGGCGTAGTTCAGTAATGCGGATCATGGAGTAAATAATACTGGTTATGGGGCCCCACTCGGGCATAAAAGGCGATAATGCCGTATGGCTCTACGCGCAACTATTCACAAAGCCGACCTTCATGTCGCAGATTCAGACCGCCACTACTACGGCAGTCATTCCCTCACCATCGCCAAACACCCTTCTGAAACTGAAGAGCGGATGATGGTCAGAATCATCGCTTTTGCGCTTCAAGCCCACGAGGATCTTGTTTTTACCAAAGGCTTAAGCGACACCGATGAGCCCGACCTATGGATTAAAGACCTTACCGATGCGATTAAGCTTTGGATTGAAGTAGGCCAACCAGATGAGCGTCGCATTCTCAAAGCCTGTGGCAGAGCAGATCAAGTGATTGTGTATTGCTATGGTGGACACACTAGCAAAATTTGGTGGGATGGTATCGCCAATAAGCTCAATCGGGCACGCAACCTGCAGATTGTTTCGATTCCTGCAGATCAGGCAAACGAACTGAATAGGCTGGTCGAACGTAGTATGGTTATTCACGTTAACGTACAAGACGGTGAGGTATATGTCTCGTCTGACAATGGCCAAGTGACCATCACACCAGAAGTTTGGCGTTCTAAGCAAGACTAAATCAAATGAAGTCTGTTGTCTTTGATACCAATGTCTTGCTCGACATTTTTGTTTTTAATGACTTCAGAGCAATTCATCTAAAGCAAGCTTTGCTGGATAAAAAAATGGATGCCATAGCAAGCCCTCAGACTTTAGAAGAGCTTGCTGATGTCATTAGTCGCCCCCTCTTCTCTCTTGAGTCTAGCGCCCAGGAGCGCATATTGGATCAGTGGCGCGCTCATGCCAGAGTAATTGATGATGTAGATCTCTCTAAAGCCCCATGGCAATGCGTAGACCCTGATGACCAGGTCTTCTTAAACCTCGCCTACTCTGCAAGGCCATGCCTACTTATGAGCAAAGACAATGAGGTGTTAAAGCTAGCCAACAGAGCTGCTGCAGATGACGTCCTGATTAGCTCTGACTACAACGCCATCTTCAATTAGTTTCTTTATAAACTTTGGGCAGCCTGAGCAGCAATTTCGAACGACTTGAGTCGTGCTTGATGATCAAAGATTTGACCGGTAAATAGAATTTCATTTGCACCAGTGCGATCTAACCAGGTACGCATACCCTTTTTAATCGTTTCTAGCGAACCAACTAAAGAGCATTGCAACATATGCGTTACGGCAACTTTTTCATGAGGCTCACAGAAACTATCAATATCGTCGATGGGTGGCGGTAATTGCCCCCGAGTATTACGACGCATCCGAATGAAATGTTGTTGCAAGCTGGTATACAAATGCTGCGCTTCTTCGTCAGTATCAGCCGCCACAACGTTCATCACAAAAGCAGAATAAGGCGTCGCTTGTTGTGCGGATGGTTTGAAGAGTTCACGATAGATCGACATCGCCTCCAAGAGTTGCTCTGGAGCAAAGTGCGCTGCAAAAGCGTAAGGCAAGCCAAAGTGCGCGGCTAATTGGGCGCCATAGAGGCTGGAACCTAGGATCCAAATGGGCACATTGGTATCGGCCCCAGGAATCGCCTTAACTGATTGACCCTCTTGAATTGGACCAAAGTAATGCTGTAACTCCCGCACATCTTGCGGGAAACGATCATCACTGCCCAATAAATCACGGCGCAATGCTCTAGCTGTTACTTGGTCAGTACCAGGCGCCCTACCTAAGCCCAGCTCAATTCGCCCCGGATAAAGAGATTCAAGGGTCCCAAATTGTTCTGCAATGACTAAAGGTGCGTGATTAGGCAGCATGATGCCTCCCGAGCCTACCTTGATTCGCGAGGTTCCTCCAGCGATATAGCCAATCAATACAGCGGTTGCCGAGCTAGCATTCCCCGTCATATTGTGATGTTCAGCGACCCAATAGCGGGTATAGCCCCACCTCTCTGCATGCTGAGCAACATCTAAGGAATTTCGTAGTGCATCGCCAGCAGTAAACCCCTGCGGAATAGGAGATATATCTAGAATGGAGTACTGGATGGAATTGGCCATCCTCAAATCATACCTAGAAAGTGCGTTTTATGAGCAAACCCAAAATGGCAGATCCCGATGATGGGCTGTTTAAGCCTGGCGCTAAGCTAAGACATAAAAAGACAGGTGGGTTTTATCAGGTTGTCCTGCTAGCAAATGTGGAAGCTTCTCTAGAGCCTGCGTACGTTTATGAATCCATGCAGTCACATGATTTCTGGATTAGACCAAAAGCTGAAATGGAAGATGGTCGCTTTGAGCTTATTACTGAATAAGGCCGGAAAATAATGACTGATGATCGAATCACTAATCTCGAAATTAAACTGAGCTTTACTGAAGACCTCATTGAAAAGCTCAATGAGACCGTCTACAAGCAACAGCAGCAAATAGAATTTCTATATCGTGAATTAAAGGCCGTAAAAGAGCAGGCCAGTAGCGCAGGTTCTGGCGGCAGCAGCCTAAAGGATGAAATTCCGCCACATTATTAAACCCCTTGAATTATCAGTAACTATAAGATATCATTTTTGATATATATCAATATTGATATAATTTATGAATGACTAATTGGGAAGTTGAAACCTTAAATACATTTGTTGATGCTGAGCTGGAAAGTCTTCCGAATGATATGCGAGGGCGATTTGTTAGGGTCTCTATGCTTCTAGAGCAATTTGGTCCAAAAGAAGTTGGTATGCCTCACATTAGAAGCCTGGGCAAAAAGCTGTGGGAGATTAGAGTCTCTGGAAGAGATCGCATTGGAAGAGGTATTTATGTAATTGCCTTCACAAAGAAGATCATCATCTTGCACGTATTTATAAAGAAATCACAAAAGACCCCTTCTGCAGCCTTAAAGATCGCAACACAAAGAGCAAAAGACGCCAAATTAATATGACCAAGATCTCCACCCTTCACAAGCGCTGGCTCAAAGAGCCATCCTATAAAAAAGCTTACGAACAAAGCCGTATTGAATTTGAGATCGCAAGAGAAATTATTGAAGCTCGCATGAAAAGCGGTCTCTCCCAGGAGGAACTTGCGATTCGTATGCAAACCTCACAATCTGCAATTGCAAGACTGGAAAGTGGCTCTGGCCTACCCTCAATGAGAACTTTGGCCAAGTTTGCACAGGCTACAAACTCACAAATTCAAATTCACTTTAAACCCATGAAAACCCCTAGACAGAAAATTGCTGCCTAATTTACCGATACTATATAAACTGATCAAGAGTTCAATTATCAACAACTATAGGGGAATCGATCATGGGTAACTTAACACTATTTCTAGTGCAGTGGGGTTTAACTTCTCTATCTCTTTGGGTGGCTAGCTACATTTTCAGTGGGCTTAGATTTGCTGACGGTGGCTCACTCTTAATTGCCGCTCTCGTTCTCGGCTTTGCTAACGCGATTGTGAAACCCTTGCTAGTTCTTTTGACCTTGCCGCTAACAGTGGTCACTATGGGTCTGTTTTTATTGGTAGTAAATGCCTTGGTGCTGATGCTGGTCTCAGCAGTCGTTAGTGGCTTTACGATCTCTAGCTTCTGGACCGCATTCTTTGCCAGCATCTTTATTTCTTTATTCAGCCTCTTCGTGAGCGGTCTGGTTTTTTAAAAAACTAGTTTGTACCTGGATAAATATCCGACCAAGGATGTAGCGCTGCCTTACAGGGCTGATTTGCATTCTTGGTTGCGATAGACCTAGCGTTTTCTGCCAAGATTGTGGCGCCACCCGTCAAAAATCCCAAGCCAATCGAGACAGCGCTATTAACCACTCCTTCTTTATTAACGCCTGCCTTAGGATTTAATAAAGTACCTTGGAGTTTTACCAATCCAGCTAGATTCACACCCGTTGTCAGCCCCGACTTCTCTCTCGGATCAATCTTAATATTGAGAGCTTCTGTTTTTAAATCTACTGATCCAGACAGCACAATATCCAAACGATCGGTTACCACACCAATAGAGTCATTCAAGGCAATCTGTCCATTGCTCACAGGCAGATAAACTACTGCACACTCTAATATCGTTTGATCAGATTTCTTGCGCATAGGATTAATAGAGTTGACGATCGTAATAAGCAAGTCACCACCTCGATCGATGAAACGCGAATCAATACTCCCCTTGCCTACTGAAAGCTGTACGGCACCATTTGCTTTGCCAGCCAACTGATGCATCGATGTTCCAGTACTACGCAGGTTGAAAGCTATCTCCGTATCCCCGCCCTTTACTTTGGTATTGGAGTCAACTGCATCCATAAGCTGTTCAAGAGTAAATCCTCTTGCCAAGCCTTTGATAGCGATTTCAGGGTTGGCGCTTTGGAATTGAGCAACGCTCGCCTGCACATCGGCACTTCCTTTGCCCAGCCCAAAATGAAGGTCATTTATATTTATTTTTGAACCTTCAAATACAAAATGTCCTTTGACGCCAGTCATTGGAACATGCCCTGGAATACTCAACTCATCTATATTGAAGGCAAGCTTACCGTTCGCAATTGGTAGCTCACCTAGAGGTAACGCTTCTTCACTGAATAAGAATCTTCCATGCGATTTAGTTGGACTTTCTACCGGGGCTTTAGCGCTACCTGGGCTAGTGAGTGCCGCTGAGCCTGCCAAAGAGCCTATCTCAAATGACTTAGAGCTCAGGCTTAGATTAAAGCTGGGCAAGGCCTGGGGTTTCTTATCAATATCGCCATTGATATTCATCGTTTTGCCATTTAGGGTTGCTGCCAGATCGACATTGACCTTAATTGGGTTGGCATTCCAATCATTGAGTATTTGGCGAATGCTCGTGGTTTTTCCTTTGAGGCCTAACTGATAGTTTTCATACTGGGCCTGAGCCGCTATTGCTGTTTCGTCACCACTCCCATTTAAAGATAATTGCGGAATGGATATCCTCTTTACCGAGGATCCAAAATCTTGATAACTCAAACGGGCATCTGTGATGACTAGGTTTCTGATTTTGATGAAGTTGGATTGATCGGAGGACGAAGTGCTCCCATTGGGGGTAGGCAAGCTGGCTGATGAAGTATTGTCAGTTACAGCGGGCGTGAAATCCCAATTACCATCTCCCGCTTTATTGGTTTGCAAGTAGGCATCTACCCCATTGAGATTAATCGCATTAAATTCAACCTCCTTAGTTAGCAAGGGAAGTAATTTGATGTCGACTTCTACGTGTTTAACTATCAACATCTCGGGCTTGGATGCCCAGGAGGCATTGCTCAGGGAGACTTGCTCTGCAGTAATAGCAAGCGATGGAAATACCCTCAAACTGACAGGGCCGGCAATCCTCAACTCTCTACCGGTCGCATCTTTCACAGATGAGCTGATCAATTGGGTTAGCTTTGCTGGATTGATCGATGAGGCGGCATACCAAACCCCTATACTACCTAGACCCAGGATGACGAGCATTACAAGCGAGATAGTTTTGAGTGACTTATTCATTTAATAGTCATTCTATATGGCAAGACTAAAATAGTAGCCATGAGTACAGAGAACCCACCCAAATGCCCTGCCTGCCAGGAAGACATGACCTACCCGGATGGTGAAAACTGGGTTTGTGCTCAATGCGGTCATGAATGGTCAATGACCGCAGCGATTGAAGAGGAAGCAGGATTGATAGTCAAAGATGCCAACGGCAATCTATTGGCCGATGGTGATACTGTGACCCTCATCAAGGACCTTAAAGTAAAGGGATCATCCACAACCTTAAAGGTAGGCACCAAGATTAAAGGCATTCGCTTGGTTTCAGGTGACCATGAGGTCGATTGCAAAACAGAAGCAGGCAATATGCTACTGAAAGCCTGCTTCCTTAAAAAAGCCTAAGGTAAATTGAATTACGTACTGGCTTTCTTGAGTACTGCGTATATTTGATCTTTTAGCAGCAATTTTTCTTTCTTGAGGGTTTCAATTTCCTCAGGCGTACTTGGTTCTTTGTGATCCTCCATGCGCAGAACCTTGGCATCCAAGTTATTGTGCTTATCAAACAGATGCGAAAAGTGGCGATCCGTTGTTTTTAATTTGGTGATTAATTCGCGATATTCTGGAAACATAGAATTCCTTATGGAGAAGTAACTAGGTTTAGTAAAACTGCGTATTTCCAGTGTAGCAAGCTCGTACCAAGAGAACAATCAATATGGCAAGATTTTTATTGAAACTCTACCCTTGCATTTAGCAGGTAAAACCCCATATATCTTTGATTATGAATGCAATGAATTTGCAGTAATATTCATAGGTGCGAAAGCACATTAACTACCAATAAAGAAGGGTAATAAACCATGGCTACAAAGAAGTCACCAGCAAAGAAGAAAGTAGCTACCAAGGTGGTAAAAAAAGCCCCTATAAAGAAAGCTGTTAAGAAAGTTGCTCCTAAAAAAGTAGCAGCCAAAAAGACAGTGAAAAAGGTAGTGAAACCAGTAGCTAAGAAAGCTCCTGCTAAGAAGCCTGTTGCTAAAAAGGCAGCTGCTAAGAAACCAGCAGTAAAGAAAGCGGCCAAAAAGACAGCCGCAAAATCTGCTGCCAAATCATCTAAGGTCGATCAATACGGCCTTGAAAAAGATGATGAGTTTTATGGCCTGTACTTTGCAAAATCTACCAATAAAGGCTTGGTTGAAGTGAAACCATGTACCTTCTCATTGATGTATTGGTGGAAAGGTTTGCTTGGCTATCCTGACATGATTGAGATCTCAAAGGGCAGTAATACTGCCATGTTGCAGTTTGAGTCTACTTTTGGTGGCGGCGATTCCGGAGAAACCGAATTAACAGAACAAGATGTTTTAGATATTGATCACATTATTGAAGTGGACGAAGAAGAGATGCTCATCTCTCTCTACTCTTATGTGCCTATTCCAGTACCTGAGAAGTTGGTTGGCGCTTTGAGCTTGTCTATTCTGAACATCAATCCTGAAACTCGCTATGGCAGCCTAGAACTTTGCTCTACCGAGAACGAAGAAGGTGAAACTGAGCACTTCTTGCGTTACCGTGCGGCAACTTACCTGCGTGGCATTAAGTCAGGCAAGGTAGAGGCAATTGAAAGCATGGTTACTAATGGTTCCGAGTTTTTCGGTCTTGCTCTAGATGCAATGTGTGTCAATAAGTCTATTAAGAAATGGTTGCTCAGTTAATTTCTGAGCGCCAGATTGAAGGCTTATCTGCATAAATAGTTGTACGTCATCGGAAAGCGGTCATTGACCGTTTTCCGACTATCAATAATCGTCACAGTTCGTTTTCCTAGCTTCTTGCACTCAGCAAGAGCCATCTCTTGAGCCTCATCCTCTTTCGCATCTTTGGGTGAATGGACGCCGATCGTTCCGTCAGACTGCTGATATACGCCGAATTGACTAGGCGGTGTTGAGCAAGCGGTCAGTAAAAATCCCAAACAAATAATGTAGCGATAAGAGCTTGATTTCATAGAAATACTCTAACAGATTTAGGTCTGCCCTATTGAGCTTCTTCGAGCAATCTCTGTAGAATCAAGAATATGAAACCCACTATCAAGATTGACTTTGTATCTGATGTAGCCTGCCCTTGGTGCGCAGTTGGTTTGGGCAACCTCAATCAAGCAATGAAGCAGTTAAGCGAGAAGGTAGAGTTTGAGGTACATTTCCGCCCCTTTGAACTCAATCCCAATATGCCTATCGGCGGTCAAGATGCTATTGAGCATCTCACCGAGAAATATGGATTAAGCGAAGAACAAGTTAAGGTCAATCAAGCCAATATCCGCGCGAAAGCATTAGAGGCGGGATTTGAGTTTCATCCAGAAGGCCGTAAAAGGGTTTACAACACTTTCAATGCCCATCGCCTTCTCTATTGGGCCGCTAAAGAGCATGGGGCAGACAAACAAGCTTCCCTGAAAAGAGAATTACTCAACACCTACTTTTGCCTCGCAGTAGACTTAGACGATCAACAGAATTTGCTGAATGCTGTTGGCCGCGCTGATCTTGATTGCGAACGAGCCAAGCAAATCCTCGATGGCGATGAATTTACCCAAGAAGTCAGAGATGAAGAAGCAACCTATACAAACTTAGGTATACATTCAGTTCCGTCGATTATTCTGAATGATCAATACCTATTGCAAGGTGCGCAACCCAGAGAAGCATTTGTTGAAGCTTTTGAGCAATTAATCAAACCAGCATAGCAGTAGCTTATTTGGCGGACAGTACCTCCGCTATAACATTCAATTAACACTGGCGAATCTAAAGGCCCTAATGTTTTGACTCAGTTACGGCCTTAACTATGCATCTAGACATAAACACCAAGTATTTATCAGCTAGTTTTGCTGGTATCACCAACCTCCTGCGCGCATCTCCTTTACATACCATCAGCTTTATATATCCGAGTGCAGCCAATCTTTTTATCCTACTATGGAGAGATGCTGGGGAAGCGATTTCACTCAAATGAATAAGGTCGCCAACAAATAGTGAGCGACCCTTACTATGTGACAGCAAAATGTAATGAAGAAGTTGGATTTCTATACTATCGATAGAGGCATCAGGATTCTCTCCTTTTAAGCACTCTAAAATTGTTAAGAAGCGAATATATTCGCTAGCCACAATTAATACCGCTCCTTACATACCAATCGTATACGTAGCCATCACCGTAGTTGTCGATACTGCTTGGTATGGCTCTTGACGATAGATACCGGTAATGCCTAAGCGTTGATTCTTAGCGACATCATAGTAAGCACCCAAGGTGGCTGTTGGCCTAGTTTTGACTGGATTGGCATTAAAGTTAATCGGCGTTAAGCCAGTAATACCAGTCGCAGAGTATGTGCCATTAGCGGTATTGGTATCAGTCTCTACACCAGCACTTGCAAAGGTAGTCACTACTGGAGTGAGCTTATAAGAGGCTCCTAGTCCAGCTAATGCTGTTGTAGCGTTGGTATTGAGCGCGCTATACGTTAATGGCGCTGTCACTGTTGCGCTAGTAGACTCGGTGTAGCCACCCATATTGTTTTGGGTGTAGCGTATGCCAATATACGGTGAGATGATTGTTTTCTCGGTCACGGCAAAGCCGTACTTGGCTGTTACTTGGGCACCTTGGCTACTGAGTTGTGATGAGCCTGTGCCAGCCTCTGAAGTGCCCACTACAGAACGAGTTATGGTGGCGTTCTTTTGCCCATAAGCAGCAGAGACTTTAATTTCTGTACCAGTGCCATCTAGGCGCTGATTCCAAGCACCAAATACACCAATCAGTGGCGTGTTATTACCCAGGTTGACTGTACCGCCCGGGTTGCTCACTGAGAGGTTCTGGTCAGCATAGGCACCAATGCGATAGTTTGGATGTGGGCGATAGGCTGCAATCAATAAACCACTAGTGTTATTTAGACCATTGGCAGCTGAGACAGCAGTATTGCGACCCCCGACGGAGAGGCAAATATTATTAATACCAAACTCAGTACAGTCATAACTAAAGCTATTAGCCAGTACAGAGTTCTGCATAGTGTACGTATTTTGCAGTGCCGAGGCAGTGTTAACCAAAGATTGCTGGGTATCAGCAGCATTCGGCGTAAATAGTAAGTACACATTACTAGCGTCATAAGCCAGTGCATAGCCCAGCGTTGTGTAAGAACTCAGGTTAGTACTCAAAGATCCAAATGTGCCTGTCACACCGCTAGCGCTTAGTAATGCATACTTACCAGATTGATAGGTACCAGCGCTGGCAGCTAGATTTAAACCACCTGCTAAAGAAGCTGCGCCAGAGACCACTAGTTTTTGAGTATTGCTTGGCGAGAAGTTCATGGCCAAGTTACCAGTCGAAGACTGGGTATAACCCGCTACGCTCACATTACCTGCTTTAGCAGTGATGTTAAAGGACCCGTTATTAGTCACACCGCTTGAGGTAGCAATAGAGCCAGCACCAGATAAAGCCAGAGTCGAGCCTGCATCAATGGTAGTTGGACCTGTATAGGTATTAACTGCTGTCAAATTTAAAGTACCGCCACCAGAAACTACAACATCGCCAGATGAATTCCCATCAGTGATGGGCGCCGAAATAGTTGTAGTTGTTGTTGGAGCAACATTGAAGACTGGATCGCCAGAGACGCTAATAGGATTGCTAATTGTCATATCAGCTGTGGTTGTTAACACTGCTGGCGTAGTAGCACTACCAATTAACTCAAGATTTCCAGTGCCCAGAGCTGTGGCCGCGTTCACCTGAACATTGGCGCCCGTACCAATACTTAGTCCGCCTGAAAAGCCAGAATTGTCAGCGGCCAGAACTATAACTCCATTCGTCCCAGAAGAGTTGCTGATAGAAAGTTTATTTGTACCGGTGATGGCACCAGCAATAGTAGTAGTAAGGCCATTTTGATCAATAACGCTAGGCGCATTAATGGTTAGTGGATTGACAATAGAAGCACTTGAAGCTGAGGCTGTGAGAATGCCACCAGTCAATGCAACCGCGTTACTGCCAGATAATGCGCTGGCTGAAATTGTCTGATTAGAGCTAATACTAGAAATACCAGTGCTAACAACTAAATCGTAATTATTGCCATCTCTTGTCAATTGCCACATATAGTTAGTGCCAGAAATAGATCCCGATACTGAGGCCAATCTAGCAGCAGCTATACCTGACAAGACATTTAAATAGGTGTATTCAGCAATTGTTGAGCTGCTTGAAATTCCAAAACTCATAGTGCCAGAAACTGTACCAAAACCAATCTGACCATACTGTCCCGAGCTTGTACCATTAATCAAGATACTGTAGCTTGAAGGAAGGATGCCGGAATAAGTCCCAATTGATCCACTATTAATGATGGAGGGAATTGACCCAGACCCACTATTGGTAATTGATGTGATTGTTCCGGTGTTGTAGATGCTGGAAGCTGAGCTGGATATTGATCCAGTATTGTTGATGGTGGTGATCGTTCCAGTATTGTAGATGCCGGCAACCGAGCCAGATATTGATCCAGTATTGGTAATGGTCGTAATTGTTCCGCCATTATTGATTCCAACATTGCCGCCTAAAATAGTGCCAGCATTACTGATTCTAGAGATCGATCCACCGCCAGTATAAGTATTGCCATTCGTATTTCGGATGCCATTCTCAGTGCCCGAAATAGTGCCGCCTACATTATTTGTAATACCGCTTGTACTATCTGATGAGCTACCAATTGAAGCGCCTGATCCGTAGTTCCAAATACCAGTCAAGGATGAGGTGCCGCCAGAAATACTTCCTATCGTACCGCTATTTGTTATGGCACTAATGCTTGCATAATTCCAAATACCAGCACCTCCCCAATCAGGATGGTCTGTATTTGTAGCAGTAAGAATACCGCCAGCATTATTTGTAATTACACCTATGCTGGCTGTAGTATTTTCAATTCCTTGAAAGGTTCCAATCATCGTGCCGGAATTATTAATGGTCGTTATAGCCCCATTATTCCCAAGCGCTTCATAGTAACCCTGAATTAACCCAGAGGCACTATTACTAAGTGTACCAATAGTGCCGTTATTTTGAATACCCCAACCTGGCTCAGATAGCCCGCCAACCAATGATCCACTGTTGTTAATGGTTGTAATCGTTGCATTGTTTTCAATAGCTTTTACATTTGCTGTATTTAAGCCGGTACAAGTCATAACACCACTAGAAGTAACGCAATCTGCAGCCGCATTTCCACTATAAAAATTGAATAGTCCCACAGACAATCCTAAAGCCGCATGAATGATCTTGCGTCGAAATAGAGTTGTAATAGATTGATTGAGAGCGCTGGCTTTAACCTCAAAACGATCTAAAGACTTTTGTACCAGAGAATTTGAACTTCCCTTGCCTCTAGATTTAGAAATTTCAGAAACAGTAACAAAACTCTGGCGAGCGTTGCTCCAAATTAGGCGGTAGATTCGATTCATGATTTACTGAGTAGTGGATTAATAAATCCAATCTTCTCAATAATCTCTAATCTTTAAAATCCTACAGAAATATGCCCTACAAAAGTACTTCATACAAAAGTAGGATTGATTGGCTCTGAGAATGTTTAAGCACAATGATTTAAAAGGCTTGCTTCAGAATCTAATTAAAGAATCATTTAAAGCAATTAATTCCGAGACGGAACGAAGCTTCAGCTTTTGCATGACTTCAAATTTATATTGCTTAACTGTAGGCATGGCTATTCCTAAAGCCTCCACCAACTCTCCATTGCTATAGCCCTTGGCCAAAAGGTCAAAAACCTGACGTTCACGCGGAGTCAAGATTTTCAGAATTTCAGATACTGTATTTTGATCATCTCTTTTCTGGCTTTCTGCAGCCTCGAGCTCAAGAGCTCTATTGATAGTGCTTAGGAAAACTTCAACGCTAAAGGGCTTTAATAGAAAATCAAAAGCCCCATCCCTGAAGGCGCGAACGATTTGCTGATCAGTACTCTCACCACTAATGAAGATAATCGGTATTTTGTGGTCCCTTGAGCGTATTTCAGCCTGCAAATCTACGCCCGAAATCTTAGGCATACGCATATCGGTTACCAATACCGCCGGGGCCACGGCTTTAACAGCCTCTAACTCATGCAAGAACTGCTCTGGTCTTGAATAAGAATGGACAACATAATCTGTTAATTGAAGCGCAGCCTCAAGGTCTGAGCGTAAGTGGTCATCATCCTCGAGCAAAAAAACATATTTTTTATCTAGATCCATAGATTTTATAAGGGTATTTGACTGAAGAGCCTCATGCATTAGAGCCATTAAGTGGTATAGAAACTGTAAAAGCTACTCCATTACCATCCGGCAAATTAGAACAACTAATAGAGCCGTGATGTCGCTCAACGATATAACGGCAAAGCCATAAGCCAATGCCATTTCCGGACTTCTTGGTGCTCACAAATAAATCAAAGATTCGCTCGTGTTGGGCAGGACTTATTCCAAGGCCATTATCTGAAAAAGTCATTTCATAGTTACCAGAACTATCCATTCTTGTACTAATTACAATCTTTTTATTTTCCTTTGTGATTGCTTCAAGCGCATCGATGGCATTGGAGATTAAATTAGAAACAAGTTGCCGAAATAATGAATCCCATAAAACTACTTTTTCAGTTGCATGCAAATTCAACTCAACGCTAATTTGCGATTTCAGAAGTCGCTTTTCGTAAAGGGAAACGGTATCCCTCACTAAAAGGTCTCCATCAACGAATGATGACTCATCTTTACCGCTGATGAATAGCTTCTTGAGGCTTGAAATTAACTGTGCAGCAGCATGATTTGCCTGAAGAATATTCTGTATCGAAGGCTCTAAATCATTGCCCTCAGATTCTGATTGCCGAATTCGACGTAAAGCCAAATCACCATTGATTTCAATACGAGCTAAAAATTGATTTAATTCATGGGCTAGTCCAGCCGATAATGCCCCCGTTTCAATTAAGGTACTGCTGTTAGCTAAGTTTTGAATTAACTTATCCTTCTCTAATATCAACCTTCGCATATCTTCGTTTTGCTCGCGCTCTTGGATTGCGCTTGAGGAATAGGTTTGGAACCAATAAATAGATATCAGTAGCTCAAAAATACAAAAGGCACCCATTCGAATAATTCTATTATTCAACTCTAGAGTCATCAGCCCGCCAAAGCTGCTTGAAATATCCCACTGATTTTGATAGTCAATCATTAAAAATATGAACCATACAGTAGTATGCAAAACCAGAATGACTGAAATCACCTGAATAATTCTGAGTAAATAGCTACTTTCTACTTTGAGCTTTTGGGTTGTCTCATAACTAAGCCAAGCTATGATCACAAAAAATCCAAGGGCCATATGTAAGCTGAATATTGACCCAAAATTACTTGAGGCATATTCCAAAAAGGCATGAGGATAAAAATAAAAAGTTCCAGCTATTGAAAACTGACACAGTAATGGCAGCATGAAGAGTGCTAATTGGTAGCCAGATAAATGCTTGCGTATGGATCTCAAAAATAATGGCTGAAGATATTGGCTGGTGTAGAACAGTGGCCCCAATATCAACGCAGTCGATTTGAAGAATGGTGGCTTATTTTGAATGTAAGAGTCATTAGCCAAGAAAAATATAGCGAGGCCAAGAGTGGTCATCGCAAAAGAGAGGCCGATGATCCAGATAGTACTAGGCTGATTTTTAGGGGATCGGCTATATAGAGGAATGCCAATAAAGAATATAGCAAGGGCTATTCCGCCGATCAGGAAACTAAAACCCCAAAAAAATGAACTCATATAAATATGCCAGGCTTTATTGCGTGGACGCCTTAGTCACTTAACCAAGAATTTGGCTTAATTGTCCAACTAATGCCCTAATTTGCCCATCATACATTTGTAGGATATTCATATGCATGTATTGAATTAACAGGACTTAGATCACCACCAAAATAGGTGGTTCTTGGTAACGATTTTGGTAACAAGGGTGTTGTATCTCCACAAACCCTTGTAATACCTATTGACTTGGCGGAGAGGGAGGGATTCGAACCCTCGGTAGGTTTGACCCTACGCCTGATTTCGAGTCAGGTACATTCGACCACTCTGCCACCTCTCCGAACCAACGGATCATTATAGCTACCGTCATCTAAAGCCATTCAGCTGATATTGACTAATGAATTCACTAGCAAAAAGAGTTTTGTTCCTTTAATATAGATATACATTTCTGTATATCTATTTAAGGACTACGTCATGAATATTCAAATTTCTAAATGGGGTAACAGCCTGGCACTTCGCATCCCATCAGCAATCATCAAAGAAATCAAGCTAAAAGATGGGGATAAAGTTGAGGCAACCCTTTCAAAGGATGGCTCATTAATCATTCGACCTCAGAAATTAGATCGAAAAGAAATTTCTGCTCAACTAAGAGCATTCAGAGCTACGTTGAAGATGGGCACATCAGTAATAGATGAAGTTCGCTCAAAGGCGCGCTACTGATGATCTATGTCGATACAAGTATTTTTGTGGCTTTATGTACAACTGAACCAAAAAGCGATGCAGTTGATAAATGGCATGATGGCAGCTCGGCGAAAATGATCTCTTCAACTTGGACATTTACTGAATTTTCCAGCGCACTAAGTCTTAAAGTCAGAACTAATCAAATAACAGAAAAACAGAGTCGTGAAGCTTGGAAAAAATTTGATATTCTTTGCCAAAATGATATAGAACTATTACCGATTGAAAATAAAACTTATTATTCTGCAGGGATCTTAGTTATAGACAGCAAGTCAAATCTTAGAGCTGGCGATGCATTACATCTAGCAGCTGCAAAATCTTTCAAAGCAAAGTCGATCGTCACACTGGATAAAGTGCTCGAAAAGAATGCTTCTCGACTAAAAATAAAAACTATTGTTATTTAAGAGCGCGGCTTAAGTGCCGCTGAAGACGCCACCATGTGGTGATCACACCTAAAATTTTTGATCTTTTACTCGCAGACGCCCGTCATCAGAAGTGAGCCGGAGAAGAATCCAAAAGGAAACTTGCCATCTTTTGCAAACCCTTCAATACTCAGATAGTCCACAAAGGCGCCATTCTTACCTTCAGATTTTTGAATCCAAACAACCTTATATGAATTACTTTTACTGCCGGATGCGATCACTTTTGGATTCTTTAGGGTATCCATGACATCCCCAACCACTTCCCCAGTCTTTTTTACCACTGCAAATTCTTGACCTACTCTTGGGCTATCTTTAACTATATCTAACTCACCAGTGCTTTTAATGTAGGCGTCGCTCAATACTTCACAGCGATAGGTTTTTTCATTAGCCAAAACACTGTGGGATATCAACAGTGAGAAAACGAGTGTTAAATACTTTGAGTACTTGCTCATCTAAGTAATTACTTGTCTGGGGTATCTGCTTAGATGGGCTTTAGCACTTCTAAGCCACCCAAGTATGGTTGAAGCGCTTTAGGAATAGCAATACTGCCGTCTACTTGCTGCTTGTTCTCGATTAGCGCAACCAACGCTCTACCGACTGCAAGACCTGAACCATTTAAGGTGTGTACCAATTCTGGTTTACCTTGTCCTGCCTTGAAGCGGGCTTGCATACGTCTTGCCTGGAAATCACCCATGCTCGAGCATGAACTAATTTCTCTATAGGCTTTTTGGGAGGGCACCCACACCTCTAAGTCATAGGTCTTGGTGCTACCAAAGCCCATATCACCAGTGCAGAGCAATACTTTTCTATAAGGGAGCTCAAGAAGCTCCAGGATTCTTTCCGCATGCCCAGTTAAATCCTCTAAGGCCTGCATGGAATCTTCCGGTTTAGTGATTTGCACCAACTCGACTTTGTCAAACTGATGCTGACGAATCATGCCGCGCACGTCACGACCATAACTACCCGCCTCAGAGCGGAAACATGGGGTATGAGCCACAAACTTCATTGGCAGATTGTCGGCGTTGACAATTTCATCACGAACTAAATTAGTTACTGGTACTTCTGCTGTTGGAATGAGGTAGAAGTTTTCAGTTTTCGCTTCGCCTGCATTTGCTCCCTTTACGTCTTCCCCACCCATCTGACGGGGAACCTTGAATAAGTCCTCTTCAAACTTCGGTAATTGGCCGGTACCACGCATGGAAGCAGCATTCACCATATAGGGCGTATACACTTCTTGATAATCATGCTTTGTAGCGTGTGTATCGATCATGAACTGCGCTAAGGCGCGATGCAATCTGGCGATCGGGCCCTTCAGAACCACAAAGCGTGAACCACTAATCTTGGCAGCTACTTCAAAGTCGAGGCCTAGTGGACCACCAAGGTCTACGTGATCTTTGATCTCGAAATCAAAAATGGGTTCTTCACCCCAACGCATTACTTCTTTGTTTTCTGTTTCGTCTTTACCAGTTGGTACAGACTCATCAGGCAAATTCGGAATGCCCATCAAGAAATCGGAGATCTCGGCTTGCAGAATACCTAATCTTGCTGAGCCAGATTCCATATCAGTATTCACTTGTGCAACCTCAGCCATCTCAGCAGAAGCGTCTTCGCCTTTGCCTTTTTTCATGCCAATGGCTTTAGACAATTGATTACGCTTGGCTTGCAATTCTTCGGTGCGGGTTTGCAAAGACTTACGCTCGGACTCTAAGGTATTGAATTTCTCAACATCTAGCTGAAATTTACGAGCGGCCAAGCGCGCTGCAACAGCGGCGATATCTTTACGAAGTAATTGCGGATCAATCATGTGATGCTCTATGGGTTTGGGTATCTAAGGTGAACTAGGCTCTAGTTTAAGCGTAAGACTTCAGCGCCTGCAGGTGGTGTGAAATTAAAGCGATTTGCTGGCAAATTGACGTTGAGCTGGATCTTATCGAGAGTGACTAGGACAACGCTGCCTAGGCCATCAGTTAACTCAAGCGCCTTAGGCAAGCCATTGGCCATCCCAATCGAGATCTTGGTGTAAGGAAGATCGTCTTTCTTTTTAGCGCTGGGATCACTTTTAGGAACTAGGGCTACCCATTTCATTCCCAAACGCTCTTCACCTTCGATTAAATCAAAATGCTGATCAAGAGAACTTTCACCAAACAGAATCGCTGCTGGCGTCGATGCAAGTGCTTGTCCTGCTGGGCGAAAGGTTGCTTGATTTAAATCCTTGTCCCACAAAATGAGTTGATTGCCATTAGCGATGAGTTTTTGCTCATACGGTTTTTGTGTATCCCAGACAAAACGACCTGGACGCTGAAATACAAAATGACCTTGCGTTTGGCGAACAACCTTGAGACCCTTGTCTTGCGGCTCGTTAGCCTTAGGTGCGCGCAATTGTTGTTGCACAAAGTCACCCTCCGCAGTTTTGGAGTTGCGTACAAATTGACGTAGCTGTTCTGACCCACTTTCAGCTTGTGAGAATACGGTACTGGAAAATAGGATCGCAGCGATACTAATTACAAATTGGACTGCTACTGCAGATAAGAGTTTTTGCAAAATCAAGCCTTACTCGGAGGGGCGATGCAAAATCTCGCGATTACCGCCATTACCCATCTTCGATACCAGCCCCGCTTTCTCCATATCTTCTAAGAGGCGTGCTGCTCGGTTGTAACCAATACGCAGGTGGCGCTGAACCAATGAAATCGATGGGCGCTTGTTTTCAAGAACGATGGCAACTGCTTGGTCATATAGTGGATCCGCTTCACCACCACCCTCTCCAGTGAGCGCATCAACGTTAGATTCGTCAGCGCCTTCAAGAACGCCGTCGATATAGTTCGCTTCGCCCTTCTCTTTAAGCCACTCGACCACGCGATGAACTTCGTCATCCGATACAAAAGCACCATGAACACGCACTGGTAAGCCAGTACCTGGAGCCATGTAGAGCATATCGCCCATACCAAGCAATGCTTCCGCACCCTGTTGATCCAAAATCGTACGGCTGTCGATCTTACTGCTGACTTGGAAGGAAATGCGGGTTGGTACGTTTGCTTTAATCAAGCCGGTAATGACGTCCACGCTTGGGCGCTGTGTTGCCAATACCAAATGAATCCCTGCAGCACGAGCTTTCTGCGCGATACGCGCAATTAACTCTTCAATCTTCTTGCCTGAAACCATCATGAGGTCAGCCAACTCATCGATCACAATCACGATGACCGGCGCTTTGTATATTGGCTCTGGATCTTCTGGCGTCAAGCTAAATGGATTGGTGAGCTTTTCACCTTTTTCTTCTGCTTCTAAAATTTTCTTATTAAAGCCGGCCAAGTTACGTACGCCAAACTTACTCATCAGTTTGTAGCGACGCTCCATCTCGTTTACCGCCCAGTTCAGCGCGTTATACGCCTGCTTCATATCAGTAACAACCGGGCATAGCAGATGCGGAATCTTGTCGTAGATAGCCATCTCCAGCATCTTTGGATCAATCATGATCAAACGCACTTCATCAGGCTTTGCTTTAAAGAGCAAAGACAAAATCATGGCGTTGATACCAACCGACTTACCAGCGCCTGTCGTACCAGCTACTAAGCAGTGCGGCATCTTGGCCAAGTCAGCCACCATTGGGCTACCAGAAATATCTTTACCCAAAGCCAGAGTCAACAAAGAATGATTGTCGTTATAAACCTGGGAAGTCAATATCTCAGACAAGTAAACCGATTGACGTGTTGGGTTTGGCAATTCCAAAGCCATGCATGTTTTGCCAGGAATGGTTTCTACAACACGCATACTCACAACACCAAGTGAACGCGCTAAGTCACGTGAGAGATTGACAATCTGACTGCCCTTTACACCAATTGCCGGATCAATCTCATAGCGCGTTACCACTGGACCAGGGTAAGCGGCGATCACGGTCACTTGTACATTGAACTCAGCTAACTTGCGTTCAATTAAACGAGAAGTAAATTCCAAAACATCTGCAGAGATTGTTTCCTTTGCTTCGGGAACGGGATCTAACAATGCCAGCGGCGGCAATTCTGAATCTGGAATATCCACAAATAGTGGCTGTTGTTTCTCACGCTCGACACGAGCACTCTTTGGAATCTCAATCGGAGCACGCACAATTTGCACTGGGGCAGCCACTTCTACGCGACCCCGAATTTCTTCCACAAACTCTTCACGCTCTTCAGCGGCGGCTTCACCCATCTTGCGATCTTCTTCACTATCGCGACGCTCGCGAATGCGGTGATAGCTGACCTCTAAGAAACGCCCTACTTTTTCAGCAACATCTAGCCAAGAAAAATGGAGAAATAGAGATAAGCCAGCGCAAAGACCAAATAGAAGAACTAAGGTTGCGCCAGTAAAACCTAAGGACATCTGGAGAGGATCGCCAATCAACTCACCCAAAATGCCACCAGGAGGCCTAGGAAGCTGCCAGGACAATGTATGCATCCGAATAGACTCAAGGCCCATGCTGCAGACTAAAGTCAGACCAAAGCCCAACCAACGCATTAGCAGGGAGTCTGGTTTGGCGTCTGGATCTGGTGGCAAAGGGATGCTCCAGAGCTCACGCCAGCCATTGAGGACACGGCGCCCAAACAGGACAACCCACCAAAACGCAGAAACTCCAAAGATATAGAGCATTAAATCAGCTAAATAGGCTCCAAAACGCCCGCCCAGGTTCTTAGGGGCCTCAAAACTGGCATGGGACCAAGCTGGATCCGCCTTGGAATACGTCAGCAAAACAGCAAATAGACCAAGGCATAAGCCCAGGGAGATAAACCAGCGGGCCTCTAGCAGAAGGCGGGGCATCCTGCCCTGCCCGCCCATCTCTGGGGGTTCGGAACTCTTGGGAGTCTTGGACTTCGGGTATGCGGTTCTAGCCATGTTCTACCGATTGTAAACAAGCAAACCTATAATTTGGGTATGACTACAAATACCCCAAAACACTCCAAAGTCCTCATCCTCGGATCTGGCCCTGCCGGCTACACCGCTGCGGTCTATGCCGCCCGCGCCAATTTAAAGCCCACCCTCATTACTGGCTTGGCTCAAGGGGGTCAACTTATGACAACCACCGATGTTGAAAACTGGCCAGCCGACGCTGATGGCGTTCAAGGGCCAGAGCTCATGGACCGCTTTTTAAAGCATGCGGAGCGCTTTAATACCGAGATCATTTTTGATCATATTCATACGGCGGCCCTCACAGAAAAACCAATTCGCTTAGTTGGTGACTCCGGCACCTATACCTGTGATGCTTTGATTATTTCCACTGGTGCTTCTGCCCAGTACATTGGCCTTCCAAGTGAAGAAGCTTTTATGGGTCGTGGTGTTTCTGGTTGCGCAACATGCGATGGTTTTTTCTACCGCAATCAAGATGTTTGCGTAGTTGGTGGTGGCAATACTGCAGTTGAAGAAGCGCTCTACCTTACTGGTATTTGCAAAAAGGTAACCGTGATTCATCGTCGCGATAAATTCCGTGCTGAACCGATTCTGAATGATCGCCTCATGGCAAAAGTTGCTGAAGGCAAAGTGGAGTTGAAATTGAATGCCACTCTCGATGAAGTTCTCGGCGATGAAAAAGGTGTTACTGGTGTACGCATCAAGAAACAAGATGGCAGCACCGAAGAGATTGCTGTGACTGGAGCATTCATTGCGATTGGCCACAAGCCCAACACTGATCTCTTTGTTGGCCAGCTCGATATGAATAACGGCTACCTCAAGACCCACTCTGGCTTAGAAGGTAATGCCACCGCCACCAATATCCCTGGCGTGTTTGCTGCGGGTGACGTTCAAGACCATATCTACCGTCAAGCCATTACCAGTGCAGGCACGGGCTGTATGGCTGCACTAGATGCGCAGCGTTATTTAGAAACTTTGGAGTAAGTTTCTAAATTCGCAGTAATAAAAATGCCTAGCAATGCTAGGCATTTTTATTAGGACGTTTTTTCTAAATCCAATTTTCAAGGGCAAGATTAGGGACTCTTTTAAATTCAGATAGATTATTTGTTACCAAGGTTAAACCATGACTTCTAGCATGAGCCGCAATATGAATATCATTTACTCCAATAGGTTTACCCTTACCCTCCAAGAATGCTTTAATTTGACCATAATGCTGAGTTGCATTTATGTCATAGGGTAAAACCTCTAAGTGACTTACAAAGTCTTCAATGTTGTTAAGATTACTTTCAACCTGTTGGCTCTTTTCTGCGCCATACATCAACTCTGCCAACGTAATTGTTGATATAGCCATTCGGTTGGCATTTTTATTGAAGACCTGAAGCACCTCTATCGGCTTTCGCTTCATTACATAAATAACAATATTGGTATCTAGCAAGTACTTAAGCATTAGAGAGGCTCTCTATCCCCTTGCTCTTGAGAGCCTCTTTCATTCATAAAATCATCACTTACACGAGCATCGCCCAAAAAGTAGTTGTCCCACATGTTTTCAATTGGGGCAATTATTCGCTCCCGACCCTTTGCACGAACATTCACCTTGCGAACATTTTCCGGCAGCCGCATTTCGGCAGGCAACCTTACGGCTTGAGTCCGGTTATTCGTAAAAACAGTTGAAATAGCCATTTCTTTCATCTCCCAGCGTATATAGCAATTGTATATTGCATTAAGTGCCTATACAAGCCCAAAAAAATACCCTTCTTGGCATCTATATCGGAGCATTATTAATAAAGCATTCCCACTCCAGATCATCTTGCGTTTCTTGCTGCATGATTTGCTCTTCAGTGGTTGCATCTAATTTAGATTTATCAACAAACCCCCTTAGGGAATGTTGTTGCATTACTTAGGTCGACCTGGATTTTTATAATCTCAATTTCACTCATACCTCAATAATAAGCCCCTCATTACGGCTCATCTTAGATCCATAAAAAAAGCCTAGCATTGCTAGGCTTTTTGTTTAACTCAACAACGCTGTTATTTTGTAATCACTGGCAGCAATGGCACGATGAGTAATGCCACGATGTTGATGATCTTAATTAATGGATTAACAGCAGGACCCGCAGTGTCTTTGTAGGGATCGCCCACAGTATCACCAGTCACAGCTGCTTTATGCGCCTCAGAACCTTTACCGCCGAAGTTACCTTCCTCGATATATTTCTTTGCATTGTCCCAAGCACCGCCACCGGTACACATTGAGATTGCCACAAACAAGCCAGTCACAATCGTACCCATCAGCAAGCCACCCAATGCCGCAGGGCCAAGCAATAGACCAACGACGATTGGTGCCACTACAGGTAGCAATGAAGGAATAATCATTTCTTTGATAGCTGCGCCTGTGAGCATGTCTACAGCCTTGCCATACTCAGGCTTAGCAGTGCCCTCCATGATTCCTGGAATGTCACGGAACTGACGACGCACTTCCTCAACAACCGCACCCGCACAACGACCCACCGCTTCCATCGCCATCGCACCAAACAAGTAAGGAATCATGCCGCCGATGAAGAGGCCAATGATGACCATGTGATTAGACAAGTCAAAAGAAACCTGCTGACCAATGCTTTCTAGAGCATGGGTATAGTCCGCAAAAAGGACCAATGAAGCTAAACCAGCGGATCCAATCGCATAGCCCTTAGTCACTGCTTTAGTAGTGTTGCCAACAGCATCTAATGGATCTGTAATATCGCGCACTGATTGTGGCAAGCCTGCCATTTCAGCAATACCGCCGGCGTTATCGGTAATTGGGCCGTATGCATCAAGCGCAACGACGATACCTGCCATTGACAACATTGCTGTCGCTGCAATTGCAATGCCATACAAACCAGCTAACCAGTAAGCGGCATAAATCGCTGCACAAACAAATAACACTGGATAAGCAGTCGACTTCATCGAAATGCCTAAGCCAGCAATGATATTGGTGCCATGACCTTTTGTAGAAGCTTCAGCAATGTGCTGTACTGGCTTGAACTGAGTACCGGTGTAGTACTCAGTGATCCAGACTAATCCAGCTGTCAGCAATAAGCCAACCACTGTTGAACCGAATAAGCGCCACTGACTACCTGGAATACCAAGGGCATCATCAGGCATGATGAAGTTCGTTACAAAATAGAAGGCTACTAGTGATAAACCACCTGCGATGATGAGTCCTTTGTACAAAGCTGGCATCACATTCTTCATACCAGGCGTTGCTTTAACAAAAGAGCAACCGATGATGGAAGCAATGATGGATACACCACCCAGAACTAATGGGTAAATAATTGCGGCTACTGGAGCACCAGCAACCATTAATGAACCCAAGACCATCGTTGCAATCAGCGTTACCGCATAGGTTTCAAATAAGTCGGCTGCCATACCAGCGCAATCACCTACGTTATCACCTACGTTATCAGCGATCACCGCAGGATTACGTGGATCATCTTCTGGAATACCTGCTTCAACTTTACCGACCAAGTCAGCACCAACGTCAGCACCTTTAGTAAAGATGCCGCCGCCTAAACGCGCGAAGATCGAAATCAAAGAGGAGCCGAATGCCAAACCAATCAGCGGATGCAATACAGAGGAGAGGTCTTGTCCTGCACCAATTGATACCAGGAACATAAAGAACAAACCAACACCAAGGAGGCCAAGGCCAACTACCAACATACCGGTAATAGCGCCGCCCTTAAAAGCAACATTAAGTGCTTCGTTCATTCCCTTGGTAGCCGCTTCAGCAGTACGGACGTTTGCGCGCACTGAAACATTCATACCAATGAAACCGCAGGCGCCAGAGAGAACCGCGCCGACTACAAAGCCAATTGCTGTCGCAAAGTCCAAAAAGAGCGCCATCAGAATAGCCAGGACTATTCCAACTACCGCAATCGTTTTATATTGGCGCGAAAGATAGGCTGCCGCACCCTGCTGAATCGCCTCAGCAATCTCTTGCATCTTGGCATTGCCCGTACTTTGCTTCAAAATCCAGCCGCGCATCACAAAACCGTAAATCACGGCCAGG
>Ga0316222_1001714_pt1 | contig 25596 bp, 20 predicted proteins | sample TBH18011metaG_FD_206008 | JGI IMG/M metagenome (GOLD analysis project Ga0316222, IMG submission 206008) | Freshwater microbial communities from Trout Bog Lake, Wisconsin, USA - TBH18011 | ecosystem: Environmental > Aquatic > Freshwater > Lake > Hypolimnion/Profundal zone | place: USA: Wisconsin... | reverse complement strand
TTGAACCAGGGGTCGAGCTTGTCCAGGACCGCGAAGATCTGCTGGAAATGTAGGATCTGCTCGGCGCCGACCACGTAGACGCAGCGGTCGAAGGCCCAGGTCTCCTTGCGGTAGAGCGCCGCGGCCAGGTCGCGGGTGGCGTAGATGCTCGTTCCGTCCCCCTTCTGGACCAGGACCGGCGTGCCGATGCCCACGTCCTCCAGGTCGATGATGCGCGCGCCCCCTTCGCCTTCCTGCACGAGGCCGGACCGCTCCAGGCGCTCCAGGGTCGGCTTGAGCTGGGGCTCGTAGAAGGCCTCGCCCAGGTCCAGGGAATCGAAGGTCACCCCCAGCCGGTCGTAGATGCGCACGAACTCCCGGATGCTGATCTGCCGGAACCAGGCCCAGAGCCTGCGGGCCTCGGCGTCGCCCTCCTCCAGGCGCCGGAACCAGGCCCGGGCGTCGTCGCGCAGCCGCGGATCCTCCGTCTCGGCCGCGTGGAAGCGCACGTAGAGCTGGAACAGCCGGTACAGCGGGTTGCGCAGCTTGTCGGGAATCTCCTCGGCCCAGGGGAAGTCCGCCTCCAGGGCGGGGTTGTCGGCTTCGGCCCACAGCTTGTAGGCCGCGAGCATCGTGCCGAACTGGGTGCCCCAGTCCCCCAGGTGGTTGAGCCGGATCACCTTGCAGCCCAGGAAGCGGTTCACCTGGGCCTGGCCGTGGCCGATCATGGTGGAGCGGAGATGGCCGATGGTGAAGAGCTTGGCGATGTTGGGCGAGCTGTATTCCACCAGCACCGTCTCGTCGTGGGGCGCCGCGCTGCCGTAGGGCGTCCCGCCCAGGGTGGCCTCGAGCATGACCTTGGCCCTGCGCCGGGGACCGAGCTTGAGGTTCAGGTAGGGACCGGCGGCCACCAGGTCCGCCCCGTCCACGCGCAGCTCCGAGGCCAGGTCCCTGGCCACCTGGGCGGGGTTGCGGCCCAGGGCCTTGGCCGCGCGGAAGCACGGGAAGGCCAGATCCCCCATGTCCTGCGAGCGCGGCCGCTCCAGGAGGATCTCCTGGCCGGGCAACGCCACGGCCAAGGCATTCTTGAAAGCTGCTTGCAACTGCTCCATGACAATCCTTCATCCGGAAGCCAGGGGCCTCGGACTAGGATGAAGGATCGGGGGCCTGACGGGAAGCCCCAACTTTAGGGATTGATACCGTAATTCCCCTTGACCTTTATACGGCTCAGGCTATTCTAACGGTTCGCCTCAAGGGGTGAATGACACCGTGCGAATGTGCCCCATAGGCAGGAGATAGGATTCATGGCCAATCACAAGTCCGCTACCAAGAAAGCCGCCCACGACGAGGCTGCCCGTCTGCGCAACCGGTCCAACCGGTCCGCCATGAAGACCGCCCTGAAGAAGTTCCTGGTCGTCGTCAAGGCCGGCAACAAGGCCGCCGCCGCCGCGCTGCTGCCCGGCACCCTGGGCGTCATGGACAAGGCCTGCCGCAAGGGCGTCATCCACAAGAACGCCGCCAACCGGTACAAGAGCAGGCTGACGTTGAAGGTCAACGCGCTGGCGTAGGATCGGCCGTACGAAATGGAGGGCCCGGCTTCGGTCGGGCCTTTCGTGTGTACGGGCTTGGAGGCCAGCGCTCGCGTCTGCCAACCCGGCGACCCACCATCCCTCCAGGGTCGTTCCCCGGGCGAGGCCCGGGGAACGGGGCGGCTTCGCTTGTTGGGGCCGCGAACCCGCAGGGGGGGGAAGGTGAGACCTCAGATCCACCCGGGAGGGATGGGCTGGGGGGTGGGGGGGACCTGGGACCAGTGGAAGCGGGGGGGGAGCTCCTCGAGGCGGACGGGGGCCGGGGCGGGTAGGCAGCCCAGGGTCCAGGCCAGCCAGCCCAGGACCTCCGCCGGGGCGATGCCGCGGTGGGCCAGGGCGGCCAGGCCCATGGCGCCGTCGCGCTTGCCCAGGCGGGCGCCATCGGGGGCGACGACCAGGCCGAGGTGCCCGTAGGCGGGGGTCGGCAGGGCCAGGGCCTCCTGGAGGCGGACCTGGGTGGCGGTGACGGGCAGGAGGTCGACGCCGCGCACCACTTCGGTCACGCCCTGGTGGGCGTCGTCCACGACCACGGCGAGGTGGTAGGCGTAGCAGCCGTCCCGGCGGTGGAGGAGGGGGTCGCCGGTGAGGGCGTTGGGATCGTCCAGCCGCGGGCCCTGGAGCAGGTCCTCCCAGGGCACGGGGCCCTCGGGGAGGCGCAGGCGCAGGGCGTCGGCGCGCAGGAACGGCAGGGGCCGGTGGCGGCAGGTGCCGGGATAGGGACGCAGGCCGTCCTCGGCGTGGGGGGCGCTGCCCAGCTGGGCCAGGTCCTTGCGGGTGCACTGGCAGGGGTAGAGGCGCCCCCGGGCGTGCAGTTCGCGCAGGGCGGCCTGGTAGGCGCCGTGGCGCCGGGACTGCCAGAGCACGGGGGCGTCGCTGGCCAGGCCCAGGGCGGCGAGGTCCTTCAGCTGGGCGTCGCCCAGGGTGGAGCGGCAGCGGGGGCCGTCCACGTCCTCCATGCGGATGAGCCAGCGCCCGCCCCGGGCCTTGACGGACAACCACGAGGCCAGGGCGGTGCGCAGGTTCCCCAGGTGGAGTTCGCCCGTGGGGGAGGGCGCGAAGCGTCCGGTAAGCACCATCCCAGTATACTGGCTGGATGCGCCCCTGGCCTCCCATCCTCAGAGCCTTCCTGGCCCAGGCGGCGGCCTTCGCCGTCCTGGCGCTGCTGGCGCGCGCCGGACTCCTGCCCCGGGCCCTGCCCGGCCCGGCCATCGTGCTGCTGGTGGGCCTGCTGGCGGCGGGCGCGGGGCGCTGCCTGGGGCTGGGCCGGGGCTGGCTCCCCTTCCTCCTGGGACTGCCCTGGGCGGTCGTCCTCATGCTGAGGCTGCCGGTGCCCGGCTGGGTCTGGCCGGCGGCCCTCCTGGCCCTCCTGCTGGTCTACGGGGGCGGGATCCTCACCCGGGTGCCGCTCTATCACTCCAACCGCGCGGCCTGGCGCGCCCTGCTGGCGCTGCTGCCCCCCACGCCGGTGCGCTTCGCGGATCTGGGCGCGGGCCTGGCGGGGCCCCTGGTCTTCCTGGCCGGCGAGCGTCCGGATGCCACCTTCACCGGCGTCGAGGCCTCGCCCCTCACCTGGCTCCTGGGCTGGCTCCGCGCCCGTCCCGTGCGGCGCAACTGCACGATCCGCTGGGGGAGCCTCTGGCATCAGGACCTGGGGCAGTATGACGTGGTCTACGCCTTCCTCTCCCCCGCCCCCATGCCCGAGCTCTACGCCAAGGCCGCCCGGGAGCTGAAGCCCGGGAGCCTGCTCGTGAGCAACACCTTCACGGTGCCGGGGCGGGAACCGGAGGTCCGGATTCCCCTCACCGGACGGAAGGACGCCTGCCTGTTGGTCTGGAAATTCTAGCAATCCTTGGGGTGCCCCGGGTCGTTATTTTAGTTTTCGCCATAAACTAAAATAAGGCGTGAGCTTATTTTAGTTGCAGAGGCTTGTCATGGATCCACTGTTGAACACGGCTGCTAAAAGCTGAACCCCACCCCGACCCCGTACACCATCGGGCTGTAGTTGATGGCCGACAGCTTGCCGCCTTCGAGGTTCACGTTGGCCTTGGCCGTGATGGACTTGATATCGAGGTTGAGGAACCAGTGGTCGGCGAGCTGGATGTCCATCCCGGCCTGGTAGACGACGTTGATGTTGTACTTGGCGAGGGACAGCGGCGCGCCCATCAGGGTCAGGTCGACGCCCGAGAAGCGCGTGTCGTTCAGGCCGATCCCGAAATACGGATTCACCACCGAGTCCGGCAGCATCCGCCACTGCAGCACGAGGCAGGGGGACTGCGTCTTGACGGTGCCGATGGTGCTGATGTTGGAGTAGTTGACGGTGACCTTGCGGGTCGCGGCGCCCGTGAGGGCGAATTCGACGGCGAAGTTCGGGTTGAAGCAGTACGTGAGGTCCAGCTCCGGGAGCGTCTTGTTGCTCAACGCGATGACGTTGGAGGGGATGTAGAGGTCGGGGATCGAGTCGCTCTTGTTGGAGGGGATCGTGCTGAGGCCGCGCACGCGCACGAGCCAGGAATCCTGGTGCTCGGCGCGCAGCCCGGTGCCCGCGAGGGTCAGGGCCAGGACCGTGAGACAGGTGATCTTTGTCATGGGCTTCATCCAGTCAGGTTCAGTGTTCCAGGGCCGCCAGGGCTTCCAGGCCGTAGTCCTCGGTGATCTCGCCCACCAGGTCCCGCACGGGGAGCAGCTCCTCGAGCCTGTAGCCGTTGCTGCCGGTGAAGAAGAGACCCGAATCCAGGTCCCCGCCCCGGGCGTCGCCCAGGCTGTCGGAGATGCAGTAGCCGACCCGCACCGCGCCCTTGCCGTGCTCGCACGGGGCGACGCAGTTGCTGATGCACTTGATCTTCGGGGCTGTCCCCTCGACGATGCGCCGATGGAGGGCCGTCATGACGCCCCGGGCCGGCATCCCCACGGGGGAACCGTGCAGGGAGATGGTCTCCCGGGTGGACTGCAGGATCACTTCCTTGAAGTTCGGGTGGGCGTCGCATTCGAAGGTGCCGATGAACCGGGTGCCCATCTGGACGCCCCCGGCCCCCCCGGCCATGAGACGGTCGATGTCGCCGCGGTTCCAGACGCCGCCGGCGGCGATGACGGGGAAAGCGCCCCACTGGTCCCGCTCCTCGACCACCGACGGCAGCAGCGCGTCCAGGGAATAGGCCGCGTCCAGGCACTGCTCGTACGAGAAGCCCTGGTGCCCTCCGGATTCCGGCCCTTCCAGCACCACGGCGTCCGGGAGGCGCCCGAACTTTCGTTCCCAGGTCTTGCAGATGAGCTTCAGGGCCCGGCCGGAGGACACGATGGGCACCAGCGCCACGTCGGCATCCTTCACGTAGTCGGGAAGGGCGAGGGGCAGGCCGGCCCCGGAGATGATGAGCTGGGCCCCGCCGGCCACGGACTCCTTGACCACGCGTTCGTAGTCGTTGATGGCGCACAGGATGTTCACGCCGACCGCGCCATGGCCCTCGGCGATGGCCCGGGCGTCCTGGAGGATGCGGCGCAGGGCCTCGGTGTTCTGGAGGTTTTCCGGCTGATCGGGGCGCCCGCCCCGGGTGTTGGCCAGGCCCGGATAGCGGTAGCCGGTGCCGATGGCCGAGACGATGCCCACGCAGCCGGCGCGGGCGACGCTGCCCGCCAGGCGGTCCCAGGACACGCCGATGCCCATGCCGCCCTGGATGATGGGGTACGGCACTTCCAGGTTGCGGATCCTGAGGGGGGCCAGGGCCGGCGCGGGCCGCTCCACGAGGGTCTCGAAGGAGGCCTGGCCCAGGGCCTCGGCGAGCCTGCGGCGGAAATCGGCAAGGAACTCCGTGGCCTCGGCCCGGAGCATGGACGGGGAGCGGAACTGCAGCCCCCAGGCCCCGAGGGCCATGAGCTCCCGGCCCTCCTGGGCGTCGCCGCCCACGGGCGCCAGGCACGGCAGCGAGGTGGCCTTGATCATCCGCAGCAGCCGGTCCTTGAGCCCCACGCCCTCGGAGGCCAGGAGGGCGCTGGCGCCCTCCGCCTGGGCGCGGGACGCCTCGTCGCCGTCGCGGACGACCACCATCCGGGGCAGGCCCCAGGCCTTGATGGCCTCCAGGCGCTCCGGCATCAGGTCCGATTCGTGGATGAGATAGGAAGTCAGGTTCTGGGTGGCCGCGTCCAGCCGGGCCGAAAAATCGCCCAGCATGCCGCGCAGGTCCAGGGCCACCTGGCCGCGCCGGGCCCGGCAGGCCTCGGCCAGGCGCTGGCCGAGCTTGTCCATGTCCGGGAAGGCCGGCACGCGGATCACGCCCAGGCCGCCGGCCCCCGCGAAGCCCGCGGCCAGGGTGTCGCTCGCGAAGGGATGCCAGCCCTGCATGAATACCTGGGCCTTGGCCCCGAAAGGCTGCTGGTCATGCGTGCCGGTCATGGGAATCCTCCCGTTGCCAGGGAGAGACCCCGGGGTATTGAAATTAACACGAATGCTCCGGCGCGTATCCTGTCATAGCAACCTTCCGCCCCCCCCGGGCGGCCAGGCGAGGCGCAATTCGGACGGACCCGCCGTCAATCATGCCAGACCGGCGGCACTTTCTTTGGTAGATTTAAGTCCTTCCGTGAAAAACCGAAGAGTCCTGAGGAGGAGCCCCACTCAATGTTTTTCATCATCGGTCTAGTCGTCGTGTTCGGTGCCGTGCTGGCGGGCTACTTCATGGAGGGCGGCAAGCTCGGCGTCCTCCTGGAGCCCCTGCCCGCGGAAGGCACCATCCTCATGGGAGCGGCCATCGGCTCCTTCCTGGCCGGCAATTCCATGAACACCATCAAGTCCGTGGCGGCCAACATCGCCAAGCCCTTGAAGGGCAGCGCCTACAACAAGGCGGCGTACATGGAATCCCTCATGCTCCAGTACGAGGTCTACGTGAACATCAAGAAGGGCGGCCTCCTGGCCCTCGAGCAGGATGTGAACGATCCGCACAGCTCCTCGATCTTCAAGAAGTATCCGGCGTTCCTGCACGACCACCACGCCCTCGACTTCTTCTGCGATTCCATGAAGCTCCTGATCAACGGCTCGGCCAAGATCGACGAGATCGACCAGGTCATGGACATGGACCTGGACGTCCACCACGCCGAGACCGCCGCCCCGGGCGCCGCGGTGGGCGTCATGGCCGACGCCTTCCCGGCCTTCGGCATCGTGGCCTGCGTCATGGGCGTGGTCATCACCATGGGCTTCCTCGACCAGCCCCCCAACGTCATCGGCGGCCACGTCGGCTCGGCCCTGGTGGGCACCTTCCTCGGCATCTTCCTCTCCTACGGCGTGTTCGGCCCCCTGGCCAAGAACATCGACCAGGTGAACGCGGCCGAGGGTTACTTCTTCAGCGCCATCCGCGCCGGCCTCGTGGCTTTCGGCAACGGCGCCGCGCCGGTCACCGCGGTGGAGTTCGCCCGCCGGAACATCCCTTCCACCGAGCGTCCCGGTTCCCAGGAACTGGAAGAGGTCGTCCGCCAGATCAAGCCCAGGTAACCGAAAGCACTCATGGCCGAGCAAGCACCTGAAATAAAAATCAAATTCATCAAGAAGAAGGGCGGCCACGGCGGCGGCCACAGCGGCGGCGCGTGGAAGGTGGCCTACGCCGACCTGGTGACGGCCATGATGGCCTTCTTCCTGCTCATGTGGCTGCTCGGCTCCACCAGCTCCAACACCAAGGCCGGCATCGCCGGCATGTTCCAGGATCCCAATTTCTTCAACACGGAAAAGGGCAAGGCCGTCATGGAGATGTATGAGATCCAGCACACCGGCATCCTGCCCGGCGGCCAGGGCATGAAGGACGGCGGCAGCGGCGGCGGCGACCAGAGCAACGGCAGCGGCGCCACCGAAGTGACGGTCGAGAACGCGGCCGAGAAGGAACACGAGAAGATGGAGGAGACGGCCCAGAGCATCGAGAAGGCCTTCAGCGAGGACAAGCTGCTCCAGGCCTTCAAGGACCAGATCAGCTTCGACTTCACCGACGAGGGCCTGCGGATCCAGATCCAGGACAAGGCCTCCCAGGTGCTGTTCGACTCGGGCTCGGCCAAGCTCAAGCCGTACACGCTGTCCATCCTCAAGGAGATCGCCTCGGAGCTGGGCAAGCTGCCCAACCACATCCTCCTCGGCGGGCACACCGACTCCCAGCAGTACGCCAACAAGGCCTACACCAACTGGGAGCTCAGCGCCGACCGGGCCAATTCGGCCCGCCGGGTGATGGAGAGCGCGGGCCTGGCGCCCAACCAGGTGCAGAAGGTCACCGGCTACGCCAGCACGGTGCCCATGGAGGGCCACGACCCTTCGGATCCCCAGAACCGGCGCATCACCATCGTGCTGCTCAACTCGGCGACGGAAAAGGCCAATTCCGAGGCCCAGAAGGCCAAGCCCAAGGGCGTCAAGGCCGCCGAGTTGGCCAAGGCCGTGCCCAAGGAAGAACCCCCCAAGGGCAAGTGAGCCCCGGAGGCGTCACTTCATCTTGACCAGCTTCCCGTCCCGCCGGGCGCGCCGCAGGGCCCAGGTGGTGAAGGCCAGGCCCAGGCCGAGCCAGAGGGCCAGCGTGAGGAAGAAGGCCCCCGGCGTCCAGGAGGGCCCGCCCAGGGTGCCCTTCAGCAGGTTGAAGGCGTGGGTGGTGGGCAGGGTCCCGGCCAGGAGCCGCACCGGCGCGGGAAAGACGGTGGTGGGATAGAACACGCCGCTGAGCACCGCGATGGCGTCGGGGAAGGCGAAGATGAAGGCGTAGGCGTCGCCCCGCTTCAGGAAGGCCACGCCCATGCTGAAGACCGCCAGCACCATGCCGCACGCCGCGCAGGCCAGGAACCCGCCCAGGGTGGGCAGCCAGCGCGTCACGGTGAAATGGAAGCAAAGATGGCCCAGGCCCAGGAAGAGCGCCGCGATGACCGCGATCTTCAGCACCGCGCAGATGGCTCCGCCCAGGATGAAGTCCCACCAGCGCACGGGGCTGATCATGACGTGCTCGATCATGCCCTGCCAGTAGTTGTCCATGTACAGGGTGACGGCCTCCATCTGGAAGTGGTAGATGATCCGCCAGCCCAGGGCCCCCAGGACGATGACGCCGATGACCCGCGGGTCATGGCTGAAGGAGCCCGCGAACAGGGTCATGCTGAGGAACAGCACCAGGGGCCAGAGGGTGACGTCCAGCAGCCGGAACTTGTCCCGCCGCCCCAGGAGGGTGATGTGGTAGACGTGGGCGAGGCTGCGCCGCAGGGTCGGGCTAGTCATCGCCCACCTCCAGCCCGCGCTGGGTGAGCTTCAGGAACACGTCCTCCAGGGAGGGATGCTCGAAGCGCACCCCCGCGAAGGGCGCCCCCGCCTCCAGGAGCAGCCCCAGCACCGGGGTCAGGACCTCGCGGCCCGCCACCAGGAGCCGGCACCCGGCCTCGTCCTGGGCGACCCCCAGCACCCCGGGCACGCCCGCCAGGCGCTCCCGGACCGGCGCGGGGAGCTGGCCGTCGATGAGGATCGCCTCCTCGGTCTTCACCTGGGCCTTCAGTCCGGCCGGGGTGCCCTCGGCCACGATGCGCCCCTTGGCGATGAGGGCGATCCGGCCGCAGAGTTCCTCGGCTTCGCGCATGTAGTGGGTGGTGAGCAGGATGGTGGTGCCCTGGCGGTTGATCTCCAGGATCAGCTCGCGCACCTGGAGGGCGGCGTCCACGTCCAGCCCCACGGTGGGCTCGTCCATGAACAGCACCCGGGGCCGGTTGAGGATGCCCTTGGCGATGAAGAAGCGCTGGCGCCAGCCGCTGGAGAAATCGGCCACGGTGCCGTCCCGGCGCTCCCACAGCCCCGTGAGCCGGAGCACCTCGCCCACCCGGGCCCGGGGCACGCCGTAGAGCAGGGCGTAGTAGTTCAGGAGCTCGACGGCCGTGAACTTCTCCAGGACGCCGCTGAAGCCCCGCACCATGTTGACCCGCTGCTGGACCTCGTGGAGCCGGGCCTGGACGTCCAGGCCGCAGACCTCGACCGTGCCGCGGTCGGGCGTGGTGAGGCCGATCAGGATGGTGATGAGGGTCGTCTTGCCGGCGCCGTTGGGGCCCAGGAGGCCGTAGATCTCGCCATCGCGGAGCTCCAGGCTCACGTCGGCCAGGGCCGGCACCGGGGGGTGGCCGTGGAAGGTCTTGAACAGGTGCTGGGCGAGGACTGCGGGCATGGGGGGCTTCAATTCAGATCGGGCAAGCATAACCCCATCGGGAGCGCCTGCCTAACAAGGGCGTGCGGGCAGGATGCCCCAGGTTTCCCGTTCGTCCGCCATGGGGCGGGGGCGTGAGGCCTTACACCACACTGGCCGGCCGCCGGAAGAGCGCCGCCTCGAAGTCCGCCACCGGCAGCGGCCGGCTGAAGAAGTAGCCCTGGTAGGCGTTGCAGCCCGCCTCCGCCAGGAAGGTCCGCTGGGCCTGGGTCTCCACGCCCTCGGCGATGACGCCCAGGCCCAGGGCGTTGGCCAGGGCCACGATGGTCCTCACGATGGCCGCGCCGTTGGGATCGGTGAGCACGTCGCGCACGAAGGACTGGTCGATCTTCAGCTGGTCCAGGGGCAGGCGCTTGAGGTAGGACAGGGAGGAGTAGCCGGTGCCGAAGTCGTCCAGGGAGAAGCCCACGCCCTTCATCTTCAGCGCGAACATCTTGTCGATCAGCTCGGGCACGTTCTCCACCAGCATGCTCTCCGTGAGCTCCAGTTCCAGGCGGTTCGGGTCGGCGCCGGTCCGCGCCAGGGTCGCCCCCACCTGCTCCACGAAATGGGGCTGGTTGAACTGGCGGGCGCTCACGTTCACGGCGAGCTTGAGGCCGGCGGCCATGGGGTGGGCCGCCCACTGGGCCATCTGCCGGCAGGCGGTCTCCAGGACCCACTGGCCGATGGGCAGGATCAGGCCCGTCTCCTCGGCCAGCGGGATGAAGGCCCCCGGCGGCACCATGCCCAGCTCCGGGTGATGCCAGCGGAGCAGGACCTCGGCCCCCTGGGCGCGGCCGTCGGCCCCCACCTGGACCTGGTAGTGCAGCTCGAACTGCTGCTCGGCCAGGGCCCGCTGCAGGTCCCGTTCCATCGCCGCGCGCTCCTGCATGGCCACTTCCATGTTGGGATCGAAGAACCGGCAGGCGTTCCGGCCCGTGTCCTTGGCCCGGTACATGGCCAGGTCGGCCTGCTTCAGGAGGTCGTCCACGGTCGCGGCGTCCCCCTGGAACAGCGTGAGGCCCAAGCTCGCCGTGCACGTATGGTTGACCCGGCTCAGCTTGTAGGCCTCCCCCAGGGAGACCAGCACCTTCTCTCCGATGAGCTCCATGGCCACCGCCGCCTCGGCGACCTTGGTGCCGATGTCCACGACCACCACCACGAACTCGTCCCCTCCCAGCCGGGCCACGGTGTCGCCCTTGCGCACGCAGGCCGTGAGGCGCTGGGCCACCTCCTTGAGGAGCATGTCCCCGGCGTCGTGGCCCTGGGTATCGTTCAGGTTCTTGAACTTGTCCAGGTCGATGAGCATCACGCCGCCGTGCTGGCCGCTGCGGGAGCTGGCGGCGATGGCCTGCCGGATCCGGTCCATGAGGAGCTTGCGGTTCGGCAGGCCCGTGAGCGGATCCTGGCGCAGCTCCACCGCGTCCCGGCTGTTGTCCCGCAGGACGAGCAGGGCGCGCGCCATGACCCCGACCTCGTCGGGCCGGTCCACGTCGGGGATCGCCCCTTCGAACTCCCCCCGGGCGACGCTGGCGACCCGGGCGGCCACGCGCTTCAAGGCCATGGCCAGGTCGTTCCCGATGAGGAAGGTGAGGAGCCCGGCCAGGGTGATCAGCCCCGAGAAGACTTTCAGCAGGTGGAAGGCCTCGGCCCGGAAGGCGGCGTCGATGTCGTCCACGTAGGCGCCGGTGCCGATGGACCAGCCCCAGGGCACGAACTGGCGGGAATAGGCGATCTTGTCCAGGGGCGTGTTCAGGCTCTGCCCGCCCCGGGGGATCCGGTATTCGGTCACCCCTTCCCGGGCGGGACTCCGGGCCACTTCGATCAGGCGCCGCACCATGAGGCTGACCACGGGAAACCGCGCCGCCTCCGGGGAGTCGATGAAAGTGCGGCCTTCCCATTCCGGGTGGGAGCCGTGGGCGATGCCGGTGCCGTCCAGGGTCCAGATGAAGAAGTAGTTGGTCTGGTCGTAGTGCATGGCCCGCACCACCCGCCGGGCCGCCTCGCGGGCCTCGGCGTCGGTCATGAGCCCTTTGACCGCCTGGCCATGATAGAAGGCCACCGTCGTGTAGGCGGTCTCCAGCAGGTGCTTGACCTCCCCGGTGCGCTCCTGCAGCAGGGCATGCTTCAGGTTGGCCAGCGAGACGAAGGAGATGCAGGCCTGGAAGACGACGCCGATCACCAGGACGAGCATGAATCGCAGCCTGACGCTGAAACGGCCGAGGGACATGGCGGCGGGGCACTCCGGCGGAACGGATGGGGGCGCGGAACAAGGCAGGGCTCGAACGGGGCCAGAGCAAGAGCTTAGCAGACCCCCGCCGGGTGGCAATGACGATCAGAGGCTTGCCGGTCCTTCGTTTGGCCCCCGTTGCCGCACTCCGGCCGGAACCCCCGGCCCGGCCCGGGCACCCATGAGCCGACCCCAGCCTCCCGCGTGAGGCCATGCCTCTGGAGCCGCCATGCGCCTGTCCGCACGGATCCCCCCGCTCGCCCTGGCCCTGTCGGCCGTCTGCCTCCAGGCCCAGATGCCCCGCCCCTTCGGGGGAGTCCCCACCCTCGCCGACGCGGACCTGACCTGCCACGTCCTGCCCCGGGCCTCGTTCCTGCTGGAAGGGGACACCCGCGCCTTCCGGATCCGCCCGGCGCCGGGGTCCCTCGACCTGCCGGCGGAATGCTGGCGCTGGGCGGTCCTCGAGAACGGGCCCGGCCACATCGACGCGGACACCGGGCTTTACACGGCGCCCCGGGTGGACGCCCCCCGTCTGGTCACGGTCCGGGCCACCTGCCGGACCCGGCCCGCCCTGGCGGCGGAGGCCGAGTGCCTCCTGCTCCCGGCTTCGCCCTTCGCCCTGGTGGGCGAGGTCCTGGGTGCGGACTGGCTCGCCTGCCATACCGCGTCCCTGCCCTTCCGGGACCCGGCCGGCGGCCTGGGCCCGACGGCCGTGGTGGCCCGGCCACCGCTCCGGGTGCCCCCCCAGTACGGCGGGTACGGCGTGCCCTTCACCCTCCGCTGGCCGGCGACCCCCGGCAGCAGGGCCCAGCTCCTGTCGGTGGGGGAGGGCGCCTCCGAAGCGCTCCGGCGGGACGTCACCGGGCGGGTCAGCCTGAGGCTCACGCTGCGCGCCCATGCGCGCGGCTTCAGCCTGGAGGCCCTGGGCCGCGCGCCGGACTCGGCGGCGTGGGAGCGCGTGACCTGGGAGGGGGCGCTCCACCTCCGGGGCCTGTTCCCCTTCGCGGGCAACGAGGTGACGGCCCCCGGACACCGGGATGGGCCGCCGGACCAGGCCCGGTTCCAGGCCCCCTTCGGCCTGGTCGCGATCGAATGGGCGCACGGACGCCATCAAAAGCCGGCGGCCTGGCTGGTGTCGGATCCGGAGGCGCACCTCATCCGGACCCTGGCCGAAGGGGGCGAAGTGACCACCCCATGGGGTGAGCCGGGCCAGGCGGCCCACCGGGACGCGGCGCCCGGCGAGGAGGGCGCCCGCTTCAACGCGCCCACCTTCCTCCTCGTCCGCGGCGGGACCCGGGGCGAGGGCCTTGCCGGACAAGGGGTCGTCGTCGCCGATTCCGGCAACCACTGCCTGCGCCTCCTGCACCGCGATGGCGCCGCCACCACGCTGGCGGGCCGACCGGGCGAGCCTGGCCACGAGGACCGCGGCGCGGGCGAGGCCCGTTTCCATTCCCCCCAGGGCCTGGCGGAGGACGCGGCGGGCAACCTCTACGTGGCCGACCAGGGCAACCGGGTCATCCGCAGGCTCGGCCCCGAAGGCCAAGTCACCACCCTGGCCGGCGGTCCGGGCCAGGCCGGCGACCTGGATGGCCTGGGCACGGGGGCGCGGTTCACCGAGCTCCGGGGCCTGGCCATCCTGGCCGGACCGGACGGGCGGGAAGCCCTCTACGCGGCCGATGGCCACGCCATCCGCCGCATCGGCCTGGAGGACGGCCAGGTCACCACCGTGCTCGGCGACGTACGGACGCCCGGCTTCATGCCGGCCGGAGGCCCCGGGACGCCGGACCTGCGGCAGCCCTGCCTGAACCAGCCCTGCGGCCTGACCCCCATGCCGGGCGGCCTCCTGATCGCGGACCGCGGCAACCACGCGGTGCGGGCCTGGCGCCTGGACCCGGAGCAACTGTCGACGCCGGTGGGGGATCCGGGCCTGCCCCGGACCCGCTGCGGCCGGGTGCGGGATGCCCCGGACGTGCCTCCGGGCGATGAGGATGCCGGCGTGGAAGCCCCCCGGGCCGTGGCCGTCCTGGAGTCCGCCGGCCCCCACGGCGCCGACTTCCTGGTGACCGCCGGCCGCAGCGTGAGCCTCGTCTGCGCCGCCCTGCGCGGCCGGGACCGGCTGGCGGGGTTCGGGCTGGAAACCGGCCCGGCCACGCTCGCCGAACCCTGCGCGGTCCGGTTCAAGGTGGAGGCCCTGACCCCGGAGGGCGCCCCCGCCATCATCCGGACCTGCCATTTCACGGCCGACTTCCTGGAACCCGACGGCACCCTGGGCGAGCGGGTGTCGGGCCAGGGCCTGACGGAGCAGGCGATCCGCGTCCAGGGGCGCTTTTCCCAGAGGGGCCTGGGCAAGGTGGTGGTCCGCTGCGTGACCGAGGAGGGGGCCGCGGGCGGAGCCCAGGCCGCGGTCGACATCCGGTGAGCGGCCCCGGTCCGCCAAATCGGCCTTCGCGTCCGGCGCCCCGGGGATGCATAATGCTCCGAAGACCCGAGCATCCAGGAGCGACGTCATGCCCGACCTCAGCCGGCAGTGGCCTTCCAGGCGCAAGCTGCAGGGCGCGGTCGGCCTGTGCACCCTGGTGGCGGCGTCGGTCATGGGCTCCCTGCAGAACGGGGCGGCCCGGGCCCTGGTGGCGGCCATCCTGGTGGCCGCCAACGCCTTCGCCCTGACCGCGTGCCTGCTCCGGGCGCGCCGGTTCCCGGGCGAGGCCCCCGCCTGGCGCACCCTCGCCTCGGGCCTGGGCGCTTCGATCCTCGCCAACGCCGCCCTGAGCCTGCCCCGCGGCGCCGGGAGCGGACAGCTGGCCCTGGACGCCCTCTCGATCCTCGCCGTCGCCTACGCCACGGTCGTCTACCCGTGGGGGCTGCTGAGGCTGCCCATGGCCTTCCGGCACCCCGAGGCCTTCCGCATCCAGGTGCTCGGCGCCCTGGTGTTCGGCAGTTCCCTGGCCCTGTTCCTCTGGCTGCTGGGCATGTGGCAGGCCGCCGCCGGCCTCACCGTCCTCGACCGGGCCATCCTGGCCACCTTCTGCTGCCGGTTCGCGCTCATGGGCGGCGTCGTGGCCTACCAGCTGGTGGACGATCCCGGCCGCCTCCAGGGCCCCCTGGCCTGGATCCTGGTCGGCACCCTGGGCGGCTCGGTGCCGGGCATCTGGCTGATTTCCCACCCGGCCGCGGCCCTGGGGCTGGCCTACCCATTGGCCGCCTTCGTCCCCGTTTTCGCCTGGTCGATCGGCTTCGCCGCCCTGGACCCCCTGCCGGCCGACGGCCCCGAAGGGGAGGGCCGGGCCTTCCGGTCCGTGCCGCTGGAGGCCCTGCTCTACCTGCCGTATTTCGCCAGTGCCCTCTGCCTGCTCATCGCCGCCCAGGCCTCCGCCCGCCACCTCCTGGTGCCCATGCTCGGCTTCATCGCGGTCAGCACCCTGCTGGTGGTCCACCAGTTCGCCCTGCTCCGCGAGGTCAGGGTGGCCCGGGACCTCCTGGACCGCCGGGTCCAGGACCGCACCCGCGCCCTGGAGGAGGCCCAGGGCGTGCTGCTCCAGACCGAGCGGATGAACACCCTCGGCATGCTGGGCGCCGGCATGGCGCACGATCTGAACAATGCCCTCGCCGGCATCGTCAGCTCCCTGGACCTGATCCGGCTGAAGCTCGAGGAGGGCCGGCCGCCCACCGACCCCGACCTGGAGCGGATCGCCAAGGCCGCCTGGCACTGCGCCGGCATGGGCCAGCGGCTCATGGGCTTCGCCCGCGAGGGCACCGAGACGCCCCGGGACCTGGACGTGGGCGTCGTCGTCGAGGAGGAGCGCGCCCTGCTGCGCATGGTGCTGCCCTCCCGGATCCGCCTGGACCTCGCGGTGGCCCCGGGCGCCTACCCGGTGCGCGCGGTCCGCGGGCAGGTCCAGCAGGTGCTGGTGAACCTGGTCGGCAACGCCAAGGACGCCATCGCCGGCGCCGGCGCCGTGTCGGTCAAGGTCGGCCCCGGCGCCCTCGCCGGCGGCGGCGCCTGCGCCCTCCTGGAGGTGGCCGACAGCGGCTCCGGGATGCCGCCGGAGGTCCTGGAGCGGCTCTTCGAGCCGCTGTTCACCACCAAGCCCCCGGGCAAGGGCACCGGCCTGGGCCTGGCCTCGGTGCAGGCCATCCTCAAGGGCCTGGACGGGGAGATCGCGGTGACGAGCGCGCCGGGCAGCGGGACGACCTTCGCCCTGCGGATCCCGTTGCGGGGGTGACGCCCCCGATGCTGGTAGCGTGTTAGCGTCCCGCCCGGCGCGGGCGGGAGGGCCAGCCATGCAGGAAGCGCCACGGATGGAACCGGACAGCACGGCCGTGCGGGTCGCCCTGTGGCGGGCCCTGCATCTGGAAGCCGACCCGCCGCCGCACGTGTTCGAGGACGCCGTCGGCCTGCGGCTGGCCGCTCCGGACGGCGACTGGCGCAGCCGTCCGGACATGAGTCCGTTCACGCGGCCCTTTCGCGCGTCCATCCTGGCCCGCGCCCGCTTCATCGAAGACCTCGTGCGGGAGCAGGCCGCCCTGGGCGTCGGGCAGTACGTCATCCACGGCGCCGGCCTGGACACCTTCGTCCAGCGCGAACCGGAGCTTGCCTCCCGCCTGCGCGTCTTCGAGCTCGACCGGCCCGGCCCCCAGGCCTGGAAGCGCGAGCGCCTGCTCGAACTCGGTCTCGGCGTGCCCGCGTGCCTCCGATTCGTGCCGGTCGATTTCGAAGGGGGCGCCCCGGGGTGGGAGGCCCTTCCGGCCTCCGGCTTCGAGGCCGGCCGGCCGGCGGTCATCGCCTCCACGGGGGTCAGCATGTATCTGACGAAGGAGGCGATCCTCGCGTCGCTGCGCCAGGTCGCCGCCTTCGCTCCCGGTTCCTCGCTCGTCATGTCGTTCCTGCTGCCGGTCGAACTGGCGGACCCCGAGGCACGTCCCGGGATCGAGCGGGCGATTGCCGGCGCGAAGGCCAGCGGGACCCCCTTCCTCAGCTTCTTCACGCCCGCCGAGCTGCTGGCCCTGGCCGCCGGCGCCGGCTTCCGGGAGGTCCGGCACGTCTCCGCGGACGCCCTGGCCCAGCGCTACTTCGCGGGCCGGACCGACGGCCTGCGCCCCCCCGCCAACGCGGAGGAGCTGCTGGTGGCCACGACCTGAAGGATCCGCGCGGCGGCGGCCCGGGAACATTTGCAAATAATTAAACATTCCTTGACCACGGGCGTTCCAGGGGCCCGCCCCCTGAAGCTCTCAAGGTGAAGGAACCCAGCCATGCCAGCCCCCGCCAGCCCCCCCCGGAAGCGCCCCCAGGCCGCGAAGCCTCCGGGTGGCCCGAGGGGCGGCCTCTGCGCGCGCCTCGCCCTGGCGTGCCTCCTGGCGTTCAGCGCGGCCCCGCCGGGCTGGGCGGTCCCGCCCGGCCCGGGAACCCTGGCCGAGGTCGTGGCGGAGGACCTCCCGGAGCAGGCCCACGCGCCAGCCGACCCCGGCGGGCCCGGACGGGGCCGGCTGGCGCGGACCCTGGGCAGGCTCGGAACCCTGCTCCGGCGCGGCCTGGTGGCGGCGCTGCTGCTTGCCGACGCGCAGGCCCTGCCGGGCGCGGCCCAGCCGGCCCCCCTGTTCCTGTCCGCGAACCCCCTGCCGCCCTTCAACCTCAGCGCCCCCGACCCCACCAGCGCCTTCGTGGCCCAGCGGGTCGGCCTGGCCCTGGCCCATGCCAACGGCACCGGCGCCCTGCCGCCCCTGGCCGACCTCAACCAGCTGCTGGCCGGGGCCAACCCCCTGGGCGGGTCGGTCCTGCAGACCCTCCCGGCCCAGGGCCCGTGGACGACCGCCCAGGCGTCCTCCTCGGCGCCCCCGGCGGCCACCGGGGCCGTCCCCTCCCGGACGAGGTCCGCGGCCATCGGAACCTCCCCGGAGCCCACCGAGAACACGCCCCAGCTGCCGAGCTTCCTCCTGAATTCGCCGGCCAACCAGCCGGTGCGGACCCCGACGCCCGACCCCGTCACCGCCGCGCGGACCAACCTGGACGTCGCCCAGCTGACCAATGCCTTCTACATCCTGGAGGCCATCGGCAACCAGCTGCTGGGGGACGCCGCCCTGCTGACCCTGACCGGGGTGCCGCAGGTGGCCGCGGCGGTGGAGTTCACGGGCTTCCAGCTGGCCTCGGTGGGGTTCGGCTTCGCCTTCGCGGCCAGCATGGAGACCACCCAGGCCGCCCAGCAGGCCCTGGATGCCGCCCTGGAGGCCCAGACCGCCCAGCCCCCGCCCCAGCCCCAGGAGGTCCAGGCCGCCTTCGACCCGGACGTGCTCTACGGCACCTGGCGGCGCTTCGAGAACGCGTCCTCGGGCATGGTCATCACCTACCGGTTTTCCCGGAGCGAATTCCTCAAGTCCAACACCACGACCGGTCCCGATGGCTCGGAAAGCACCGACCTGGAGCTGCACCCCGGCGCCGTCACCGGCTACGTCAGCTACCGGCGGCCGGCGCCCGGGGCCGCCCCCGGGGACGGGGACGAGCGCATCCTCGTGCGGCTGGTGGTGGCCAACGAGAACGTCCAGCCCCTCGAGCTGAAGTTCTTCTACCTGCGGGCCAAGGGCCGGAACGCCCAGGACGATGCCGACGTCTTCCTGGACATCCTGGTGGAACGGGACGGCGAGCACAAGGCCTTCGTGAAGACCTCCTGACCTCGGCGGATTTTGGGCTTGCGCGATCGGTGCGGGGACCGATCCTGTCCATGGCTTCATTTTGAAGATAACAATATATTTAAATTCCATTACAGAACCCTATATTCAGGAGTTGCCCATGATCGGCCCCCGGTCCGCACGCGTCATCCTCGCCCTGTTCCTCGCCGCCGGCGCGGCCTTCGGCCAGGACGTCCACAAGCACACCCACTCCATCATGCATTTCACCCCCGAATGGATGAAGGAACACCACCGCCGGCGGGCCGCCCTGCCGGTCACCCAGGCCACGCCGGAGGAATACCTGGCGATCCTGTCCCGGCAGCCCGGGGACACCCTGGGGGTCGACCTCAGCACCCACGTCAACTTCGCCTCCTGCGGAGGCAAGCAGGGCTGGGACCAGGGCCAGTGCGGCAACTGCTGGGTCTTCGGCTCGCACATGGCCGCCTCCATCAGCGACGGCGTGGCCAGCGGCTCGCCCCAGCTGTTCTCGACCCAGTGGTTCGACTCCGACTACTACGCCACCCAGAACCAGTCCACCTGCAACGGCGGCGACGACACCACCGTGGCCGACTGGTATGACAGCCACCCGAGCTACATCCCCTGGACCAACACCAACGCGGGCTACGCCGACGGCAACGGCCCCAGCACCCCGGCCACGCCCGCCTCCTCCATCGCCACCTCGCCCAGCGTCGGCATGGCGCAGATCAGCGTGACCCAGATCGCCACCTCCGGCGTCAGCCAGGCCCAGGCCATCGCCAACATCAAGTCGGTGCTGGACAAGGACCAGCCCGTGATCCTGTCGTTCTTCCTGCCCAGCGCGGGGTGGAGCGCCTTCGACAGCTTCTGGGACAGCGACAGCGAAACCACGCCCTGGTCGGCCGTGGACGCCTACAACGGCCAGAGCCAGGACGGCGGGCACCTGGTCTGCGTGGTGGGCTACGACGACACGACCAGCGCCTGGGTCATTCAGAACAGCTGGGGCACCACCAGCGGCCGTCCCGACGGGACCTTCGAACTGAGCCAGGCCATGGGCTACGGCGACACCGTCAACTCCGGGGGCTCGTACGACATGTGGGAGTTCGACACCTTCACCATCACCGGCTGGGCCAACGCCGCCACCACCGCCCCGGCCATCACCACCCAGCCCGCCAGCGTCACCGTCGCCGCGGGCGCCACCGCGACCTTCAGGGTCGTGGCCACGGGCGCGGCGCCCCTGGCCTACCAGTGGTACCAGGGCGGCACCGCCATAAGCGGCGCCACCGCCGCCAGCTACACCACCCCGCCGGCCACCGCCGCCGAAAGCGGCACCACCTTCCACGTGACGGTCACCAACGCCTCGGGCAGCGTCACCTCCGCCAACGCCACCCTGACCGTGACCTCGGCCACCCCGGCGCCCGCCATCACCACCCAGCCGGCGAGCCAGACCGTCGCCGTGGGCGCCACCGCGACCTTCAGGGTCGTGGCCACCGGCACCGCGCCCCTGGCCTACCAGTGGTATCAGGGCGGCACCGCCATCAGCGGCGCCACCGCCGCCAGCTACACCACCCCGCCGGCCACCGCCGCCCAGAGCGGCACCACCTTCCACGTGACGGTCACCAACGCCTCGGGCAGCGTCACTTCCAGCAGCGCCACCCTGACCGTCACCGCCGCCGTGGGCGGGAACCTGATCGTCAACGGCGGCTTCGAGCAGGGCGCCACCGGCTGGACGGCCTCCCCCGCGGGCGTCATCGGCCAGTTCGGCAGCCAGGCCCCGCCCTACGCCGGCACCTGGGACGCCTGGTTGTGCGGCAGGGGCGAGACCGCGGGCAGCGTCAGCCAGACCGTGACGATCCCCGCCACCGTCACCCAGGCCACCCTGGCCTTCGACCTCCACATCGCCAGCGCCGGCAGGAGCCAGGGCACCCTCAAGGTCCAGGTGCTCAGCGGCGGCGCGGTGCTCGCGACCCTGGGCACCTTCACCCAGGCCGCCGCGGCCTCGGGCTACCAGGCGCGGAGCTATGACCTGAGCGCCTACGCGGGCAGGTCCGTGACCGTGGCCTTCAGTGCGGCCGCGGGCCGTTCGCGCAGAAGGGTCGGGGGCACCTCCTTCACCCTCGACAACGTCAGCCTGATTACGAAGTAGAGGCCATCCGCCGGAAGGGCGGCCGGGAGCGCGCAGGCCGCCGCTCCCGGCCGCCTTGCCGTGTCCGGGTGAAACTTTATTGGCGCTTTCTAAATGATTAATTAATATTGCCTTCGAGGTCAGGCCTGCCCATGGCAAAGCCCCCCTTCCCTCCATGGAAAAGCTCATGAACCCCACGCCGTTCCCGTCGCCCCTCCCCCCGCGCGCCCGAGGGCCGCTGCTCGCCGCGCTGCTGTTGCTCGGGTGCGCCGCCCCCGGCCTGGCGGGGGTGACCCCCTCCAGGCCGGCCGCGCAGGACACCCCGGCCGAGGGCGATGCCGCCCGCCGCAGGGCCCTGGCCAGCAGCCTGAGCCTCGACGACATCCTCGCCCTCGTCCCGGAGACCCGGGACCGGCTCCTCCTGCAGGCGCTCCAGGAACACCTGGAAGCGCTCGCCCAGCACCAGGAACTGCTCCGGACGGTGGACCAACATGGCCTGGGTGAGGGCGGCACCCCGGCGCACCCTGACGAGGCGGAACAGGCCAAGCTGAAGAGGGCCTGGCGGGCCGTGGTGAAGCGGCAGAAGGACCTCAGGCACTGATGCGCCGGCTGCCCGCGGCCCTCGCCCTCGCCCTCCCCGCGTGCCTGGCCGGACCCTGCGCCGCCCAGGCCTTCGCGCACCTCACCGTCATCCGCGCCGTGGAAGGCGCCGCCGCGCCCCCCCGCCTGGAGGGGCAGTGGCTGGTGGGCCATGGCGGGGGCGTGTCGGCCGTTGCCGCCAAGGGCGGGGTCACCGCGCAGTGGGTCACCCCGGCCCCGGTCACCGCCCTGGCCACGCCGCCGCCCGGGGGCGCGCCGGCCCACCCCCTGGCCCCGGTGGCGGCCGCCACGACGGCCGAAGGCTCGGGCTCGCTCTGGCGCCTGGACCCCGGCGGCGCCATGGGCCTGCTGGCGGGCAACCCCGGCCCGGGCGGCCCGGCCTTCCGGGACGGGCTGGGCCCGGCCGCGCGGTTCGGCCGCATCATCGGCCTGGCCCTGGCGCCCGACGGCAGGGTCCTGGTCGCCGACGCCGGCAACGGCCTCATCCGTTGCGTGACCCCGGAGGGCCGGGTGACCACCCTGGCGGGCGAGCCCCTGGATGCCCCGGGCCGGGACAACGCCAGCCTCGCGCTGCTGGCCCAGGGCCCCCGGGACGGCACGGGCCCCGCCGCCAGCTTCGGGCTCCTGCGCGGCCTGGCCCTGGAGCCCGGCACGGGACAGCTGTATGTGGCCGACCTGAACGCCATCCGGCGGGTGAGTCCCCGGGGGAAGGTCACCACCGTCCTGGGCGTCTGGAGCGCGGCGGCCCTCCCGCCGGAGGGCCCCATCCCCAGGGGCGTGGCCTGCCTGGACCATCCCGGCGGGCTGCAGTTCCTGGACGGCCGCCTGCTGATCACCGACCAGCAGGGGCAGGCGCTCCGGGCCTTCGACCCGGCCACGCGCACCGTGGCCACCCTGGTGGTGCTGCCGCCCGCTTCACCCACGCCGCCACGGGTCTTCGGCGTCAGCACCAGGGGCGCGTGCCTCGTGGGCCAGGAGGCCGGGCTGGACCCGCTGGACCTGGCTCCCCTGCTGAACCCCGGGAAGGCCCCGTGACCGGCGGCGGGTCACTTCGTGAGTTTTTCTTCGAGGGCCTCGATGGGGTTCCGGAACTCCGCTTCGGGGTTGAAGGCCGAATACAAGGCGAAAGCACTGAAGAGGGCGAGACTGATGATGGCACCGATCATGGTGGCTCCTGGGACACGAAGACATAAATGCACCATACAGGCGCTTGGTTTCCGGACCGGGGCAGGGCACCTGTTCAGTCGTCGACCAGCACCACCTTGGGAGGCTCGAGCAAGGCCTGGCCCTCGTAGATCAGCAGGTCGGCATCCCGCTTCACGAAGCGGAACTGCCGGCGGGCGACGACCTCGGCGCCCTGCCGGGAGCTGATCACGTCGCAGGTCAGGAAGACGTGCTTGTGGTTGGTTTCCGAGGCCACGAAGCCGATGGCGCAGTTCGGCATATGCCTCCGGACATAGCTCAGGCCCCGCTGGATGTCCTCCGGGCTCGAAGGCGTGGTGGCCTGGAGGAGCGCGGTCGCCAGGAGGGCCGCCGCGGGCCCGAAAACCTTCATGGTCGACGGCCTTTCAGAGATTGAAGCTCAGGGGCATCAGTTTGAAGCTCCAGGCGTCGTCGCCTGGCCGAGCAGAGCCCCCTGCTCATGGAATTGGGGCGCCTTGTGGTAGACGGCCAGGGTGCCGGGGGACGCCTTCAGCATCTTGAAGGTCAGGACCGACCCGTTGTTGTTCCTTTCCCCTTCGGGCTGCTTCTCCTTGACGACATGGATGATGGGCCATTTGCTGGGCGTGCCGGCCCCCAGGCAGGCTCCGGTGAGGATCAGGGTGGCCGTGGCCGTTCGCAACATGGGGTCTCCGCATCCAGGGACTGGGGATATATAGGCAAATTAGAAATATTTTATAAACAGTCAAGGGCTGAACCTTGTTCGGGCGGCCTGCGGCGAGGCGCTGTGGTTCGCGGAGCAAAAGAAATTCAGAACCGGTCCCTCAGGGCCGCGGCCAGTTCCTCGCACTGCCGTTCCAGCTCGGGCCACCGCGCCCTCGCCTGCCCCAGATCCCCGGCCTTGCCGGCCAGCTCGAGCTCCAGGGAGACTGCGCCCAGGGCCTCCCCGCCCATGGCCATGGCGGCGCCCTTGAGGGTGTGGGCCTGGCGCCCGGCCGCGGCAGCGTCGCCGGCGTCCAGGAGCGCCTTCAGGTCGGCGCACAGGCGGGGGAGATCCTCCAGGAAGCCCGCGGCCACGGTCCGGGCCATGGCGTCGTCGCCCATCATCCGGGCCAGCATCCCCTCCCCGTCGAATACCACGGGCACGGGGACCGGAACTGGCGCGGGCCGCTCCGCGGCGTCGGCGCCCGCCTGGGGGAGCCAGCGGTTCAGGGCTTCCAGCAGGGCCTGGGGAGAGACGGGCTTGGAGACGTAGTCGTTCATGCCGGCCTCGAGGCACTCGAGGCGGTCGCTCGCCATGGCGTGGGCGGTCATGGCGATCACGGGGATGCCGGGATCGAGGACGTTCGAGCCGGGCGCGCGGATGCGGCGCGTGGCCTCGAGGCCGTCCAGCTCCGGCATCTGCACGTCCATGAGCACCAGGTCGTAGGGCCGCGCGGCGAGGGCTTCCAGGGCCTCCAGGCCGTTGCCGACGACCTCGGCGCCCAGGTTGAATTTCCTCAGGATGCCCAGGGCCACCTGCTGGTTCGTGAGGTTGTCCTCGGCCAGCAGGATGCGGGCGCCGCTCCGGGTCCGCTCCCGGACCAGGTGGCGGGTGAGGATGGGATGCTCCTGCTGCGCGCATGCCCCCCCGGCCAGGACGGCGCAGAGGATGTTGTAGAGGTCCGAGGCCCGGGCCGGCTTGGGCAGGTAGGCGTCGAACCCGAGGTCCTGCATGCGCTTGCCATCCCCCCGCTGGGTGAAGGAGGTCATGAGCACCAGCGCCGTCGCCTTGAGGCCGGCATCGCCCTTGAGGGTCCGGGCCAGGGTGGGGCCGTCCATGCCCGGCATCTGCAGGTCCAGGATGGCCACCCGGAAAGGATCGCCCTTGACGAGGGCGGCCTGGATGCAGCCCAGGGCCGTGGCCCCGTCCCCCGTCTCCTCGGCCCGGAGGCCCCAGGCGCCCAGCTGGGCCATGAGCACTTCGCGGTTGGTGGCGTTGTCGTCCACGATGAGCACGCGGGCCCCGCGGATCTCCGCCAGGGGGGGCAGGACCGGGTCGGCCCCGGCCTCGGCCTGCCGGGTGAAGCGGGCCGTGATCCAGAATTCGGAGCCCTGCCCTTCCTGGCTGGCCACGCCGATGCGGCCGCCCATCAGCTCCGCCAGCTGCCTGGAGATGGCCAGCCCCAGCCCGGTGCCGCCATACTTGCGGGTCGTGGAGGCGTCCACCTGGACGAATTTCTCGAACAGCAGGGACACCTTCCCGGCGGGGATCCCGATGCCGGTGTCCTTGACCGAGAAGCGCACCGTGACCTCGTCGCCCGTGGCCGCCTCCAGGGACGCCCGGATGGCCACCTCGCCCTGCTGGGTGAACTTGATGGCGTTGCCCGCCAGGTTCGTCAGGATCTGTCGCAGCCGGCCCGGATCCCCGCGCAGCCGGTCCGGCAGGCCCGGGGCCGCCGCGCAGATGAATTCAAGGCCCTTCTCGTTGGCGCGCAGGGCCAGCATGCCGCCGATGTCGTCCAGCAGCGCCCGCAGGCTGAAGTCGATGACCTCCAGGTCGAGCTTGCCGGCCTCGATCTTGGAGAAGTCGAGGATGTCGTTGAGGAGCGCCAGCAGGGACTCCCCGCTGTTGCGCAGGGTCTCGGCGAAGCGGCGCTGCTCGGGCTCCAGGTCCGTGTCCAGGAGGAGGTTGGTCATGCCGATCACGCCGTTCATGGGCGTGCGGATCTCATGGCTCATGTTGGCGAGGAAGTCCCCCTTGGCCCGGTTGGCCAGTTCGGAGGCTTCCATGGCCTCCCGCAGGTGGCGGAGGTACTGGCGGAAGCCGATGATCAGCGCCATGAGCGCGCCCCCGGCGATGAACACCAGCGCCGCCAGGCCCGCGGTGAGCAGCGGCAGCTGGTCGAGTTCGGGCATGGGCCGGTACGTGTAGATGGTGTAGCCGTCCTCCGGACGGGTCCGGACGGCCACCAGACAGGCGGACCTGGTCCCCGGGATCCGGGTGGACAGGTAGCCCCGCAGGCGTGGATCCTCCCGTCCGAGGGGCAGCAGGGGGAAGGCGTGGCGCTTGTACTTCCGGTCCAGGTCCGCGGCCGGCGTGGCGTACACCTTCGCGCCCGGCAGCGCGTACTGGTC
>Ga0316222_1001704_pt1 | contig 25677 bp, 27 predicted proteins | sample TBH18011metaG_FD_206008 | JGI IMG/M metagenome (GOLD analysis project Ga0316222, IMG submission 206008) | Freshwater microbial communities from Trout Bog Lake, Wisconsin, USA - TBH18011 | ecosystem: Environmental > Aquatic > Freshwater > Lake > Hypolimnion/Profundal zone | place: USA: Wisconsin... | reverse complement strand
TCATTTGGACGACCGTACGCGAGGATGCGAGGACGCGAAGTCCTTTGGTGGCACGGGATTGTGCAAGCAGAAGCGGGCATGGCGTTTATCTCCAAGTGCCAGCAAGGCCAGGATCATTCACCGCGAATGCCTCAGCGTCCAACACTCATGGCCCAGTGTGTACTGGGCGACAGCCAATGTCGATATTTTCTGCCGTTTCTGGCGGCTCCGAGCCAGCAGGACTACGGGCCTCCAAGCAGCCCTGAGTCGGCAAACAGGGATTCCTCGTAACGCAGAAACCGCACAGGCTTTACGTGGATGACGCTTCTGTCCTATTCTGCCTACCTATGGTCAACGAATCGCAGGTGGAACAGCGGTGCGACTTCAAATACTGGGCGTTCATCAGCTACAGCCACGCAGACAAAAACTGGGCCGACTGGCTGCACCGGGCGCTAGAGACATACCGCATCCCGAAGCGCCTTGTCGGAGCAGAATCGCGCGACGGAAAAGTCCCCTCGCGTGCTTTCCCTGTCTTTCGGGACCGCGACGAACTGCCGGTTTCCGCTGATTTGGGCGGGAACCTCCGGGAGGCACTGTATTCTTCGCGTTACCTTATCGCCATCTGCTCTCCTCGATCCGCGCATTCGCTTTGGGTCAATGAGGAGATTAAGACCTTCAAAAGACTTGGACGCGAAGACCGGGTGCTGGCGTTGATCGTGGATGGGGAGCCGAATGCCAGTGACGGAAAACCGGGCTTTAATGTAAACGATGAATGCTTTCCGGAAGCGATTCGATTCAGAGTAAACGCTGAAGGAGGAGTAGTGTCGACGCGGACGGAACCGATCGCTGCTGACGCGCGCCCAGGGATGGATGGGAGAGCAAACGCAAAGCTAAAACTGCTCGCTGGCATCCTCGGGGTCAATTTCGACGAACTCAAACAGCGGGATCGGATCCGGCGCCGGAGGCGAACGGTAGCAACCATTTTCGCTGTGATCCTGCTTACCGCGTCGAGTCTGGGCATCTGGGAGTTCCAGGCGAGGAGAGGAAGGGAACGTCTGGAAAGGCAGCGCCGACAGCAAATCGCGGAGCAAGCTGAGGAACAAGGACGCCTGGCAATGCTCACCGGGGATATTCCGCTTGCTGTTGCGAGTTTTGAAAGGGCACTTGCGGCGGCTCCGGTGGATTGCCCCGCCACGAAACTCATGCTCGGTGTTGCAAAACGACAGAGCGACGGAACAGCCACGGTGTTGGAAAGGGGGGAAGAGAGGGTGTTTGAAATGCATATGGACTCGACGGGAGCGAATCTGCTGACAATCGGAAACGGACAAAGAGTTGCGACTGTCTGGGATCTCCGCACCAACCGTGTCATACGAGAGTTTGGGGGGCATAAATGCGCTTTCGGCGGGTCTTTCGGACCCCAGTTCAATTTCAGAGGCGATAAACTGCTTTGGGCTGACAGCGATCGCTGGGTCGTTCACGATGTCATCGCTGGAACCGAAGTCTGGCTGCCGGGTGGCTCTTTCAGCCGGTTCTGTTTCCTCGGCAATCAAGCTTATGTGCTCGGGTGCCGCGAACCCAAAAACGGTAACAATGATCTTCTCTGTTTTGATGTTTTTGACGGGATAACAGGTTGCGCGTTAAAACACTTCGATTTTGGCTGCGGAAAAATCGGCGGACTCCAAGCAGATGCGATGGGCCACACTGCGTGCTGCGGTTGGTTCAGCCCCGCACCGACTCCAGCAGGAGTGAGCTTTTGGCAAGGCGAACCGCGGCTGAAATGGTTCGAGATAAAAACAGGCAAAGTCATTGCCGATCTACCGCGCCATGACTCGGCGTCGCCCGAACTCAGCCCCGACGGGCAACGTTTGCTCTACCTTCGCCCTGACGGCGTTTTTGAGGTGCGTTCGAGAGAGTGCGTTTTGTGGACGTTCCCGACAGCAAACGCCATCATGCCGGAAGCCCATTGGTCCCAAGGCGGTCGCTATGTGATTTCCAATATTATGGGAGAGACAAGCGTACGTGATGCCACAACTGGAAAACTGCTCTGGAAGGATATCTTTTCGTACTCCTCCACAGATCGATCGGATTCCTACCTCGCTTACGCCGATAGCCAGGGCCGAGTTCGTGTCCGCGAACTGGGAAGCGGAACGATTCTCGCCGAGTTTACTGACCGGATCGGCTGGCCGGATTTGAGTGAGAATCCAGAGGATCGCCTGGTTCAATTTACGCCGGATGCACAGAAACTGCTGCTTGCCGGTTCAGGAAAGAAGGTTAAGATCTGGGATTGGCGCCGTTCCAGGGCGGACCGGTCGGTATTGGGTAATCCGATGGATAGTTCCAAACCGACTAGCGTGCTATTTAGCCCGGACGGCACTCTTTTGGGGGTGCGCAAAGACGATGCCAGCGCGATAGTTTATGAACTCTCGACCGGACGACAACGAGTCACGATCAACGCAAGAGAACCCGATGGAGGGGTGCAAACTATGGCGTTCAGCCCGGACGGCAAGAAGCTTCTCACTGGTTCGGAAGTGCCATCCGATCTCTATTCAGCTATCCTGTGGGATACGACGTCGGGGAAGCAGATCGTTCGCCTTGATGATGGCGGGAAAACGGTTTCGGCGAACGGGCGAATAGCAACCCGGTCACCGCTTTTGGAACAGCGAATTAGCGTTGGATGGGGATCGCAGCGAATGATTACCGTCAACTTTAACCTCGGCCTGGGCTGCTTGTGGAATACAGCGGCGCAGCCCGCCAAACTATTAGAGTTTCCGACTGGTTCAGGACCCGCGGACTGGCGAGCAGCGCGCAATGGTTCGATCCATGTTTCAGTCTCAAGAGACGAAAGCCGTTTTATGGTTGCCGACTTTACGGGAACCGTTCGCGTCTTCACACTCGCTGGTGCCAAACTGCTTTCTACGTTACGTCATCCTTTTCAAAACTTCACCTGCGCCGAACTCAGTGCCGACGGATCGACATTACTCACTCGCGACTCGGATTCTCATCTTCTGGTGTGGGACCTAGCGCAATCGAAGCCATTGAGAACGATCAATCCCGGACCTGTAGAAGTGAACGAAGCCCACATCAGCGCTGATGCTAGGTTTGCTTTGGCTGCATGTTCAGATAACTGCGTGCGTTTGTGGGACGTGCGAACTGGTGTTTTGCGAACTACCTTTCGCGAACAGAAGCCGCCGGGAGGAGGCGGCATTGAAACGCTCGGTGCCCCCGTGGACATGCATGCCACCGAATACGCCTCCGGCTTTCTTGCCACCCGAATGGACCCGCGCGGCTTTTGGATCGCAGGTGCAAATGAGGACGGTTACGTCTGCGTTTGGGAGATTGCCACTGGCCGCCAGTTGTTTCGGTGGAAGCTGGATTCTCCGTCACACGATATTCACTTAGCGGTCGCCCCCGATGGTGGCCACCTTGGTGCATTCGGTTTTGATGGCGCAGTGAGAGTATTTGATCTAACCCCACCCAAACATCCATGAAATGATCGCTATTCTTGCGTGAAATGAAGGATCCCGTCCTTGTTGTTAGCAGGCTGTCAGGGCGGACTCGAACGAAAAGTGGGAATCAAGTGAAGTTTGGGCGCTGTGGTTGCGAACTTACACGTTATTCGCCCGTCGGTTTCGTAATCCGCCGCACAGTCATCCCACAGGTGTCCACCAAGACTCCCGGAGGCTTTCCATAATCCGGCCCAATGTTTTCCGAAACGGGGTGCGCCGGATGCCCTGAAAAGGATTTCCGACGCGAAACGGATTTTTGTCTTCGACTCACCTCACCGCTCGCCAGCGAGAATCTCGCTCACAAATTGGCGGATATGAGAGGCGATGATCCTTCCGGCGCCGGGGCTTGGTTTTTGCTTTCCGATGAAATACTCTTCTCCACTCAGCACTTCATCGGATGACCAGGCGGAAAATGGGCCGTCAACGTCAGGAATTACCATGGAGACCTCCGGAATTTCCGTTCGCTTGCTCTGCAAATGGAGGATGCCGCGGTCGTCCAGATAAGCGCGACTGCCGTCGGGCCACCGTGCGGCGCGTAAAACGGCAATATGCTTCAGGTCGGTTTTCGGCGGGCCGAAGGGAATGATGCTGGAAAGCGGGATTTCTGGAATGGCTACCGAAGTAGCGTTGTCGAACTGAATATTTCCGTGCGCCTCACCAATGCGAAACCAGATTCCGTCGTCTGACAGCAGCGCCAAATGGCTCTCGTCCCAGACCCCGATATGGGTGAAGTCGGTCCGAACCTTTCGCCAGGACGGTTTGATTTCGAGCGATAGAAGCTGCTCTGGCGTCTGCGAGTACAACCGGCGGCAGGAATTGTAGGATGCATTGACCCACGTCAACTCCAAGAGGAAATCCCCGGCGGTCGTTTTGAGCAAAAGCTTTCCCATTCCTGCCTGTGCCTGCTGCACGATCGCGGGGTACACCGGTGAAATGCCTCGATCCACAGACCGGACAAGATCATAGACAAACCCTTCATCGTCCACGATCCACGGACCGGAGTCCTCGGCCTTACCCCAGCGTTCATAACTGTTTGCCCAGAGATCCTGCCCGTCGAAAACGAGAACCGGCTTCCCTCGTCCACTTTCATTCAGGTGCCTGAGGGGATACCGCTTCATTTGCAACTGATAATCTTGCTCATTCCAGGCCAGAACACCCACTTCCAGTGGCGCTCCCTGCGACTCCAAGAGGTAATACCGTGACCCAACTGGCCTTGCGAAGGGCGGATGCACATAGCGAGCGAGTTCGAAAGTATCGTCGAAGTCCTTGAAGCGAATCACCACGGTTTGATCTTCGAGGACGACAAGGAGGGTGTCTGCTTTAAGTGAAACATGGAGAGGAATGCTTTCGACGGTATACTCCGTCCGTTCTTGGAAAACGGGAAGGTACCGGTCGCCCATGGCGAATCCCGACCAACGCAGAAGCACGATGCGCCGGCGCTTTGGATCGTGGATGACGGCCAGGAATCCGTTGAATGGCCGGTGGAAAAGGCCCAGAACGGTGTTGCCGGGACAGATAGGACACTGCGAAACACGAACAGCGCCTCGGCTTGCATCCGGCCAATACCAGAAATAGCCCTTTTCCGTCACGCAAAACGCCTTGTCGCGTCCACACTCGGCCCAGATTGCGACTGGCGACTCAGGCGGGCCAAGCAGGGGAAAGGACTTCCGGTCGAAGACTTCGAGAGGCCGGTCGAAGACATTGCTGAGCAAGTCGATGACGGCCTCTCGGTGCTCCCTGATCTTGCAGGTTTCAGGCCGCCTTCCAGTGCTAGCGAAGTGATAACGTAGGGCAGCAAGGTAGGCGTCCAGATTGGCGCGTTTTGTTTTTTCTTCGTTCGTACTATAAAGAAGCCCTTTCAACAGGACTTGCTCATACCGCTCCGATCCATTGTCCGCACGAAGAGACGCGCCAAACTCCAATCCCTGAAGCCGCAGGCAAGCCAACTGGTTTCCCTTTGCAAAATAGAGCTTCTGCTGGGCTGAATCGATGGCCAGCGAGCGGACGATTTTGGACTGCCAATAGACATTCCGGCACCTGCCGCTTTCCAAGTCCCACAAGCAAAGCAGGCTGCCCGACGCGTCCACATAGGAGCACCATGCGTGGCGTCCATCGCTCGCGACCGCCAGCGCTGAAACGGATCGACCTTCCAACCGCCCCAATGACCGGAGGCATTGGCCTGTAGCCAGGTTCCATACACGGAAAGTTCCATCCTCATAGCCCACAACCATTCTGTCGGCATCGGGTGTTACCGCAAAGGTTTTTACAAGGCTTTTTCCCCTAAAACAGCGAAGCTGCGCGCCACTGGCCACGTCCCAAAGACTGACGGTCTCCGATCCATCCCCCGACACAAGAAAACGACCATCGGGCGTGAACATGAGGGTTTCCACCGCCCGTTCTTGCTTTAGCACGGCGACACACTCTCGTGTTTGGAAATCCCATATCCGGATGGCTTTGTCTTCGCCGCCTGAAGCCAAACGCAGCCCGTCCGGGGCAACAGCAACGGCGTTGACCGCTGAAAGGTGCCCATGGAACTCGGCGATGCACGTTACGGATTCCCTGTCGCACTGCCACGCCGTGAGATTGCTTCCCGCCGCCACAATGCAGTTCCCTGCGAACGGAGCAATGCAGGTCACTTGGCACTCGACGCCGGGGATGGCATGCAAGCATTCCCCGGTCCCGGCATCCCAAAACACAAAAAGCCCATCGGGGGCTCCAGTTACGACCAAATTGTTTTCCAGTAGCGCGATCTCCGAGACGGAATGGGCGTTTTCCTTCTCTCCCGCGCCAACTGCGGTCTGATGTTCTTTCTGCCATTCGTGCTGTAGAATGGGAGCGAACCATTGCCCGGCCAACGACATTGCGTTTTCGCGGACCTCCCGGAAGGGGGAGCGCTGCAACGCGTGTTGCACCGCAACCCCCGGCACATTATAAAAGCACCGTGGAATCTGGGGAATGTTCTGAGAAGCAAAACAGGAATAGCCGAGTAACTGCTGAAGCTGTTCCTTCATCCGGGACTTTTGCCCGGCAACATCATCGGAATAGACCTGGTCGCTTTTCTGCAAACGGTGCTCCAAATCTAGTTTGCAGAAAATATAGGCCGTTTCGATGGATTTGTGATCACCGAACCGGCAGAGAGCTTCCACAAAGCGCAAATCACAGAGAGCCTCGCCCAGAGCAGCCCAACCGCCTGTGCCTTCCATCAGATGCGTGAAAATGTGAAGATGAAAATAGCCGTCATCAGGCGCTGCATGCCATCCCCCCGGGTATTGTTCACGATAGATTTCGAAGATCGCACGGTGCAACGCCGGCGGGGGCTGCATCATGCGGGCGAAATAGTCGTGAACCAACGGATTGAGTTGGACCCATTGTCCGGGTTCGGCATCCAGCGGCAGGAAGCCGTGGCAAAAATCCATCAGCTTGCGACGGCGGAATGTCTTAAACAACGCCTCTGCGTCCGCTTTCTTCATGTTTGCCGTGCGCTGCCAAAGCGCCGTGATGAGCGCGCAGGGGATCTTTGCATCCCTTTTAAAGACGGTCAAATCTTGAAGCCTCGACCTTTCCGCATGGGAAAGCGACTGCAATTCCTCGTCCAGTAGATTTATCAACTCGGCCACCGGTTGTGGCGATAAGGTTTGGTCGAGGAGCATGCCTTAGTGGAGTGCCGCAAGGGCGGATTCCGAAGGTCCAACCGCTCAGCCCGCCTTGCCGGCCAGGGCATGGGCTTCGACACGGACCTTGTCCTTGGCACCTTCAGGAATCTCTGGGAGGATTTCATCGATCTGGGCTAATAGATCGAGGACTCTACTGGAAACAGGCATTGGCGCAGTAATTATTCTGACCTCGTCCAAAAGCCTCTCTACTTCCTGCAAGTGTTCCGCGGCGATTTCGATTTTCGGCCTCGCCTTCCGTGTGGGCCGCTTGGCAGTCCTCCGCCCGGCTCCGGAGTCGATGAGCTTGTGAACGGTGGACGCCACGATCTTCCCTGTCACCGGCTTTTCTCCCGCGACCTTCAATGCCTGATCCCAAGCGTTGCGCACATCGTTCGCGTTGGAGAGCAGCACAAGGGGGCGAACCTGACGTTCATTCGTGGGAAGCACGACATTCTTGCCCATGGGCAAAATCTCCACCACCTGCGCGGCATCCAGAAGTCTCTGCCGGTAAGACGGGCCAAACTCCCAGCGCCCATGGCAGTATTCTTCAAAGGTGGCGTATCCCACGAATAGCCGCTTTTGTTTGATCTCTGCCAGGGCTCTGGCCACCTCGATGAATGTGCCGACTCCCCGCTCGATGATGATTTCCAATCGCTGCAAATCGGCCTGTTCCGCCGCTGCGAGTTGATCGACTGCAACGGAGCGTGCCGTCGTTGCCGGGCCGATGAGTTTCGCGTCCGGGATTGGTGGCGTGGGTTTTGTCCGGTTTTTCATGGTGATATCCCTATCCTGATCCAGTGGAAATGACGTTTTTGGCGTGCCGCTCTGAAAAGTTTTGATTTTTGGCGGGGGATTCTGCCGGCTTCTTCCGTCAATTCGAGCCTTTTTTCGTAGTTCTTTCAATTTTTCTGGCGGCCGACTAACTCGGACCAACTCGTTGACGGGCGATTCAGCCGATCTCCAAAACCGGTCTCGAACGGAATTGATTGGTCGACACTGCGAAGCCTCTTGATTTTTCAGAGCGGACGGAATTCTAAGACGAGCCAACTTTAAAGCAGGTTAGCCGGCTATTGCAGTGTTCGCACCCATGTGAACCTTTCCGGCACCTCGACACCTTGCTTGATCGTCGGGCCGTTTGTCGTATAACCGTTGGCGTGCAGCTATTATTTACAGCCGACATTCATCTGGTGGGGGACTTCAAAACCAAAACCTTGGAGGGATTGCGGGCGATGTGGAAATCCGCTCAACCGGATGCACTGGTTGTCGCTGGCGATATTTCTGAGTCAACCTTGGCCGAGGATTCCCTGAAGCTGCTGAGGCGCATCACTGGGCCGGACGCACCCATCGCCATTTGCCTGGGAAACCATGACGCGTGGGCCAGCAAGCGCGCTCTCGAAACGGCAAGGAATCTGGAGGACATCGAAGAGCGGTACTGGCGCCCGGCAGCGGATCGTTACAACGTGACCCTACTGGACTGCGTCAACGCCCAGTTCGATGCCTTTACTATCGTCGGCGCATACGGTCACTACGACTACGGGTTCGCTGTTCCCGGCCTCGTGATCGATGGCGAAGAAATGCGCTCCGAAGATTATGCGCGCGGCACAGTCTCCAGTGCGGGGCTTACCTGGAATGACAAGAGGCATATGCCATGCAGCCGAGGGGATTGCGCGGAGGCCGACCGCCAGGCGGCGGGACTCGATCAACACCTGGCCGCAGCCGTGGAACGGCAAAAGCCGGTGCTGGTGGTCACGCACACCGCGCCTTTCGATGCGCTCATCGGTCGCCCATGCGATCCCTTCGATCCTCGATCCTTTTTTCGGGCGCACAGTGGGTCCACGCGCATGGGAGCCGTGATCGAGAAATACGCCGCTCACATCGCATTCCTCGCGTGCGGCCACACCCACTGCGAGGTCGGTCCATTCCAGCTTGACGTTTCGGATTCCAAATCGATTCTCGCCGCGAACATCGGCTCGGATTATGGAAATCCTCGGGGAGTTCTGGTGGACACCAACGGAATGACCGTGTGGCGGGTTCCATCCTGAATGGCGACTAATTTTATAAGCGCGCAGCTACAGGCATGATTCTTGTAAATGGCGAGTGGCCGGGGTGCGTATCACGGCCATCGAACAGGGAGCCATCGTGGCTGCGCTTATTTTAACCCATCTTCTGCACCGGTTCGACAGCGACTCCGAGCCGTTCTGGCACGAGCATTTCGTCGCCAAAACCTGGCAGACTGTTAGGAATCAGGGGCGCATACCAACCGCGACTTCTCCGGGCCGTCCACCGCGCGGCACCTCCCGATCAGCGATTTTAAGAAACTTTGTTTAAGTATGGTTCAGAATGGGGTGTAGAAAATGACGAAGCAGCAAGGTCATTCCGAATACTAGTAGATTGCCGATGATGAGGATGCCGCCCCACCATGCGAACTTTTCTCCCAGTCCCATGCAGTCATCTGCGCCTTTTTTGTAACAGTAATAAAAGAATACACCTCCCAGCGCGCAAGCTGGTCCGCCCCCAATCACAAAGATGGCAATGGCTGCGGCTATGGCACCGAAAATGACTCCGAGGAACTTTTCCATAATTGGTTTTTCCTGAGAATGCTGGATCGCCTTTGCGGATGCAACACAAAGTTTTTTCGATGAGATCGCAAACCCCTTTGTACACGTCAATATCCAACTCGCTGCGGGAACCCGTATGAATTGGAAAGTGCAACGGACCATCTTCGGAGGGAGCCAAGGCGTCCAAGAAATGGTTGCCGCCACCCAGGTCTTCCAGCCCCCCTTTGTTCGCGCGCAGCCGCATTGCGAGAGCATCCCAGTGCCGCGCCGTCAGGTCTTTGGAGGACTCTGAAGATAAGGCAAATGGCTTGCTAACGCGCCGTTATTCCATCGTGTGACGCCTCAGGCTTTCGCTCACGATGTCGCTCACGATTGACTCTGTTCGCTGTATCATGATAGCAATTCGGCATGACTACATTCACCCGCCCTAGGTCGGCGATTGTCTTGCTTTCGATCCTGACTGCCTTTGCCGCTTCACTTTGGCTGGCTTTTGGAGGGCTGGGCTGCGATGCCTGCGGCCAGGCCAAGGCGGTGATCGGCAATGTGAATCTCGGCGTGATCGGCGCTCTCTATTACGCCGTGCTGCTGGGATTTCTCCTCCGGGCCGGCTATCGAACCCGGCTTCTTCAGGCGATGACCCTGGCGGCGATGGGTGTTCACCTCGTCCTTGTCGTCATTCTGTGGATGCTTCATATCGGGTGTGTGGGATGCCTTATCGCGGCGGCGTCCGTCTTTATAGCTGGCGGCGCGATCATCGCGGACCCCGAATTTAGTCTGGACCGGCATTTTCTGGTATTTCCAGCCACCGCCGCGGCTGCGTTGATCGCCTTCACTGTGAACCAACGGATCGTTGCCGCCGCCCACCAAAAGCGGGTGGATTCTCTAATGGCTGAACTGCGAAGCAACGAGGCACCTGCGAACGGAATGGTAAAACTGATCGTGTATACGCGACCGGGATGCCGCTTCTGCCGCGAACTGGAAACCAAGACGCTTCCCGGCGTGCTCCGAGGCATGCAGGACAAAGTCACCCTGGAACCATCCAGGAAAGCCCCGGACGGTCTACCCGCCCCGGTGATTGTCATCCTCGGCAAACACGACCGTGCGTTTCCCTCGCTCCCGTCCCTGTCCCGGTTGAAACAGGCAATCGCCGAAGCGTTGTAGCGCCGCTTGTGCGGCATCTCGCATCAGGCGCCGGCCAGCCAACGTGACCGCGCCCGTTGACGTCACTAAAGAACAAAGCCCCGACCGGCACTTGGCCTGTCGGGGCTTCGATCACTCCGCTCTTTTGTCTTAGCACGGTTTCTGGTCACACGCCGAAGCAATCGCGGGGCTAACCACGGCGACCACGGTGGCAACGCCTGCCGCGATGACAAGGGCCGTAAGGCCCACCATGAGTAGTTTCTTCATAGGACCTCAATTGTGCCGGAAAACGGTGGAGCGTCGAGAAAAAAGGGTGCTTTGTATTCCTTTCTATTGCGAAATCCAGAATATCCTGCAATATCGCGATGTGTGGGATTTCCCGCGATCATGCCCGGTGGGTGCCGGTGCGTTGAGAGAGGGCAATCCCACCTAAAACCAGAAACACTGGAGAACAAAGATGAAAAAATTCATCCTCGGGTTGGTGTTTGCGGTAATGGCAATCGGAGTGACAGTGGCGGTAACCCACTACGCTGCGGATTCGGCGCGCGTTTGCGCCTATCCGGACCACGACTAGGGAAGCCGAAAGGAGCAACAATGAAGAAAATCGTTCTTGCCTTGGTCATCGCGGTGACTGCGCTTGCAGCTACCACAGCGGTGACCCACTTCGCCACCGATTCAGCGAGCGTCTCAGCATATCCTAACGGGGAATGACGCGCGCGCTGCCGCTGGCCTTGCGCCGGCATGCTGCAACGCTCAAACCAGGGGGCTTGCTCCACGGTTTGAGCGTCTTTTTTTCCCAGAACAGAATGATTTTCCGACTCCGCATCCGCCGTTTGGTGGAACGATTTGTTCCCTCGCCTGGAATTCTCGCGCTCGCGTTCCTGGTGGCAGGAACGGTGCTCTGGCTCAACGACCGGTTCTTCTTCGAGTCGGTCTGTGTCGTTTCATCGTCGATGTGTCCCACGTTGCTAAAGAACGAGCGACTCTACCTGCAAAAAGCCGGAATCGGCGCGATCCGCCGGTTCGATGCGGTCGTGATCGATAGCCGCGCGTTGCATCATCGAATCATCAAGCGGGTGATCGGTCTTCCCGGAGATCTGGTTCGGCTGGAGGATTCCTACCGGGTCTTCATTAACGGCCAAAGCCTCGACTACGCTCCGCAGCCCGGTCACCCCGATTGCCAGACCGAGGCCAGCGTTCACGCTATCCAATTGCGTCGCAACCCTAAATTTTTTTACGAAACCATATTCGGAAAGAATGAGATTCGGCTTGGCCCCGACGAGTTCTACGTTTTGGGCGACAATCGGCTGGCCAGCGGTGACAGCCGAGCATTTGGACCGGTGAAGCGCGCTGAAATCCAAGGGCGGGTCACCCGGATCTGGTATTCCTTCGACCTTGACACGGGCCGCTTTCGCTGGGAACGGGTGGGCGTCTCCATACGATAAACGCCGTGAACACCGCTTCCATTCTCTATCTTCCGCCCAACACACAGGGCGACGATTACATCGTCGGCGATCTGCACGGTCAGTACGACGCGCTTCAGGCACTGCTCGCCGACGCCCGGTTCTCCCGCGAAAAGGACCGCCTCATTTGTGTGGGCGACCTGGTCAATCGCGGCCCGAAAAGCGCCGAATGCCTGGAGCTTCTCAGGGAATCGTGGGTTCACGCAGTGATCGGCAATCACGATCTCTGCTTGCTCTGGGCGCTTCAGGAGGCTTTCCCCGAAGAGCTTGGCCCCGTTTCAGTCGACGATGCTGAAACGGCAAAGTTTATCCATCAGTTCCACGGAGGGAAGTGGGCGAGCGATCGGCTTGAGGCACTCTCGGAATGGAAATCGTGGGCGCTCGAAGCGGGGTTTCTGCTGAAAGCACTTCCCAGTGTCATTGTTGTCGGAAGCGCTCCCGACGTTCCGCGGTTTCAAGTCGTCCACGCCTTCCTTCATGATCTGGTGTCGCGCGTTTATCTTACGGATCAACGCCTGGACGCCCTCAACGGGGTTGTTTCCTCAAGACAGGAGCGCACGTTCAGTTGGACGAAAGAACATGTGGACCAATATGGTCTTTTCGAAGACTACCCAGGCTTATCCAAGACCTACTGCGGGCACTGCGTTGTCACCACTCCACAGCGCATTTTGGGACACCTCATGCTGGATACGGGAGCGGGCAAAGCTGACTCTCCGGATGGCTCCAAACTGACGATGATCTGCCACCGGACCCAGCAGATATTTCAGCGGATCATTATTCCGCCAAAGCCAATAACGTTATGACTGAAGTGCATTGCGCTCAGCCGCGTCTGCCAACCAAACGGACCGGTCGATGCCACTAAAGAACAAAGCTCCGACCGGCACTTGGCCAGTCGGGGCTTTGATAATTCCGCTCGTTTCGTATTAGCAACCGGATTTGGTGGCGACGCTGAATTCGCCTGCAAACGCTACCCCGTTAAAGCCCAAAATTGGCAACTGCGTGGAAATGCGCCCGCTTTTTGGTTGTGTTTCTCAAGGATTTGTAGAACAGTTGTAGCCTTGAGCGATCCAGAGCAACAATTGCGGAGTCCGGGAACCCCAAGCTGCGGAAGCCGGAGAACTGAGGGGAGTTACTGGCAGGAATTCCGTCGGGCGCTGGTGATTCCCCTGGTTCTGCTGCTCTTTTTCTTGGTCGAACCCCATTGGCTCAATTCGTCGGTCGGCTCTCGCCTTATATCGAGTTGCAGCGGGAAGGTCTCCGCGGAAACGAAAGCGGAGGTTTCGGCAATGAATTTCGAGGCAATCGGGTTGGGTCTGAATCCGGAGTACGAAGCTGTTCGCGAGATTATGGTCCGCTATGGAATCAACGGACGATTTCTCCGCCTGCATTGGAGCCTTTGGGGTTCGCTGGCAGTCATTTTAGTTCTAAGCACTGCGGCCATAGCCATCTATTGCCTCTCTCTTCAGGCAATGCGCTCGGAGGATCGTTTGATCCAAAATTATAAACTGGCTTGGAAGATTGCGATAGGAACCGCCGTAATTGAACTGGTTCTCCTCGTGCCGTTATTCACCAATGCCGTTTATGAGTTTTTGATGATTCCGCTTTTCGAACAGTCCAATCTGCTGGTCGCCATCATTGGGGCGAGCGGATGCATGTTTGTGGTAGTCTTCATGCAATCTCTACTACGGAAAACGCCTCAGGAGATTTCGGAGTCGATCGCGAAAGAAGTTACTCCGGATCAATCGCCGAAGCTGTGGGAGGCAATGAGGCGCATCGCGCAAATGCTCCAGACCAAGCAACCGGATCACATCGTGGTTGGAATTGAATTGAACTTCTATCTTACAGAGTTCGCCTTCATCCACAATACGGGGCGAACCAGTGGCAGGACGCTTTACCTATCTTACCCGCTGCTAAACCAGCTTACCGAACCAGAAGTTCTAGCGGTTGTCGCGCATGAGTTGGATCACTTCATCGGCGAACACACTCGTGTTGCCCGGGAACTCTATCCATTGCAGGCGAGAATCACGTCAACACTTGCCTTTCTGCAATTCTTTAAAGGAGCTTTCGGGCGGGCGGTTGAGGCTGCACTCGGGAACCGCGAACTCCAGGCGGACCAGAACGCTGCTGCGCTGACTTCTGCCGACACGATCATCCGGACGCTGTTGAAGCTGGAAGTGTTCTCGGAAGCCTACAAACGGGAACACAAACAAGTCATTCACCAACAGGGGGAAAACCCGTTTCGCGCAAGCCTGAGCACAACCGTCCGCGATCAGCTTCTAAGCGACGATGGCTTCTGGAACCATTTATCTGAAAAGCAACAGAAACACCCGCTGGATTCCCACCCCGCCCTGGGCGAGCGCCTGGCGGCACTAAACAGGCGTCTTTCCGCGGAATGGGCAAGGCAGGTTGTAGAGGCTCCAGTCGAAGAAAGCGCCTTTGCTCGATGGTTTTCGGGCGCAGAACAGCTTTTTGAAAGGGATACTTCCATCCGAAACTCTGGAAGGGCTGCCGAAAGAGCCTCTACATTGAACTAGTCTTCAAGGTGATGGCTTACTGGTCTCTGCGGGTGGTGACAAGCAACACGAACAATATCTCGGCAAGTCCCCCAGCCTCGGATGAACACCGATTTTTGCCGAGAAATAATATAATCAAAAACCGAAAAGGCGTTTCAATCTATTCAGAACGTGGCCGGATTTCGTCGGTTCACCCCCTAGCTTGATCAGCCTCTGGGACGCAATAAGATTAAGCTTGTACACCGTACCGTTGTCCAAGTCTTTGGCGGAAACGCTCAGCATACCGTTAACATCGATCGCAAACGTAACTTCGGCGTGCGGCTCTTCGCACGAGGCAAATGGGATTTCGGCAAAGTTAAAAACCGCCACCTGCTCAACCCACTTCGCAGGGTCACCCTGCAGCACCCTTAGATTCTGGCCAAGCTGTTTGTCTCTCAAATCGGAAAGTTTTCGCGAGGTGCGGATTGGGAGTGTGGCATTACGTGAGATTAGCGGAATGAGTGCTTTGCCAGACGTTTTGATCGTTAGCGCCAGGGAGCTGACCTCAAGCAGGAGGGTTTGCACGAGTCCGGAACACACACCACCCAAGAAAGCCGCCCCAATCGCGACGCCCTCATCCGGATTTACCCCTTTGTGTGGTTCCTTGCCAATAAGTTTGCGTGCGGCATCCATCACTCCGGGAATTCGGCTCATGCCGCCAACGAGCACCAGATCGTCCAGTTCGCGCTCGGCCATTTTAGCGTCAGCAAAGCAGTTTTTGAGCAACTGAATTGAGCGCTGAAGAAGATCATCGCAGAGCGCTTCGAACTTGGCACGGCTGAGTTCCAGCAAAATGTGCTTGGGCCCGGTTTGATCTACAATGATGAACGGCAGGTTGATTTCGTACACCCGGGCGGAGGACAGGGTTATTTTTGCCTTTTCGGCTTCCTCTTTGATTCGATAGACAGCATCGGAGTTCTGTCTCAAGTCAATCCCGGTATCTCTCTCGAATTCGGTAATGACCCAGTCTGCTATGCGGAAATCCCATTCCTCGCCCCCAAGATGGAGGTCAGCGTTGGTGGAACGAACCTCCAGGACATCGTCATCGATTTGCAGAACGGAGCATTCGGAGTTGCCACCGCCAAAAGCATAAACCGCGATGATTCCTTCTTTTTTTGTATTGGACCAGATAGCGCAAGCGGCCGCCGACGCTTCGTTGATGATTCTCGGCACTTCCAAGCCGGCGAGCCTGCCGGCTTCTATGATCGCCTGGCGCTGGCATTCGTTAAAGAAAGCGGGAACAGCGATGACCGCTTTGGTGATTTCTTCTCCGAGTCTGGCTCCCGCATCGGCCTTGAGCTTGGCCAAGATCATGGCGGCAATTTCGGGTGGCGAGAAGGTCTTTTCCTCAGTCCCAATATGCACTTGGACGTGGGCATCCCCGTTGTCCGCCTTGACGACTTTGTATGGCATCCGGAGAAACTCGACCGGCAGGTCGTCATACTTCCGGCCCATCAAGCGCTTAATGGAGAGCACGGTGTTCGCAGGGTTTGTCACCGCCTGTCGCCGGGCCGCCCCTCCGACGAGTTGGGTTCCGTCTTTGGTAAACGCCACCACCGACGGAGTCGTGCGTTCACCTTCAGCGTTTTCCAGAACCACTAGGTTCTCTCCGTCCATCACGGACATACAGCAGTTGGTTGTTCCAAAATCGATGCCAATAAGTTTCCCCATAAAATCTAAGTAACGAGTAGCCCGGAGATGCATTCCTCCCCAGTTAGAATGGTCAATTCAAAGTTTCGGCTTGCTTCCCGGATTTTTACTGGGGAATGAGGCTTCAGGCAAGTGCTTTCCGAGATAGCGGAAGGCCACATCTTCGCGTTCGGTGCCGAGTCTTTCCAGTTGCTTTGCCTTTCCTGGATAATCCCGCAGACGTTTTAAACTCGCAATTTTCTCGTCGATCTCGGCCAACTGGTTCGTTCCGAGCGTTTCACGTTGTGGAAGCCAGGATGCATGGTCTCGTGAAACCATTAAGGCCAGTTCATTCCATCCCTTGTCGTCGTTCTTTCGCGGAATCCGCCACTTCCGGCTTAATTCCCATAGAGAGTTCCCGCAGAAGGGGCATCGAAAGCTCGTGTGGAGCCGGTACGCTGTTTCGGCGCGACGCGACCATCGGCAAGGCAAACAGACGAACGTTCTTGAGGACATGGATATTGGCGAAAATCGTAGCAGTAAAAGCTCAGTTTTCCAGGAATTGCGCAGAGATTTTCCGGATCATTGATTACTCGACGTCCCCCCGAAAAAACAAAGCCCCGACTGGCAATTGGCCAATCAGGGCTTTGCTAATTCCGTAATCCTCCTATTAGCAGTTGCCGCCATCGCACGCCGAAGCCGTCGCGGGACTCACCACGGCGACCACGGTGGCAACACCTGCTGCGATCACAAGGGCCGTGAGGCCCACCATGAGTAGCTTCTTCATAGTGGCACCAGCGTGCCTGAAAATGGTAAAACGTCAAGAAAGCTCGCGAGGTTTTGGTGAAGAACACAGTCGTAAGTCGCACGTCACTCTGCAAAAACGATGGATACGTTGTCTGGGCCAGTGATGAACAACACCTTCAGGTGATCGATGATTGGCTGTTGGCGGGCAAGCCATGCCAGTTGGTCGCGTTCGAGGAGTCGCCGCATAGCCCATTCCATTTCATCAATGATGCCCCAGGATCTAGCAGGAACATGAGGCAAAATTTCAAGGATCCTAAGCGCTTCCGGTCCCAGCCGAGCCATCAGAAGGGATATGGCTTGAGGAATCAGCCAATAATCAGTCTGCTCTTTTGCACACATAACGGCAAAGTCGACGATCGCGCCGGATCTTTCCGCGTAGAACCGTTCGGTTGCTGGATGTGCGACATTCTTCAGCACCAACTCGAATGCAGCATCGAAGCAGGCTCCTGCCATTCTGCGGTGGCTATCCGCTAAATCGAAAATTAACGCCAAATCATCGGCCTCGCCCACTTGCTCCAGCCGCGCGATCAGTTGCGTCGCGACTTTGACTTGAGCCGGATCAGAGATCCATCCGCGGTCGCTGTGTATCGATTCAAGCCGGCGGCGTACTGCGGTGCGGACGCGCTCCTGCTCCTTTTCGGTAAGAGTCATTCCTGCGACGGCCGAAAGCGCCCAACCGAGAATCTTGCTTAGGCCGTTTTCCTCAACGCAGCGCAGCAAGTAATCTCGATGCGCGGGTACACGGGAAGTGCGGAGTAAATAAATCGCGATGGCTCGCTGGTCATCAGACCATGGTTGTCCATCCGGGCGAGGGTGCATTCCCTGGCTGATCGATAAGAGGCGGCGTTGCATTTCTGGGAATTCCGCCGTCAAATTATCAAACGGCTGCAGGATTTTCCACAAAGGACCGCCCCACGCGTCGATATCATGATCGATGTCGAGCAGCAGCCGCTCCGTGGACCCAGGAACATCGTTGGGATCAAATCTCAAGTTTTTGAAGAATCCCGTCATTCTGTCTTGTGATGCGCGTCTTGCACTCCTGTATCAACCTAACGCTTTCCAAGGTAGCGGAAGGCCACATGGTCGCGTTCAGCCCCGAGTCTTTCCAGTTGCTTTGCCTTTCCTGGATAATCCCGCAGACGTTTTAAACTCGCGATTCTCTCGTCGATCTCGGCCAACTGGTTCGTTCCGAGCGTTTCACGTTGTGGAAGCCAGGATGCCTGGTCTTGTGAAACCATTAAGGCCAGTTCATTCCATCCCTTATCGTCGTTCTTTCGCGGAATCCGCCACTTCCGGCTTAACTCCCATAGAGAGTTCCCGCAGAAGGGGCATCGGAAGCTTGTGTGGAGCCGGTACGCTGTTTCGGCGCGACGCGACCATCGGCAAGGCAAACAGACGAACGTTCTTGAGGACATGGACATCGGCGGAAATCGTAGCAGCAAAAACTCAGTTTTCCAGGAATTGCGCAGAGATTTTCCACATCATAGATTACTCGACGTCCCCTCGAAAGAACAAAGCCCCGACCGGCACTTGGCCAGTCAGGGCTTTGGTAATTCTGCTCTCTTCGTATTAGCAATTGGCCTCGCTGCCGCACGCCGAAGCCGTCGCGGGGCTAACCACGGCGACTACGGTGGCAACACCGGCTGCGATGACAAGGGCCGTGAGGCCCACCATGAGTAGTTTTTTCATAGGTCCATCAGTGTGGCGGAAAATGGTGAGGCGTCAAGAAAATTTGGCTTTGTCTATTTCCGTCGGGAGTTCTCTGGTTGGTTTTGCCTTGTTCCAGACACCGCATTGTAGGACGATCGCGCCTGTGATCGATCACGACAATGAATCGCCGGGAACTGGAACGCCGAATGGCGTTCGCCAAAAAGCAGGCGGGAGCTACTGGGCGGAATTGGCGCTGGCCCTGGCGCTTCCTGTGTTGATGCTCGTGTTCTTTTCCATCGAACCCCATTGGCTCAATTCGTCTATCGGATCCCGGTTGGTCGCGGCTAGCAAAGAGAAGGCATCGGCTTTTGCGAAAGTCGAGATGTCGAAAGTGGATTTTGAGGAGATTGGGCGGGGCAACGATCCGGAACAGGAACGCCTTCGCTTCTTTCTCGTGTCCGAAGGGGTGGATGGACGGTTTGCCCGCCTGCATTGGAGCCTCTGGGGCTCGGTAGCCCTCGTCTTCATTTTGAGCACGGCAGCCTTTGCCATTTATTGCCTCACTTTCCAGGCGGAGCGCTCTCACGACCGTTTGATCCGCAGTTATCGGCGAGCCTGGAAAATCGCCATGGGAGCAGCTTTAGCCGAACTGTTGATCTTCGTGCCTTTGCTGACAAATGCCATCTACGAGCTAACCACGGAACCATTTAGTCGGGCTTCGGGAAGACTGGCTGCCGGATCCGCCGTCGGTGGGATTATTCTCCTCGTCACCAGCATTCGGACTCTGCTGCGAAAGGTGCCGCTTGAGTTTTCAGAGCCTATTTCGAAGGAAATGACTTCAGATCAAGCGCCGAAGCTTTGGGAAGCGGTGAGGGGAGCCGCGCAGAAGCTTCAGACCGCGCCCCCGGATCACATCGTGGTCGGGATGGAACTGAACTTTTACGTTACGGAGTTGACTGTCATCCATGACGCCGGGCGAACCCGAGGCAGGACGCTTTACCTTTCCTATCCTTTGCTGAACCAGCTTTCCGAAACGGAGGTTCTGGTTGTGATTGGGCATGAGTTGGGGCATTTCATTGGCGATGATACCCGCATTACGCGTGAACTCTATCCTCTGCGGGCGAAAGTCGCGGCGACACTGGACTGCCTGACCAACTCATTTACGGGTTGGACCTGCTGGGGCTTCTTGCAGTTTTTCAATCAGGCTTTCGGCGAAGCGCTTCAAGCGGTTGCCCGCCAGCGCGAACTCGTGGCGGACCGGACGGCCGCCGCCCTGGTTTCTCCCGATGCTGTTGCCCGCACGTTGTTGAAGGTGGAGGTATTTTCAGAAGCGTTCATACGTGGCCTGAAACAGGCCATTCATGAGCGGGCAAGGAACCCGTTTCGCGCAAGTTGCAGCGGAACGGTTCGCAATGAGCTTCTGAGTGATGACGCCTTCTGGAAGGGCTTGTTCGACAGGCAGCAAAAGCACCCGATGGATTCCCACCCGGCTCTGAGCGAGCGCTTGGCGGCGCTGGGCGAGCGCCCTTCGGTGGAATGGGCGAGAGAGCTTGCCTCCGCACCAGTCCGCGAAACCGCCTTTGCCCGGTGGTTTTCGGGCGAAGAACAGCTTTTTGAAAGTCTCAGCGAGCAAACCGACGAGAAGCTCGACGCGATTCGCACAATCAATTGGATCAAAACTGCCGACTACGACACCGAGATTGGAAGGGAAGTCCTGGACCAGTGCTTCCCACAGCAAACATGGACAACCAGGAAAACAGATTTGTATGTGAAATTGGCTTTCTTGGTTCCGTTCACCGGCATTCTCCTGGCGATGATGATTTATTTGGATAGCTCCATCAGTAGAATGATTCTCGGCCCCTTTTTCATCGCGTTTCTCTATTACACCCTTCGCCTGTGGAAACATTATTCGGGGTTGTCCGTGACGCTGAATGCCGGCGGCGTCACCTATTCGCACTGGACGCGTGCGCTCTCATTTAAAGACGTGGAAAAGATGAGGGCTGAAATCGGCAGCAACACGTACACGCTGACCTTTCACTTCAAAGAGCCAAAGCCGCGTTTTCGACAGAGTAGATTTTTCCGATCCCCGAAGACTTCGGTTCCTTTGGATTTGCACGGACTAAACAGTGACTCCGAGACAATCGCAAAAACCATTCACCGGTATTTTACGCGAGAACTGGAGGAATAGCTCGCTCCATTTGACGCATCCCAAGGCTAGTGAAACTCCCATTCTTATGGATAACAGGTTATCAAATTCCTCCTATCGCAAGGCATCTTATCTTTTACTCTGCTCCATTGGTGCCGGGGCGCTGAGCAGCTTTCCGCTTTTCCTTGCCCGTCCTGAAGTTGGAGTCCGTAACGCGATTCTGGCCTTTGCCTTGAGTTTGGGATTGGCCGGAATCAACCGGGCCAGTCGGAGCGCGCTCGCCAATGGTCGCCCGCCCAAAGCATCGCTGGTTTTCGGAATTGGAACTCTAAGCGGGTTGGCCGCCGGGACCGTCCTCGCCGCGCTTTCTTACTTTGATTTCGCCATTTTGCAGGACGCGGAGGCGCATATCCGATTGCCTCCTCTGATTTACGGGTGGCGTCTCATCGTCCTTTGCCTTGCCTATGGCCTTGTGCTTCACTTCGCTTACGCGTTGCGTTGGAAATTTAGCCGCCAAAAAGTCGTCTGGACGCTTGTGTGCGTCGCGGCAGGAGGGTATCTCTGCGGTCTCCTCCAAGGTTATTTCGATGAAACAGTTTCTGCGGGGTATTGGCTCTATCGCACCCATTGGCCAATGCCCACGAGCTTTAAGTACGTCTCCGCCCTTTGGAGTGGAATCCCGTTTGCCTTTTTCTGGGCGAGCGCCGCCATCGCTTTCGATCCGGCCTGGAGCTTTGAACGATGGAGAAAAGTGCTCGTTGCAAAGACCTGAACAGGGAAATTAGTTTGCATTGGCTCCGGTTGCCACCGGAGCCAACCTTCGGTCGAAGATTGCCAAAGAGCGGGGGTGAGCCCAACTCCGGTCAAACTTGTTTTCCGGGTCGGGCGGCACCTCGCCGGGTTTGGGTTTCTGCTTCTGGACGGGCGCGCTCGGTGGCGCTTTGCTGAAGGCGGTAGCTGCGACCGGTGAGTCGCCTAGTCCGCCCGGAGCGTCGGGCGAAGCGAGCCGCTCCATCGGCACAACCGATCGTGACAACCGGCTTCAATGCCGACATTGAGGATGGCTTGCCACTCCATGAGCGCGGGCCGCGTGTCACCGGAAGAGGATAGTTTCAGAAGCGTCAATTTGCGCTTGATCGACTCTGAACTTGCGATTTACTATCCAGTAAAACAACCGTTGTGAGTAAAACGAAAAGAGTCACAAGCAATCCGAGCCTGTTGCGAAATTTCGCACGCTCCCTGGCGAATTGGAATCTCTCCAACTTCGCCATCCATGTGGACTTGGGCAATGGGAGCACTGGAAGCCTTCGCCTCAAAGCGCCGCACCAAACAGAGCGGTTCGCCATCCGGGCGAGGTTGAACCCGTCCCGCGACCAACTCCTTCGTCGGCCACAGGAGTCCAGCGAAAAGCCGTTCATCTTGCTGTGCCCTCATATCCCCGAGAGGCTGGCGTCTGATTTCCGAAAAGAACAGATTAACCATGCCGATTTGAACGGGCGGCTCTTCATTCAAACCTCCTCCCTCCTCATTGACCGCGAGCCAAAAGAGCGCTGCTACGGCAATCCAACGGTTGAGCCGGATTTGTTCTCCCCGAAAGCTTCCCGCATCGTCTGTTCTCTGCTTTCCCACGAAGATCGGGACTGGGAGCAGGCGCAATTGGCAGAGCAAACCCACGTTTCCCCCGGGCTTGTCTCCCGGATATTGCAAACGCTCATTCGAGACGGCTACGTCAGCAGGAAGGGGACCGCCACTCGACATGCCGCCGCAAAATACCGCCTCAAGGACTTTGACCGGCTATTGGACGCCTGGAAACGCGAAGACGATTGGTCCAGACGGGTTGAAATCCAGCAATACTCTCTCCTCGCAGACGACGTTCACGAAATCGCGCGAACGGTGAGCGACGCCTTGGGCGACGAGCAACTTCTTTTTACCCAGTGGTTCGCCGCCGATTTGCGCCACCCCTACACCACTCCGCCTGTGGTCTCCGCTTATTTCAGGAAGCCGGACTTTCCGGACCTTCCCTTTGCGCGAAAGGTCGACACGGGTGGAAATTTTTGGTTGCTTTCCCCTCGCGATGAGGGCGTCTTCTTTGAGTTTCAGGAAAGCTCTGGCTATAAGCTGGTCGCGGACGTTCAAATCTATCTGGACCTTCTCCAGGTCGGCCAGCGCGGGCCGGATCAAGCCAGCGCGCTGCGTCAGTGGGAGGGGTTCGCCAAATGAAGCACGACATCTTTAGCAAGTACCCCGCCGACAGCCTTGAATTCCCACAGCGCGCTTTGCTGACCGCCTGGAGCGCGATTTTTCCGATCTTGACGCGCAAGGTCCGGTTTCGTGTGCCGCCTTCCGGCTCGACAACCGGCAGATGGCGCCGGAGCTTGAAGCGGAATCCATGCAAATCCGACAGCAATGCGTCACTCTGGCGAAAGCGCTCCTTGATACGCCGTAACCGGGGTCGGTTTAGCGTGATTGGTAAAAACATCAATGGGGGAGCGCCGCCAGCGTTATTTGTAGGGCATGGATTAGTGACAATTAGTGACACGGGAAGGTTCAATCGGTGCATAAAGATGCACACCAATCGTGATGTCGCCGCTTCGTAACATGCTCAGTTGTGCAGGTTTATGCATCACAGCACTACAAAGTAGGGGGTTCGATTCCCTCTACCCGCTCCAATCCTTTGTTCATCAGGCTTGGCGGGCGTTTAAGGTGTTGAAGACGATCTGAACGGGAACACGAACGGGAACAAAGTGCAGTTTTTCGCTTTTGTCCGCCGATGTTGACCGTCGCTTTTTTCGGCGCATATTCAACCCCGTGAGTAAGCCCAAGACAGCTGCCGCTAAACCGAAAGAGGCAACGACGCCGGGAACCGCAATCGCCGAGAAGCTCCGCTCCCGCGCAAACGCTCTCAGCGATGCTGAACGCTCCGCCCTGCTGGAGGATGCCCTTCGGGTCGTCTATGGCGGGGGCAATTCCCCGGCCCATGCTCATAGCCGTTGATACCAACGTCCTTCTTCTCAACAGTGACGCCCATCTGTCGAGCGAAGTCGAAGATGAGAACGGAGTAACCGCCCGCTGGAGCAATCTCAGCCCCTCCCGGTCTCTCCCAAGAACGCCCGGCCCGCTTCCTGTACGCCCCGCCACCGGCCTTTTACGCATCGCCCATCCACGAAGGAGAGTATCGCCGTGGACAAGCAGAACAACCCGGTTTTTTTTGCACGACGCGCAAGAAGGAATCGAGCCTACGGCAAAGCCCCCTGAAAGCCCATTGATTTAGAGGGTTCCCGTATCCACGGGGAGAGATTTTCTTTCAGGCGATGCGGTGTTTACCGCGAGGCTGCGAGGAAGGCAGGCGACCACGCCCTTTCCCCCGCGTAAGTCACTCCTGCCCGAATAGCCAGACCACGCTGACTTTCAACGCCTTCGCCAGGGCGAGCGCCTCGTAATCCATGACGTAGCGGCTTTGGTTCTCCAGTTTGGAGAGAGACGTTTGCGTGATTTGCACGCCGAGGCGCGCCAATCGCCCCGACAGGTCATCCTGCGAGACAGGCGGCTTACAAGCGAGGCGAGCTATGCGAACGCGTTCACCGATTACATTTTTCTGTTTGGATTGGCGGGTACGCTTCACCAACCGGCTATTTATAGGAAATTCGACCCATAAATATTCCCATGAAGCATATTCGACTTGCCGAGTAGTGATCCCGGAGATAAAACCGCCCGTAAGCACCGTTCAAAAATATGTCATACGACAGACTCATCTCGTTTCTCGCTGGCTTGGGAGTTCCCGGCGTCATTCTCATCGTGGCCATTGCCGTTGGCGGTTACGCTGGCGGAGCCGCGATTGTCTTCGCCCTCGCCGTTCTTGGCGGGCCGTTGGGAATGCTCGGGGGCCTCGCCCTATTGGGCGTAATCGCCCTCATCTGCGCAGCCGTGACTACTCCCAAGCTTACAAGGAGCACTTCGAGCTAAATTCCGAAATCACGACACGGGACCGCGACGGTGTGCAAAAGACGTTCTCCGGCCTGATGAAAGTCCTGTTTCCGGACGGCTCTTGTTCGCCGGTGGAAGTTGAAGAGCTTCTCGCGTTTTCGATGGAGGGCAGGAAACGCGTCAAAGACCAGATTCTTAAAATCGACGAGACGTTTGCCCCCGTGACCTTCAGTTACACGGATCGCCGGAGCGGGAATGCCATCACCGTGCTGACCCTGGAGGAGAAGCAGCACCCCTCGCTCGCCCGCCTATCGGATGAACCCGGTGCCACCGAAGATGCTTCGCCGATGCTGCCGGTAGCGGTTGGAACGACCGCGGCGGCTCAGCCGTTGCAGCCCGTCCATCTCGTAATTCCGGAAAACAGCAAGGGCTACAGTTACCGCCGATTGTTCGCCGCTTACCTGGAAAACGCTCGGGATATTGTCGTGCTCGATCCTTATGTTCGCGCCTTCGGGCAAATTCGGAATTTCATGGAACTGGTCCAGTTGCTCCACGAACTCACGCCCGAGGGCGAAGAGACGAAGGTGCGCCTGGTGACCAAGAGCGATCCCAGCCGCCCCGTTGAGCAGGATGACAACCTCCGGAAAATCCAGGACTCGTGCGCGGGGTC
>Ga0316222_1001699_pt1 | contig 25719 bp, 23 predicted proteins | sample TBH18011metaG_FD_206008 | JGI IMG/M metagenome (GOLD analysis project Ga0316222, IMG submission 206008) | Freshwater microbial communities from Trout Bog Lake, Wisconsin, USA - TBH18011 | ecosystem: Environmental > Aquatic > Freshwater > Lake > Hypolimnion/Profundal zone | place: USA: Wisconsin... | reverse complement strand
GGGCTTGACCATGGCGTCAACCATGCCCTGCGCCCCTTGCCTCGATTCTGAACCAAATCCGTTTCCGTCAGGGTGATGCGGATATGGGGCTCGGCGCTCTAAAGCCCCCCCGGCCGGAACTATACGATTCCACAGGGTCATATGGATTTGTTATGGTGATGCCATGGATCTGCGCCAACTCAGATATTTCCTCGGCATCGTCGAACACGGTTCGCTGACCCGGGCGGCGGAGGCGCTGCATGTGGCGCAGCCGGCCCTGAGCCTGCATCTGCGCCGGCTGGAGGACGAGTTCGGCTGCACCCTGGTCCACCGGACGGCGCGCGGCGTGGTACCCACCGAAAGCGGCCAGCGGCTGGCCATCCGGGCGGCCGCGCTGGTGGAGCAGATGGGAAATCTGCGCGACGAGATCCGTGGGCTGGAGGCTGCCCCCAGCGGCCCCGCCGTGATCGGCATTCCCACCTCGCTGGGACCGCTGCTGACGGTGCCGCTGGCCCTGGAGGTCCGGCGGCGTTTCCCCTCGGTCCACCTCCGGGTGGTGGAGGGACTGTCCGGCCATATGCTGGAATGGGTTCTATCGGGCCAGGTCGATATGGCGCTGGTGTTCGGGACCGAGCACCCACCCGGCCTGGCCACCCGCTTCGTCGCCCGCGAGCGGCTGGGGCTGGTGGCGGCCAAGACCGCGGCGATCGCGACGGGGCGTGACCGCATTGATCTCGCCACCGTGCTGGGCCTGCCGCTGATCCTGCCCGGCAAGCCCCATGGCGTCCGCGCCGAGGTCGAACGCGCCGCCCTGGCGCTGCATTCCGCCCTCGACGTGGTGATGGAAATCGATGCCCTGGACCAGATCAAGGCGCTGGTGGCGGAACAGGCCGGCTACACCGTGCTGTCGGAACGCTATGCCCGGTTCGGCCCCGAAGCGGGCAATCTGGTCTGCATTCCCATCGTCGCCCCCGAAATCGAGCGCGTCATCTCGCTGGCCCATGCCTCCGACCGGCCGTTCTCCATCGCCGCCAAGGCGGTGCAGGAGATCGCCCTCGATCACCTCGACCGCCTGACCAGGGATGGCCGCTGGATATGATACAGAGCACGAGAAATCAAGTATCGCCGCGAAACACAATGATGCATGCGGGCCGCTCATTCCACTTCCGCTCTGCCCTGGGACGATGGTAGCTTCGTGTGATTATGCCGGGATAAGACCCTCTCGCCATTGACCGGATCTTCCGTTCGATGGTGAGACGGCAAGGCCAAGGGCCGCCGCGCCACATGGCGCGGACCGCACGGAACGCGTAGCGGACAAAGCCAAGCGCGAGCGCCCGGCGGTGCCGCCCCGAAGGGGCAAACGACGCCCGAAGGGCGACCCCGAGCAAGTGCGAGGGGGGGGCGAAGCCCACAGTGAGGGACAACAAGACGAGACACGGCAGTGACTCGTCTGAATAACGAGGTGCTTTTCATGTCCGCTGCCGTTGAGGCGAAGCCGCAATCCCGCCTTTTGTTATCGGGGAACGACGCCATTGCCCGTGGCGTCTGGGAGGCCGGCGCCAAGGTCGCCGCCGCCTATCCCGGCACACCGTCCACCGAAATCCTGGAAAGCCTTTCCCTCTATCCGGATCTCTATACCGAATGGTCGGTGAACGAGAAGGTCGCGCTGGAGGTCGCCATCGGCGGGTCCATGTCGGGCGCCCGCTCGTTCTGCGCCATGAAGCATGTGGGCCTCAACGTCGCCTCCGACGCCTTCATGACCATCACGCTGGCCGGGGTGGTCGGCGGCCTGGTGATCGCGGTGGCCGACGATGTCGGCCTGAGTTCTTCGCAGAATGAACAGGATTCCCGGTTCTGGTCCCGCTTCGCCCATGTTCCGGTGCTGGAACCGGCGGATTCCCAGGAAGCCTATGAGATGGTCAAATACGCCTTCGAACTGTCGGAGGCTTACGACACCCCCGTGCTGCTGCGCCTGACCACCCGGGTCTGTCACGTCAAGGCGGTGGTGGAGGTCGGCGAACGCCACGCGGTCGCCATCGGCGGCTTCACCTCCGACGCCAAGCGCTGGGTGATGACCCCGAACAACGCCAAGGGGCGCCTGCCGGTGCAGATCGCCCGCGAAGGCAAGCTGCAGACCCTGGCCGAAGCCTCGCCGCTGAATTTCATCCAGCCCGGCGCGGACCGCCGGGTCGGCTTCGTCACCTCCGGCCCCGCCTATATGCATGTGCGCGAAAGCTTCCCCGACGCGCCGGTACTGAAACTGGGCTTCTCCTATCCGGTGGCGGTGGCGCTGGTGGAAAAGCTGGCGGAGCAGGTCGATCACGTGGTGGTGGTGGAAGAGACCGAGCCGCTGATGGAGCACGACATCAAGGCGGCCGGCCTGGGCAAGATCCACGGCAAGGATCTGCTGCCCCGCCTGGGCGAACTCACCCCCGCCGTGCTGATTCCCGCCATCAAGGGCTTCCTCGGCGATCCCATCCCGGCCACCACCACCTATCCCAGCTTCGATCCGTTTCCACGTCCGCCGACCATGTGCGCCGCCTGTCCCCATATGGGGGTTTATTACTCGCTGGCCCGCATGCGCCGGAAGGTCCAGATCGCCGGCGATATCGGCTGTTACACCCTGGGCGCCGGCCATCCCTGGAACGCCTTGGACACCACCATCTCCATGGGCGCCTCCATGGGCATCGCCCTCGGCATGGACAAGGCGCGGTCGGAAGAGACCAAGGACAAGGCGGTGGTCGCGGTGATCGGCGATTCCACCTTCCTGCACATGGGCATGCAGGGGCTGCTGGACATCGTCTATAACCGCGGCAATGTCACCACCCTGATCCTGGACAACCGCACCACCGGCATGACCGGCGGCCAGAATCACGCCGGCACCGGCAAGGGCCTGCATGGCGACGAGGCGCCGCGCGTCGATTTCGCCAAGCTGGTGGAAGCCCTGGGCGTCCCGCCCGAGCGCATCCGCAAGATCGATCCCTATCAGCTGCCGGTGGTGTTCCGGACCATCAAGCAGGAGATCGAGACCCCCGGCCCGTCGGTCATCATCACCGACCGCCCCTGCGTGCTGTCCGAATTCTACCAGAAGATCGAACCGTACCGCGTGGTCGACGAGGACTGTACCGGCTGCGGCAACTGCATCAATGTGGGCTGCCCCGCCATCACCGTGCGCAAGTCGGAGTCCAAGCCCCGCCCCGACGGCAAGGTCAATGTGCTGAAATTCACCACCATCGACACCGCCATGTGCACCGGTTGCCATATGTGCGTCGAATCGTGCGGGCCGAAAGCCATCGTGCTGGCCCGCCCCGCCGCCGTCGCCCCGTAATACCACGGCTCGATGAGTGTGACTCATCGAGCCGTGGTTAGGCGCAAGGCGCCGCGCGGCTTATGCCGCGGGAGCCAAGGGTTTCGGAGAAACCCGCCCGGCGCTTGAGGGCCTCGTTGATCGGTTCCGATCAACGAGATCTGGTATAAAGGGATTTGAGGGACAGAAAATGAGCGAAGTGATCACCAACATCCTGGTCTGCGGCACCGGTGGCCAAGGCGTCATGACCGCCGCCGAGATCCTGGCCCAGGCGGCCATGACCAAAGGCTTCGACTGCAAGAAATCCGAGGTCGCGGGCATGGCGCAGCGCGGCGGCGTCGTCACCAGCCATGTGCGCTTCGGCCCGCGGGTCTGGTCGCCGGTGATCACCCCGGGCACCGCCGACATCCTGGTGGCGTTCGAGGTGGCGGAAGGCTCGCGCTGGGCCGATATGCTGCGTCCCGGCGGCATCGCCATGGTCAATACCGTCCGCCTGATTCCGCCGGTGGTGTCCATGGGACTGTTCAAATACCCGGACGATCCGGTGGCGCAGATGCGCGCCGCCGGCGTCACCGTCTACGACTTCGACGCCGGGGCCATCGCCCGCGAACTGGGCGATATCAAGCTGGTCAACACCATCATGCTGGGCGCCATCGCCGACTTCCTGCCTTTCCCGGCGACGGAATTGGAAGAGCAGATCGTCGGACGCTTCCGCCAGCGCAAGCCCGCCATGGTCGAAGCCAACCGGCGCGCCTTCGAGGCCGGCCGCGCCGCCGCCCGCGAACCGGTCGCCGGAAAACAGGCCCTCGCCGCCAATTCGTAACCCTTTTGCGCCCACCCATTTGGCCACTTTGGTTTTTACGCCGGGTTCTGCTAGGCTCTCCGGACCGGTGAGGAAACCACCTCCAGGGGAGAGTGTCGGATGTCAACAGCGGCTGATCTGGGCGGATTGAAGATCCTGGTGATCGATGATCAGGAATTCGTCCGCACCATCGTCAAGAAGATGCTGCAGCAGGTTGGAATCGGCAGCGTGGTCGAAGCCCAGGACGGCAATTCCGGGCTGGAGGCGGCCGAACGCGAACGCCCCGACGTGGTGATCTGCGATATTCAGATGCGCCCGGTGGACGGCTTCGGCTTCGTCAAGGCGCTTCGGGCGCTGCCCTATGGCCAGGCCATGCCGGTGATCATGCTGACCGCCCATACCGATGCCGCCACCGTCACCCGGTCCAAGGAGCTGAAGGTCGACGCCATCCTGGCCAAGCCGGTGCTGCCGCCGGCCCTGCGGGACAAGATCATCGCCGTGATCGCCGACCGCAAAGCCGCGGCGGGCTGAGGCCCGCTTCCATCACCCCGCTTCGGGGGTGATGGTCACCTTCACATCCACCGGCGGCGCCGAATAGGGCGCCGAGGTCACCAGGATCTGGGCGCCGGCATCGGCATAGGCGGCGGCGTTGGCGACGGTGATGCCACCGGCCGCCGCGATCAGCACCCCGCTGCCGCCCAGCCGCTTTACCGCCGCCGCCACCTGGGCCGGGGTGAACTTCTCCAACTGAACGACATGGGCGCCGGCCGCGACCGCCGCTGCCGCCTCGTCCGGGGAAACGACCTCGACCACCACCTTCTTTTCCGGGCAGGCGCGCTTGAGGCGGTCGATGGCCTCGGCCATGGAAGCCCCGCCCAGCAAGGCGCGGTGTTCGGGGAACAGCAGCACCGAATCCGACAGGCCCAACCGGTGGGGCACGGCGCCGCCGGCGATAATGGCCTTGATCGCCACCGCCTTGGTGCCGGGGAAGGTCTTGCGGGTGCAGGCCAGCACCACCTCGGGCCGCTCGGCGCGGGCGGCGGTGGCGATGCGGGCGGTGGCGGTGGCGATGCCCGAGGCGTATTCGACCAGGGTCTGCGCCACCTTCCAGCCGGCCAGCACCACTTCCGCCGGCCCAATGGCCGACAGCAGCACCTCGCCGGCGGCGGCATGGGTTCCGCTGGCGGCGGCCAGGGTGGCGACACAGCCGAGCCGGGTCATGATCCGCGCCGCCTCCTCGGTGGAGGAGGCGACCAGGGCGGCACCGGCCCGAAACAGGATCCGGGCCGGCCGCGCCCCCAGCCCCAGGGAGCGGGTGGTCAGATCGCCATAGGGGGCGTCGTCGAGGATGAAGCGGTCAAGCTCCTGGTCGGTGATGAACGGAAAGCTCATTCCTCCACTCCATAGCATCCGCCGAAATCGGGGCAGACATCGCAGACCGGCGACTTGCAGACATAGACCCCCTCGGCCTGGCACATCTCGCGGTAAAAAAACTTCTTCCAGCGCATGCCCCGCACATTGCGCCCCGCCACCGCCGGGAAATGACGGTGGAGCATGTCGGACAACTCCTTGCGGTTCCGCAGGCCCAGACTGATCCATAGATGCTCGGGCCGCAACGACCGCCGCGCCACCATATGGGCCAGCCAGGCCTCGATCTCGCTCCCCTCGGCGCCGCCATCCCGTAACAGAGCCCGGAAATCCGGCTCCTCGATGGCGTCCTCGCCAGCGGTGGCGGCGGCCGCCACCAGATCGTCGACGCCACAAGCGCCGGGAAAAACCGCCTCCAGCAGGCGGGCCAGGGCCGCGCGGTCGAGGCCGATGGCCTCGGTCAGCGGCCGATCGCCCTCCGCCATGGCGGCAGCAACGACCGAGGCCAGCACATGGCGGTCGCAAGGATCGAAACCGCTCGTGCTGGCCATCAGCCGGTCATAGATACCGGGCACCGCGCCCATTGCCGTCACCTGTCGCAGCCTCCCGCCATGGTTCCATCCCACCCCATGACCCAACAAATGGGATCTGCCGCCGCCGATGGCAAGCGAAACCGCCGGGCCGATATCCCCGGCGGAAAAGAGCCATCGCCGCAAGAACTTGCCCTCCATCCAGACAACTCAAATATCGCCATCAATCACGACCTCAGATCATAGCGTTATAACTTGCATAGATACGACGCACACGGATTATCACTATGGAACTATGCGATTTTTCGTTATGTGCACTTACATTATACCGAGGCAATTCATGGGAAGCTCCATCGATCTCCCATTGACGACGGCCGTTTCCGCGCTAATATTGTCGGCGAGGCGGTGTTGCTCCGTCCCCAATTTTTCCCAGCCGGAGATTTTCCATGAAACTGAGCGCTCGCAATGCCCTGAAGGGCAAGGTCGTGACCATCGACAAGGGACAGGTCATGGCCAAGGTCAAGGTCGATATCGGCGGCCAGACCATCACCTCGCTGGTCTCGGTCGAGGCCATCGACGATCTCGCCCTCAAGATCGGCGACGATGTCCAGGCCATCATCAAGTCATCCGAAGTGATCATCGGCAAGTAACGCCATCCGGTCGCCCACCCGGCCGGGGTGGGCGACCGCTCAGCGCCGCAGGGGCACCTTGAGGCGGCCCGCCAGGCCACCCAGCCCGGGTGCCGCCAGGCCTTCGATCCGTTCGCGCAGTTTGGGGAGGTTGCGGACCTCGTCGAGCCGTCGGCGCAGGAAGGCCCAGGTATCGGCATTGTCCTCCGAGCCGTCATCCAGCCAATACAGCAGGGTTGCCGCATAAACCGCGCCGAGGGTGGCACGCTTGGTGTACCACGAGACGTCGTGGGACCGGTCGTCCAGGGCGCGCCAGATCGCATCGGCGGTGTTCCAGGTCAGGCGCAGGGCCAGGGGCAGATTGTGGGGCAGCGACAGCACCGAGGCGGCCCGCCGGATGGCCTCGCGATGGTCGGCCCACCGGTCCAGCCGCAGGCGAATGGCCTGAAACACCTTGAGGCCGGTTCCCAGATCGTCGAAGCCGCCCTCGGCGAAATCCCGAATCATGGTACGGTCGGCGAAATCGACGAAATGCGCCACCAGTTCGGCCGATCCCCCCGGAAACAGGCGCCCCGGCAGGGTGGGATCAAGCTCCAGATCGCTGGCCGCCGCCGCCAGCGCCACCGCCGACCAGCCATCGAAGGCGGCATGGGGCAGCATCGCCTCCACCAGCCCGTCCTTCATGCGCAGCATCTCCATCCTCATTCTCCCTCGTCGAGCCCGGGGGCGTCCCTGGTGCGGCGGATCTCCTCGACAAAACCGAAGCTTCCCAGATCCGCCATGCGCATGGGGTACAGGATTCCGTCGAGATGATCAAATTCATGCTGGACGACACGGGCATGAAAGCCCTCGGCCACCCGCTCGATCACCTTGCCATCCAGTCCCACCCCCCGATAGCGCAGCCGGGTGAAGCGCGGCACCGCCCCGGTCAGGCCGGGCAAGGACAGGCATCCTTCGTAAGCGGTTTCCACCGCGCCGTCGAGCGGCTCGATCTCGGGGTTGATCAGCACAGTCAGCGGCACCGCCTCGCCCCGGTCGCGCCCGCCCGCCACCAGGAACATCAGCACCCGCAGCGGCACATGCACCTGCGGCGCCGCCAGACCGGCGCCGGCAGCATCGATCATGGTCTCGATCATATGGGTGACCAACCGCCGGATTTCAGGCGCGGTGGGGTCGGCGACCGCTTCGGCGATCCCCCGCAAAACCGGATGCCCCATGCGGGCGATCTTTAAAATCGACATGCTGACCCCATCAATCTGCCCTTGCCCCTTCACAAGACCGCATCACTGTGCTATCAACCCTCCTCCCGGACGGCAGGTATGCCGTGCGAAGGGGACTTTTTCAGCCTAGAGGAGCGGTGGCGCAACGTGCAAGTTCTCGTTCGTGACAACAATGTCGATCAGGCCCTGAAGGCGCTCAAGAAGAAGATGCAGCGTGAAGGGGTTTTCCGCGAGATGAAGCTTCGCCGTAATTACGAGAAGCCGTCGGAACGCCGCGCCCGTGAGAAGGCCGAGGCCGTTCGTCGCGCCCGTAAGCTTGAGCGCAAGCGGCTGGAACGCGAAGGCTTCTAACCCCTCGGCCGGCCCAAGGCTGGCCGAATCCGCCCCATCTTCGCCGCGTCAATCGGCGTCACGACCATGGTCGTGGCGTCTTTTTGCGTCGCGCCGCCCCGCCCGGCATACTCAGCTCACAAAGAACGAAGGGCTCTGCCCTTCACCCGCAAGGAGGCTTACCTCCTTGACCTCGCTGAAATAATTCAATGGGATCAAAGGGCCGGTCCAGCCGAAAGGCTGGATGACCGAAGGTCACACGCCGACAGGCGGGCCGAAGGCCGAGCGAAGCGAGCAAGCCCTTTGCGGGGGTGGGCAGAGCCCACATTCTTCCCCGTGAAATTTTGTTCTCAAAGAGCGACGGAGTGTCTGAAAAAACGGCGAGTCCCCGTCACGGAACTCGCCGCTTTTTTACGGCACCGGGGTTAGGACATCAGGACCACCAGCACCTCGTCGAGCATCTTCTTGGCATCGCCGAACAGCATGCGGTTGTTTTCCTTGTAGAACAGCGGATTGTCGACGCCGGCATAGCCCGACGCCATGGACCGCTTCATCACGATGGAGGTCTTGGCCTTCCAGACTTCCAGAACCGGCATCCCGGCGATGGGGCTGTTGGGGTCCTCCTGCGCCGCCGGATTGACGATGTCGTTGGCTCCGATCACCATCGCCACGTCGGTCGATGGGAAATCGTCGTTGATTTCGTCCATCTCCATCACGATGTCGTAGGGAACCTTGGCTTCGGCCAGCAGCACATTCATGTGGCCCGGCATGCGCCCCGCCACCGGATGGATGCCGAAGCGCACCGTGACGCCCTTTTCCCGCAGATGCTTGGTGATCTCGTAGACCGTGTGCTGGGCCTGCGCCACCGCCATGCCATAGCCCGGCACGATGACCACGCTCTTGGCATCTTTCAGCAGTTCCGCGGTTTCGTGCGAGCTGATGGGGGTAACCTCCCCCGCCGGCTGGCCGTCGGCCGCCGTCACCACCGTGCCGCCGCCGGTGCCGAAGCCGCCGGCGATCACGCTGATGAAGTTGCGGTTCATCGCCCGGCACATGATGTAGGACAGGATGGCGCCGCTGGACCCGACCAGGGCGCCGGTGACGATCAGCAGGTCGTTGGACAGCATGAAGCCGGTCGCCGCCGCCGCCCAGCCCGAATAGCTGTTGAGCATGGACACCACCACCGGCATGTCGGCGCCGCCGATGGCCATCACCATATGGACGCCGAACGCCAGGGCGATGACGGTCATCACCAGCAGGGGAAAGGCGCCGCCGCCGGCGGTCTCGGCATGAAGGAACGACCCGCCGACCCAGATCACGATCAGCAGTCCCAGCAGGTTCATCCAATGGCGTCCCGGCAGCAGCAGCGGCTTGCCGCCGATCTTGCCCGAGAGTTTGCCGAAGGCGATGAGCGATCCCGAGAAGGTCACGGCACCAATCAGGATGCCGAGATAGATCTCGACCTCGTGAATGGACTTCTCGGCACCGGTGAAGACAACCGAGGTGTCGATATAGCTGGCGAAGCCGACCAGACAGGCGGCCAATCCCACCAGGCTGTGCATCAGGGCGACCAGTTCCGGCATCTGGGTCATCTGCACCTTGCGGGCGGCGTAGAGACCGATGCTGGCGCCCACCGCCATGGCCATGATGATCCAGGGCAGACCGCCCATGGTCACCCGCGGGCCGAACACGGTGGCGACCACCGCGATGGCCATGCCAATGATGCCGTAGAGATTGCCCCGGCGGGAGGATTCAGGACTGGACAGGCCGCCCAGGCTGAGGATGAACAGGATGGTGGCACCGATATAGGATACGGTGGCAAGACTTGCGGACATGGTGCCTCCTTTACTTGCGGAACATCGCCAGCATACGGCGGGTGACGGCGAAGCCGCCGAACATGTTGATGGAGGTGAGGACGATGCCGAGTACCGCCAGGACACCGATCCAGAAGCCCGGACGCGCCATGCCGGCATCCAGCGGCGGTGCGATCTGAACCAGCGCGCCGATGGCGATGATGCTGGAAATGGCGTTGGTCACGCTCATCAGCGGGGTGTGCAGGGCGGGGGTGACGTTCCAGACCACCATATAGCCGACGAAACAGGCCAGGACGAACACGGTGAAGTGGCCGAGGAACGCCTCCGGCGCGTGGGTGCCGACGAACCAGAACGCCAGGGCGCCGATGCCGAAGATGATGGCCAGGGTCTTGGCGGGCATGGGCTCGCTTTTGCCGTGGCCCGACTTCTTGGCCTGGGGCGGGGCGGCGGCCGGCTTGGCCTGGGGCGGAGCGGCGGCGAGCTTGGGAGGGGGCGGCGGCCAGGTAATGGCGCCGTCCTTGACGACGGTCAGGCCGCGAATGGCGTCGTCGTCGAAGTTGACGTCGATGGTGCCGTCCTTGGCCTTGGCCAATTCCTCGGTCAGGCGCAGCAGATTGGTGGCGTAGAGCGTCGATGCCTGCTTGGATAGGCGGCTCGGCAGGTCGGTATAGCCGACGATGGTGACGCCGTGGCGGACCACCACCTCTCCCGGCACGGTCAACTCGCAATTGCCGCCCTGCTCGGCGGCCATGTCGACGATGACGCTGCCGGCATGCATGCTCTGCACCATCTCGGCGGTGATCAGCCGGGGGGCGGGCTTGCCGGGGATCAGCGCCGTGGTGATGATGATGTCCACGTCCGCGGCCTGCTTGGCGTACATCTCGCGCTGGGCCTGCTGGAAGCCCTCGCTCATCACCTTGGCATAGCCGCCGCCGCCCGAGCCCTCTTCCTGGTAATCCACAGCGACGAATTCGGCGCCCATGGACTTGACCTGATCGGCCACCTCGGAACGGGTGTCGTTGGCCCGCACGATAGCGCCCAGGCTGACCGCGGTGCCCAAAGCCGCCAGCCCGGCGACGCCGGCACCGGCGACAAAGACCTTGGCCGGCGGCACCTTGCCGGCGGCGGTGATCTGGCCGGTGAAGAAGCGGCCGAACTGATTGGCAGCCTCAACCACGGCGCGATAGCCGGCGATATTGGCCATGGAGGACAGCGCGTCCATCTTCTGAGCCCGGCTGAGCTGGCGCGGCACGCAATCCATGGCCAGAACGGTAATCTTGCGGGCGGTAAGCGCCTGCATCAGCTCGGGGTTCTGGGCCGGCCAGATGAAGCTGATCAGGGTGGTGCCTTCCTTGATGAGGCCAACCTCTTCCATGCTGGGCGCGCGAACCTTGAAGACGATGTCCGCAGACGCCCAGAGTTCGGCGGCGGAACCGACGATCTTGGCCCCGGCGGCGACATAGGCCTCGTCGGTGAAGTTGGCCAGGGCGCCGGCACCGCTTTCCACGACAACCCCAAAGCCCAGCTTGATCAGCTTCTCGACAACGTCGGGAACGGACGCGACACGTTTCTCGTTAGCATAAATCTCTTTGGGGATTCCAATGATCGAAGACATGGCTTCTCCTGTGTTTCATTGGCGTTGCATCTCGACCCGAACGGTCGCACCGGCGCAGACACCCGGGTTCGGACTCTGCGCAAAGGAACCCGGCTGCGCATTATGTGCAGTGAAATATGACGGGACTCATCCATGGTGGCCCAACCCCGCCACCGACGCGAAAATCAACACTATTTCAACGATCAATGCAATGTCGTTGATGCGCCGCCGGCCGCCGCCGCTACTACATTAGTATTGGCTCATCAAGTGGGCGCCCGCACTCCCCCAGGCCCTCCGGTTCAAATGGCCCCTGAACGGGAACGGCTTGTGTCGAACCGGCTCTGTATATTAGTCTATCTGGAACAATAAATATCCGCCGCGCCGGACTGCCCGGACCGAAAGGCGGAACGTGCAGGGAGGATACCCCCATGAGGCTTTCGCGCTTGTTCGCGGGGCTGCGGATCACCACCCGCCTGTGGCTGCTGGGTGGACTGCCGCTGGCCGGTTTGGCCGTTATTTTCGTCACCGACTCGTTTCAGATCAAGGCGGAGATGATCGCGGCGCGCGAGACCCAACTGCGCCATGTGGTCGAAGCCGCCTCGGGCGTGCTGGAGCATTTCGCCGACGAGGCCCGGCAGGGCCACATGAGCGAGGACGAGGCCAAGGCCGCCGCCATCGCCAATATCCGGGCCATGCGCTATGACAAGGTCGAGTATCTGTTCCTCAACACCTTGGACAAGCCCCATCCCAGGATCCTGATGCACCCGATCTCGCCCGCCCTCGAAGGCAAGGTCCTCCTCGACCCCAAGTTCAACAAAGCCACCCGCATGCGTGACGGCGACTCCGACACCAGCGATGTCCTGGACAACGAGAACCTGTTCGACGCCCTGGTCAAGGTGACGGAGCGCAGCGGCCACGGCTACGTCACCTATGATTGGCCCAAGCCCAAGGAAGGCGGCGGCGCCACCACCGAGCTCTACCAGAAGGAATCCTACGTCAAGGTCTTCGCCCCCTGGGGATGGTCCATCGGCTCGGGCCTGTATTTCGACGACATCGATGCCACCTTCCGGACCAAGCTGGTGGAACGCGGCCTCCTCTTCGGCCTGATCCTGCTGGTGGTCGGCGGCCTGGGCCTGATCATCACCCGCAGCGTCTCGTCGGGCTTCGCCTCCCTTGCCCACGACATCACCAACCTTCGCCTCGGCAATCCCGACGCCCCCCTGGCCTTGAAGGGCGACCGCCGGGACGAGTTCGGCGACGTGGCGGGAATCCTGGTGGAAATGGCCGAAAACCGGCGCAGCCTCGACGCCGCCGAACGCGACCGCCAGACCGCCCATCACCAGGCGGAGCACCAGCGCTATCTCATGCAGCGCAACATGCTGCGCTCGCTGGTCCAGGCGGCCATGCTCGGCAACGAGGCCATGATCACCCTGTCCAAGATGAAGCACGAAATCGACCAATCCACCAACGAGGTCAACCGCATGGCCATCGCCATCGACGAGATGAGCGATTCGATCCAGGCGATTTCCACCGACAGCACCAACGCCGCCGACGGCGCCGGCATCGCCGGCGATGCCGCCAATAGCGGCCTCGCCGCCAGCCGCGATGCCTTGTCCGCCTTCGAACGCATCGTCGCCGCCGTCGGCAGCGCCGGGGCCAAGGTCGAGGGGCTGGCCGAGGCATCGGCCCAGATCGGCGAGATCGTCACCGCCATCGAAGCGGTGGCCGGCCAGACCAATCTGCTGGCCCTGAACGCCACCATCGAGGCGGCCCGGGCCGGCGAGGCGGGAAAAGGCTTCGCCGTGGTGGCGGGGGAGGTCAAGAATCTGGCCAATCAGACCGCGCGCGCCACCGTCGATATCCGCTCGCGCATCGAATCGCTGCAAAGCGAAATGGGCGCCATCGTCGGCGCCATCGACCAGAGCAACTCCGCCGTCACCGATGGCCGCGCCATGGTGAGCGCCCTCGGCGAGAAACTGCACGGCATCGCCGATCAGGTCGGTTCGGTGCAGCACAGCATGACCACCATCTCGAGCGTGCTGGAAGGCCAGTCGGGAACCGCCGGACAATTGGCCAACGGCACCACCCAGATGGTCAATCTGTCGCGCACCAACAACAAACTGCTGAGCGACGTGCTGGAGGCCATGGGCCGCATGAGCCAGCACCTGGATTCCCAGGTCGGCGGCTACGCCAATCTGGGATCGGGCGCCCTGCTGGTCGAGATCGCCAAGAACGACCATATCGCCTTCAAACGCCGGGTCCTGGACGGCGTGCTGGGCCGCATCGAGCTCAAGGCCGACGGCATTCCCGACCATCATGGCTGCCGCCTGGGCAAGTGGTACGACGCCATCACCGACCAGAGCGTGCTCGGCAACTCCGCCTATGCCTGCCTGGTCACCCCCCACCAGCAGGTCCACGCCGCCGCCAAGGCGGCCCTGGCCCATGCCGGCGAAGGCCGCCTGAAGGAGGCGTTCGCCGCCCTGGAAGACATGAACAAAGCCTCGGTCAGCGTGGTCACCATGCTGGAAAACCTCGCCGGCGAACTCAACGCCATGGAAGAGGCCCGCCTGCTCCAGACCGGGTGAGGGAGGAAACGACGCAGCTTGCTGCGGTCTCCCGCAATGAGCGGGAGATGGGCAGAGCCCACAGGGCCTCGCTGATCGGTTATGATCAGCGAGACACCGTATAGCGCGGGATTTGGAACCGGCGCGCCCGCCTACATGGCCTCCAACTCGTCGATGAAGCCGATCACCACGTCGAGGCCCTGGCGCCAGAAATCGGGATTGCCGGCATCGAGCCCGAACGGCGCCAGCAATTCCTTGTGCCGCAGGGTGCCGCCGGCCCGCAGCATCTGGAGATACTTGCCGGCGAAGTCGGGCACGCCGCCCCTGGCATGGACCGAATACAGCGAATTGACCAGGCAATCGCCGAAGGCATAGGCATAGACGTAGAACGGCGAATGGACGAAATGCGGGATATAGGTCCAGAAATGGCGGTATCCCTCGTCGAAGCGCAGGGCTGGGCCGAGGCTTTCCGCCTGCACCTTCATCCACAGCGCGCCGATGGTTTCCGGCGACAATTCGCCCTTGCGGCGCTCTTCGTGCAGCAGGGATTCGAACTCGTAGAAGGCGATCTGGCGGACCACGGTGTTGAGCATGTCCTCGACCTTGGAGGCCAGCATGATCCGGCGGCTCTTGGCCGAGATCTCGCCCGCCAGCATGGCGCGGAAGGTCAGCATCTCGCCGAACACCGAGGCGGTCTCGGCCAGGGTCAGCGGCGTGTCGGACATCAGCGCCCCCTGCCCGCCCGCCAGCACCTGATGCACCCCATGACCCAATTCGTGGGCCAGGGTCATGACGTCGCGGGTCTTGCCCTGAAAGTTGACCAGCAGATAGGGATGGGCCGACGGCACCGTCGGGTGGGCGAAGGCGCCGGGGGACTTGCCCGCCCGGACCGGCGCGTCGATCCAGTTGTTGTCGAAGAACCGCCGTCCCACCGCCGCCATTTCGGGCGAGAACGCCTCATAGGCCGCCAGCACGGTATCGCGCGCCTGCTCCCAGGTGAATTTGCGGTCGTCGTCGTCGGGCAGCGGCGCGTTGCGGTCCCAGTAGTCCAGTTGATCGACCCCGAACCACTTGGCCTTGAGGGCGTAATAGCGGTGGGACAGCGGCTCGAAGCCGCCCTTGACCGCCGCCACCAGGGCATCGACCACATGGTCTTCGACCTGGTTGGACAGGTTGCGGTAGGATTGCGGCCGGGGATAGTTGCGCCACTTGTCGTCGATCTCCTTTTCCTTGGCCAAGGTGTTGGTGATCAGGGCGAACAGCGGCGCGTTCTCGCCCAGGACCGTGCCCAGCGACAGGGCGGCCGCCTTGCGCTTGGCGCCGTCGGTGTCGGACAGCAGGTGCAGCACCTCGGCCGAGGTCAGGATCCGGTCGTCCAGGGGAAAGCGCAGCCGCGCCATGGTCTCGTCGAACAACCGGTTCCAGGCGGCGGTTCCGACCACATGCAGCTCGTGCAGCATCTTTTCCAGTTCGTCGGACAATTGGTGCGGCCGGAACATGCGGATATCGCGCAGCCACGGACCATAATGCGCCGCCTCGGGCGCCTGCAGCAGCTCGGCCAGCCGCTCGTCGGATAGCCGGTTGATCTCTAGGGTGAAGAACAGGGTCCGGGTCGAGATCTCGGTGGCCCGCTCCTGCATGCCTTGATAGAACCGGCCGCGCTCGGGGTCGGAGACGTTGCCCGAATACAGCAGCTGGGCATAGGAGAGAACCCGGTAGATGCTTTCGGTGATGCCTTCGTAGGCGGTGATGGCCTGACCGAAATCCTTGCCCGGCAGCGCCCCCAGCTTGCCGGCATAGCTCTGCTCGAAGGCCTGCGCCAGTTCGGCGGCGGCGGCCAGATCGGCCTCCAGCTTCGGTGATTCCGGTGACGGGTAGAGGTCGGAAAGATCCCACTCCGGTAAGAGTCCGAGATCGGCCTTGACGTGATGATTCATACACTCGCTCCTTGCCCAGAAGACAAATATAGATATGACTGGCGGCAACGAACAGGGAGATTGATGCATGGTCCATATTCGTGCCTGCACCAGCCTGCCGGCCATGTTCATGGAACAGGCCGCCAACCGGGACCACCGCCCGTTCCTGTGGGCCAAGCGGGACGGCCAATGGCGGTCGTGGTCGTGGCGGCAGGTGGCCGACGAGGTCGTGGCCATGGCCGCCGGATTGCGGAGCCTGGGACTGGAACCCGGCGACCGGGTGGTGCTGGTCTCGGAGAACCGGCCGGAATGGGCAATCGCCGATCTCGCCTATACCACCAATACCATCGCCGACCACCTCCACATCCTCGACAATTCCGGCGCCCGGCTGGCCATGGCCTCCACCCGCCCGCTGGCGGAGAGGGTGCTGGCCGCCGCCACCCGCGCCGACCGCCAGCCGGGGGTGATCGCCATGCAGCCGCCGCCGCTGGCGCAGTCGTCCGGGGTGGAGCTGCGGCCGTGGGACGCGGTGGCGGAACTCGGCCGCAGCTCCGCCCTGGACGCCACCATCCGGCAAGAGATCGCCAGCCTCAGGCGGGATGCCACCGCCTGCCTGATCTATACCTCCGGCACCGGCGGCGTCCCCAAGGGCGTCATGCTGTCCCACGGCGCCATCCTGCACAATTGCATGGGAGCCACCGGGGTGCTGGAGGAGCTGGGCCTGGACGACAACCTGTTCCTGTCGTTCCTGCCGCTGTCCCATGCCTATGAGCACACCGCCGGCCTTCATTTCCCCATCGCCATCGGCGCCCAGATCTACTACGCCGAAAGCATCGAATTGCTGGCCGCCAACATGGCGGAGGTCCGCCCGACCATCATGACGGCGGTCCCGCGCCTGTATGAGAGCATGCGCGCCCGCATCCTCAAGGGCCTGCCCCGGCTCAGCCCGCTCCGCCGCAAGCTGTTCCTCGCCGCCCTGACGCTGGGCACCCGGCGCCTGGAGGCCGGACGGCTGGGGGTGCTGGACGGCATCGCCGACCGGGTGCTGGAGCATCTGGTGCGCGCCAAGGTCCGGGCCCGCTTCGGCGGCCGGCTCAAGGCCTTCGTCTCGGGCGGGGCGCCGTTGCCGGTGGAGATCGGCACCTTCTTCACCGCGCTGGGCGTCCGCATCCTGCAAGGCTACGGTCAGACCGAAAGCGCGCCGGTAATCAGCTGCAACCGCCCCGGCAGCGTGCGCATGGATGCGGTCGGCCCGCCGCTGGACGGTGTCGAGCTCCGCATCGCCGCCGATGGCGAAATCCTGGTGCGGGGCGAACTGGTCATGCAGGGCTATTGGCGCGACCCCGAAACCACCGCCGCCACCATCGATCCCCAGGGCTGGCTGCATACCGGCGATGTGGGCATGGTCGAGTCCGACGGCGCCATCCGTATCACCGACCGCAAGCGGGACATCATCGTCAATTCCGGCGGCGACAACATCGCCCCCCAGCGGATCGAAGGCTTCCTGACCCTGCAGCCCGAGATTGCCCAGGCCATGGTCCATGGCGACCGCCGCCCCCATCTGGTGGCCCTGATCGTGCCGGAGCGGGAATGGATGGAAGGCTGGATCCTGGCCGAGGGCCGCGCCAACCTTGACGGCCCGGCCCGGGATGCCCATCTCCACCGAGCCGTCGCCTTGGCGGTGGATCGGGTCAATGCCCAGCTGTCGGCCATGGAAAGAATCCGCCGCTTCGCCCTGATCGCCGATCCGTTCACGGTGGAAAACGGCATGCTGACGCCGACCATGAAGATTCGCCGCCATAAGATTCGTGAAGCCTTCGCGCCGATCCTCGAAGACCTCTACCAAGACAGGATATGAAACGCCGATAACTTCCATATTTCATCGCGGCCAACAGCTTGTGAATATATTGTTAATGCCTTGACTATCTTGGATTTTTGCGACAATCCGCGAAGCTTCATGTTGCAATGCGATGGAGGTCTACCCTAGACTTCGCCCTGCGTGGGCCTGGATACGAATTGCCGCCTTGGCCTTTCCTACGAACTCTCCCTTTCGGTTTGGACGCTCATGGCTGATCTCGCTCCCAAATTCCCCACCGCGGTCGCGGCGGCCCCGCTGGATCTGTCGCGGGTCAAGGCGCTGGTTTGCGAACCCAGCGGCCTGATCCGCCAGGGTATCCGGCTGGCGCTGAACAATGTGGGCATCCGCACCATCACCGAAGCCAATACCTTTCTGGCCGCCCACAAGGCCTGCGAAGACGGCGAGCATGAATTCCTGATTCTGAATCAGGAGATCGAGGCCAATGACGCCAGCTATCTTCTGCGGGAGATGCGGGCGGGCAATCAGGGCCGGGACCCGTTCATCGTTTCCGTGATGCTGCTGTCCTCGCGCGAGGAACCATCGGTGCGCGCCGCCATGGACAGCGGCCCCGACGACCTGCTGCTGATTCCGTTTTCCCCCGATCAGTTGATGACCCGCCTGAAGACGCTGGTCGAGCGCCGCAAGCCTTTCGTCGTCACCCACGACTATATCGGCCCCGACCGCCGCAGCAGCGCGCGGCCGGGCGCCACCTCCGCCACCCAGTTCCAGGTGCCCAATCCCATGCGGGCGCGCGGCCAGGGCATCGCCGCCGACCGCTACCTCAAGCTTATGCTGGAAACCCAGTCGGCCATGGCGGTGGAGCGGATCAAGCGTCTGGCCGCCACCATCGAATGGGAGTGCAACGCCCTGACCGTCGGCTTTCGCGATGGCACCGCCACCACGGAAACCATCTTCCGCAGCCTGGTCAAGCTGGATTCCGTCAGCGAGGAACTGTCGAGACGGGCCGCCAAGACCTTGGGGCACGCCACCGACATCATCGGGGGCTACCTGACCGATATTCGCAAGCTCAAGAACGCCCCCGCCAAGGTCCAGTTCGCCGATGTCGAGGCGTTATCGAGCAATGGCCGCAAGATTTCCGGCACCTATTCGTCGCGGTAATCCCGTCGAACGGCCCTTGCAGGCCCCATAATCTCTTCGGATCAAGGGGGCATGTCCTGCCGGAGCGAGGCGTCCGGCCTCATATCTCCATGGCGGCGCCCAGTTCGATCATGCGTTCGCGCGGGATCCGAAAGAAATCGGTGACCTCCCCGGCATTGCGGTGCAGGACCTTGAACAGCCGATAGGAGACCAGCCCCAACCGCGACCGGGGGGCTCGGGCAATGGATTCCCGCGAGAGGAAGAAGGTCGTGTCCATCACCTCGATGCTCTTGCCGTCGAGCACGCAATGCTCCAGCACCTTGGCCAGATTGGGGTGCTCCATGAAACCGTAGCGCAGATCGATGGCCCAGAAGCCCTCGCCCAGATCGCGCACCACGGCCCGATCATTCCAGCCGAGGCGCGGCACATGCTCGGTTTCCACATGAACGATGACGATGCGCTGGTGCAGGACCTTGTAATGCTTCAGATTGTGGAACAGCGCCACCGGCGTCACCCCTTGCCGCCGGTTCAGGTAAACCGCCGTTCCCGGGACCCGCTGAAGGTGCGAGACCGATGGGATGAAATCGCCGATGGGGATGTTGTTGATCTTGAGGTGATTGAGGACCGCCAGACGGCCGGTCCGCCAACTGCTCATGATCATGAAGATCGTGGTGGCCGCCACCAAGGGCACCCAGCCGCCCTCGAACACCTTGGTCAGGTTGGCACTGACAAAGCAGATGTCGACACTCGCCAAGGTTCCGGCCACCGCCACGCGGGCGGCCAAAGTCCAGTGCCAGACATCGCGCATCAGCACATACATCAGCATGGTGGTCAACAGCATGGTCAAAGCCACGGCGACGCCGAAAGCGGCGGCCAGCCGGTCCGAGGACCCGAACGACACCGTCAACCCCAGGGTAAAGCACATCAGCAGCCAATTGACCGCCGCCACATAGATCTGGCCATAGCCCTGGTCCGATGTCTGGGTGATGGTCATGCGGGGCAGCAGCCCCAACTGGATGGCCTGGCGGGTCATGGAAAACACGCCGCTGATGATCGATTGGCTGGCGATGACCGTCGCCACGGTGGCGAGCAGGACCACGGCCAGCCGCACCTGCTGGGGCATCATGGCGAAAAAGGGATTGCCGCCCTGGGGCAGGGAGCCATCGATCACCAGGGCGGCCTGCCCGGCATAGGACAGCAGCAAGGCGGGCAAGACCAGCCCATACCAGCCCAGCCGGATGGGAAAGGCTCCGAAATGCCCCATATCGGCATAGAGCGCCTCCGCTCCGGTGACACTGAGGAACACCGCGCCCAGCACCGTGATCCCGACCAGGCCATGCCCCACCAGATAGCCCAGCCCCACCCGGGGATCCAAGGCCAGGAGCACGGCCGGATGGGACAAAACCCCCACCAGGCCGGACAGGCCGATGACCAGGAACCATACCAGCATGATCGGGCCGAACAGGCGGCCGATGGTGGCGGTTCCCCGGCGTTGCAGCAGAAACAACACCACCAGGATGACCACGGCCATGGGCACGATCGCGGGGGTGATGAAGGGAAACGGATCCTTCAGCCCCTCCAGGGCGCTGAGGACCGAAATGGCGGGGGTGATGGCGCCGTCGCCGTATAGCAGGGCCGCCCCCAATATGCCCAGGGCGATGATGACCGGACGTTCACGCTGCTTCAGCCCCAGCAGCGCCATCAAGGCGAGAATGCCGCCCTCGCCCTCGTTGTCGGCGCGCATGATCAGCGCCACGTATTTGATCGAGGTGGTGACGATCAGGGTCCAGACGATCAGGGACAGCATGCCCATCGCCACGTCCGGAGTGGCGCCGCCGCCCCACTCCAGCGCGGTCTTCAGGGTATAAAGCGGGCTGGTGCCGATATCGCCGTAGACCACGCCCAAAGCCCCCAGCACCAGGGGACCGGTCTTGCCCGGCATAACCCGATGCTCGGTATCCCGGGAAACAGGGTGATTCATGACGCCCCCCTCAATATTCCGCCGCCTCCCCCCCTGGAGGCGAATGTGGAAAATCATGATCAAGTGTGATGGAAACAATTCTTGCGACATATGGGGGCATAGGATTTGTGGACGGGAGGTTGCTTGGAAAACCACCCGATATCAAGTGATTGAATTTCAATAGATACGATAAGTATAGGCATGCGGCATCTGTTTATGGCGGCGACGGTGTGATATTTCGCGGCCGATGGGTCGGGTCTTAGCCCCATATCCCGGAGGGCTACTCCCTAAGATCATTTGGTCGGCCCGCCTTAATGGTTAATAATTCGGTTGATCAGGAGTTGATCTGGAGAGGGAATAAAATGTCTGGGCAGATCCAAAGATCCGTCATCGTCGAAGGCAACGCCCGCTTCCGCGACCGGGTCAAGATCGTGCTCGGCTCCCTCGGGATCGAACACGTTGCCGAGGCCAATGATCGGTCCATGGACGGCATCCAGCAAGCCCTGAACCGAGCACCGCGCGGACCCCGGGGGGGATCACCGCCATGACCAGCAACCTGAGAGCGTTTCCCCGGCTGTCGTGCGGCCGTCCCGCCCGCCTGATCTTTCCCGATATGGAAGAGGCCGGCCAGATCGTCGACGCTTCGGTCGGCGGCGCCAAGTTCATGCCGTTCCAGCTTGAGGTCCTCGCCGCCTGGGGGATGCCTCCGGGACTGCCGATCAAGCTGGAAGTGGGCGGCACGATCATCCCCGCCACCATCGCCTGGGCAACCCCCAATTTCAGCGCCTTGGGATGCCGTTTCGATACCCCCCTCTCCCCGGACCACCTCGCGACCATTTTGAACCTGCCCATGGCCGCCGAATAAACGATCCGGAGATCGAGCCCCCCTTCTATGACATTCAGTTTCGTTTGTCATAGTTGAGAAGGGTTCCGAACATCCGCGGCAGATCATCGGTGTCGTCGAGAAACTGCACCAACTTGCCGTATTCGGATTTCAGCGATTGCCGCGAGGATGGGCTGCACCCGATGCCGATGGTCAGCAGGCTGATCCCGTGCCTGTCGCAATATGAAATGGCGTCCTCGACACCGCAGCCCCAATTGGAAGCGCCGTCGGTGATATGGAGGATCAGGCGCCGGCGGCGATGACCCCGTGTACTGATGGCGGTGGCGATGATCGCCTCGCCCGAGGCGGTCTGGCCATGCGGCAGAATCGTCAGCATCCGCCCGGCGCGAAAGAGTTCGGTGATCCGGCAGGTTTGCTTGACCTCGTTATAAGCAAAGATCCGGGCATTCCGGTTGAAGGACGCGATCGCGGTGAACAGGGTCTGGTAGATGACCTCGGCTTTATCCCATTTGGTCGGATCAGCCATGGAGCCGGTGGCGTCCACCAGCAGAATGATGTCGTTCTTCAGCTCGAACTCGTGCTGTTTCTGCTGGAAGACGGCGCCGGTGGTATGGGCGCGATAGAGCCGGCGGCGGTGAATCTTGCCCGACTTGAGGCCGCGGTTGAACTTGCTTTGGCGCTGTGCCGCCGCGCGGACGACCTGCTCCAACCGCCGCAGCAGCAAGGGATCGATCCTGTCCTTCGCCAGCATGACGATGTCGCTGCCCTCGATCGGCACGGAATTGTCGGGGTCGGAAACATTGTTCTTGATCTCATCGGTGAAGTCGCGCCGTTTATTGGGAATGGCGCGCTCGATCAGCTGACCGTAGCTGACGATGGTGGCCTTGACCGCCTTGCGGTCCTCCTCCTCCTGCGCCATGTCGTCGTCGCAGACATCGGGGACGAGGGCGCGGTCACCACGATCCCCCGGCCAGAATCGGATGAACTTCAGGATGCCGGGCCACATGGCGGCGTAGAGATCGACCCGATAGGCGCAGCGTTCGGCGACACCGTGAATCTCCGGGCATTCCGTGCGAAGCCCCGGCACCATGGTGTTGAGGAGGTCGATCGGCTTCTGATAAAACCGGTCGAGACTGCCGCGTTCGACCAGACCACCGACCGAGCGATCCTTGTAGCCGTCGCGATAGAGGTTCTCGTCCCGGTCGGCGGCCATCTTCCACCAGATATGCAGCAGCTCGGAGACGGTCGGCGGCGAGATCAGTTCGCGGGCATTCTTATAAATGCGCCAGGTCCGCGCAATCTCTGTATAGTATCCAAATACACTTTTATTGGACAGGCCATCGACGTAGACATCCTCGAAAATGTCCATGATGAGGTTGAATTTGTACTCATATTTAGCCGGAATCGCCAGCCTCTCCTTGGTCTGGGCGTGGACCCGATGGCTCCACTCGATCTTCTTGAACGCTTCCTGGATGGTAATTCCAACCATCAGATCGGCCTTGGCCGCCGGCACGGGATAGGTTCCCATGATCGGGCTGGGATCGATGGCGATGGCGTTTTCCACCTCCATCCCGGACCAGACGATATCGCCGACATTGCGCCCGACAAACGCCGCCATCTTGCGCATGGCGGTCAGCAGCTTTGCCAGTTCGAGCGGCTCGATGGGGGACTTGTCGCGGCGCCAGAACTCGGAAAATCCCTCATCCCCGAGAATGACGAAACGTTCCGTGGCCGCGCGACGAACAGGATGAGACTGGGCCGCGGTATGCTTGATAACTGGCGCACGCGTCATGAAGCGCTCCTCAGAGCCGGATGATTTGAGGTTGAATCGCCAGAGCGTTCAACCTCAAATCTGAATCCGTCTCTCATCAATAAGGTAGAGGGCGATTCAGACATTGGATTACGGCGGAGCCGCATCAATCCGATGTCATCGCGCTCTTGGGCCGGCGGCCTGGAATGCGTCATGCGAAACACTCCAGCCCTGCCGACCGTATCGTTATGAGCCGGCGGTGAACAACAGGTATTCCGTCTTTCCCCGCTCGACCTTCCCCAGCGTCATGTGCAGCGACATCAGGATGGATTCCAGGGTCGATTTGTCGGTCTGCAGGCTGCTGGTGATCGCCTCGCGGAGGCTGCCGCCGGCCGCGATCATTTCGGCGATCATCAACGCCTTGCGGGTGGAAACGTCGACCATCAGATCCGCGTCGCCGCGCAGGGTATTGACGACCTCGATGATCTCCACCGCCTGGGCGCGAGTGACGCCGGTCTTCTGCTCCAGCACCTCGATCTCGACCTCGTTGGGAAGGTAATCCATCGAGATGACGTAGAAACGATCCCGCAGCGCCGGATCGAGCATCTCGGTGCCGACGAACTCGTCACCTTCGTTCAGGGTGGCGAAGAAGGTGACGCCATCGGCCACCTGCAACAGACCGAGTTCGTCCATCCACACCTGACGGTCATCGGACAGAATCGAGAACAGCATGTTCAGCGCCTTGGGGTGCTCCGGCCGGTTGATTTCCTCCAGGTGGATAATACAGTTCGGGGTCTGGAGCGCCTGGGGGAACAGGAACTGCTTGTACTTGGTCTCCCCCCCCTCCAGGGCGTACTCGCCGAACAACTGGCCCGGTTCGGACAGGATGCCGATCTGGAAGGTGGCCAGCGGCAGCTTATGGGCGGCGGCATACTGGCGAACCAAGGATGACTTGCCACAGCCTTGCTTGCCAACGACCAGCACATTGACGGGGTGCTTTTTAGAAATCTTGTTGATCTTATCAAGAAAGCTAAGTGTTTCGGCACTGGCGTAGTAGTAGGGATCCTCTTCCGGAACGAAAGCGCCGATGCCGACGGTGGAATTATGAGATTTCATATCGCTTAGCCTTCTTGTCTTCGACCTTTCCGGGCCGGCCATGGGCACGGCCCATCAGGGCCACCGATGGTGCCGCGCCGTTTACACGTGATCGCGGAAACTCAGCTTGCCTTCCTCGTGACGCCCGCAGGTCATGTTCTCCGCATCACGCAGCCACCGCTTCCAGACGCCGCCATTGGCATGCCGGTTGACGGTGCACTGGCCGCGGACCGGGTCGGTGGGGTCGGGGGTCTGCCACTTGCAGATTCGGCAGGGCTTGCTGGTCCCCTGTTCGATATGGGGCTGAAGCTGGGCGTTGGTCATGGTCCGTCCCTCTTATGTTGGTTTATTGGTAAAATGACGGGCCGGAGAGGTGTCTTGGGGACTCTCCGGCCCGCTGCACTTACAGGTCGACGTTCAGGAACTCGAGATCCTCGGCACCGAAGTCCTGCTCGTGCCGGGCGATGATGGTGTTCTGACCATAGGTCGGAATATCCACGAACCGGGCGCTGTAGCCCGAAACCCGGACGATCAGATCATGGTGCTTTTCCGGCTCGCGCTGGGCCGCCCGCATTTCCTCGGTGCTGACCACGTTGAACTGAACGTGATCGATCTTGAGGTCATGCCAGGTATTCATATAGGCGTGCCAGATGTCGAAGCCGTGGGTGCTGCGCATGATCGGCACCGACAGGCGCTGATTGAGCAGATTGGCCTTCTGGTTCTTCTGAACCTTGGAGACCGAGCGCAGAACCGCGGTGGGACCCTTCTTGTCGGTGCCCATATAGGGCGAGATCCCGCCGTCGTCGGCGGCTTCGCCGCCCAGGCGGCCATCGGGGGTCGGGCCGGTACGCGAGCCGACTTCCATGTAAAGGCCGACCGCCTGACCGACGGGGCGAACCGGACCACCCGAATAGTTGGTGATCTTGGTCATTTCGCCGCCGACGATGTCTTCGTAGAACTTCATTGCGGATTCCGATTTATCCGGCCGGGGATTCCGATTCCAATCCGGCCACCCATTCCGATCCGTTTCCGGCCACCTGTACCGATATGATTTCGGCCGG
>Ga0316222_1001698_pt1 | contig 25752 bp, 14 predicted proteins | sample TBH18011metaG_FD_206008 | JGI IMG/M metagenome (GOLD analysis project Ga0316222, IMG submission 206008) | Freshwater microbial communities from Trout Bog Lake, Wisconsin, USA - TBH18011 | ecosystem: Environmental > Aquatic > Freshwater > Lake > Hypolimnion/Profundal zone | place: USA: Wisconsin... | reverse complement strand
CCTCCTCCTCCTGCGCCCACTCCGCCGCCTCCGGAGATCAAACAGGAGGAGAAGATGGTGATGCAGGAGAAGGTGGACGACAAGGAGGAGAAGCCCGACGACAAGCCGCCGGAAGCGGCTCCCGTCACGACAAGCATCGTAGGCAACGGCCCCGACCCATTTGGCCTCAAGGCTGGCAATGGCAGCGTCAATTACTTTAACAGCGGCAGCGGCTCGCACTCAAAGTTCGGTTGGTATGCCGCGCAAGTGCAGGCGACCATCGGCGACGCCCTGCGCAAGAACCCGAACACACGCACCGCTAATTTCGGCATCAAGGTTCGCATCTGGTCGGACATCACGGGTCGCGTAACCCGCGCCAAACTTATGGATGCCACCAGCGATCCGAAAGTGGATGAGGCGATCAATCAAGCCCTCACCGGAATCCAACTCAAAGAGGCACCGCCCACCGGAATGCCCATGCCCATCGTCATGCGCATCAGCGCACAGCGTCCCAACTAACCTTTTGAAGAAACGTCATCCTATGCTCCACGAAAAACACCTTCTCCACCGGCAGCTCACCCTCGTGCTCACCTCCTTCCTGTGTGTCGCCTGCACTCTGCCTGTGGTTGCCGCCGATCCCGTTGCAACTCCATTGCCAGCCGCCGAACCGTTCGCCGTTTCCACGCCGCCCGTTGCTGAGCCCCAACTCGCTCCCGCTCCTGTTGCCGCGCCGGAAGCTGGCACTGCCGAAGCCCCGTCTCAAAACGTCACCATCAACCTGATCAACCGCCTCGTGCAACGGGGAGTCCTGACCAAGGAAGACGCTGCCGATCTGATCCGGCAAGCCGAGGCGGATGCCGCCGCTGCCCGCGCCCAAGCGTCCGCTGCGCAGGCTGCCCCGCCTTCCGACGACACCGTTCGCGTCACCTACATCCCGGAAGTCGTCAAGGACCAGATTCGCGACGACCTCCGCTCGGAGGTCATGAAGCAGGCCTATGAAGAAAAATGGGCCTCGCCGCGCACGTTCCCGACCTGGGTCACCAACTTCCGACTTTTTGGCGATATGCGCATGCGCTACCAAAACGATTCCTTTCCTCCGGGCAACGATACCACCGGCAGCCTGTTAAACTTCAACACCATCAACACCGGCAGTCCCTACGATATTTCTTCCACCAGCAACACCAATTATCCTGCCTCAAACAACGCCGATAAGGAGCGCAACCGTTTGCGGCTGCGCGCGCGAGCCGGAGCGGAAGTGGACTTGGGGGAAGGCTTCACCACGGGGCTGCGCTTTGGCACTGGCGATACCAACTCGCCGGTTACCGAGAATCAGACTCTGGGCGGCGTGAACTCGACCACGGCCGGGCAAGGCGGCAACTTCAGCAAATACTCCATCTGGCTCGACCGGGCCTTCATCAAGTATGAAACGAACGTTCCGCTGGATACCAACCTGAGCGCCACCGTGGGCCGCTTTGACAACCCGTTCTTTGCTACCAAGATGATTTGGGCCGATGACCTCGGCTTCGACGGCGGGGTTCTCCAAGCCAAATACAAAGGCCTCGATTGCGTGACACCCTTCTTCACGGCTGGCGCTTTCCCGGTTTACAACACCGACTTCAACTTCGCCTCCAACAACCCCTCCAAGTTCAGCAGCCAGGATAAGTGGCTTGAAGGATTCCAGCTCGGCAGCGACGTGAAAATCACCCACGACTGGAGCGCCAAGGAAGCCGTCGCCTACTACATGTATCAAAACGTAGAGGGCCAACTTTCCACCCCCTTCTATGTGAATAGCGCGGCAGACATCGGCAACACCGACGCCCTGCGCCCCACCTTTGCCCAAAAGGGCAACACCTACATGATGTTGCGCAATATTATTTCCACCTCTGCCAACAGCAATGGCACGACCAATCAATACCAGTATTTTGGCCTCGTCACGCCTTTCCGCGAACTCGCTCTCACCGGGCAGGTGGATTACGCAGGCTTCGATCCCTGCCACATCGCCCTCACCGGCGAGGTCGTCAAAAACCTCGCGTTTGATCGGAGCGCCATTGACCTCATCGCTCAAAACAACTTTGGCCCCGACACCTCGACTGGCAAAACAGGACCGTTTAACGGAGGCGATACGGGTTGGCTGATGAACTTGAACTTCGGCGCTCCCACCCTGCAAAAACGCTGGGACTGGAACGTCAACGTCGGCTACCGCTATGTTGAGAGCGACGCGGTCATTGACGGATTTTGCGATTCAGACTTCGGCGGCGGCGGCACCAATTTGAAAGGGTTCACGCTGGGCGGCGGCCTCGGGCTCTCCTCCCGCGTATGGCTCTCCGCGCGCTGGATGAGCGCCGACAGCATTGCTGGCCCCACCTTCAAAACCGACATCTTCCAATTCGACCTCAACGCCAAATTCTGACCTATGTCCCGAAACCTTATCACCCTCATCACCGCCATCCTGTCCATGGCGTTCCTCACCGGAAAAGCGGGAGCCGTTGACCAGCCCAATCCCGCCGAAGTCCGCATGCGTGAAGCGCTGCGCAATACCATGCTCCAACTGCGCACCGCTCAGAACGACAACGCCGTGCTCCAAACCGCCAAGAGCGAACTGGATCGCAAGAACAAAGATCTCGACGCGCAAGTCAAGCAGCTCACCAAGAACATCGCCGACGATAAGGACGCGTCGGACAAAAAAATCGAAGTCCTTAACGCCAAGCTTGCCGCGCAAGCCGACGAAATCGCCAAGCTCAAGGAAGCCCTCGCCCAAACGCAGGCCAAGCTTGCCGAGACCACCACGCTTGCTCAATCCAAGGAAGCCGAACGCGCCAAACTCGCCGCCGATGTCATCGTGCTCAATCGCACCACAGCCGATCAAAAGACCAAGAACGCGGAGATGTACAAACTGGGACGCGAAATCCTCCTGCGCTACGAGAAATTTGGCCTCGGAGAGGCGCTCGGCGCCAGGGAGCCGTTTGTTGGCATCACGCGCGTCAAGCTGGAGACTTACGTGCAGGATTTTCAAGACAAGCTGACCGACCAAAAGATCAAACCCTGAATGCGCTGATCGCGGTGGAGACTATTTTTTAGCCATGCCTTGCCCCGAACCAGCCTGTCAGCCTGGAGCCAAAAGCCCCGCCTCGCAAGCCGCCCTCGCGGTTGCCTTTGGCGTCATCGCTGTGTTGGCGACGGCTCGTCCCACCCAGGCGCGCGATGATATTCTAAGGGGCCGCAGCGTCACACCTTCAAACACGGCATCCAGCGTGGTGAGCAATGCCACCAACGCGACTTCCGCGCAAACGGCGGACATCGCCCAGCGGGCCAGAGCCGCCCTGGCGCGCACAGTCCAGGCGTTGCAGCAAGTTCAGCAAGCGCAAAGTGACGCTCATGCAGCAGCCCAGGCGGCAGTGAGCAGCGTTCCCAATGGTTTGGCGGCAAGCGGGCTTCAACCTGCCACCGGCGCAAATTTTCAATGGGTGGGCGCAAACCAACCTGTGGAGAGCGACGCGAATGGGTTGAGCGACGTCACCATAAAGCAAACAGCGCAGAACGCGTATTTGTATTGGTCGTCCTTCAACATCGGTAAAAACACCACGCTGACCTTTGATCAAAGCGCCGGGGGGAGCGATATTGGCCAATGGATCGCCTTCAACAAAATCAGCGATCCGAGCGGCGTGCCCTCTCAGATATTGGGTTCGATCAAAGCGGGCGGGCAAGTCTATATCATCAATCAAAACGGCATTATTTTTGGCGGAGCGAGTCAGGTTAATGCGCACGCGCTTGTTGCCTCGTCGTTGCCCATCAACTCCACTTTGGCGGGCGACCCGGCCACCAACACGGTTGGAAGCGGCCTGCTCAATAATACCAATGCGCTGTTTCTGTTCACCGGAAACGTCGTTACCGACCCGAAGGTGACGCTCAATAGCTCAACCTATACCTACAGAACTGCTCAGAATGTCGCTGTCGGTGCCACACCCACCGTTCGTTATGACGCGCCGGGTTCTTCATCAACGATTCTCACTCCAGGGGTTGACTACACATGGAACGCAAATACCCGCATCCTGACGCTTACCTCAGTCGGCAAAGGCAAGATAGGATCCTCGGCGATCACCGTCTCTTATGCCGCAACGAATTATGGAGCTATCAAGGTTGAAAAGGGGGCGCAGTTAAGCAGTCAGCCAATTGACACCGAATCACTCGTCGAAAGTGCTCCATCCGCAACCCTGAAATTATCCCAGATTGTTTCCGATAACACGTTAAACGTAAGTTATGCCACTCAGGGTTCCGCTCCCAAGCAACTTGTGGTGGGTGCTGATTATACCTTGAGCAAAGGCTCGGACGGAAAAACCACTATCACGCTCACTCAGAATGGTATTTCCAAGGTTTCCGGCGCATCGGTTAGCGTGACCTACGTTCCTGTTGCAGACGGCGGAAGGGTCGCTTTGATCGGACCTTCTGTTGAAAACAACGGCACGATTTCCACACCCGACGGTCAGACGATTCTGGCTGCGGGATTGCAAGTTGGGATGCTTCCACATTCCAGCAGCGATCCGAGCCTGCGCGGTTTGGATGTCTATGTGGGCTACATGGACCCGGCAGATGCAACCTGTGGCGTTGTAACCAACACACAAACAGGGCTCATTGACGCGCCACGGGCCGACGTGACGATGACGGGCAGGACGGTTCAGCAGCTCGGCATCATTGATTGCACCACCTCTGTTTCACTGAACGGACGGGTCGATCTCTTGGCCGATTACAACGCCTTAAGCAACACGACGAATGCAAACGCCTCAGCATTTCTATTCAATCAAACCGGCGTGGTGACATTGGGAGCGGGGAGCGTAACAGAAATTTTACCCGAGGTGTCGAGCTCTGCTACTGATAATGGCACCCAATTGGCATTGCCATCCATCGTCAACATCCGGGGGCAGGCAATTCACCTCGCTTCCAACGCCGAAATTCTGGCACCGGGAGCATTGTTGCCGACAGGAGCCGACGTTGTCGTCCCGGTCAGTAACACAGGCAGTGGCGGTGGCGCGCCAAGCGCCGGAGTGACATTAAACGCTGGAGTTTGGAATTTAATGGTTGCAGGCAACGGCCTCAAGGAGACTTTGCTCTACAATAGCGGTCAAATCTATCTGGATGCGGGTGCGAGTATCGATGTTTTTGGTTCGCAGAATGTTAGCGCGTCGGTGAATGATAACATCATCTCGGTGCAGCTTCGCGGCACTGAGCTTGCCAACTCACCCGTGCAGCGCAATGGGCTTCTTCGTGGCAGGACGGTGCAGGTGGACATCAGAAAAATCGGCACTACCAGCGACGGACAAGCCTGGGTTGGCATGTCGCTTGCCGATGTGACCGGTTATATCAACATGGTCCAGCATTCGGTGGGCGAACTGACAACCGCCGGTGGCTCGGTCGCGTTGAACGCGGGGGGCTCGGTGGTTATGCAGCCCGGTTCCAAGATTGATGTATCCGGCGGCTGGATCAATTATACCGGTGGCACGGTTCAAACCACGCGGCTCATTGTCGGTGGAAATCTCTACGATATTTCGCAGGCACCCGCAGACTTGGTTTACAACGGAATCTATGCCGGGTTTACGGTCACGCATCCTCGGTGGGGGATAACGCAAACTTACACCAACCGAATATTGAGCGGAGCCCATGCCGAACCGGGTTATCTTCAAGGGGGCAACGGCGGCTCCATCAACATCCAAGCGCCTGCAATGGCGCTTGATGGCGATCTATATGGCAACACCGTAGCAGGGCAACAACAGCGGACGCTCGCCGGGCAGATGACATCGTCATTTTCCAGCCTGGGTTCCCAGGTTTTGGCGATGATCCAATCCATGCTGGCCGTGCCCAGCTCCAGCATGTTGTCCTTGGTATTTAAGACGCAATATTCCAACGATGCAGCGGACCTGCTCTACCCGTGGTATTCCCCGACGCCTCCCAATATCGTCTTCCAAGATGTGAGCAACCTGAAGCCTGCGGATCCCTTCGCGTTGACTTCATTATCCCTGCGAGCTGATCGTCAGAGCGAGGTTGTTTTATCGCCCGATCTCATCAATACGCGCGGATTTGGCCAACTGACGATAGACAACAGCGATGTCAATCTCGGCACCATTACTTATGCCAACGGAAGCCATACCACGCTTGACGCGGGCAGTTCCGTCATCCTCTCCACTGCAGAGGCGGGGACCCTCACGGCGACTTGTGATGGCATTATCACATCCGCTGGCGGAGCCATGACTTCATTAAGAGCAAATGTCCCCATTTCCGTCGCGGCAGGCAGCACCGTCAACCTGCTTCCGGGAGGTAATGTGGGCAGCATCACGATTCCTGCTGATGTCGCTCTGAAAGCAGCGCCGGGCGGCTCCATCTCGATGATGGCTTCCAATATAAATATCGAAGGCAATGTGACAGTTCCCGGCGGAAGCTTGAGCTTTACTACCTATGAGTATGCGTCAGATACGGCGTCGGTGTTGAAGTTTGCAAGAAACATGGACGATGTGCTCAAAGTGGTGCCTGGTTCCGAGCGCGGTAAGTTCACCTTGGGTTCGAGCGCATCCCTGCATACTACGGGTCTCATTGTGGACGACCATTTTGGTGGCTACTTGCCGCTGGTGACCAACGGCTATCTGCTAGATCCTAAAACGGGCAGCAAAGTGGATTCGGTTTCCATCACTGGCTACTATACCGATCTCTTAAATGGGAGTGTCATCGATGTTTCCGGCGGGGCGGCAATCAGCGCGGCGGGCAAGGTAAGCTATGGTGGTGGTGGCAGCATCGTGATCAATGCGGGCCAAGACCCGAATATCCCGGCCTTGGGTCAAATCCCTGGCACCTCGTTTTCCCTGGGTCGTCTGACATTGGGGGCTGCCCTCAGCAGTTATGCGGGGACTGGAAAAAGCGGGGGATCGCTAACCCTTCTTGCTCCCTTGGTTCAGATTGGCGGAAACACGCTCTTAGTCGACCCCTCTTCAAGTTTGGTGGTTAACCAAGGAACGGGGGTCTGGGGCAACGGCACCACCCTGTGGCTCAATAAGCTGGATGAGCCTGATTTCTTTAGCATGGGTGGCTTTAGCAGCTTCACGATCCAAGGGCTTGGAGAAGCCATTTCGGCTCAGTCCGATAATTATATTCCAGCGGTTGTCGTTGCGCCCGGCGCTCGCATTGGTTCATCGCAGGGGTTGGGATCACAAAACTGGTTTTTGACACTCAATGCGGGACAAACTTCGTTCGCTGTGGCTTCGCTGCCTCAAGCGGCGCGCACCCCTGTAAGTCTAAAGCTCAAAGCGGTTGGTGTGACGGACCTTTTCTTTAACAGAAACAGCACGCTTGAGGTTCGCGGTGAACTCGTGATGGGGGAGGGTGCCGCCATTCAAACCGACCCACAAACCGATTCAACGCGCGGAGTGACGCTTGCCGGAGACACCGTGGCAGTATTGGGATCAATCACCGCGCCCGGCGGCACGATTACCATCACGGGAGGGAATAGCTATGTTTCTCTCAATTCGCAATCTCTGGCACAAGCCTTGCCGACGGTTGATCTCGGCCCTGGGAGTGTTCTTTCCGCTGCTGGAGTAACGGTAATGAATCCATATCCCGCGGGCCGCGGCTATCGCACCGGAAGTGTGCTCAATGGAGGCAACATCAGCGTCAGTGGAAATATTGTCGCAGAGTCCGGGGCTCTGCTCGATGTCTCGGGAGCCAGTAATTATCTTAACCTTCCGGCTTCGTATAGCGGGGAATTATTGGCCAACGGTTCCCTCACAGGGATGTCCTATTTTCCGACTCGAGTGGAAAGCAACGGCGGAGCGATTACTCTCAGTGGCAAACAGGAACTCTTTACCGATGCAACGTTGATCGGCGCGGCAGGGGGTTCAAGCGCCCAAGGGGGCAGTCTGACGGTTTCGTCCGGTCGGTATGTGGATCCGAACGGAGTATTGACACCGGATACAACGACGCCACTCAACCCCACAATGGTGGTAACGCAAAACGGAGCGACCCTTCCTGCGTCATTTTACCCTGCGGGTGATACGGCCATCGGCTACACGGTAATACCCGCTCTGGATGCCCATGGAAACCCGAACAAGGTAATGGATGAGTATGGCAACCCGCTCTACGTGCTTGATGCCAACGGGAACCCCTTCTACATGCTCGGCCATTTCGCGGCGGACAGCTTTAACACAGGAGGTTTTGATTCGCTCACCCTCAAGGGGACTATTCAGTTTTACGGAGCAGTGACGATCATGGCGCATCGCAGTATTAGCCTCGGCGATGGCGGCGTCTTGTATGCCAACACCCCCGTCACCCTGAATGCGCCCTACATTGCTCTGGGAAGCGCCTTTAAAACAGCCGCAGCGCAGTTGAATGCTACAAGCGCATTTGTTAATTCGAAGAACCAGCCAGCTTATTGCCCTCCCACATACGGTGCTGGAACTCTCACAGTCAATGCCAGCCTTATCGACATTGGCAACCTCTCGCTCAAGAATATCGGGCAGGCGAATTTTATCGCGAACAACGGCGATATTCGCGGCGATGGCGCGCTGGATGTCGCTGGAAATATTACTTTGCGCGCAGGCCAGATTTATCCCACAACAGGCGTCAGCTTTACCATTGCGGCCTACGACAAGAATGTGACAGTCGCGTCCAGTTCTGTTTCGAGCGCCACAGTCAGGTTGGCATCAAGCGTCCTTCCGCCAGGGTTTGGCGTTGGATCGGCATTCTTGGGTTCTACGGTGCGGAGCATCAACGGAAACACGATCACGCTGGCATCAAACGCCAACACAACCATTGCGGCAGAGACACCCACTGTTTTCCAGCAAGGTTCTGGCTCAGTGACGGTGCTCGCATCAGGCGACCGGGAGATTCCCCTCTCGGCGTGTGGAACGTTAAATATTTACGGTTCGATTATTCAACAAGATGGCGTGTTGCGCGCGCCGCTTGGCGCGATCAATCTTGGCGTCGGAGTATCCAATGCGGGTGCGCTGGACCTGATTTCAAATCAAGCCTTTCCAGTAACCCAGCAATTGACACTCGATCAGGGTAGCGTGACTTCAGTTTCGGCAGTTGATTCAAAGACCGGCCAGGCGCTGACCATTCCCTACGGCACCAACGCTGATGGCACGGCGTGGCTGAATCCGGTGGGCACGAATCTTAACATCAATGGCTTGCCGGGAAAATCGATTCAGATTTCAGCAGCCAATATCCAGGATAAAGCGGGATCATTGATTGACATTAGCGGCGGCGGTGATTTGGCCACATTCCAGTGGGTTTCAGGTCAGGGAGGGAGCGTAAACATTCTAGCCAACTCAACCACAACCTTTGCCGTTATTCCTGGGTATCAAGCCAAATTTGCGCCAATCGACTCCATCTACGGCAACAGTATCGGCAATGATCCTGTCAGCGGTCTGAAGGCAGGCGACCAAGTCTATCTTATGGCGAGCGGCGGACTTCCCGCAGGGTATTATACACTGCTACCTGCGGAATATGCGCTCCTTCCCGACGCATTCCTCGTCACACCGCGTAGCGGCATTCCCACCGGAACGATCGTGAAGTCTGACGGATCAAGTTTGGTTAACGGGTATCGCTACAACGCGTTCAATACCGCGCAAACCGGGGCGCCTCTGCTTGCTTCCTTTGAGATTGCTCCTCAATCCGTGGTTCTGGCGCGTGCGCAATATGATGGGTATTATGCCAACACCTCCCTAGCGGGCAACGTTGCTTCGTCGCGGTTGCCGATCGATGCGGGACAGCTAGTGTTTGTCGCAACAAACACCATGACCATTGATGGCGCGCTTTCCGCGCATGCGCCAAAGGGAGGGTTGGGTGGACTGGTTGATATATCCAGCCCGAGCGCTATCTATATCGAAAGTTCCGGCAGAACCGGACCGAACGGAAGCCTGACCCTCGATTCTGCCACCTTGACGAATTTCAATGCGGATAGCTTATTAATCGGCGGCTACCGTAATATTAGTGGCAATAATGGGACGACCATTACCGTCACCACAAGCCATCTAACAGTTGACAATGCAGGCTCAGCGTTGGCTGGTCCCGATATTATTCTGGTTTCAAAAAACAGTCTGACGCTTGCCAACGGAGCTGTGATTACGCAATCGGGTAACGCAACCGGTATCGACGACACGTTGCTGCTGGGTAATTCTACTGTGGGTAGTGGCAATGGCGCATTGCTCAGAGTAAGCAGTAACCCTTCGACACAATTGGTTCGCACTGGCATAGACTCGCTGGCTGTGCAGACAGCGTCGCTCACCCCGGCATCCCTGCTCGTAGGAGTTGGTGTCACCCTTCAAGGAACCAGTTTGACGCTCGATTCCACCTGCAATATGTCGTTGGATCCCAGCGTCGTTCTGAATGGCAATTCGGTTGCCTTGGACAACGGTCAAATCAGCCTCCAATTGGGCAGCCTGGGTAACCCGCAAGGCCTGGTTCTTTCCTCAGGGGTTCTGCAACGCTTGCAGGCGTCCTCGAAAGCGCTCTCGTTATTGAGTTATTCTTCCATCGACATTTACGGGGTGGGGCAGATTGGCGGTGGCCCTGATGCTTCGGGAAATTATCCGGTGGCAAGCCTGACATTGCACGCGGTCGAAATCCGCGGCTTTAACAATGCAAATGGCACGGTGATATTTAACGCCCAGAACATTACCCTTGATAACAGCCCGGTGGGCAGCGCGCCGCAGCGAACCCTTCCCACCACATTGCCAACCGGGGCAAAAATCGAATTTAACGCCGTAACAATTGATCTGGGTGTTAGCCAACTGAATGTGGACCGATACGCCAGCTTGCTGGCTGCCCAGCAAGGCAGTCAGTCGGTAACATTTAATCTCAATCAATCGATCAATCAGTATGCGGAGGTGGTGTTCCACGGTTCCGGCGGCATCCTTGCGCAAGGCACGATTGTGCCGCCTACGAGTAACAGCCTCCAGGGGGCGACGGTTGCCAACGTCCTCAATGCGCAGGGAGCTTTGACCCTGAACACTCCTTTGCTGACCGGTGTGACGGGTGCCAATCAAGTGATGAACGCAGGCGGCGCGCTCACAATCGAAACCCCTGCAGTCGCTTCTGCGGCCAAGGTTTCCAGCGGGCTCGGTGCCAGCTTAATTTTGACAGGCGCAAGTGTTGCAGCCAATGGGAACATCCTGCTGTCGAGCGGGGAACTGACGCTGCATGCAACCAGCGGCGACTTGCTGATTGGAAATGATGATTTACTAACTGGACCTCTCGCCGCCGCTCGGCTCGACGTCAGCGGGCAAGCGCTCAATTTCTATGATCTGCCTCAATACACCAACGGCGGGCAAATCAGCCTGATTGCTGACGCTGGGAAAGTGAACGTGGCATCGAAAGCCATTATCACCGTCGCGGCTGCGGCTCCGAGCGCAGGCGGCGATGCCGGGAGCTTGTCAGTCAGCGCCCCCACCGATCATTTTACGATGGCAGGCTTGCTCCTCGGAGGCGGTGGCGCGCAAGGCCGCAACGGCACGTTCTCCTTGGACGTTTCGACCTTTGCGAGCGGCTATGACTTCAACGCGCTCGAACAATCACTCAGCAACGGCGCGTTCACCCACTCTCAGTTGGTTCGTTTGCGTAGCGGCAATATCACTCTCAACGCGGCGACCACCGTGCAGGCCCACAGCTTCACCCTTTCGACGGATACCGGCTCCATTACAATTGCCGGGACGATTGACGCATCTTGGCAGATTGACGCGTGGGGCAAGCAGGACGGCACGGGCGGAACGATCAACCTCTACGCGCAAAACAACGTGCTCCTCGGTTCCGGAGCATTGCTAACCGTCGCCGCGCAGAATTTCAACAGCGCCAGCCAAGGCGGATCCGTGTCGATTGAAACAACCCAGGGTAAAATCACCCTCGCCCTGAATTCGACGATTGATCTCTCGGTTGCCAACGGTGTCGGCGGCACGCTCCACTTGCGCGCCCCGCAAGTGGACAACCTGGGCCAGCGGCTGACCGTCAACAGTGGAGCTACTCCAGTGGATGTGGCTGTAGATCCCATCGCTGGAACCATTCGCAATGCAAGCAGCATCGTGGTGGAGGGCTTCTATGTGCAAGACGCCAGGTCATCCGCTCCGGCTTCGATTGACGACTACGAGTCGGCGGCTCAACAGAATGCGAGCGATTTCATGAGCAACTGGGTAGCCATCCAAGGGCGGTTACTTGCCAGCAATTCCGGCCTTTCGGGCGTATTCCATATCCGGCCCGGCGAGGAAATTGACAATTCCCTCGGCAACTTGGTGCTCAACAACGACTGGAATCTTTCAGCGTCAAGCTGGCGCTTTGGCGCACAAAAAACAGCTTACGATTCCTACGGCAGTGCGCTTTCAGTTGGCGTCGATCCGGGCATCCTCACCCTCCGCGCCAAAGGCTCGATCACCTTCCTCGGCAGCTTGTCCGACGGCTTCGGCGATGGCAATGGCTCGATAAGCCTTCCCTTGGACTACAACGGCATTCAATCCCTTTGGTTGACAACCCTTCTGCCCACTTTCGATGACGGCACTCCCCAGCAATCCTGGTCCTATCGGCTGACTTCCGGCGCGGATTTCACATCTGCCAATTTTCATAGCGTCTTGCCGCTGGCGACTCTTGGAAACGGGAACGCCGTTGGTTCGCTGCTGCTTGGCGTCAACGGTGTCGGTTATAATCCGTCCACGCCGACTTCCGGGCCGGACGCCATCACCGACTCGGCTGTCGAGGGCCATTATCAAGTGATCCGCACCGGCGCGGGCAGCATCGATATTTCCGCCCAAGGCGACGTGCAATTGCTGAATCAATTCGCAACCATCTACACTGCGGGCGCGCGCGTCTCGGATGCGACCTTGGGGGGCCAGTTCGATTTACCTCAGACCGACACGGGCGCGAGTCTTTATGCGCCGCAATACTCGCAAGGCGGCGGTAGCGTGAGCATTGTGGCGCAGGGCAATATCGAGCACCTCACCAATAATGGAACCACTCCCGATTCGGAGCTGCAGATGCCCATGAATTGGCTTTATCGGCGCGGGTATGTGGACTCCAGCGGCCAATTCGCCGTGTCGCTCTTTGGAGAAATCGCCTCCACAACCTGGTGGATTGACTTCAGCAACTTCTTCGAGGGCGTGGGCGCATTGGGTGGCGGTAACGTCACCATGATCGCCGGGCAAAACATCAGCAATGTCGATGCTGTCGTGCCTACCAATGCGCGCATGACCAAGGGAACTTCCAGTAATCCGCTTGCGGTCAACCAGACTCTCGTCGAGCTAGGTGGCGGCAATCTATGGGTTCAAGCGGGCAACAACATTGATGGTGGCGTCTATTATATTGAGCGCGGCCAGGGGACCCTGATCGCAGGCAATGACATTACCACCAACAGCACACGCTCCGTTTTGCTTCCCGTTTATGAAAACGTTGACGCCTCTGCTTGGCTGCCGACAACTCTCTTCCTGGGCAACGGCAGTTTTGATGTCGCGGCTCGGGGCGACTTGCTGCTCGGGCCGGTGGCAAATCCGTTCCTCCTTCCCCAAGGCATCAACAACTTCTATTATTATAAAACTTATTTCTCCACTTATGCGACCACCGACACCGTCCAGGCCACATCGCTTGCCGGTTCCGTGACAATCAAGGAATCCGTCACTTTGCCGACTGCCAGCGCAAGCACCTCCCTCTTGGAGAATTGGCTGCAAAATGTTCTGCTTTATCCGCCCGATAGAACCAATACGGATGCCAACACCCAACCGTGGCTGAGATTGGCTGAAACCAGCGTGGATCAATTCTCCACCGCTGCAACGCTCATGCCCTCAGCCTTGCTGGCGACCGCTTTTTCGGGCAATATCAATGTGCTGGGCAGCCTGCAACTCTCGCCTTCGCCCACGGGAACGGTGGATTTTGTTGCCTCGGGAGCGATCAACGGCCTGCAAGCCAATGGCTTGGTTGGTTCCAACAATGCCTGGGATTATGCGCAGATCAACCTCTCTGATGCGAACCCGAACTCTTCGTTCCTCCCCGGCATCTTCTCCCCGTATGCCTATCAGGCCATCGTGGCAACGATACCGAATGTTGATCCAAGCAATGCGGCGGCGGTGAGTAAGTATCTGGATTTGTCCAACCTCAACAGCCTCTTCGGAGAGACCGGCTCAACCCAGGGAGCGGGCGGCGTGTTGCAACAAAAACAAGCCTTGCATGATGCAAGTATTCTCCACGCCAGCGATACAAGCCCTCTGCGTCTCTACGCCATGAGCGGAGACATTTCCGGGCTGACCTTGTTCTCGGCCAAAGCCTCCCGGATTATTGCTGGAAACGACATCACCGACATCGCTTTTTACATCCAAAACACCAGCGCGAGCGACATCTCCGTGGTTTCGTCCGGTCGTGACATTATCGCCTACGACGCCACCTCCTACTTGCGTAGCGCAGCGAGCGCCTGGCTTCAGATTAAAAGTAACATGAAAAACCCGTTGAATCCGCTGGTGGGCGACATCCAGATCAGCGGACCCGGCACTCTCGAAGTCCTGGCAGGCCGCGACCTCACCCTGGGGACATCGCAAAACAACGATAACGGTAAGGCCGGGGTTTCCACCGCAGTGGGCATTAACAGCATCGGCAACGAGCGCAATCCCTTCCTCACTTCCAATGGTGCCGATGTCATCGCCGGAGCGGGCCTTTCTCTCGCCGCAGGGCTTGATAACAGCCAGATTGATTTCAAGAGCTTCATCAACCAATTCCTAAGCCCGACAACCGGCGGTTCCCTGGCCACGCGTTACCTGTTGGAGTTGGGTGCCATGCAGGGATTGATTGATCTCACCGATCCAACAACCAACACCACGACTACGGACGTTGGATTGGCCTCTGTGGACTTGAGCAAATATCCCGCCAAGACGATTGCCAAGGCTACGGCATTGGGCAGGAGTCGGGGACTCACAGACGCCGATGTTGTGGATCTGGTGAATAGTTTAAAGCAGACGGGAGATGTCGCAACGCAGATCAAAGAGCGCACAGCGGTTTGGAATGCGCTCACCGGGCCGTCGGTGGAAGTGAATGCCCTTGCCGCCTTTTATATTGTGCTGCGGGATGCAGGTCGGGATCATAACAACGCCTCAAGCCCGGGCTATAAAAACTATACTGCCGGGTTCAACGCCATCGCTGCCCTGTTCTCCGCCAGCCAACAGTGGCAGGGCGACATCAATCTCACCTCGCGGGAGATCAAGACATCCGACGGCGGCAACATCAGCCTGCTGGCGCCCGGCGGAGAGCTGCTTCTCGGCTCCTACCCGATCAAGTCAACCTCTGCGCCCACCGGCAACTCGGCGGCGGACATGGGCATCCTCACCCAGCAAGGCGGCAACATCTCGATTTTCACCCATGGCAATGTGAACATCGGCCTCCAGCGCATCTTCACCTTGCGCGGTGGCGATGAAATCATCTGGTCCTCCGCAGGCAACATCGCGGCTGGCGCCTCTCCCAAGACCGTGCAATCTGCGCCTCCTACCCGCGTGCTCATTGATCCTCAAAGCGGCGATGTCAAAACCGACCTTGCTGGATTGTCCACTGGTGGTGGCATCGGGGTTCTGGAAACCGTGGCAGGCGTCCCACCCGGCAATGCGGATTTGATCGCCCCCACTGGCACCATTGACGCTGGCGACGCCGGGATCCGGGTATCGGGCAACCTCAATATTTCCGCCTCCGTCGTCTTGAACACTGGCAATATTCAAACCAGCGGCGCTTCCAGTGGAGTGCCCACTACGACCGTGGCAGCACCCAACATCAGCGGCCTAACGTCAGCAGCGAACACAACCGGGGCAGTCTCAAGCACCGTGCAGGACGCCGCCAGGCAGGCGCAAAGCCAGCAGGCGCAGGCACAGGATATGCCATCCCTTATTACCGTCGAAGTCATCGGTTACGGTGGCGGCGAAGATTAGGCGCAATGGCTTGGGTGGGAACCCGCGCTGTTTTCTCTGCAAAACAGCGGTGGAACCGCCAGAAATCGGGAAAATATGGCCCTTTTGCGTCCATTTCACAGGAATGTAACTTTGCCGTCTCGGGATTGCAATGCGCCTACCCTTGAATCCACTCATCACGCAGGGGAAAACAAACGCCTTTGCGTGATTCAACGTTAATACAAAAACAATCATTTCAAATGAACCTCAAAAAAGCATCTTTGCTGGCTCTGGCCAGTATCGCGATCGCAGGACAGTCTGCGAAAGCGGACACCACTACCTACACCGACGGAGATCTGCTGTTGACCTTCCGTCAGGCTGGCAACTCCTATGACTACCTGGTTGATCTCGGCCAGGCATCGGCTCTGCCCTCAAGCGGTTCGACAACCTTCAGCATCGGCAGCATCGCGACTGACCTCTCGGCAATCTTCGGAAGCAACTGGCGCACCGCGACCGGTTCTTCGACGGTTTACATGGGGATCATCGGCAGCGACGCCACCAATGGCAACGGCTACCTCTACGTGGGAAGTCCCACCTCAACCGCTTGGAATACCCTCAACGGGGGATTGACGAACACAGCGTTCTCCAACGTCTCGCAGGTTACCGGCGACTATAGCAACGGTTCCTCTACCGCCAACAGCGCGGTGGCTTTGAAGGAAGCGACTGCTGGCTCGTTTAGCTACGCCAGCTATCAAGGACCCAGCGGCACCAACTCCGGTGGCATCAGCTTTGCAGTTTGGAGCCCCAGCACGGAATCCGCTGCCAACTCCAGTGTCTATCTCAACACCTACGCTTTGGATTCGAACGGCGCTGGCAGCAGCGTGGCGGTCCCCGGATCGTTCAGCGTGGATAACTCGGGCGTCGTGACCTTCCAGGCTGTGCCGGAACCCTCGACCTTCGCTTTGGCGTTCATCGGCATGGGCCTCGCTGGCTACGTGGGGATGAAGCGTCGCAATATGGCCAATGCTTAATTGGCTGAAAGAAAAAATCAGTTCGGTAAAAAATCAAAAATTAAATAAAATGAAAATATCCAAGTTTATCATGCTGGGTATGCTCGCTCTGGGCATGACCACCATGGCTCAAGCCCAAACCGTCATTCACTACACCGGCTCCACCGCTTATCGTGGACAAACTCACAACGCCATTTTGCACGCCTTGACCTCGGGCAGCTATGGCTACGTGGGCACCTCCTTCAGCGGCGCCAGCCAGGCCATCTTCGTCGGCACCATCAATTCGACGTCCGTGATCATCAAGACCTCCTGGTCTGGATCTGAAGCGGGCATCCAGGCGGTGTCGCAACAAACTGGAGGTTCCATCACGGGTGTGGCAGTTAACTTTTTGCCCAACACCATCACCTCGGCAACCCTTCTCGATAAGAGCACAGGGGGAGCCCAAAACCTGACGGACACATTGGTCAGCGAATCGCCCGATGTGGCCATGTCGGACACAGCGCAAACCACCTCGCAGTTCAGCCCTTCCGCTTCCATCGTGATCAGCGGCACGGCGCGCACCTATGCGACGTTGGTGGATGCCATCTCGCATGGCAGCACGCGTGATATCGTGGGTGTTGTGCCCTTCAAGTGGGTCGCCAGCAATAACGGTGCCTACAGCACCAGCGGCACCATCACCAACATCACGCCTCAGCAGGCGAAGGCGTTGTTCTCGGTGAGTAAAGTGGGTTCAGGTGGCGCGTTGCAGCTTTCCGTGTTCACGGGCAACAACGCGGATAGCAGCTTCTGGGTGTATCCCACAGGCCGCAATCCTGACTCCGGCACCCGCCTCACGGCGTTTGCGGAAACGGGCATTGGCGCGACGAAAGTGGTCACCCAGTATCAACCCACTGGCGGCGCTTCTGCCGGTTCCACGGTGACCTCCATTGCACTCTGGCCTGTGGATACGGTCAACAGCGTTCCCGTTGTGAAAGCCAACAGTGGCTTCTCCAGCGGCGGTACGATGGCAAAAGCGCTTGGTTCCTATACGAACACCATGACGGCTCCCAAAGGCACGGGTGGTATTCTGATCTCCTACCTGAGCACCGGCGACGCTGCCACGGCGCTCACGAGCCCCGGCGTTGGCAAAGAACTCACCTACAACGGTGTGCTTTACAGCACCGCTGCTGTCCAAGAAGGTGCCTATACCTTCTGGGGATATGAGCACATGTATTATCCGACTGGCTACACGAACAGCACAATCGTGGACACCATCGCTGCCCAGCTCTATAGCACCGATGCGGCGGTTCTCCCGGCCAGCATGAACGTCTCCCGTGGCACCGATGGTGGCACTGTCACCCACAACTAATTGGAGTCAGGGTCTATGCTCTGGAAAGTAATTTCCTGAGCCATCGGCCTAAACCCATTAAAGTCTAGAGCCAGTGCGGGTGGAATACACCCGCACTGGTTTTTTGCTTGAACAAGCGCCTGCAACTTGGACACATAGAACCGATGCAAACCCGCCGTCTCCTTGGGATTTCAATGGCGCTGAACCTCCTGTTGCTCGGAGCCACCGGCTATTTGCTAACGCGCAAAACCGGCTCACCTCAACCGCAAGCGGACGCGCAAAGTCTTTCCCCGGCAGTTGCGCTGGCTCAAGCGATGCCAACTCCATCCCCCCTCTCGCCGCCTCCCTTTGCCTGGAGTCAGGTGGAGGCAGCGGATTACCCCACCTACATTTCCAACCTGCGCGCCATCCACTGTCCGGAACAGACTATCCGCGACATCATCGTTGCCGATGTGGAAAGCCTCTATCTCCACAAGCGCCAGGAACTCCAAGCCCAGCGTCCGCAATCCGGCGCTGACGCCGGTTTCCTACGTGAAGCCTTGGATAAATTGCGTCAGGAACAATCCAACCTCATCATCACCCTTTTTGGATTGAAGCCCGAGTCTGCGTCATCCATCGCACAGGACACTGCGCAGCCGACTGCGGATCCGAATAGCTCCAATGCGAGCGCCTCCACCGCAGCAGAACCGCTGGAGATTCCCGCAGTGCTGGCAGACCCAGCGCCTCTCAATTTGGACGAACAGCAGCAAGCCCAGATGGCAGCCCTTCGTCGCAGTTTTATAGAAGCCATCGGCGGGACCAGCCAGAACCCGGACGATCCCGGATATCTGCACCGCTGGCAAAAAGCGCAAGCGGTATTTGACGAGCGGTTTAGAGCGATATTTGGGCAGGATGCCTATTATCAGCAGCAGAAGCAGTCCGAACACCTCGCCCAGTCCATCGCCGCGCGAAAGCCCTAGTGTTTATCGGCTGCGCCTGCATTCGCTTTGGCCGCCCGGTAATCCTCAATGAGCTTTGTCCCCTGCGCGATCTGCTCGGGGGTTATTTCCGCTTGGTATTCGGTCAGATAATGGTCGGCGGTAACTTCTCCTTGATCTGCCGAAAGCGTCAACCATTGGTAAGCTCTCGCCTTGTCTTGTTTGACACCGGAACCCACGAAATACATACGTCCGAGATTGCTTTGCGCTTTCCTATCCCCTTGTTCCGCCGCTTTGCGATACCAGTTGCACGCCTCCGCTGGATTCATCGGGACGCCATAGCCGTTTTCATACATCACCCCCAGGATGTTTTGGGACCAGGCATCGCCTGCTCCGGCTGCCTTTGTGAGCCACTTGGCTGCTTCCGGGTAGTTCTTTTCACCGGTATCTCCGAAATAGTAAATTTCGCCCAGGTGAGCTTGGGCAGAGGAAAGACCCTGCTGTGCCGCCTTCTCATACCATTTTGCGGCTTCCTTGGTGTCCTTCGGCACACTCTGACCACGGGCCAGCATCCATCCCAGTTTATCTTGAGCCTTGGCATTGCCCTGCTCCGCTGCCTTGCGGTAGTATTCCACTGCTTTGGAATCGTCCTTCGGCACGCCTTCTCCTCTTCGATAAGCTCTGCCCACCAGGAACTGCGCTTCGGCATCGCCTTTGTCGGCTGCAGCTTTGGCTTTTTCCAAGTTAAACTCATCGGCTTGTAGGGGGGACCAACCGAAAAAAATGGTGAGAAGGGAAAGATAGAATGAGGAAGAGAATCTCTGCGTGACTCTTGATTTCATGCGGTAAATTTTACAGGAGTGGCGCATCTGGAAAAGTTACAATTTTGAAAAATATAGCCAGTGATTCGATCACGTGTTCTCGCTGAGGATATTCGGGCGTTACCAGAAAATCTGGTCACAGTCACCCATTTCAACTGCAGCTTTCTGCGCATCGCGGGTCGTTCTCCCACGGCTTACCGGGATTCGCTGCCCAAAAACAGGGGTGTTTTCAGGGAGAACGATTTGGCTTGCTGCGGATTGGGTGTCCAAGCAAGCATGCCGCATGACGAGACATCCCACGAAACTCTGTTGGCGCATCGCGAGCCTGCTTTGCGCCGCTATTTTGGTCGTACATGGAGCTACAGCGATGGATGAGACCGACTTCACTGCGGAGCGATTGGGGGAAGCGACGACAAAAAACTACTGGTCAGCACGAGTTTCTGCGCCTGAGGGATGTATGCTGGCCTATGTGTGCGCTGGCAAAACGCTCGGTTCCCAGATGGTTGTGTGCAATGCGCAGCCAGAGCCGGAATACGACTCGATTCTCGAAAGGATGCCAGTCTTTAGCGGTGATCTCAAGAAGATGGCGTATGCAGCTCGTAAAGAGGATCAGTGGTTCGTGGTAACCGGAGGGGTGAGTGGTCCCCAATGGGATGGGATTCTTGAAGACAGCCTCGCTTTAAGCGAGGACGCCTCTCACATGTTGTATGCGGCAAGAAAGGGCAGAGACTGGTTTGTGATAGTGGACGGGAAAAGCAGTCCTCCCTACGATCAAGTGATCAGCCTGCCGGTTTTCGGTGCGCACGGACAACGCGTGGCGTATGCAGCGGAAAAAGACAACAAACAGTTCGTGGTGGTGGATGGGAAGGCTGGTCCTCCCTACGACCAAATACTAAAGCAATCCTTGGTTTTCAGCGCGGACGGCAAACGCCTGGCGTATGCGATGCAGAGTGATGGCCAGCAATTTGTGGTGGTGGATGGGCAACCCGGCGAGGGTTACGGTGGAATCATCAAAGACACGATCCAGTTCAGCGCCGATGGCAATCATGTGGCCTATGCTGTGGAAAAGGGAGCAAAGCGTTTTGTGATGGTGGATGGGCAGAGCGGGCCGGAGCAGGAGGTAATCCTGCCGGGTTCTTTGAAATTAAGCGCTGACGGCAAGCGTGTCGCCTATGTGGTGAGAAAGGGAAATAAGTGGCTGCTTATGGATGACGACAAACTCGGCCCTGCCTACGACAAGGTGCAGCCCCCCGTATTAAGCGCCGATGGGAAGCGCCTGGCTTATGTAGCGGAGGAAAACGATCGGCAGTTTGTGGTGGTGGATGACAAACCCGATCCGGCATTTCAAAAGGTTATAGCCAGTTCCTTGGTATTCAGCGCGGATGGCAGCCACTTGGCCTATGGGGCGTATAAAGACAATAAATGGGTTGTGATGGTGGATGGCAAAGCGAGTGAGAAATATGAAGGAGTGGGCAATCCGGTTTTCAGCCCGGATGGCAAGCACGTAACCTATCGGGCGGGGGTGAATGGGCAACCGTTTGTAATAATGGACGGGAAGTCGGTGCCTAAATACACTGGCCTTGTGTGTGAGCCGGTTTTCCGCAAAGACGGCGTGCTGGAGTTTATGACCTTGGAAAAAGGGGTGCTTTATCGGGTTATTAGCAACAGGAATCTTTTTTCGGGTATCAATCGCTAGGAAATTGGGTTCGACGCCCCGTCCTAGACAAGCTTGGGGATACGGTCGTGCAGATCGATCTTGGCGAGGATAGGCAAGTTGACCGGTTTGGTTATCCAGCTATAATCAGCACCTAGAAGAAGGTTGGCTAAGTTCCCTGATATTTCGTGAAACAGGGAATAGGGAATTTTCTTCTCAAGCCCCCTAATGGCGGGCATTGAGAGCCATCGCTTTGGTTTAAAATGCCAAAAATCCCCGTTTTTGGCCCAAACTCCCTGTAAAAAGCTTGTATCAGCGAATACAGAGTGATCATTTTGGTTCGGCTTTACTGCACCGCCAGTCTGATTATCAACGATTTACACGGGCAGGGAAGGCCGAAGTAATGGTTGCGTGTGGAGCCCTGAAAGGGTTTGCTCAAACTTCATCCCCCCTCAATCACTGCAATTCCCGATACTACACGCCCCATGTTGTCCAGAACCGTCTCCCACTCTGATACGCCCTCGACGACCACCCCACTCTCGGACGCTCATGAAAAGTCGCGCTTCGCAGTGATTGACCCAGTCTATAACGCCAAAAAGCTGGTTCCTGAGCCAGATATCAAGGAGGACGCCGCATCCTGGCTCTATGGTCAGGCGGAGCTGGAATGTTGGCGGCTGCAAGTGTTACGCCAACGCAAAGATGCCGCAAAATTGAAGGTTGGCTATCCCGGAATGTTCCATGAAGCCTCTCCCAAAGGCTCCTTCCAAACCACGCTCGCCCCCGACCAACCGCTGCCAGGCGCGATTGATCTGCGCGCCGTCGGCGATGTGGTTGTCAGCTTGGGAGAGCGGGTTATTTATCGCGGGGCCGCAATGGAGAAATCGCACCGCATCGAATGCCCAAAGGATTTGCCTGCGACGGCTCAAACTTTGCGTGTGGATCTCTCATCCAGCGATGGTGCGCCCCCAGCGCTTTTGATTGAGAGCGGCCCTTTTTCCACCGATCTTGCCTCGTGGCGCTGGAGCGCCGATGGGAGCGACTTCACCGAGGCGAGCGCCTTTCCTCAAACCCGTTCCGGCGTGCCACCTCATCACTTGGAATTGCAGGAGGTCGTTCTCAAGCCGCTGAGCAGACAAGGGGATTTGTTTGACTTGGGCTGTGAACTGTTCGGACGCATCTCGTTTCAGTGTTCGGGCCAGCCGGCCCTTTTCGTAGGCGAATCCATTGCTGAAGCGCGGAATAGCGATCCCGATCACTTTGAGCAATCGCCCGCCATCAAACCCAATGGGGAGGGATGCTGGATTAGCGAACATCCGATGGCGTTGCGTTACCTCCGCATTACCGGTGGCGAACCGACCAATATAGAATGTCGCGCCTTATTCCACCCTGCACAGTATCGGGGCGCGTTTGCCTGCTCCGATGAAGGGCTTACGCGGATATGGATGAACAGCGCCTATACGCTGCGGCTCTGCCGGCAAGATTTTTTAATCGACGGGGTCAAACGCGATCGCCTGCCCTGGACTGGCGACCTGGTTATGAGCTTGATGGCCGATGCCTATGCTTTTGGCAACGGGGAAATCGTTCGTCGCAGTCTCACCGCGCTCGGAAGGGCGGGTATCGCGCAGGCTGATATCAACGGCATTGTTGACTACTCAATGTGGTGGGTCATTGCACAGGATCAGTATCAGAAATATTTCGGCGATGTGGCTCACTTGCGCAACGATTGGCCGAGGATTAAAGACACGCTCGACCGGTTGACGGCCCGCTGTGATGAGGACGGCCTCTTTCAGCCGACTCCCGAATGGTGGTTGTTCATAGACTGGGTCGAAGCCGACAAACTGACCTCCTTGGACATGCTCTGGTGGTGGGCTCAACGCAGCGGAGTGGAACTCGCAACTCGCATGGGCGATAAAGCCTCTGCGGCTCGGTGGAAGAAAAACGCGGATGCACTGAGCGAAGTGCTCTATGCCCGCGCTTGGAATGAGCAAGACTGCTACTGGCGCGGGAGTCCCGACAGCGCCTCGGGCCCTTCGCGCCATGCCAGTCTTCTGGCGGTGATCTCCGGGCTGGCCAATGCGGATCAAAGGGATGCTATTTGCGCCATGCTTTTGGGTCAGGAGGCCAACCCGGTGGGCACTCCCTACATGGCCGGATTTGAAAACATCGCCTTGGGGCATTTGGGAGCAATCGACTCCATGCTCGAGCGTGTGAATACGTATTGGGGCGCGATGCTCGACTGCGGAGCCACGACGTTCTGGGAAGCTTACGATGCGGCGCAAAAGGGCGATGAAGCTTACGCCTTTTATGGTCGGCCCTTTGCCAAAAGCCTTTGTCACGCCTGGAGCTCGGGCCCGGCGGCGTTTCTTCCTTCGGAGATATTGGGCTTGCGTCCGATCGCGGATGGCTGGGCACGCTTTACGGTGGAGCCCCGGCTCGGTTCCCTCCAATGGGCTTGCGCTACGGTGCCCACGCCGCATGGGGACATCGAGGTTTCCATCGAATCCCATCGCATGACGCTCCGCTTGCCCGCTGGCACCACGGCGCAGTGGCGCGAAAACACCTTCACCGGTCCCGGTTGGTTCACAAAAGACCTCTATTCCCAAGAGTTGAGTCCGTTCACAATTTCGTAAATTCCACGCTGGCTGGTTCTGCGTCCCCTTCTGTCTGGTCGCACTCAATCTTTACCGCATCCGTGTTGAATTCGCCGCGCGGTAGCGTGAAAACCTTTTCCCATTTGTGGGACGCCTCCGGTTTGATGCTTTCCACCTTGAGGTCGAGCGGCCTTTCCTTCTTCTTCGCGTCCACCACGTGGCCGCTCACATGCACATGGGTGAGTGGGTAGGGCGATTTGTTGGTCACAATCACATCGTCGGTGCCGAAGCCGATCCCGAGCGTCAGCGTGCGCCCGGTTTTCCAGCCGAGGTCAATACTCAGCGCGCAGTGGGGGCGGACCAGCGCGGTGTAGGGCTCGCAATGTGCGTCGCGCAGCGGCTGGAAGTCGGGGTCCTTCTTGATTTTGATGATGTCCTGGTAGGCATACTTGCCGAAAAGAAGTTTGAGGCTCGCGCTCGCATCCTCCAGGTTGCCAGACAGACTTTGGAATGCGGCCAGATTGAGGGTGAAAGCCGCGTTGCCTCCGCGTTTCCCCTGCACTGCCCGCGTTTGCGCAAGCGCTTCCTTGTAATGCCCGCAGGCGGCCAGCGCCCAGCCGCGCTGCTCCTCCATCTCGCCGGTGGGATCGCCGCGCGGGAAGAGCTTCAAGCAAGCATCCCAGAGCCCCACCGCTTGCGCGGCTGTGGCCGGGTCAGAGCAGGTACTCCAGCTTTCTCCATTGGCTGCCATCTTCTTGCGCACCGCTTCGGTGGTGAGCGTTGCTGCCGTGTAGAGGAGCTTGGCGCGGTAGCTGTCGTAAATGGAGGGGGTGGGGACCAGCGTTGCGGCGCGCCGGGCGTCGGCGGCACGAGCCAGCATTTCCTCGGGCGGACGCTCCTTGAGCAGCGGCAGAAATTCGAAATACCAGACGATGACGAGCGGGTCGTTGGGGCGCTGATCCTTGGCCTCCTCGGCGAATTGGGCGAGGGCGACCTGCGCCTCGCGCGGTTTGGCCGGATTGTAAAGGGCGACGATTTTCTGGAATGCCTCCCGATCCTCTTTCGGCGCGAGGCAACCCGCGGATCCCTTGGGCCAGTGGTATTTGTCGGTAAGCATGAAGGCTGCATTCTGGAGCGAGCCGATGAAGTTGGAGAGATTTTCATCCCGCTGGCGCAGGATGCCCGTGAGCGCCTTCTCTTTCTCCGCTGAGCGGGCCTCGCCGGGACGGAACGCGCCGGACGCTCCGCCCGTCACGTCGGAATAGCCGGTGAGCATGTCGCCCACGAGAAAAACCCGCGCCGCTCCGGCGGCGATGCCACCCACTCCCTGGGCGAAATCCCAGCCCCTCCCTTCGGTCGCCTTTTTGTTGATGAACTTGGCGTCATCGAGCGAATTGATATACGCGCGGACCATGGTCAGGAATTTGTCATACAGCGGCGCGAGCGGCTCCTCGAGTTTGCGCCCTTTGATGTTTTCGCTATGGAGGTAGCTCCGGGCGCGCAGGTCGCCGAGCTTGGTTTGAAGGCTTTTCCCTTGGTCAACCGTCTCAGGCCACTCCATGTAAAGCTCCTCGATCAGGC
>Ga0316222_1001694_pt1 | contig 25771 bp, 17 predicted proteins | sample TBH18011metaG_FD_206008 | JGI IMG/M metagenome (GOLD analysis project Ga0316222, IMG submission 206008) | Freshwater microbial communities from Trout Bog Lake, Wisconsin, USA - TBH18011 | ecosystem: Environmental > Aquatic > Freshwater > Lake > Hypolimnion/Profundal zone | place: USA: Wisconsin... | reverse complement strand
CTGTGGCGGCGGCGTCCCTGATTGACGAGGATCAGCCGCTTCCGAACGGGGAGCGCAAAGCGTCCGGTACAGCGACGCGACCGACCAAATCGGAAAATCCGGCAAAGGCAGCTGCCGACAGTAAGGCCGCGGCTGCGGAGCACGCTGCCTACCAGGCTGCGCTGGTGGCTATTCCCGGCCTTGGTTCGCGTACTGTTGAGCAGCATCAGCGCCGACTCGGTTTTGTACTGGGTATTTCACTGCTTTTCCTGGCCGCCGTGACGGTTTATGTTTTGAACCAGTCGGACCGCGTTGCCCAGCAGTTGGGTGCAACGGGGCAAGCCTTGATGGAGTCGCAGCGACTGGCCAAGTCGGCGTCGCAGGCACTGATTGGCAGTGTGAAGTCGTTTCCGGATGTGGCCGACAGTGCGACCACCTTGGTCAAGAATATACGGGGGCTCAAAAGTGGTGACGAAAGCCTGCACCTGACGGCACTTGGTACGAACTATGCGGCTGAAATCAGCCCGGTCGTGCCACTCATGGAAGCGGCCGATAAAAATGCGCGTGCCATCCTGGGCCAGCAGCAGATCCTGACCCAGATCGGTGCTGCGTTGCGCCAGATCAATCGCCAGTCGTCCGACCTACTGGAACAGGCCGAAACCATTTCTTCCATCAAGCTGCAGCAAAACGCGTCTGCGCTGGAAATTGCTTCCGTTGGCCAACTGGTGATGCTGACACAGCGCATCGGCAAGTCGTCCAATGAATTCCTGACGCCCGATGGCGTGAGTCCCGAGGCGGTGTTCCTCATGGGCAAAGACCTCAACACTTTCCATGAAATCTCGCAGGGATTGTTGAATGGCGATGACGAATTGCATATCACCGCACCGAAAGATGATGTCATGCGGGAGCAGGTGGTCAGCATGATCGCCAAGTACGACGAGATGCGGGCCAAGGCGGGCACCATTCTGGCCAATCTGCAGGGACTGGTGTCAGCGCGCGAAGCACAGGTCGCTATTATTTCGGACAGTGAGACCTTGCGCCGTGGTCTGGAGTCGTTGCAGTCCAAGTTGTCGGGTAACGCCGGTGTCGGCGGTACTGCCTTGGGGCTTCTGGTGCTGTCGGCCGTGCTGGCCCTGTTGTCCGCCGGTGGACTGTCGTTTGTGCAGCTACAGGATAGCCGTAAACGGCAGGTGACGGCGGAGGCGCAGCGGCAGGAAGCTGAGCAGCAGGAGCAGCAAGCCAAACGCGTCAACGATGCCAATCAGGCGGCTATTTTGCGGCTGATGAACGAGTTGCAAACAGTGGCGGAAGGTGACCTGACGCAAGAGGCGACGGTGACGGAAGACATTACCGGCGCCATTGCCGACTCTGTCAATTACACGGTGGAAGAACTGCGCTCATTGGTGTCCAATGTGCAGAGTACGGCGTCGCGCGTGGCCAAGACCACGGCCGAAGTGGACGCTACTTCTACCGAACTGCTGGCGACGTCGAATGCGCAATTGCATGAAATTCGGGAGACCGGGCGGTCGGTGCTGGAAATGGCTGGACGCATCAATGATGTGTCGACCCAGGCGCAGGAGTCGGCCCGGGTTGCACGCCATTCGTTGCAGGCGGCGGAAACGGGCTTGCATGCGGTGCAAAACACCATCGGCGGCATGAATTCGATTCGTGACCAGATTCAAGATACGTCCAAACGTATCAAGCGCCTGGGTGAGTCGTCGCAGGAGATTGGTGAAATCACGGAGCTGATTTCAGACATTACGGAGCAGACCAACGTGCTGGCCCTGAACGCAGCGATTCAGGCAGCTTCCGCTGGCGAGGCTGGACGTGGCTTCTCGGTGGTGGCGGAAGAAGTGCAGCGATTGGCGGAGCGTTCGGGCGATGCAACGCGGCAGATCGCGGCCCTGGTGAAGGCAATTCAGACCGATACGCAAGACGCCATTGGCGCCATGGAACGGTCAACCCAGGGTGTGGTGGAGGGCGCCAAGTTGTCTGATAACGCGGGCACTGCGTTGACCGAAATCGATCAGGTGTCGCGCCATGTGGCTGACCTGATTGAGCAAATTTCGGCGGCCACATCGCGCGAGGCGGGCCTGGCTAATGTGGTGGCAGGCAACATCCAGCATATTTTTGCGGTAACAGAGCAAACGGGAGAGGGCACACGGGTAACGGCGGGTCAGGTGCGGGAGTTGTCGCGGATGGCCGAGGAGTTGCGCCAGTCGGTGTCGCGTTTCAAGATCGGTTGATTCTGTGCCTTTACCCTTCCCTTGTTCTATGTAAACCCGAGAGATCCAGCCCATGTCATTGAAACTTGACGCTTCCCTGGACAGCGAGCTGGTGATGAATGACCTGGGCCCGTTGGCCTGGGTAATGGACGAGTTGCGCAAGTCGCTGGAAGTTTCCAGCAAGGCATTGCGGCGTTTTGCGCGTGACGCGGAGCAGGCAAGCGGATCCGAACTCGGTGCGATGGATACGAGCCAGTTGCGCGTGGCACGCCAAAATTTGCATCAGGCGGTGGGGGCAATGGAGATGGTGGGACTGGCAACGCCAGCCGGTGTGTTGCGTGCCATGGAGGCGCTGGTCCATAAATTTGGAGATCAGCCTGCGTTGTGTACCGAGGGTGCAGCGAACACGGTAGACCGTGCCGGCTTGGCGCTGATCGAGTATTTGCAGGGCGTGCTCAAGGGCAGGAGCGCCTCTTCGGTGGCTTTGTTTCCGCAATACCGGGCGGTGCAGGAGCTCGCTGCAGCGGAACGCATCCACCCGGCCGATCTGTGGGCGAAACCGTGGCGTTGGTTGCCGGTAACGCTGCCGCCGGGGGGGCGTCCTTTGCCTTATGTTGCCGAACTTCGTGCGCGCATGGACCGGGCGGTGCTGAGTGTGGTGAAGGCGGGCGATGCGAAATCGGCGATTCTGATGGGGCGTGTGTGTTCTGGGTTGGCCGTGTCGCAGAGCGAGCTTAAGCTTCATACGTTCTGGTGTGTCGCCGCTGGCTATTTCGAGGCCCTGGGGCTGGGGCTGTTGCCGGCGGATATCTACACGCGCAGAACGGCGTCGCGCGTGCTGCACCAGTACGCCACGCTGGCCAAGGGGGAGCGTAATCCGTCCGACCAATTGGCGCAGGATCTGAACTTTTATTGCTGGCAGGCGATGGTGCCGCCGGGGCAAGCTGCCCCTGCGTTGCAGGCGGTGCGCGATGCATACGGGTTTACTTCGCACAAAGCGGTGGATTACGACCACGAGCAGTTCGGGCGCTTTGATCCGGCACAGCTTGCTACGGCGCGCAAACGCATTGCCGCCGCCGCCGAAACATGGTCGGCGCTGGCGGGTGGGGATGTGAATCGCTTGAAGCTTGCGGGTGAGCAGTTTGCAGCGGTCGGTGAATCGATCACAAAATTGCATCCTGAGAACCATGTGCTGGCCCAGGCGCTGCAGTCTGTCATTGATTTTGTGCTGCGTTCCGGTGCCGCGCCGACGGCGGCGCTGGCCATGGAAGTGGCAACCGCCATTTTGTACCTGGAAGCGGCATACGACGATCTGGATCCGACCGACAACCACCTGGCGGATCGCGGCGCGCGGCTGGCACAGCGCCTGCTTCGCGTGCGTAGCGGCGCCGAACCCGAGCCGCTGGAGCCCTGGATGGAGGAGTTGTACCGGCGTGTGAGCGAGCGGCAGACGATGGGCAGCGTGGTGGATGAACTGCGTGCGTCATTGGCGGATGTTGAAAAATCGCTGGATTTGTATTTCCGCAACCTGACTGACAAGACGCCGTTGCGTGAGGTGCCAGGGCGTCTGGCTCAAATGCGTGGTGTTTTCTCGGTGCTGGGCATGGATCAGCCGGCACTGGCGGCGCTGCGCATGCGGGCCGGCGTAGAGCGGTTCCTGGTTGACGAAGTGCAGGATGACGCGGCACGCACCACGCTGTTTGAAAAGTTCGGCAACAGCTTGAGTTCTATGGGGTTGTTGATTGACATGCTGAGTTATCAGCGGTCGATGGCAAAGAAGTTGTTTTTTTACGATGAAGCAGCGGGAGAATTTAAGCCCCTGATGGGTCGTGGGAACCACGTCACACCACCTGTGCCCGCACCAGCACCAGCACCAGCACCAGCACCAGCACCAGCACCAGCACCAATGCCTGCCCCAGTGGCGGCACCAGCGCCAGCACCAATGCCTGCCCCAGTGGCGGCACCAGCACCAGCACCAATGCCTGCCCCAGTGGTGGCACCTGCCACAGCACCAATGCCTGCCCCAGTGGCGGCACCAGCGCCTGTTCCTGTTCCTGTTCCTGCGGCGGCACTCGTGGAAGAGGAAGAGTCGGAGCAGGAGCTGGTGGATATTTTTCTGGAGGAGGCGCGTGAGGTGGTCCAGAACGGACTGGCAGCTGCGCGCGAGCTGGCCACGAAGCCGGCGGATTTCGCAGAGCAGACAACCTTGCGTCGTGCGTTTCACACGCTCAAGGGCAGTTCGCGCATGGTGGGTTTGGATGAATTCGGCGAAGCTGCCTGGTCATTTGAGCAGTTGATGAATACGTGGTTGGCTGAGCAAAAGCCGGCCAGTGATGCCCTGATCACGCAGGTCCGTCAGGCCATGGCAGGTTTTGAGCAGTGGGTTGAAGCCATCGAATGTGGCGACGCATCGGTTTGGAAAGCGGTTGATTTTCGTTCGGTGTCGGATGCGATGCGGTTGAATGGTGTCGTTGTGGCATTCAACTTGCCCGGCATGGGTCAAGCCGTTGCCGCGCCAAGCGATGGTGACGGTGGCGCTTTCCATGCACCGGATCTGGTTGCCGAGCGACCAGCGATTGATGCGAAAGCGCTGGCTCCAACGCTGACGCTTGCCGATGAAGTGCCTGCAGTGACGGTGGCGCCTGCGGTTGACTTGCTGCAGCTGGATTTCGACGTGGCGTTGGTCGAACCCGCGCCGGTAATGTCGGCAATGTTGGTTGCGCCGGTCGCAGGGCACGACAGCACCGAATCGGAGTTTGAGTCCGATGCCGCTAGTGATTCCGCGCCGTTGGCGTTGGATTTTCCGCCCGGAGCGGCGGTGCCGATGGCTGGCATGGGGGCCGTGTCGGCAGCGCAGGAGCAAGACCACGACGATGCTGATGAGCAGGTCAAGGTGATTGGTTCGCTGAGTCTGCCGATGCCGCTGTACAACGTGTATTTGAATGAGGCGCAGGCGTGGTCGCAGCGCTTGCAGGTTGAATTGCGCGAATGGGGCATGGATTTGCCTCAGCCTGTTTCCGACATGGCGGTTGCGCTTGCGCATTCGTTGGCGGGTAGTTCTGCCACGGTGGGCCTTGCTGAGCTGGCGCAGGAGGCGCGGTTGCTGGAGCATGCGTTGCAGCATTTGCAGTTGCATGGACAGGGTGACGCGCAGCACGCAGCAGTGTTCAACGCGTCGGCAGACGATATTGGGCACTTATTGCAAGCGTTCGCTGCGGGTCTCCTGAAGAGCGCAGACGGCACAATACAGAAATCGCTGCAGGAGATTATTGACGCGGATTTCCCGCCGCTAGTGACGCTCCTCGACAACGACAACGACAACGACAACAACGCGGAGGCGTTGATCGCACGCGGCGCAGACCGTGATGGAATCGATGCACTATCCAGTGCGGTGGAGCCAGAGCCAGAGCCAGTGCCGGAACCGGAACCGGAACCGGAACCGGAACCGGAACCGGAACCGGAATCGGAACCAGCGCCAAAGGTTCAGCCTGGGCTGGCAGTCGCGCCAGCAGCATTGCGACAAGTGGCAGCGCACGATGAAGAGATTGATGCGCATGACAATCTTGAGCCAGATTTGTTTGTTTTCTTCCAGGAAGAAGCGGTTGAGCTGATGCCAAACCTGGGCGCGGCGTTGCGTCAGTGGATTGACGCGCCCGACGACGAGCGGGCGCGGCTGGATGTGTTGCGGGTCTTGCACACACTCAAGGGCAGCGCGCGCCTGGCGGGTGCCATGCGGTTGGGTGAGATGGCGCACCGCATGGAATCCGGTATTGAGGAGTTGGGTATTGAGGGCTTGCAGGCAGTACAACTGGAGCCGCTGCTGACACGTTTCGACATGCTGCAAACCACACTGGATGCGCTGGCGCATCGGTATGCCGAGTTGATGATGCCAGCGTCCGAGGCCAGTGATGGCCGCAGTGGCGGTGGCGGTACTCTGGCTGGTTCTGCTGATGCTGATGCTGATGCGGTAGCTGCGCCTGCAACGGTTGTGCCCAGCGAGGCGTCGTTGGCGGTATCCGCTGGGGTGCCGAAAACCGGGGCTCCGCTGGTGTCCAGGGCCGCGCCGCTGGCAGTCGGCGCTGAGGCACGGCACGGACCTCGAAGCCCCGGTCGTGCGCTCACCGGGCAGTCGGTGCGGGTCCGCTCGCAGTTGCTGGATCGACTGGTCAATCAGGTCGGCGAAGTCATGATCAGTCGCTCGCGCATGGAAAGTCGCACCTCCCAGATGCTCGTAACGCTGGGAGAACTCAATGGCAATCTGGAGCGTTTGCGCAAGCAGTTGCGTGACATCGAGGTGCAGGCTGAGTCGCAGATGCAGTCGCGCATGGCGCAGACCAAGGACCTGTCGCAAACCTTTGATCCGCTTGAGTTTGACCGCTTTACCCGGGTGCAGGAACTGACGCGCATGATGGCAGAGTCGGTCAACGACGTGGCGACGGTGCAGCGCAACTTGCACCGCCTGGTTGATGGCGCGGAAGATGATCTGGTGGCACAAAAGCGCCAGACACGCGAGCTGCAGCGCGACTTGCTGCGTACGCGCATGGTGGAGTTCGAAGGTATTTCTGACCGTCTGTATGGTGTTGTGCGGGGAGCCGCGAAGGAAGCAGGAAAACAGGTACGGCTGGATATCGAGGGCGGTTCCTTTGAAATGGACCGTGGCATCCTGGAGCGAATGACGCCAGCGTTTGAGCACATTTTGCGTAACGCGGTCGCGCATGGTATTGAGGACGCCGCCACGCGCGCTGCCGTGGGTAAAGAGCCGGTAGGCACGATCACGATCCAGGTGTACCAGGATGGCAACGACGTTTCGGTGACGTTCCGGGACGATGGCGGCGGTCTGAAACTGGACAAGATCCGGCAGCGCGCGGTCGCCAACAAATTGATTCGTGCTGATGAGGTGTTGTCCGACGCGGCGGCCGCCCATTTGCTATTCATGCCCGGTTTCTCGACGGCGGACCAAGTGACTGAGTTGTCGGGTCGGGGCATTGGCATGGATGTCGTGTTGTCCGAGCTCAACGCGTTGGGTGGACGCGTGGAAACCACGACCACCGCGGGGCAGGGAACCCTGTTCAAGTTGGTGTTGCCGCTCACCACGGCGGTGACGCAGGTCGTGATGTTGCGCGCAGGCACCTTTGTTTTGGGCGTTCCGTCCAATTTGATGGAGTCGGTGCTACGCGTGCCGACGGCTACGGTCGATCAGGCCTATCAAAGTGGCAGCTTTACGTATGCCGGCGAAGTGTTGCACTTCTATTGGGCTGGCGCGCTGCTGCAGGTCTCGGCGCGCAGTCATGAGCCGGGGGGAGCCCGGAATTTGCCCATTGCCGTGTTCCGTAGCGCGGGCCAGCGCGTGGTTATGCATGTGGACGAAGTACTGGGTAACCGGGAAGTTGTGGTGAAAAATCTGGGGCCACAATTGGCGCGTTTGCCTGGTTTGGCGGGCATGTCCGTGTTGGCGTCGGGCGCCGTGATCATGATTTACAACCCGGTGGCGCTGGCAACGTTCTATGGTGCCGATGCGCTTCGGTTGCAATCTTCAACCGAAGCAACGGCGCACGCCAAAGCAGGCAGTGGCGTTGACATGGTGGGCATTAACGCGGCGCTGGCGGGGACGGGTGACGAGCAGGTGCCGCTGGTGTTGGTGGTCGACGACTCCATTACGGTACGCCGCGTCACCCAGCGCATGCTCAAGCGCGAAGGTTACCGCGTGGTTTTGGCGAATGATGGGTTGCAGGCGCTGGAGAAATTGCGTGAGGAGTTGCCTGCCGTGGTGTTGTCCGACATTGAAATGCCGCGCATGGATGGCTTTGACCTGGTGCGTGCGATTCGCGCCGACGATGCACTCAAGGCGTTGCCGGTGATCATGATTACCTCGCGTATTGCACAAAAACACCGCGATCTGGCCAGTGCATTGGGGGTGGACCATTACCTCGGAAAACCGTTCTCGGAAGAAGCCTTGCTGGAGCTGATTCGCCACTACTGTGTCGTGTCGCCCCTGTCGTCTGGGCTGTCGCAGGCGTCTGCCGACGATGCCTGAAGCGGCCCCAGGGGCGGGCGCTGGCGCACCACGGCGTAGCGTTGCAGCGTTCGATGGCGGGCCTGGGTTTGATCGACGATTGGCAGCGGATAGTCACGCCCCAATACCACGGCGGCGTCATGCAGGACCTGTGGTTTGGCCAGCCATGGCGCGTGGATGTGTTTGTCGCTTAGCGCACGCAGTGCCGGCAGATAACGACGAATGAAGGCTCCAGCCGAATCAAACTTCTCGCTTTGTCGAACGGGATTGAAAATGCGGAAATAGGGTTGTGCATCGCAGCCGCTGGAGCTGACCCATTGCCAGCCGCCGTTGTTGGCAGCCAGGTCAAAATCGTTCAGGTGTGTGGCAAAGAAGCGTTCGCCCCGGCGCCAGTCCAACCCCAGGTGTTTGACCAGAAAACTGGCGCTGACCATGCGCAACCGGTTGTGCATATAACCGGATTCCCGTAATTGCAGCATGGCAGCGTCGACCAGGGGATAGCCGGTGCGGCCTTCGGCCCAGGCGGAAAACCGCTGGTCTGCTTGCGGACCGGTGTCCCATTCGATGGCGTCATAGGCGCTGCGGAAGGCGTTGTCGGCCACGTGGGGAAAATTGGAGAGTATTTGGAAGTAGAAGTCCCGCCAGGCCAGTTCCTGCAGCCAGGTCAGGGCACCTGCATTGCCGTGGGCTTGCTCGTGCAACGCCAGTCGCACCAGCGTGCGAATCGATATGGTGCCAAAGCGCAGATGCACGCTCAGATAGCTTGGCCCTTTGATGGACGGAAAATCCCGCGTCTGCTGGTACTGCGCGAGGCGGGGCACAAAGTCTCGCAGCAGTGCCTGGGCGGCCGACGTGCCACCCGCCAATGGCGCCGGTGGGTTGGTGCTGCACGACGTAAAACCGATCTCCTGAAGTGTTGGCACGGGGCGGATATAGGGCGTGGGTCGCGGTGCCAGCGTTGCGACTGGCAGCCTGCTTGCGGGCTGACTGGGTGGTTCGTTGGTGAGCCGGGTCAACCAGGCGCGCCAATAGGGCGTGAATACGGTGAACGGGGTGCCGGCTTGTGTCAGCACCTCGCGCGTTTCGTAAATGACATGGTCCTTGGTGGTGATGAATGCGCGGCCCATCGCGTGCAGGGCCTGAGCCACGGCGCGATCACGCGCCAGCGCCGCGGGTTCGTAGTCGCGGGCACAGAAGACGGCATCGGCGTGCAGCGTCTGCGCCAGTGCCGGCAGTTCCCCGGTTGCTTCTCCATGTAGCACGATCAGTCCGGCGTCAGCGTGTGAGGCCAGGGCACGCAAGTGCGCGTCTACTTCAACAAGGGCGGTCCGGATAAAGGCTACGCGCCGATCGGTACGCGGTAGCGGCTCGAGGATGGCACGGTCGAATAGAAATACGCAGTGAACCTGTTTGCATTGCTGGCGTGCGAGGTCGAGTGCCGCGTTATCTTCGCAGCGCAGGTCGCGGCGCAACCAGACTAGCCCGATGTTCAGGTGAGGGGACATTCGTGTCGCTAAAATGAAGCCATGTCTGGCGATTCTGCATCTATTAATCTCACCAATCATTTCCTGATTGCAATGCCGGGGCTGGACGATGCCATTTTCAGCAAGAGCGTGGTCTATGTGTGTGAACACAGTACGCGGGGTGCGCTGGGTCTGGTGATCAACAAGCCCGCTGACATTGGCATGTCGGCGCTGTTCGAAAAGGTCGATCTGGCGCTCAAACGCGACGACCTCAGCCTGAGCCCGGTGTTTCAAGGGGGGCCGGTTCAGGTCGAGCGCGGCTTCGTGCTGCATGACCCTATCTATGTGAGCGCCGATCACAAGGCGGAAACGCTGTATGCGTCAACGCTGACCATTCCCGGTGGACTGGAAATGACGACCTCCAAGGATGTGCTCGAAGCCATGGCCAACGGCGCGGGCCCGAAGCGGGTGTTGATCAGTCTGGGCTATTCGGCCTGGGGCGAGGGACAACTGGAAACCGAGCTGGGTGAGAACGCGTGGCTGACGGTGGGCGCGGACCATGCCGTTATTTTTGACACGCCGGTGGCGCAGCGCTATGAGCGTGCGCTGGCGCTGCTCGGGGTGCAGGCGTGGATGATTTCTTCCCAGGTGGGGCATGCATGAGTGACGTGCCAGCGCATTTCGCATGCTTTATCGCTTTCGATTTCGGAACCCGGCATACCGGCGTGGCGGTGGGTAGTCGCCTGCTGGGCACGGCGCAGCCGCAGCCGACGGTGCATGCCCAGGGCGATGCACGCTTTGTGCAGATCGCCCGGCACCTCAAGGAATGGCAGCCTGACGCCATCGTCATTGGCGTGCCACGGCATCCGGATGGCGCGCCCCATGAAAACACGGTGCGCGCGCAAAAGTTCGGGCGTCAATTGCATGGACGCTTCCATTTGCCAGTGTTTGAGGTGGATGAGCGCTACAGCACCACGGAGGCACTGTCGTGCGGAGCCCGGGACGCAGACGCGGCGTCCGCCTGCATTATTCTGGAACAGTTTTTAAGGAGTCTTTGATGAATCAGGACAAGGCCGCAGTTGCTTCGCCTCACACAGGCGGGGCACTGTTTCTGGACGCCGAGGCACTGTACGGCGTGTTGATGCGCGGGGTTCAACAGATGAGCCATGCCACCGATGCGGGTGCGCCGCCCCGCCTGGTCGGCGTGGCTTCCGGTGGCGCCTGGCTGGCGGAGCGCCTGCAGCAGGATTTGGCGTTGCCGGGCAAGGCGGGCGTTATTTCTTCGTCCATGCACCGCGATGATTTTTCCCGGCGTGGCCTGGCCAGCAGCGCCCAGACCCAGTTGCCATTTGATGTGAACGGGGCCCACATTGTGGTGCTCGACGACGTGCTCTATACCGGACGCACTTTGCGTGCCGTGCTCAACGAGTTGTTCGACTACGGTCGTCCGGCCAGTGTGCAACTGGCGGTGCTGGTGGACCGGGGCGGACGCGAGTTGCCAGTGCAGGCCGATTTCGCGGCGGCACGGGTTACGCTGGGTTCGCGTCAGTCTTTGTCGCTGGCACGCAATGACGCCGGTGTGTTCAGCTTTGTCGTAAAGGAGCGCTAATCCATGGCACAGCGCAATAACCCGCAACTCAACCGCAACGGCGAGTTGATTCATCTATTGACGGTCGAAGGACTGTCTCGGGAGATCCTCACCCACATTCTGGATACCGCCCACAACTTTGTGTCGGTCAGCGACCGCGAAGTGAAGAAGGTGCCGCTGCTGCGTGGCAAAAGTGTGTTCAATCTGTTTTTTGAGAACTCCACTCGCACCCGTACCACGTTTGAAATTGCGGCGACGCGTCTGTCGGCCGACGTCATTAATCTGGATATTGCGCGTTCCAGCGCATCCAAGGGTGAGTCGCTGCTCGACACCATTGCCAATTTGAGCGCCATGGCGGCGGACCTGTTTGTGGTGCGCCACAGTGAATCGGGTGCGCCGCACCTGATTGCCCGGCATGTGGCGCCGCATGTGCACGTCATCAATGCCGGTGACGGGCGCCACGCGCACCCGACGCAGGGGCTGCTCGACATGTTCACGATCCGCCACTTCAAGAAAGATTTTTCCAATCTTACGGTGGCCATCGTGGGCGATGTGCTGCACTCCCGTGTCGCACGTTCTGACATTCATGCGCTGACCACGCTGGGTTGTGCCGAAGTGCGTGTGGTGGGGCCGAAAACGCTGGTTCCGTCGGACCTGACGCACATGGGTGTGCGCGTTTGCCACACGCTGGAAGAGGGTATTCGGGGCTGCGACGTGGTGATCATGCTGCGGCTCCAGAACGAGCGCATGAATGGCGCTCTGCTGCCGTCCAGCCACGAGTTTTTCAAGAGCTTTGGCCTGACGCCAGAAAAGCTGCAGCTGGCCAAGCCGGACGCCATTGTGATGCACCCGGGGCCCATCAATCGGGGTGTGGAGATTGACTCCGCCGTGGTCGACGGCAAGCAAAGCGTGATATTGCCGCAAGTGACCTTTGGCATTGCCGTGCGCATGGCGGTGATGCGCATTGTGGCCGGCAACGAAGCATGACAACGGAAAGCAGACCATGAAAATAGTGATTCAAGGCGGACGTGTCATTGACCCCGCATCGCGCTTCGACGCCGTGGCCGATGTGGCCATTGCGGATGGAACAATAGTGACGCTTGGCAGCGTGCCAGACGGCTTCGTGGCCGATCAGGTGATCGATGCAGCGGGTTGTGTGGTGGCCCCCGGACTGGTGGACATGGCGGTGCGCCTGCGCGAGCCCGGTCATGAGCACGAAGGCAAACTGGCGTCGGAATTGGCGGCTGCGGTGGCCGGTGGTGTGACCAGCGTGGTGTGTCCGCCCGATACCGAGCCGGTGCTGGATGTGCCGGGGCTGGTCGAGATGCTGCGCTACCGTTCAGAGCGCCTGCATTTGTCGCGCGTTTTTCCGCTGGGCGCGTTGACGCGCAAGCTCGAAGGCGAGGTGCTGACCGAGATGGTGGCATTGACCCAGGCCGGTTGTGTTGGCTTCAGTCAGGCGGAGGTGCCGATTGCCAATACCCAGGTGCTGATGCGGGCGCTGCAATACGCCAGCAGTTTTGGTTACAGCGTGTGGCTGCGTCCGCAGGAATTGTATTTGGGCAAGGGCGTGGTTGCCAGCGGACCGCTGGCAACCCGCATGGGCCTGAGTGGCGTACCGGTGGCGGCAGAGACGATTGCGTTGCACACCATTTTTGAATTGATGCGTGCCACCGGTGCCCGCGTGCATTTGTGTCGCATCAGCAGCGCCGCTGGTGTGGCGCTGGTGCGTGCCGCCAAAGCGGAGGGCTTGCCGCTGAGTTGTGACGTCAGCATCAATTCGCTGCACCTGACCGATACCGACATCGGCTATTTTGATAGCCGTACTCGTCTGACACCGCCTTTGCGCCAACAGCGCGACCGCGACGCTTTGCGCAGTGCGCTGGCCGACGGCACGATTGATGTGTTGGTGTCGGACCATACGCCGGTGGATGCCAATGCCAAGGCCTTGCCGTTTGCCGAGAGCGAGCCGGGCGCCACCGGACTCGAATTGCTGCTCAGCCTGGCCCTGAAATGGTCGCAGGACTGCGGCGTTGAGTTGGCCCGTGCGCTGGCCACCGTCACCAGCCAGCCGGCGGCGGTGCTGGGCGCAGCGGCGGGTGCCGCGGCACCTGCGCTGGGCACACTGGCGTTGGGGCAGTCAGCGGATATTTGTGTCTTCGATGCCGCAGCGCATTGGTTGGTGCGCTCGGATGCCTTGCGTAGCCAGGGCCGCTATACGCCGTTCTCTGGCTACGAATTGCCTGGGCGCGTCCGGGCCACACTGGTTGCGGGCCAGCTGGCTTTCAGCGGTTGATAGCCAGCCGTCGGGTTGGCGGCGATGCACGGGGAGTGTGTGTGCGACAAATTCGAGCGTCGTATCGGCTGATGCGGGTGTTTGTGCATCTGGTGCGCGGCATCTGCACGGTCTGGTGGGTGTTTCCGCGTCTGACCAGCGTACAGCGCGATGCGCGCGTACAGCGGTGGGCGCAGGACATGCTGGTGCGCCTGGCCATTGGTCTTCGGGTGCGTGGCGCGGTGCCCGGGCAAGGGCCGTTGTTGCTGGTGTCCAACCATATTTCCTGGCTTGACATTGTGGTGATGCATGCGGTGCTGCCGTGTTGTTTCATTTCGAAAAGCGACATTCGCGCGTGGCCACTGATCGGTGTCTTGGCCAATGCGGCCGGAACGCTGTATATCGAGCGTACGTCGCGCCGGGATGCGTTTCGCGTGGTGCACGACATGGCAGCTGCCTTGCAGGCAGGACAGGTGCTGGCGGTGTTCCCGGAGGGAACCACCGGGGATGGGCAGACGCTGTTGCCGTTCCATGCCAATTTGCTGCAAGCCGCTATTGCGGCGTCGGCACCGGCACAACCCGTGGCCTTGCAGTTTGTCGACGACATCACCGGCCAGATCAGTCTGGCGCCTTGTTATGTGGGCGACGATACCCTGTGGCAGTCCTTGTGGCGCACGTTGTGTGCGAGCAACGTGCAGGCGACGGTCCACTTTGGTGAGCAGCAATACGCCTGTGGCCGGGATCGGCGCGCGTGGGCCCATGATTTGCGTTCCAGCGTCATTGCGCTGCGTGACTGATGGTGCGCTGGTGCGTTGACTTGCATCAGATTGATCACCGGATAAGCGATGGAAACAGCAACTTTTATCAAAAATTGGTTGATCGATACCTTTTGCGCAGATACAGTGCCAGCTAACCATATTCAGACAGGGCGGCGTGAGCCGACAGGGGATATATGAAAAATATACACGTTGCACCTACCCGCAAGGAGCGGGTGATGCGCGAGGATGATTTCCTGGTTTCAAAGACCGATTTGAAGGGCCGCATCACGTACGGCAACCGGATCTTCATGGAGTTTTCCGGATATTCGGAAGCGGAGTTGGTGGGTGCCCAGCACAATATTATTCGCCATCCCGACATGCCGCGCGGTGTATTCAAATTCCTTTGGGACACGCTGGGCAGCGGCAAGGAATGCTTTGCTTACGTCAAGAATATGTCCAAAGACGGCGGTTTTTATTGGGTGTTTGCCAATGTGACGCCGTCTTATAACGAGCAGGGGCAGGTCGAAAGTTATTTTTCCGTGCGACGCAAACCACGCGCCGCTGCAGTTGACGCTGTTGCCGGCCTGTACCGGCAGATGCTGGAGGAAGAGCGGCGGGTGGGTCCGAAAGAGGCCTGTGCTGCTTCGCTGGCGCTGCTGAATCAGGTGTTGACGCAACAGGGTGTCGATTATGAAACCTTTATTCTTTCAATCTGAGTCCGGGCGGTTCGCCAGCGGTGCCCTGTTCTTGCAAGTTGCGGGTGCGCTGCTGTTGCACTGGATGGCGGACGTGTCCTGGCTGGCGCTGCTGGCCCTGTTGCCGGCTGCGGCATTGGTCGCGTTGCGACTGGCCCGCCAAAGTGGACAGACGCACTTGATGGGCAGTCTGCGCGAGGTGACAGCCGATGTTGCCCATGGGAGATTTGAGCGGCGTATCGTGCATATCCCCGGCCGCGGCGACATCAGTCAGTTGTGCTGGGCCATGAACGATATGCTGGACCAGCTTGAAACCAGTTTTCGGGAGCAGGCTACGGCTTTGCGTGCGGCCACCCGGGGTAACTTTCAGCGCAAGGTGCAAACCACCGGATTGCGCGGCGGATTTCTCACGACCCAACAAGCGACCAATGCGTCGCTGGCGGAAATGGCAGCCAAAGTGCAGCAGGAGCAGCGCAGCGCCGCAGAAAAGCTGGCGGCACAGGAGCGCGAGCGCGAGGTGGCGAGTGCCAATCTGCGCATCAAAATAGCGCTCGACAGTTTGCCCGAGTCGGTCACGGTAAGCGATGCGGATGCTCTTTTTGTGCATGCCACGCCAACGGCAGAGCACCTGCTGCGGCGCCTGGGTGGCCCTGCATTCCAGCTCGACGCCTTGCGTGGCCGCAAACTCAGCAGTCTTTTCAGGAATGCTGAGCAGGTGCAGCAGTTTGATCAGGCGGTGCAGAGCGCAAGCCCGGTCGATATGTTGATTGAAGGGCTCCAGATCCGGCTGGTGGCCAAGCCGATCATGGGTCCGGGCGGCGCCCATTTGGGCCGTGTGATTCACTGGGCCGACCGCAGCCAGGAAGTGCGCTCCGAGCGTGAGTTGGAACGTCTGGTGATGAGTGCCGAGCAGGGTGACTTCAGCCAACGTCTGAATGTGAGCGGCGCCAGCGGCTTCTATGCCACCATGTATGAAGGTATGAACCGCATGATGGACACCAGCGAGCAGGGTTTGCAGGATGTCGCCAGTCTGCTGACGGCCTTTGCCGAGGGTGACCTGACGCGGCGCATCGACCGCAACTACGCGGGTCTGTTTGGTCAGGTCATGGACAGCGCCAACCTGACCGCCAACAGTCTGTCGCGTGTGCTGAGTGAAGTGCGGGAAGCGGCGGATGCGTTAACGGAAGCGGCCGGGCAGGTCAGCGATACCGCATCTTCTTTGTCGGAAGCGGCCGTGCAGCAGGCAGCCAGTGTCGAGCAGACTTCCGAGTCGATTCACGGCATGTCGAGTTCCATTGACCACAACAGTGACAACGCCAAGGTAACGGATACCATGGCCGCCAAAGCCAGTCGCGAAGCGACCGATGGCGGTCAGGCGGTGGGTCTGACCGTGACGGCTATGAAGCAAATTGCGGCGAAGATCAGCATCGTTGACGACATTGCGTACCAGACCAATTTGCTGGCGCTCAATGCCGCCATTGAGGCTGCACGTGCGGGTGAGCATGGCAAGGGCTTTGCGGTGGTGGCCGCTGAAGTGCGCAAGTTGGCCGAGCGCAGCCAGGAAGCGGCGCGCGAAATTGGCGATCTGGCCGGCAGCAGCGTGGCCACCGCTGAACGTGCGGGCACGTTGCTCGACGAGATCGTGCCGAGCATTCAGCGGACCAGTGACCTGGTGCAGGAAATTGCGGTTGCCAGTGCAGAACAAAGCGACTCAGTGGCCTCCATCAGCGGCGCCATGGACCAGCTCAGCAAGGCTACCCAGCGCAATGCGTCGGCGTCGGAGCAACTCGCGGCTACTAGCGAAGAGCTGTCGGCGCAGGCCAGTCAGTTGCAACAGTCGATCGCGTTTTTCCGGGTCACGGCTTAGCTGGTCCGGGCTGCGCCGTCGTGTGCAACGCGCTAAAGCAACGGGTCAGGAGACCACGAGCTGGGGCGCACCGGCAGTCAGTTCGCCAATGCGGGCGGCGTTGCCAAAATTTTCTGCCTGCAACAATTGCAGCACGGTCGCTGCGATTGCGCGCGTGCAGCTGATCAACAGGCCACCGCTGGTTTGCGGGTCGGTCAACAGGTTGCGCTGCCAGTCTGGACAACCGGCGGGCAACTGCACACTGGCCCCGTAGCTGTCCCAGTTGCGTTGTGAGGCGCCGGTGGCAATGCCTTGGGCGGCTAGCTCCGTCGCCAGCGCAATGCATGGTAGCTGCGCAAAATCGATGCGCGCCGCCAGACCGGAGCCACGGCAGATTTCGAGCAGATGCCCGGCCAGTCCGAAGCCGGTCACGTCGGTTATGGCGTGTACGTCTGGCAATGCCGACAGCGCCATGCCGGGAGTGTTCAGCCGGGTCGTGGTGTGCAGCATTTCCGCGTAGCCGGCAGCTGACAGAATACCCTTTTTGAGCGCGGCCGAAAGAATGCCCACGCCCAGTGGCTTGCTCAGGATCAGTACGTCGCCGGCACGCGCTGCGTTGTTGCGTTTGATGCGCTGTGGATCGACGAGGCCGATGCCCACCAGTCCATAAATGGGTTCCAGGGTGTCGATGCTGTGTCCGCCAGCGATGGGAATGCCTGCCCGGGTGCAAATATCCTGACCACCCGCCAGGATGCGGCGAATGGCTTCTTCGGGTATTTTTCCGAGCGGCATGCCAACAATGGCCAACGCAAACAGCGGTGTTCCGCCCATGGCGTAGACGTCGGACAGCGCATTGGTGGCGGCGATTTGCCCAAAGTCATACGGGTCGTCGACGATGGGCGTAAAGAAATCGGTGGTGGCGATAACGGCTTGCTGGTCGTTCAGGCGGTAGACTGCCGCATCGTCGCTGGTTTCCGTGCCGACCAGTAGGTCGGCTGGCAGCAGAGGCAAAGCGCTGCTGGCCAGCAGGCGCGACAGGACGGCCGGTGCAATCTTGCACCCGCACCCACCGCCGTGGCTGAAGCTGGTTAATCGGATGGGGGCTGGTGTTGGAGAGGGGCTTGGCATGACAATCGGACAGTTTGGCAATCAGAGAACGAGATGACTGCGATTAATCATACCTTTGCTACGGTGGCCGAACGCGGCGAATTCGACACCATCATTGATGTCCGTTCCCCGTCTGAATTCGCGCTGGACCACATTCCAGGCGCCATCAATTGTCCGGTGCTTGATGACGAAGAGCGTATCCGGGTTGGCACGCTCTACAAGCAGGAGTCGCCCTTTGCTGCGCGCAAAGTCGGGGCGGCGCTGGTGGCACGCAACATTGCACGCCACATTGAAGTGCACTTCAGTCAGCATCCCAAAAATTGGAAGCCGTTGGTGTATTGCTGGCGCGGTGGTCAGCGCAGTGGCGCCATGACGCATATCCTGCGCGAAGTCGGCTGGCCCGCCAAGCGCCTGCAAGGCGGATACAAAAGCTGGCGCCATTACGTGATGGAGCAATTGCAGCAGATTCCGCCGACGCTCGCGTTTCGGGTGGTGGCGGGGCCGACGGGCAGTGCCAAAACGCGTATTCTGGAAGCCTTGCAGCGGCAGGGGCATCAGGTCCTCAACCTGGAGGCGTTGGCGGCGCACAAGGGGTCGGTGCTGGGGGCATTGCCTGGGCGCAGCCAGCCTTCGCAAAAATGGTTCGAAACCTGCGTTTATGCCCGTTTGACGGAATTCAATGGGGAGCACCCGGTGTACGTGGAGTCGGAGAGTCGTACGCTGGGCAGTTTGCGTCTGCCGCAAGCGGTGTTCGAGGGCATTCAGAACGGAAGCTGGTTGCTGGTGCAGGCGGATCGCGCCGAGCGCGTTCAATTCCTGTTGTCCGACTACGCCTACTTTTTAGAAGGCGCTGAGGTGTTGCCTCTGCTGTCGCGTCTGACGGAGCTGTGCGGCAATGAACTGGTCGCGCGTTGGCGCATGCTGGTACAAACGCGTGACTTCGCTACGTTGGTGGATGAATTACTGACACAGCATTACGACCGCCACTACACCCGTTCGCTGCACCGGTCGGGCGGCCCCGAAAACGCGCCCCCGGTATTTGTGGCGCAAACGCTGTCGCCGTCAGGCATCGACGCGCTGGCCCGCACCATTGCACAGGCGTACACGGGAGAAAAATTGGAAGTGGCCCACGAAGCCGCTGGCTACACGCCTTGATGGGAGGCGTGGGGCGTTGAGCGGACACCGCGTATGGCGGCGGGCCCAGGATGGTCCCGCCGACTGGAATCGAACCAGTGTCCCACGCTTAGGAGGCATGTGCACTATCCACTGTGCTACGGCGAGTTGACAAAAATGGGGTGCGCATATGCTGTCGCTGGGCTTGCGCCGAAGCGGCAGTTTAGCAGGAATGGCCCTTCCCGCCGTTCCCCACCGTGCATCGCCGCCCGGCGGCGGGACACGCGCGGTCGATCAAGGCTTGGATTCGACCACTGGCTCGTTCATCTTCTTGATGAAGAACTGAATGTAGAACACGGCCATGCCGAGAATGATTCCGAGGCCAATAATGCTCATCAGGCCGTAATCGGTGGAAAACAGATCGTGCAAAATTTTCATAATGGTTCCTTTCAATGCGAACCATCAGTCTCGGTGCAACTGCCATTCCGTGCGTTGATGCGGGTCAGTAAGTTGGCAGATTATTCAATGTATGGGCGTGTGCGGGCGTGTGCGGGGGGGGGTGTCAGATGCAAAGGACCATAGCCCAGGACGAGGGGTCAGGGGTTAGGCAAATTTTTCCATCAAACGTGCCGAGCGCTCCACTTCGAGCATGGCCTGTTCGTCGGTTTCTGAATCGTGTACGGCCTCAATCAGCGAGCACGTCATCATGCGGAAAAACGCCTTGTCCATGGCTTTGCGTGCTGCCGACATTTGGGTGGCAATATCTTCGCAGGTGCGCCCGCTCTCGATCATGTCAACAATGCCACGCACCTGGCCTTCGATGCGGCGCAAGCGGTTGACCATGTCTTTTTCGTGGTCCTGGCGATAGCCCGTGCCACTTTGCATCAAGGTGTTAGTGGCGGCACGGCTGGTTGTTTTTTTTGTCATGATGGTCGGATTTTATGGCTGCCATGAAAGTGTGCCAGAAATGTTCAGAAGTGCCTGCCTTGGGCGCGCTGATATACCAGGCCCGAATGGAAAATCGTTGGTGTTGTGCCTGCATGGGGTTGATGCCATGGCAATTTATTTCATGTGGCTGGTGGGTATTTATGGTCCATGCTGGTTTGAATCTGTTTCAATTTGGCATTCGTGATGTATTGGTTGAGAAATGGCGAAGGCATGAACATGATGGCAGTGCGCGTAGACCGCAGATTCATTGCGCAAAAGGGCGTGAGACCCATGCAAAGGCAAAGGCAAAGGCAAATAGTCGGGGTGATCGTTCGGTATGTACGCTGCCTTCTGACCGCCAGTTCCTGGCTGTTCGGTTCGGCGCAGGCGCAAAGCCTGCAGGCGTTGTACCAGGCGGCGCAGGGGTTCGACGCACCGTTCCTGGCAGCCCAGTTGCAAGCCCAGGCGACGCAGGCGCACGCGGCGCAGGCGCGTGCCGATATCTTGCCCACTGTGGGAATTGGCGCTGGCGTCAGCCAGACGAACCAGAGTAGCTCGTTTGTGTCATATGACGCGCACAATTTTGACACCCAATACGCCGCGATCAGTGCAACCCAGCCACTCTATCGGCCCGCCAATTGGGCCCACTATGCGCAGGGAGCGCGCCAGAGTGAGTTGGCCTTGGTGCAATTACAGGCGGCGCAGCAAGACCTGATGCTGCGTGTTAGCCAGGCCTATTTTGATGTGCTGGCTGCTGCTGACACGCTGGCGCTGGAGCAAGCCCAAAAAGCGGCAATTCATGCACAGATGGAGTCGGCACGCCGCAATTTTGACGTTGGCACGGCGACCATCGTTGATACGCGGGATGCGCAGGCGCGCTACGACCTGGCGGTTGCGCAAGAAATCGCGGCGGACAATGACTTGCGCGTTAAATCACTGGCATTGGAACAACTGGTTGGCATGCCCGGTTGCAAGCCGCTGCCACTGCGCAGTGCGGCACACCCGGCGAGCGCGTTGGCGGGAGGTGATGACACGCCACTGCAAACCTGGGTCGAACTGTCGCAGACGCAAAGTCCGGAAATCCACCAGTCCGACATTGCGTTGGCGGTGGCGCAACTGGAGACGCGCAAGGCCGAAGCCGCAGCCGGGCCGACGCTGGATCTGGTGGGCAGTTACGCCAGTACCAACAATATCAACGGCAACGCGATGCTGCCGAACAGTTTTGGGCTGAATCAGGCCACCATCGGTGTCGTATTTAATTTGCCGCTGTATGCCGGCAACGCCATCCAGAACCAGTTGAAGGAAACACTGGCGTTGGAGGAGAAGGCGCGCACCGATCTCCAAGGCAGCCAGCGCAGGGTGGCACAGGCCACGCGCAGCGCTTACTATGGGCTGCAAACGGCGCGGGCGCAGGTTACGGCCTATGAAGCGGCACAGCAATCCAGCCAGAGCGCTCTGGATGCCAATCAGCTGGGTTACCAGGTGGGCGTCAAGATCAATATTGATGTACTTAACGCACAAAGCCAGTTATTTGATACGCTGGCCCATCTGGCGCACGCACGCTATGACGTGCTGTTGGGCGCGCTCAGGCTGCGCCAGGCCAGCGGCGTGCTGCAGGACAGCGATATCACCGCTCTCAGCGTTCTGACGCAGGATTAATTCCCTTACAAAGTTTAGGAAACCGGCGTGCATCGATCGCCGGTGGATTGTCCGTGCGCGCCTTGTTTTCGCTCTGGTGGCGGGTGTGCGAGGGCTGTCAGGCACGCGTTTCAAAGCGTCGGCGTGGCCGCCAATTGTTTAGTCTGAACAGGGTTGCGCGTTGAAATGCGGTGAACGCTGGATGATGCGCGGCGTTGTGCCAACGGGTTGGTAGGGGTCCAGTCCGGGTCGCGCGCCGTTTTTCACCCAGTTGAATACCTGCTGCGGCGTCGCAGCCACTAAACCAATGATTCGATCCAAACAGCTTCATGACAACCCAATGCCAGGAGGGCCAGGAGCGCCGCAAGTCTGGCCGACCTGTGCCCAGGTCGCAGCAAGTTTGCTTGTTTGCGGGGTGTTATTTCCCATGGGCTGCGTATTTGCCCAAGTGCCGTTGCAGGACGGGCGCCCCAAGGCGGGCGCGGTGGTCATACAAGAACCCCTTGCCATCACGCTACAACAGTTCCTTTATCGCGATCCGGCGCAGGCACCGGTTCCCCTGGACGATGCGGCCACCGTGCGGCCGGGTGATCTGGTTGAATACCGGGCCACCTATCGAAACCAGGGCCAGGTGCCGCTGGAGGTCGTGGCGCAGCTGCCCATTCCGCTCACTCTGGTCTATGAGGCAGGTAGCGCCCGTCTGGATAGCGACGCGATGGACAAAGCTAGCAACACGGGGGCGCATGTGCAGCCCCATAAAGTGGCGCAGGCTGATGCGCAGTTTGCCCGTGAGCCGCTTCAAAAAACGATTATTCGCAGTGACGGTGCAACGGTGCTCGTTCCGGTTCCCTATGCCGACTATCGCTCTGTGCAGTGGGACCTCGGATCGCTGCCGCCTGGGGCGCAGCGCGCGGTTCGCTTGCGGGCGCGGGTGGAGCGCGCGCCACCGGACGAAGGCCATCAGGTTCCTTAGCTGCCTTCGTTGCGTTCGTTGTATCCCCTAGATCCACTAGTGCCATTCATTGAAAGTTCCGCATGCGTCCATCATTCACCGATTTTTATTCACCGAGGACGGTTCGTCGCAGCACGTGGTTGCTGTTGCTGCTGCTGTCGTTCGGCCTGTTGGCACACGCGGCGGTGCCTATGGCCAACACCGTGATTGGCAACCAGGCTGCAGCCTCGTATGTCGATGCCAGTGGTACCTTGCGTACGGTGACCTCCAATTTGGTGCAGACCACGGTGGCGCAGGTGGGCGCATTTCTGGTGTCCAATGGCACCACGCGTACAGCCACGGCCGGTAGCGTGGTGTACGTACCCCACACCATCACCAATGCGGGAAACGGCACGGACAGCTTCACAATCCAGGTGGTCGAGGCGGCGGGAACTCCCGGTTTTTCCAATGTGGCGGTCTATCCTGATGCCAACTGCAACGGCATTGCATCCAGTAGCGTTCCGCTGTGCACCACGAACGGCAACTCTTGTAGCAGCGTTGGTTTTTCGCAGGAGATCGCGGGCAATGGCACCAGTTTCCGTTTTCTGGTGGCCTACACATTGCCCATTACGGTGGCATCCGATGGAACGACACTCAGCGCTACCGTGGGTGCGCGTCCAACAGACGTCCACAGCAGCTTTTATTCCACCTACACGCCCAATACGCTGGCAAGTACTGATCGCATCACGCTAACGACCGCAGCCGCCTTCACGGTGATGAAAGCCATCGCAGCGCCTTCGTTTGCCGCCGCTGCGGGCCAATGGCCGGTGCCGAACCATGTGGGCCCCGCCAGCGTGGGCAACTGTCCGCTACAGTGGTCTGAAACGCTGGTTGCCGCCAACCCAACGTGTACCTACACCGTCTATAGCTTGCGTTACACCAACACCGCAACCGATGCCTCTGCGGTGGGCGCGCTAACCCTGGAAGACACACTGCCGCCCGGCATGCAGTATGTACAGGGCTCTTCCGTGTGGAGTGCGATGGGGGGTGTTGCCTTGCAGGAAGGGGATTACACCCTGCCGCAGGGGAACGGGCTAACCCCTATTTATTATGCGTACGATCGCAATCGCCGGACGCTGATGGCCAGTATCAGCCGCGTCAGTCCGAATTCGTCAGGGGCCATCAGTTTTGTCGTATTGGTCGGTGCCGATGCGGCACCATCAACCTCCAGCACGACCAACCAGGCGCGGTATTTTCCTGACCAATGCGACGCCAGCCAGCGCGGAGTCAATCCCAATAACTGTTCCGGGCTGGACCCGGTTACCCGACCACAGCCGCCTGTGTTGACCAATGCCGCACCGTTTGTAGTGCGCCCGCGCTATGGGGTCGTGGCTGCACGCGAGCGCAGCGTGGTGCAGGATGCCTCAGATCCGCCCCCGCACAGCGGTATGGATGTGGTGCAGCAGCCAAGCATGACAGCGGGCGGGTCACAACAATTTGCCGCCGTCATTACTAACACGGGCTCCACCACGGACACCTTCAATCTGGAAGTAACGTCGCCGCAGGGGCGCGGCTTATTCCCACCCGAAACGCAGTATCAGTTGGCGCATTCGGATGGAGTCAGTCCGCTGACGGATACCAACCAGGATGGCGTGGTTGACACCGGTCCGGTGGCCCCTGGGGCCAGCGTAACGGTCGTCGTTCGGGTTCAGCTGCCCAACATTGTGGGTTTGGGTGATGGGCCGTTTCAATCGCTGCTCACGGCAACTTCGGTGCGTGATGACGGGCAGACCAGTTCAGCGGCGCACGACTCCGTATGGATTGAAGTTTTACGGATCATCGGTTCGTTGGTTGATTTGACAGCCAGCGCAACCGGTAATCAGGTTGTATCCGACGCATCGGGGGCGCCGAGTGTCGAGCCCTGCCGGTCTGGCGCCAACTGCGACATTGGGCCAGGGCCGAGCATTTTGCCGAGCAGCAGCGTGACAACCGAGGCTGGCGCGCCAGCGCGGTTTGACGTCTATATCCGAAACAATGACCGCATTGACAATACCTATGACCTGACTGCCGCAGTGCCGGTCGGATGGTTGGCAACGTTCGTGGACCCGGCCAATCCAGACTGTGCCAACGCGGCTGCAATGCCCACAGTGGTGTTGACGGCGGGATCCCAGCGGCGACGCGTGTTGTGCGTGACGCCGTCGGCCAGTGCCACACTGGGGGTTCAGACCATTACGATTTCCGCCCGTTCCCAGTTGGCGGCCAGTTCGGGTGCGCGCGTAGCTGACGCCATCACTTATGCGGTGCGGGTTCATGCCATCGATCGGCAGTCTCTGCAGTTGATGCCGACACTGGCCGAGCATCCGGTGATGGCGGGTAGCTCCGCGATTTATTCCGTGATCCTGTCGAACGCCGGAACCAGCAGTTGCGCAACAGGGGCGGGTGGTTTCGATGTAGATGCCCAATTGGATGCGGCTGCCGTCAGTGCTGGGTGGACCGCCATGGTCTACCTTGACCGGAACACCCAGGGTGGCGCGGCGGCGGACAGTGTGGCATTGGGACCCGTATTGGGGGTGGCTCCCGGAAATTTGAACAACACCGTGGCCGACGGTGCGGTGACGCCGCTTGATCCGGGCCAACAACTGCGTTTGCAGCTGCGGGTGTTTGCCCCTATGGATGCGCTTGCAAACACCAGCGCCAGTGTGCGGTTGATCGTCAAGGATGTCAGCCCTGCGGCTTGTCCGCAGCGCGCGGGTCTCTACACCAGCACGGCGCAGTTGGAACATGTTCGGCTCCACAAGATGCAGGTGCTGGACCCAACCTGTGGTGGCAGCGATGACTTGTTGGTGCAACTGTCTACCGCCCCCCTGCAAGTGGCGCCAGGGCAGTGCCTGGTGTACCAGGTGCAGCTCATCAATGACGGCAGTGCCCCTGTGGCAAATGTCTCGCTCAGTGATGGCATCCCGGCCTATACGCGCTACGCTATTCCTCCGGCTGCACAGCCGACGGTGCAATGTGCAGCCACCGGGCTGCAGGGAGATGCGGTCAGCGTGGGCAATAGTGCACGGGGAGGCGTGATCAAATCGGTGTCGTGTTCGAGTGCGGCGAATACCCTGGACCCAACCGGAACGCTGACGTTGCGGTTTTCTGTTCAGGTTGATCAATAGCCCAGTGGCACAGCAGTCCAATAGTCCAATAGTCCAAGGCGCTATGTAC